>Ga0306920_100000165_pt1 | contig 78668 bp, 74 predicted proteins | sample flu12Cox44000170_FD_204666 | JGI IMG/M metagenome (GOLD analysis project Ga0306920, IMG submission 204666) | Lab enrichment of tropical soil microbial communities from Luquillo Experimental Forest, Puerto Rico - flux4day.12C.oxic.44.000.170 (v2)... | ecosystem: Environmental > Terrestrial >...
CACGCCGGTGTTTCTCGATCGCTGGGCGGCGATCCGCGCGAGTGCGCCGTTGCCTCCCGCGGCGCACGGGGCGAGCCTGCTCGAGCTTGTGCGCGAGCTTGCCTACCGCATGCTCGCCCACTGCAATTTCTGCCCATGGGATTGCCGGGTCGACCGGATCAAGGGCAGCAAGCTTGGCGCCTGCAAGCTTGCCGCCGGCTCGCGAGTGAGCTCATATTTCCATCACACCGGGGAGGAGCTGTTCTACCGCGGCACGCAAGGCTCCGGCACCATCTTCTTCACCTCCTGCAACATGCGCTGCGCCTTCTGCCAGAACGGCGATATCAGCACCGACAAGGATAACGGCGAGGAGACCGACCCGCGCACACTCGCCACCATGGTCATGGATCCTGCGGCGCGAAGGATGTCACAACATCAACTGGGTCGGCGGCGAGGTGATCATTCACCTGCATGCCATCGTGGATGCCATCGCGCTGCTCGGTCGCGAGTTCGCGCCCACGCGCGAGGAGCTCAAGGGGGCGCGCCGGACCAAGGCCGACCGTTTCTTCGCATTCGACGAGCGAGTGGACGCGGCCACCTATGACGGCGTGTTCAACGCACCCATGCTGTGGAACAGCAATTTCTTTATCACGCTGGAGAGCATGAAGATCCTGCGCCTCATCACCGACGTCTGGCTGCCGGACTTCAAGTTTGGGCCGGGCCGTTGCGCGATGTCGCTGGCGAAGACGCCCTGGTATTGGGAGACCGTGACGCGCAACATCGCACTGCTCACGGACTGGGGCGAGAACTTCTCCATCCGTCACCTTGTCATGCCCAACCACGTCGCCTGCTGCACCTACCCAGTGCTGGAGTGGATCGCTGAGCAGGTGCCATCGGCGCCGGTGAACGTGATGGCCCAGTTCCGTCCCGACAATTTCTGCGATCCAGCAACGGACAAATATCGCGACAGATACGCGGAGATCGCGCGCTCCCCCACGGGCACGGAGCTTGCCAATTGCTGGCGGCGTGCGCGCGAGCTAGGGCTCAATTTCGAAGCCACCACCTTCGAACGCCGCCAGCAATTCGGCATCACGGCGATGATGTAGGCCAGCGCTTCGATCATCGAAGCTCGGCGTTGCGAGCCTCGAGCGCCAGGCACGAGTCTGAACATGGCTGGGTTTTTTGCAGCGGCGCGACCTTAGCTACTGCCTCGTTCCTCTTGGTCCAACCGATGTTTTACTCGCAGAGTCAGCGGCTGACCGAGTGCGTCCGGAACGGTTCAGTCGTTTACTTGCTGCCGAGGACGGCGTAGCCCTGAATCTCGACTTTGGCCTCGGGTACGGCCAAGGCGGTCACGGTGATGAGGGCGCTGCCGGGGAAATTGTCGCCCAATATTTCTCGCCGGAGCTGGGTAAGGCGATCACCGTAGCGCACATCGGTAATGAATACGGTCATTTGCACCATGTCGCTGAGCTTGCCGCCCGCCTTTTCGAGCGTGGCATTAATGCCTTTGAAGATCTGCCGCACTTGCCCGTCGAGATCGCCGGCCAGAGACTTGCCGGAATCATCCACGACCGCGAGTTGCCCGGCCAGCCATACGATCTTGCCGCCCTCAGTGATCACCGCCTGCGAATAGCCGCGTTGCTGCGGACGTTCGCCTTTGATGAAGTCCTTGGCGTGCAATGGGCAAACAACGCTGAACAGCAGCGCGGCCCCTGTCAGGCCGGTGACAATGCGTGATGATGCTATGGAAACCATCTTCGTCTCCCTGATTTGAGCGAAGTCTACTCCGGTATCATACACTGCAGGACGTGTCCCGGCGCAGCGCAGCACGTAGTGCTGCGCTGCGGACCCGGGATCGCCCCAAACTCCGGCGTTGGGCGGTCCCGGATCAGCAGTGCACCGCGCTGTCATGTGACCCGGTACGATGCGCGTAGCAGGCGCGCTGCACTGCATCCGGGACACGAGTCAGGCAGCTGTAAAGCGGGTACTCGCCGAAGTTATTTGCCCGCCAGCGCCGCGGAAAGCTCGCTGTATGTGCCGGGGAAATACGACACATTCTGGTACGGCAGCCTGCTGAAGACTTCAGCGAGTTTCCTCGCCTGAACCCCGTCGCGGCCGAACAGCATGATGCGGGTGTTGAAGTTATCGCGTGGTAGAGGCGCCTTCGCCAGTGCATTGGGTCCGGCGGTATCGGCAGGCAAGTTGTAGGCGCCCGGCAAGCTCCCTTGGGTGAATTCTTCAGGCAATCGGGCATCTAAATAGACCGCTGTCCGGTCAATCTGAAAGATCCGAGTGATTCCTTCCAATTCGACCTCGACGAGGCCGCCGACTGTGCGCCACATCGCAATACCGAGCTGGTATCTGCGCACATTGGTAAATCCGGCGGCGACCAGTTGGTCAGCTAGCTGTCGGCTTTGCATGCAGAACTGACCATTGCAATAAAGCACCAGCGCTCTGCTCTTATCGCCAAGGACCAATTTCTCGACAGCGGCGACATGCGCCGATGCCGGCGTGTCGGGTCCAAGAGCAACGTTCACCGCGCCCGCGATGTGGCCGGCTGAGAATTCGGATTTCTTGCGGGCATCGAGCACGATGGCGCTGGCATCAGCCAGTACGCGGCGGACCTCCTCGGTATTGACCTCCGCCGTCTTCTGGTTGGTTTCGCCGAGTGTTGCCTGGAATACGGTCAGGCCTTCGGCGCGCGCCCCAATGAGTGTCATGGCGGTCAGAACAGCCGCCACCCGCAACGAGCTCACTCTCCACGGCAATGCCAAGCGGGCCAATTTGGAGTGCATCTTTTTACTCCACCTTCAAAAGTTTCTCCCTTGATCCGGCCCAGGCTAGCACACAGTGCGCCTCCCGCTTTCGGCTGCTTTCTCGATTGCTTCGATGACCCGATGCAACGCGACCGCGTCCGCGAAGCTTGGTGCAGTACGGGTGCCCTCGCGCAGGTCACGCGCCATCCTCAGGTAGACGCGGGCAACATTTCCGGGGACCACATCCTCCGGCACGCCGGAACGGTAGGATGCAGGGACCTCCAGTGGCCGAAACGCCTTCTCATCGTGCCGCGCGCCCTTAAGCGAGAGCGGCACCAGCTGCGCATGGCCCCTGGAGGGAGCCGAGACCCGGATGTCAGCCTCTGTGCCGTTGATCTCCCAGAAGAGGCCGTCATTCTCACGCGCCGTGCCGCCACGGTAGTGGATGGAGAGAGGGGCACCGTTGGCGAGGAGCCCGCTGACCAGCACCTGGTCCGGGGCGGACATGGAGAGCGTCTCCCCCGTATCGACGGCGAGCGCCGAGGTGCGGCGGCTGGCCAGAACCGCGGAGACCTCCGCGATCTCACCAAGCACCTCCATAAGCGCCGCGAGCGTGTGCCCCACCGGGATCGTCAGCATGGTGGCGCCATTGGCGCGATCGAGGAGATAAGCGCTGATCCTCTTCTCGGCGATGGAACCGCCCCAGCCGCCGCCCCGCCCGACCAGGGTGGTCGACAGCACGTCGCCAACGAAGCCGTCCGCGATCAGCTGCCTAAGATATTCGATCTCCGGGGCGACGCGCGCCTGGGTTCCGGCCACGCCCAAGATCCCCTTGGCCCGAGCAAGCGTGGCGAGCTCCTTGGCCTCGGCCAGCCCATTACCGAGCGGCCACTCGCAGTAGACATGCTTGCCTGCCTCGATCGCCGCCTTCACGATTTCCAGATGATGCGGCACTTTTACAGCCACGGTGACAACGTCGATCTCCGGCGTCGCGACCAGCTCGGCGACATCGGCGAAGGCCCGCGGCAACCCGGTCGCAGCGGCCGCCTTCTCGGCACTAACCAGGCTGGTGTTGGCGACGCCGACGATCTCGTAGCTCTCGGACAGCGCACGCAGAGCGGGGATATGGGCCCGCGCCGCCCAGCTCCTGCCTGGTTGCAACCCGACAATGCCGACCCTGAAACGTTCTGCGGCCATGATATTTCTTTCCTTCGCCCGGCTCCGGCCGGTCGATAAGGATGCGGTCGCGCTAGCGCGCAAATAGACGGACCAGCAACCTAAATTTAGTCCGGCAGACCGCCGAACATGAAGACGGCGCCAAGCCAGACCGATGGGCGAGAGCCGATCCCGCCGAAATATTTTCCGTAGATCTGGACGACCTCGCCGCTGCGGAAGATTTTTGCCAGACCGGCGTTGACGGCAAGGCGGAAAGCCCAGTCTCCCCGCGGCAGGACAATGGCGAACGGCTCGAATGACAGGTCCTCGGGCAACAAGAGGAACTCCCGCGGCGCCCTCTGCATGAGAGCGAGCAGCACGAGCTTGTCGGTTGCAAAGCCATCAACGTCGCCGCGAGCGAGGATTGTGTATCCCGCCTCCCGGTCGCCGATCTCGACCAAGGTGGCGTCAAGCTTTCGCCGCTTCAGCTGATCCTGAATCGCCTGCATGTTCGTCGAGCCCGGCACGACGGCGATTCTCTTCCCCGCCATGGATTCGAAATTAATGATCCCGGCATTGGCCTTGACCAGAACTCCCGTGCTGTCCGCGAAAACGATGTTGGAAAAATCGACAATCCTCATGCGCGACAAGGAAACCGAGGTGGAGCCGCACTCCAGGTCGGCCGCGCCGTCGATGATCGCCTGGAAACGCGAGCGCACATCGACCGGCACCCATTTGATGGCAAGCGATGGCAAATCGAGCTCTTGCGCCATGGATTTGCCAATACGCTCGCACAGCTCGATGGTATATCCGGTCGGCTGCCCCTGCGGGTCCAGAAATGAGAACGGCCGCGAGTCCGTCCGATAAGCAATGCGAAGCGTTGCCGTATCGCGAACTGTCTTCAGTCGGCCCTCGAGCGGCTCAGCGCCAGCGCGGCATGCAAACAGCACCATAAAAAACACTGCGAGGACACGCGCCATCAACGTCGATCCCGAGGATATCCCTTAATCCCTTGCACAGAGCACCTGTGCGCGCGCACTCACGATGAGGCGGAAGAAGCGCTCCCTCCCAACATTTTCGCGGACGCAGCTTTTGCGGCTTCCTCTCGCTCCTTCGCCTCGTAGTATTCCGCAGAAAACTTGATGGACCACTTGCCGAAAGCCCTGCGCAGCCTTTCGCTCGCTTTCACATGCGGCGGCCTCACGCGTTCAAAATCGCCGAGCCAGCGGTTGGCAGTCGGGCCGATCAGGGGGGCCTGCGACAGTCGCTTCAGCGCGCCGCCCATTGCCTCGCGCAGCGCTTCCCCGGTGTGTGTGAGCAATCCCGCGCCGGCGCCCGACAGCCATACCCAGGTCTGGGTCAGGCCCGTGCTGGCCGCGAGGCGCATGACGATGTCGCCGGCGCGGGCGAAGCCGCACTGTGCCTCGCGATAGCGATGCTCCATCTTCCGAATGAGAAATGTGCCCTCCAGGCTTCGATACCCGGTGGCAATCGTCTGCACGGCGGGGTCCTTCTTTGCCTGCGGCCACGCTGCCGGATAGACGGGCAGCACCAGCAGCTTGCTCTTGGCGATCAGGGTTGCGAATGGATGCAGGAGTTGCATCCAGGGCGGCAGGACCGTTGCGTACGCGAGCAGCAAGCCATGCATGGCCGTTGCCGCGCCGAAGGATATCGGCAACCAGACCACGGCGCACGCGATCACGTACACGGCGGCACGCGGGGAAAGCCGTTTGCATTTCATAAAAACCCATTCCATTCCCCGCTCGAATGCCCGATGCATCGCATCCTCGAATACCTTGTAGCTGATTGTCTGCCGGATGAGGGCCCATTTCCGGCCGATGGCGTCATGCCACCTGCGGCGATTTGCTTCCGATACGGGCAGCCATGACAGAAGGCCTTCAGCCGCCGCGACGGTGCCGTCGCCGAGCGCCTTAACGACGAACAGGGGAATCCTGGTGAGTTCCATTGCCAGCACGAACGCGAGGTCGAGTGCAGGCACGAGCATCCAGACCAGGAACTGCAAGAGACGTCTGGCGAGCGCCGCGGCAACTACCAGTGGGAGGAGGATCAGATCTTCGATGCCGGCGTGAAACACAACTTCCGGGTCGGAACGTGTGACTGGCATGTGCGATGCTCGCCGGGCCTTGCAGTGGTCCGGCGGGCCGCTGCCGGGGCTTCATGGAGCAGCCAAGAGTATGCACGGGATATGGAGTAACGCGAAGGGGCTTGCCAGTCGTGGGCGCCGCGGCTTGGACGTCCCCCGTCCCGGCTCGCGCTGCAGCGCGACGGCCGGATGAAAGGGGCTGATTGCCCTGAAGGTCGCCCCCGGTATAGTGCGCCTCCTCTGCGGCTGGGGGTTCCAGGATGGCTGCAACGCGCTTTGACGTGCTCGGCATCGGCAATGCAATCGTTGATGTGATTGCCCGCACGCAGGACGACTTTCTGATCGCACACAGGATGCGAAAAGGCGCCATGGCGCTGATCGATGAAGGCGGTGCCGCGCGCCTCTATGAGGCCATGGGGCCGGCGCTCGAGATCTCCGGCGGCTCGGCCGCCAACACCACCGTCGGCGTGGCGAGCCTCGGGGCGCGCGCGGCATTCGTCGGCAAGGTGAGGGACGACACGCTCGGGCGCGTTTTTGCCCATGACATCCGTGCGGCCGGCGTGTCGTTCACTACGCCACCTGCTGCGGACGGTCCCTCGACCGGACGCTGCTACGTGCTGGTCACTCCGGACGGCGAGCGGACCATGAATACCTTTCTCGGCGCAGCGCAGGACCTGCACCCCGACGACATCGATCCCGAGGCGATTGCGGCAGCATCGATCGTCTATCTCGAGGGCTATCTGTGGGACCCGCCCCATGCCAAGGAAGCCTTCCTCAAGGCGGCGAAGATCGCGCACGAGGCCTCCCGTGCCGTTGCGCTCACGCTCTCGGACGCGTTCTGCGTCGACCGCTATCGCGCCGAGTTCCTCGAGCTCATCCGCAACGGGACGGTCGATCTCGTGTTCGCCAACGAGCGCGAGCTGCAAAGCCTCTACGAGACCGGCGATTTCAACGCGGCGGTCAGCGGGCTGCGCAACGACGCGCGGGTGGCCGTGGTGACGCGCAGCGAAAAGGGCTGCCTCGTGATCACGCGCGAAGAGACAGACGCCGTCGCGGCCTGCCCGGTCGAGAGGGTGGTCGATGCCACCGGTGCCGGCGACCTGTTTGCCGCGGGGTTCCTGGCAGGCATGGCGCGCGGCGCCGATCACCGCACCTCCGCCCGGCTGGGGGCGCTGGTTGCAGCGGAAATCATCAGCCATCTTGGCGCCCGGCCCGAGACTTCGCTTCGCGATCTCGCGCGCGAGAACGGCTTCGAAGTCTGAATACCTCCGGACTCAACTCGGGCTTGCCCGAGTTGGGCACTTCAGTGGGCCAATTCGGCATCGACTTGGGCGGGTCAGGGATACTTTCCACAGCTGTCCACGACATTCACAGCTGCGAGCGCCACCGCGCGGAACGGTTGTCGCCGCTGCGTCATTGACCGCGCGTTGAGATATGCCCGCAACAGTTGAGGAGGTTCAATGAGCTCGCAATCCGGCCCCCTGCCCAGCCGCTTTCCCGTCGGCACGCGCTACGTGGTCGAAGGTCGCGGCGGCGCGCTTGGGCGGCTTCGCGTGGAAGCGCGCTACCTGGAGTTTCCCAATGGCCGACACGTGCAATTGCCGATTGCTGCCAGCGAAGATGCCCGCCTTCGTCGAAGGCCCGCTTCGCAGCGGCTCGCAGGGCGGATCTGATGCTCGAGGCTCGCACCGAAGGTGCAGCGTGTGTGCGAGCTTCGCTGCAATCGATCCTGCCCGCGAGCTGGCAGGCAATTGCGGGCGTGGCGAAAACGAAGCTCCAGCAAAGGGATAGAGCGCGATATCCTGCGACCTGATGCTATTCCCCGGACCGGCAAAATAATTTTTACAGCACCGGGAACGAACCGCCCCCTCACGTGTTGAGGAGGCTGACGCCGGGTGGCGTGCCCCCCAGCCCCCAACCCCTCACCCACCCGGCGAATAGACCCTGGCCCTTCGGGTGCCGGGGTCTTCTTTTTTCATCGGCGGGAGGGTGGTTTTCACGCGGCCGTTTCTTGGAACAAGGGCGGCGGGCGCGACTTTAGTGGCTTGACGCTTTTTCCCCGATGGGCTGGCGTCGGCGCCGGGTCGGCGGACCTGTCCCACGTGGACGAGACCCGGCGCCTTTATTGCTGCCGTCACTCTGGTAGGGGCGAGGCATGCCTCGCCCCTACCAACTCAGTCTCAGGGGGCGACCTGGCCCATCACGAGGTCGTCGCGGTGCACCATGGCCGCGCGGCCGCCGAAGCCCAGGATAGCGATAATGTCGGCTGAGGCGCGTCCCTTGATCCGGGCGGCGTCCTCGGCGTCGTAGGCCACAATGCCGCGGCCGACCTCGACGCCGTCGGGTCCACGGATCACCACGGCATCGCCGCGCGCAAACGAACCCTCGATCCGGAACACGCCAGCGGGCAGCAGACTCTTGCCACTGCGCAGCGCCGCAACGGCGCCGGCGTCGATCGAGAGGCTGCCCTTCGGCTCGAGCGTGCCGGCGATCCATTTCTTGCGGGCCGTGACGGGATTCGCGGGGGTGAGAAACCACGTGCAACGGCCGCCCTGGGCGAGCGCACTAAGCGGATGCGCCAGCCGGCCTGACGCAATGAGCATGTGGGTGCCTGCCTGAGTCGCGATCCTCGCCGCCTCGATCTTGGTCTGCATGCCGCCGCGCGAGAGTTCGGAGCCCGCGGCGCCGGCCATCGCTTCAATGGCCGGGGTGATGCGCTCGACCACGGGAACGAATCGCGCATCAGCGTTGTCAGCCGGCGGTGCATTGTAGAGGCCGTCAACATCGGAGAGCAGCACCAGGAGGTCGGCGCTGGCCATGGTGGCCACGCGCGCCGCCAGTCGATCGTTATCGCCGTACCGGATCTCATTGGTCGCCACCGTGTCGTTCTCGTTAATCACGGGAATGGCCCGCCATTCCAGGAGCTTGCCGATGGTGGAGCGCGCGTTGAGGTAGCGCCGGCGCTCCTCCGTGTCTTGCAGCGTGACCAGCACTTGGCCGGCAGTGATGCTGTAGCTGCCGAGCACCTCCGACCATGTGCGCGCGAGCGCAATCTGACCCACCGCCGCGGCCGCCTGGCTGTCCTCGAGCCGCAGAGCTCCCGAGGGCAGACCGAGCACCGCGCGGCCGAGGGCGATGGCGCCGGAGGAGACGACCAGCATGTCGCGGCCCTGCCCGTGCAACTGCGCGATGTCGGCCGCGAGCGCCGCGAGCCAGTCCTGCTTGAGCCGCCCGCGCTCGCTGTCGACCAGCAGCGAGGAGCCAACCTTGATCACGATGCGGCGGAAATCGGCGAGCGCGGGAACGGGGCGGGACATGGGTCGAGGCGGCGGGTGCGGGGAGCGACGGGATTTGTACGTATCAAGCTTGCCGCGAGGTCGCATCCGAAATCGGCTAAGGGCGCTCACGGCAGCCACTGCGGCGCCGCGGTCTCGTGCTGCTCGGCACGGCGCCTTGCATCGACCTCAAAGAGGAGCGCGCGCAGAACGCCTGCGAGGCCGGCGCCGGTCGCTGCCGAAATCACGTGTACTGGCTCATCTTTTTTTGCACCCCGCCCGTCGCGCGCCGCCGATTTCATTGCGCGCCGCAGCTTCGCCGCCTGGCGTTGCAGCTGCTCCTCCGAAAGCGCATCGGACTTGTTGAGCGCCAGCACCTCGGGCTTGTCGCTCAAACCGTGTCCGTAGGCCGCAAGCTCGGCACGCACGGTGCGGTAGGCGCCGCCGGCGTCGTCGCAGGTGCCGTCGACGAGGTGCAGCAGGACCTGGCAGCGTTCCACATGGCCGAGGAAGCGGTCGCCCAGCCCCGCGCCAAGGTGCGCGCCTTCGATCAGGCCGGGGATGTCGGCGAGCACGAACTCCCGGCCGTCGACTGCAACCACGCCGAGCTGCGGATGCAACGTGGTGAAGGGATAGTCCGCGATCTTTGGCTTCGCAGCGCTCACGGCCGCAAGCAACGTTGATTTGCCGCCGTTCGGCAGCCCGATGATGCCCGCGTCGGCAATCAGCTTCAGGCGAAGCCGGATGGTCAGCTCCTCCCCGGGCTGGCCGGGGTTGGCATGACGAGGGGCGCGATTGGTCGAGCTCTTGAAGTGGGCATTGCCGAAGCCGCCATTGCCGCCGCGCGCCAGCACCGTACGCTCGCCCGCGCGCACGAGGTCGGCGAGGAGAGTCTCGCCGTCCTCCTCGTAGATCTGGGTGCCGGCGGGTACCTTGAGCACCACGTCGACGCCGTTCGCGCCATGGCGGTCCTTGCCCATGCCGCCGCCGCCGTTCTTCGCCTTGAAATGCTGCTGATACCGGTAATCAATGAGCGTGTTGAGCCCCTCGACGGCCTGCGCGACCACGTCGCCGCCCTTGCCGCCGTCGCCGCCGTTCGGCCCGCCGAACTCGATGAACTTCTCCCGCCGGAATGACACGCAGCCGTTGCCGCCGTCGCCGGAGCGAATATAGACCTTGGCCTCGTCAAGAAATTTCATGGCCCGCGAAATATGCGGTGTCGCGGGCTGAAAAGGGAGGGGCTATCTGGCCGCCATCCCGCCCCAGAGTGGCCAAGCCAGATCCCCACAGCATGTTCCGCAAAAGTGGAAACCGGTTTTGCGAAACTAAGGACATGCTCAACGTACTGGGGATGGTCAACTCGGCTGATGGTTTGGTGACCAGCCGAAGGTGGTCAACGGGTTTTCCGATCTGATGGTCGAAGTGTTTGGCGGGTCGACAGGCCAAGCACAAGCAAGCATGCGCGTTCCGCCGTTGGAATGGCGGCACTGCCTGACAACGCGATGCGCCCGTGGAACTGGAAATGATCGTGGAGGTTGAGTGAGCGGGCCAGAGGATAAGGAGGCGTCGACGCTCTCCGCTCCGCAACTCGCGCCTAAAGAGGCGGTTCGTGAGACAGCCTATCTGGAATTTCCCGCGGAGCATCCACCGGGAGGGGCCAAGGCGGGCCATGCCTCACTGATGCGGCCCAATAGGCCGCTCCCGATGCTGCCGTTCGCCAAGAACCGCTACGCCGCAACCCGAACGATGCCGCGGCGATTATCGCGGCCAAAGTGACCCGGGGGCATTGCACCTCCGTTCGGTTTCGTCGTCGTGTCCCGATCCGTCACGAACCAGCACACGAATTGATCTTGGTAACTCTCCATGCCGCTGTCAATGGGTGCGACAGTTTTATGTCCGTTGTGCAAAATTGGAATGTCAGCACACCTGACCGGAAGGATTCCGCCGCAGCACCTTGCCTGGCAGCGCTCCGGTGTGAGCGGCATTCTCGACAACGACGATGCCGTTGACCAGCACAGTGGTGCGGTCGCCGCTCGGATAGCGATGCGGATCGGTATAGGTGGCGCGGTCGTGAAAGTCGGCGGGATCGAAGATTGTCACGTCGGCGCGAAAGCCTTCGCGCAGCAGGCCGCGATCGCTGAGCTTGAGCGCGCGCGCGCTCGCATCGGTCATCTTGTGCACGGCAAGCTCGAGTGGAAGCGCAGCGAGCTCGCCGACGTAATGGCCGATGATGCGCGGGAACGTGCCGTAGAAGCGCGGGTGCGGCTTGCCTTGGCTCACCGTGCCGTAGTCGGCGACGCAGTTTCCGTCCGAGCCGATCAGCGCGTGGGGGGAGCGAACCAGCTCGCGCACGTCATCCTCCGATATCGATGTGACGAGCACGCGCGTCGCTGCCCGGTCATCGATCAGAAGGTCGGCAACGGCATCGATTGCGTCCTGTCCGCGTTCGGCCGCGAGCTGCGCGATCGTTCGTCCGGCGCAATGCGGAAGATGCGGGGAGATGGATACCTGCACGCAGTCCCAGGACGCTATGCGTCCCCAGTTGTTGAGCCCGTCGCGCGCAATGTCGGCGCGCAGGCGCGCGCGCGTCTCGGAAAGTTTCAGCCGCTGCAGCATGGGCTCCACGCCCCCCGCCTGCGCCCATTGCGGCAACAGGTTCTTGAGCGGATTGCTGCCGGCCATATAAGGATAGAAATCGCAGTCCACGTCGAGACCGCGCGCCTTCGCCTGCACAATCATCTCCAGGGCGCGTCGAGCCTTGCCCCAGTTGTCGATGCCCGAGCACTTGAGGTGCACGACCTCGACATGCACGCGGCATGTTTCAGCAATGTCGATCGCCTCCGCGAGTGCGTGGAGAACGCGACCGGATTCGTCCCGCAGATGCGTGAAATAGCCGGCATTGTGGTGCGCGAGCACGCGGCAGAGCGCGATCATCTCCGCCCGCTGCGCGTAGGAGCCGGGCGCGGTAAAGAGGCCGGAGGAAAGCCCGAGCGCGCCGGCAGCGAGCGCCTCCTCAAGGAGGCCGATCATGGCATCGAGCTCACTCGCGCTCGGCGGCCGCTGCTCCATTCCCATGACCATCAACCGCAAGGTGTTGTGGCCCACAAGCATGCCGGCATTGACCGCCGTGGCGGGGAAGGTGTCGAGATAATCGCGGAAGCTCGTCTGCCGAAACGGCAACCATGGCGCGCTCGGGCTCAGGTACTCGCGCAGCAGGTCGATCTTGCCGGCAAGCACCGGGGCGACCGAGAAGCCGCAATGGCCGACGATCTCGGTGGTCACCCCCTGTCGTACCTTGCTCTCGGCCTTGGGGTTGATCGGAAGCGTGAAATCGGAATGGGTCTTGATGTCGATAAAGCCGGGGGCCACCGCCAAGCCCCGCGCGTCGATCAGCTTGGCGGCGGTACCGGGCAGGTCCCGGCCCATGGCGCGGATCCGCCCGTCGCAGATCGCGACGTCGCCTCGTTGCCCGGGCGCGCCGGTGCCGTCCAGCAGCAGGCCGCCACGGATCAGGACATCGTGCCCTTCCTCGATCATGAGTTGTTCTGCGGTCAGAGCCCGCGCGCTAGTGTGGCGGCTCAGAAGTCCGCATCATTCTTGCAGTGAGTCCGAGATGCGGACTTCTGAACCAAAGCCACACTAGATCAATAAGTTGCTAGTTGTCCTGCGATTCCGAAGTTCGCAAACGAGAGTGCCGCACAATGAGGCGAACTGCGGAATCGGACAACTAGTGTCGCCCTTTCAAAAGCAAATCTGGAATTACGTGGCATTTCAAATGCAGAGAGGAGCCGGCCCGGCTCCCCTCGCCGCAGATCGTTTTTATGCGCGCGAGTTATTGGGGTGCAGCTTCGCCGCTCGGCAGAACGGAGACGAAGACGCGGCCCTTGGCCTTGGTGCGAAACTCGACCCGGCCGTCGATCAAGGCGAACAGCGTGTGGTCGCGGCCAACACCGACATTCGTCCCTGGATGCCATTTCGTGCCGCGCTGGCGCGCGATGATATTGCCGGCAAGCACCTGCTCGCCGCCGAAAATCTTGAGCCCCAGCCTTTGGCTATTGGAGTCGCGGCCGTTGCGGGAGGAGCCGCCTGCCTTCTTGTGAGCCATCGCTCATTCTCCTTTGGCTGAGCGTTACCTATGGTACGCTATTACTACGCCAGCTGGCCCGGATCGGGCGCCGATATGGCCGCCGCGTCAGGCCCGGCGGCGGGGCCTGCCTGCGCCCTTGCTTTCGCCTTCGCCCGGGAAGCGGCCTTTTTGCTCGCCTTCGCGCCGTCGGTAAGAATTTCGGTCACGCGCACCAGCGTGAACTCCTGCCGATGCCCGCGCTTGCGGCGCGAATTCTTTCTGCGGCGCTTCTTGAACGCGATGATCTTCGGCCCGCGCCCCTGCTCGATCACTTCCGCCGCGACCGATGCGCCGGCAATGGTTGGCGTGCCCAACGAGACATTGTCGCCGCTTACGACGAGAACCTCGCCAAACTCGATGATCTCTCCGGGATCGCCCTTGACCTTGTCGATCCTGATCACGTCCTCGGCGGCTACCCGGTATTGCTTGCCGCCGGTCTTTATGACTGCGAACATCATTTTGCCCTCGTGCTCGATTCCGATGCTCGGAATTCCGGATCGGCTTCTTACAGTCGATTTTGGGGGTGAGCGGCGCGCTTCGCCGTCGCCAAACGCGCGGAGCCGGCTGGCGCCGCGCGGCCGCGGTTATGGCGTGCGGACCCCTGAACTGTCAAGAAACGGCGACATAGCGCTTGGCCGCGCCGGATATGCCGCCATATAAGGCAGAATTCGGGATTTGCATGAGCGCGCTCGCCAATCATCCCTTCGTCAAGATGAACGGTCTCGGCAATGAGATCGTGGTGGTCGACATGCGCGCCAATGGGGCTGCAATCACGGCGGCCGACGCGCGCGCGGCTGCGCAGCCGCGCGGCGTGCCGTTCGATCAGCTGATGGCGCTCTATGCGCCGCGCACGCCTGGCACGGACGCCTATGTCCGTATCTTCAATCGGGACGGCTCGGAAGCGGGCGCCTGCGGCAACGGCATGCGCTGCCTGGCGGAGCTCATATTCAACGAGACGGGCCGGCGTTCGGCCTCCTTCGAGACCAAGGCCGGCGCGATCAGCTGCTGGCGGGCCGATGCGCCGTTCATTTCCACGGTCGACATGGGCAAGCCGCGCTTCGCCTGGAATGAGATCCCGCTCTCGGAGAGGTTTTCGGACACGCGCACAATCGAGTTGCAGATCGGCCCCATCGACAAGCCCATTTTGCATTCGCCATCGGCCCTGAGCATGGGCAACCCGCACGCCGTGTTCTGGGTCGAGGATGCCGGCGGCTACGATCTCGGCCGGATCGGTCCGCTGCTCGAGCATCACCCGATGTTTCCGGAAGGGGCCAACATCTCGCTCGCACAGGTGTGCTCGCGCGAGCGCATCATCCTGCGCACCTGGGAGCGCGGCGCGGGTCTCACCAAGGCATGCGGCTCGGCGGCATGCGCGGCGGCGGTTGCAGCAGCTCGCCTGCGCCGCACCGGGCGCAAGATCGCAGTCGTGCTGCCGGGCGGCGAGCTTGCTATCGAATGGCGCGAGCGCGACGACCATGTGCTGATGACGGGGCCGGTCGCCTACGAGCGCGAGGGACGCTTCGATCCCTCGCTGTTTGAGACGCAAGCAGCGGTGTAGTGCCTCATGGGCGTCGATGTCGTCACCTTGGGCTGCCGGCTCAACGCCTGCGAATCGGAGATCATCCGCCGGCAGGCGCGCGCCGCGGGCCTGCGCGACACCGTTGTCGTCAACACTTGCGGGGTAACCGCCGAGGCGGTGCGGCAATCCCAGCAGAGCATACGCCGCATCGGCCGTGAGCGCCCCGGGGCGCGGATTGTGGTGACGGGATGCGCGGCGCAGATCGAGCCGAGGCGCTTCGCGGCCATGGCCGAGGTCAGCGCGGTTCTGGGCAATCATGAAAAGCTCAGTGCGGAAGTTTGGCGTGCCCACGGCGCGATCCACCCGTCCGGTGCCGCGCAGGAAAAAGTCAAGATCAACGACATCACCGCGGTTGCCGAAGCGGCCGCTCATCTCACGGATGGCTTCGAATGCCGAGTGCGTGCGTTCGTTGCGGTGCAGAACGGCTGCAACCATCGCTGTACCTTCTGCGTCATCCCTTATGGGCGCGGCAACTCGCGCTCGGTCCCGATGGGAGAGGTGGTGGATGAGGTGCGCAGACTGTGCGAGCGCAGCTGCCGGGAGGTCGTGCTCACCGGGGTCGATCTTACGGACTACGGATCGAACCTGCCCGGAGCGCCCAGGCTGGGCCGGCTCGTGCGGCAGATCCTAAAGCACGTGCCGGAGCTCGCGCGGCTGCGGCTTTCCTCCATCGACGCTGTCGAGGCGGACCGCGATCTGCTCCATGCTTTTGCGGAGGAACCGCGGCTGATGCCGCATCTGCATCTGTCACTGCAATCCGGCGACGATCTGATCCTCAAGCGCATGAAGCGCCGCCATAGCCGGGCCGAGGCGATCGCCTTTTGCACGCAGCTGCGCCGCCTGCGGCCGGACATCGTTCTTGGCGCCGACATGATTGCCGGCTTTCCCACCGAGACCGAGGAGATGTTCGCCCGCTCGCTCGAGTTGGTCGACGCCTGCGGCCTCACCCATCTTCACGTCTTTCCGTTCTCGCCACGGCCCGGCACCCCGGCTGCGCGCATGCCGCAGCTCCCCGCTACCGCCGTGAAGGCGCGTGCATCGCGCCTGAGACAAAAAGGCAATGCGGCCCTCGATCGCCACCTCGCAGCGCAGGTCGGGGTATCGCATCGCGTGCTCGTTGTCGGTGACCAGCGCGGCCATACTGAGCAGTTCACGCCGGTCCGCCTTGCGGGCGCGGTGGCGGCGGGCACCATCCTCGACATTGCGGTTGTCGGCCATGACGGACGGCAGCTGCTCGCGGCGATAGCGCCGATGTGATAGCAATCGATTGCCAACCGGATCTCGTGCCATGACAGAAACCCTTGCCCTCGATCATGTCGTCACCAGCGTCGAAGCGCTAGAGCGCCTTTACGGTGAGCCTTTCGGGCCCTCGATTGCCAAGGAAGCCGACCGCATTACCGTGCATTACCGCGCATTCATCGAAGCTGCTCCGTTCTTCGCGCTTGCCTCCGCCGGCGCCGACGGCCTTGACTGCTCCCCGCGCGGGGATGCCCCCGGCTTTGTGCGCGTCGCCGACGAGAGGACGCTGCTGATTCCGGATCGCCGCGGCAATAACCGGATGGATACGCTTCGCAATATCCTGCACGATCCGCGCGTCGCGTTGTTGTTCCTCATCCCCGGCTGCGGCGAGACCATCCGCGTCAATGGGCGGGCAAAAATCTCTACCGACCCGGCGCTGACCGAGAGCTTCGTGATCGATGGCAAGACGCCGCGTTCGGTGATCGTCGTCTCGGTCGATCGCATCTACTATCAGTGCGCCAAAGCGATCGTTCGCTCCAAGCTGTGGGATGCCTCGCGTCATGTCGATCGCACGAGCCTGCCGAGTGCGGGGACCATTCTCGCCGATCTGACCCGCGGCCGCCTTGGCGGTCCCGAGCACGACCGTGCCGCCCCGGAGCGGCTCAAGGCGACGCTGTACTGACGCTTTGCGCGGCCAGGCTGCTGGCGGCATCGAACTCGCCCTGCCATCCGCATGCCCGCAGCCGCGCGTGCATGTGCGGGGGAACCGGCGCGCGCACCCTGATGGGCGCGTGATTCTTGTAGAGTGGCACCAGGACCTCGCGTGCATGGAGATGCAGAGGAGGCCCCCCCAGGCGCGGGGCGCTGCCGTAGATCGCGTCTCCCACGATCGGCCAGCCCATTTCGGCGCAGTGAACGCGCAGCTGATGGGTGCGGCCGGTCAGCGGCTCGAGCGCAAGCCAGGTAAGGTCCTGCGCGGGTTCCTGGCCGCGTTCTTGGGCGCGCCCCAGCGCCTTCCATGTCGTCACGGCGGGTTGGCCCTGCGGATCGTGCTTCATCCACCAGCCGCGCGTTGCGTCCTTGCGTCCGAGCGGCATGTCAATGCGGCCCTCTGCCTCGGCGGGGCCGCCTTCAACGATCGCCCAATACGATTTTCCGATCCGGCCGCTCTTGAAAAGGCGACCAAGCTCTGCCAGCGCCTTGCGATGGCGGCCGAGCACAAGACAGCCCGAGGCATCGCGGTCGAGCCGATGCGCGAGCGAAGGCGCCCGTGGAAGCCCGAACCGCAGCGCGTCGAAATAATCCTGCAGGCACTTGCCGCCCCGTCCGCTTGGCGGTCCCTGGTGGACCGCCAATCCCGCGGGTTTGTCGATCACCAGCATGAGGCCGTCGCGATAAAGCAGGCGCGCGACTATCTCTTCGTCGGTCATGGGCGAGGAGCTATCACGGGTGTTGCATGAACGACAGCGCCGCAGACAAGCAGGGCTGGTGGCGGCGGCTCGGCGGCGGCCTCAAGCGCACGTCGGCTTCCATCGGGGACGCACTCACCGGGCTGGTCGTCAAGCGCAAACTTGACCAGGCGATGCTCGATGAGATCGAAGAGGCCCTGATCCGCGCCGATCTCGGGCTCGACTGCGCGGCGAGGATCGCGGCCGCGGTAGGGGAAGGCCGCTACGACAAGTCGATCACCCCCGAGGAGGTCAAGGAGGTCCTCGCTCGCGAGGTGGAGAAGGCGCTCGCACCCGTGGAGAAGCCGCTCTCGATGGAGAACGCCAGGCCATTCGTTGTGCTCGTCATCGGCGTCAATGGTTCCGGCAAGACAACCACCATCGGCAAGCTCGCGGCGCAGGCCCGCGCGCAAGGGCGCTCGGTCATGCTGGCTGCCGGCGACACCTTCCGTGCCGCTGCTATCGACCAGCTTAAAATCTGGGGCGCCCGCAGCGGCGCCCCTGTCATGGCGCGGGCTCCGGGCGCCGATGCTGCCGGGCTTGCCTTCGATGCCTTGAGCAAGGCGCGCGGCGAGGGAACCGACCTCCTCCTGGTGGATACCGCGGGGCGACTGCAGAACAAGACGGTGCTGATGGACGAGCTTGAAAAAATGGTCCGCGTGATGAAGAAGGTCGATCCTGGCGCCCCGCACGCGGTGCTGCTCGTGCTCGATGCAACCGTCGGACAGAACGCGCTCGCCCAGGTGGAAGCGTTCCGCGAGGTTGCGGGCGTAACCGGGCTTGCCATGACCAAGCTCGACGGGACCGCGCGTGGCGGCATTCTTGTTGCGCTAGCCGACCGCTACCGCCTGCCCGTGCATTTCATCGGGGTGGGCGAGGGCATCGATGATCTTGCGCCGTTCTCAGCAAGGGAATTCGCGCGCGCCATTGCGGGGATTGAAATCTCATGAAGGCGAGAAAAGCTCGGCTCAATCCGGTGCTCAAGCTGGTGCTCGATATCGGCCCCTTGCTGCTGTTCTTCGTCGCAAATTCCAGGCCCGTGCTGTTCCAGCCGCTGGTCGCCCCGTTGCTGCCGGCCGGCGTCACCGAGGGCGAGCGCGGCGGCATTTTCGTCGCTACCGCCGTCTTCATGATCGCCGTCGTGATCGCGCTTGTGATCTCCTATGCCCTTACCCGGCACCTGCCGATCATGCCTGTCCTCACCGCAATCATTGTACTGGTGTTCGGCTCGCTCACGCTCGTGCTACACGACGAGCTGTTTATCAAGCTCAAGCCAACGATCATTTACGTCCTGTTCGGGGGCGTCCTGCTCGGAGGGCTTGCCCTCGGAAAATCGCTGCTCGGTATCGTGTTCGACTCTGTCTTTCACCTCACCGAGGAGGGATGGCGCAAGCTGACTTTGCGCTGGTCGGGTTTCTTCTTCGCTCTGGCCGCGCTCAACGAGATTGTCTGGAGGACCCAGACCACCGATTTCTGGGTTGCGTTCAAGGTGTTCGGGGTGCTGCCGTTGACCTTCTTGTTTGCGGCGGCGCAGTTTCCGCTGATGTCGAGGTACGCCGTCGAGGAGCCGGGTGCGCGGCAGCCTCCCCGATAGCGGCGTCTGCCTGGGTGCTGCCTTCAGGACGATTTTCAGGACGGGGGCGCCGGCGCGGCCAATGCCTTGTCGATCGCGGGTTGCAATGCCGTCTCCAGATTCTCCGGAGTGATCGGACCGATCAGCTTGTAAGCGATGCGCGCATCGCGTCCGACCACGAAGGTCTCCGGCACGCCATAGACACCCCATTCGATTGCCGTTCGCCCGTTGTCATCCCTGCCATTGGCGGCGAACGGATTGCCGTAGCGGCCGAGAAAGCGCCGCGCATTCTCGGGCTGATCCTTGTAGTTGATGCCCACCACCCGCAGGCGGGGGTCGGCAGCAAACCGCAGCAGGAGCGACGCTTCCTCGCGGCAGGGCACACACCAGGAGGCCCAGACATTAAGCAGCGTCACCTGTCCAGGGAAGGAGGCACTGTCCAGCCCAGGCACCTGCCTGCCGTCACGCTCGAGGCCCGGCAGTGCGGGCAGGATGGTCGCCGGCGCGGGATGACCGATCAGAGCCGAGGGAATGCGCGAGGGATCCCCGGCGCCGAGCCGAAGCATGAAGAAAGCCGCAACCGTGAGAAATCCCAGGAGCGGGATGAGCACGATCAGCCGCGTGATCGTGGCGCCGCGCGCTCGCTCGCCGGCGGCGGATCGCTCGGTCGCCGTCAAGGCCTCTCCTCCCGGGCGCGTTCTGACCGGCGCGTCACTCCCTGCGCTTCGATTTGCGCAATCTGGCGGAGCAAATGACGGCGGTCGAGCAGGACCCATGCGATCAGGCACGCGACAATCACGGCGGCAGCGGCGTAGGCGGCGAGAATGAAGGCGGCATAGGGGCCAAGGCTCGTCGTCATGGTCATGTCGCAGCTGCCTGCATCATCAGCATGGTGCGCAGTCGCCGTCGCAGGATCTCATTGCGCATGGCCGCGAGATGCAGGGTGAGAAAAAGCAGTGTGAAAGCGACCACCATGGCGAGGAGCGGAACGAGGATGCTTTGGTGGATGCTCGATCCGCCGAGCCGAAGCACGGAAGCGCCCTGATGCAAGGTGTTCCACCAGTCGACCGAGAATTTAATGATCGGAATATTGAGTGCGCCGACCAGCGTGAACACGGCCACCGCACGCGCTGCGCGCGTGGGGTCCTCGATTGTGCGCCAGAGCGCGATCACGGCCAGATACATCAGAAACAGCACCAGCACGGAGGTGAGCCGGGCATCCCAGACCCAATAGGCGCCCCACATCGGCCGTCCCCAGAGCGCGCCCGTGACAAGGCACATGAGCGTGAAAGCAGCGCCGATGGGAGCTGCGGCCTTGGCGGCCACATCGGCGACGGGATGGCGCCAGACCAGCGTGCCGAGCGCAGCCACGCTCATCAATACCCAGCAGAAAACACCAAGCCAGGCGGCCGGGACATGAATAAACATGATCTTCACGGTTGCACCCTGCTGGTAGTCGTCAGGCGCAAGCCAGGCTTGCACGCCGGCCACTGCAAAAGCGAGGAAAGTGGCTGCCGTCAGCCAGGGCAAGCTCAGCGTGCTCAGACGGAGCACACGCGAGGGGTTGGCAAGGTTGATCAATGTCATCGAGATTCACACCGCGTGCCTGCAACGGCTTAGCTTTGCGACGCATCGCCCGCAATCCGACGTGGGCGCGTCATCCGCTCAGTCGAGCCCCTGGCGCAGCGCGATCGCGGCTGCAAACGGTCCCAGCACGATGCTCATCAACGAGAGCGCGCAGAGAATGCCGAACGGGGCGCCGAACGGGACCGGACCGGTCATGGCCGCATTCGAGGCCGTCACGCCGAAAATGAGGACCGGGATGTTCAATGGCAACACCAGGACGGCAATCAGAAGACCGCCGCGCCGTAACGCAACAGTGAGGGCCGCGCCGATGAGCCCGATATAGGTCAATGCCGGGGTGCCCGCCAGCAGGGTGAGAGCCACCGAGCCGATCGCTCTAGGGCCCAGATTGAGAAGGATGCCGAGCAAGGGTGCCGCGATCACCAGGGGCAGGCCGATGGTCACCCAGTGCGCAAGTGCCTTGGCCGCTACCGCAAGCTCCAGCGGTGTCCTGGCCATGAGAATCAGGTCGAACGAGCCATCCTCATGATCCGTCGCCAGCAGGCGATCGAGCCCGAGCAGGCTCGCCAGTAACGCGCCCAGCCAGAGGATGGCCGGACCGATGCGCGCGAGCAATGCGAGATCGGGGCCGATGGCGAAAGGGACCAGCATTACCAGCATCAGAAAGAACAGGACGCCGATGAATGCCCCTCCACCGATGCGCAAGGCGAGCCGCGTGTCTCTGAGAAGCAGCGCCGCAAGCGGCGTCATGGGGTTTGCCCTCGGCTGGTGCCGCGCGGGTTCGGGGAGGGGCCTTGCAGCCGCAGCTCGGCGCTTGCCTGGATGTCAGTTGCCCCATGCACCGCCATGAGGATGAGCCCACCGCCCCCCACGTGCATTTGCGTGATTTCTGCCAGCATCGCCCCTCCTGGGGCATCGAGGCTCGAGGCCGGCTCGTCGAGCAACCAGATCGGGCGCTGAATGGCCAGCAGCCGGGCGAGCGAAAGCCGCCGCCGCTGCCCAGCCGAAAGATGCAGAGCCGGCAACGGGGCAAGCGACCCCAGGCCAACGCGAGAAAGCGCTTCCTCGACCTTGCCTGCCCCACCCAGGATACTGGCCCAGAAAGAGAGGTTTTCCGCTACGGTCAGCGAGGCCTTGAGGGCATCCTGGTGCCCGACATAATGGGCCTGCTCCCCGATGCTGAGCTCCGGGTCGCCGCCCGTCAGCGTGACACTGCCCGCGCTTGGACGAAGAAGGCCGGCAATCAGGCGAAGGAGCGATGATTTGCCGGCGCCGTTCGGACCTGTGACCGCAAGCACCTGTCCCCCTCGAAGCGTGAAGCACACGCTTCGGAAGACCTGGCGGCCCGCCCTGACGCAGGACAGGTCGATTGCCGAAAGCTCGATCACGCTGTTCCCCTTTTCCGAGTGGGGCTTAGCAAGCGGGGCAAAGCGACGCACCTGTTCCGCGGAACGGTTGCTCGACCGGTTGGAGTGGCCGCCGGACTGGGCGAGGCGGGCCGGCAATGGGCCCGCGGTTTAAAGCTCATGCCGTTGAGCGGCGTCGATTTTCTGGAACAGGTCAAAAAAAGTTTCTATAAGCCATCGTTCCGCCCATCGTGTTTCAACCTGCGGAACTGGCGACGGACTGGAGACGAGTTTCGGTTGCCATAATAGTCGAAATACGTGTCTCGCCTAGGATCCCAAACCAAAATGGCTTCAATGGACAGTTTCAAATGCTGCAGGCCGCTCAAGGTAGGCAGCAGAACCTACGCCTATTACAGCCTCGCGGCGGCCGAGAAGAACGGACTCAAAGGGATTTCGCGCCTGCCCTTCTCGATGAAGGTGTTGCTGGAGAACCTGCTGCGGCATGAGGACGGACGCTCGGTTGCCAAGGAGGACATTCAAGCGGTTGCGCAATGGCTCAAGACCAGGACCTCGGAACGCGAAATTGCGTTTCGGCCGGCACGCGTGCTGATGCAGGATTTCACCGGGGTCCCAGCGGTGGTCGATCTCGCAGCCATGCGGGATGCGATGAAGACGCTGGGAGGAGACCCCAAGCGGATCAACCCGCTGGTCCCGGTCGATCTGGTCTGTGATCATTCGGTGGCGGTCAACTTCTTCGGCAATGCCGGTGCGCTCAAGAAGAATGTGGAGGAGGAATACCGTCAGAACAGAGAGCGCTATGAGTTTCTCAAGTGGTCGCAGAAGTCGTTCGATAATTTTCGTGTCGTGCCGCCCGGGACCGGCATCTGCCACCAGGTCAACCTCGAATATCTGTCGCAGACGGTTTGGACCAAGAGGGACAGGGTCAAGGTCGACGGCAAATCGTTGCTGACCGATCTCGCCTACCCGGATACGCTGGTGGGTACCGATTCTCACACCACCATGGTCAACGGTCTCGCCGTGCTCGGCTGGGGAGTTGGCGGCATTGAGGCGGAGGCGGCCATGCTCGGCCAGCCCTATTCCATGCTGTTGCCGGAGGTGATCGGGGTAAAGCTCAGCGGCAAGCTCAAAGAGGGGGTGACGGCGACCGATCTCGTCCTCACCGTGACCCAGATGCTGCGCAAGCGCGGGGTGGTCGGAAAATTCGTTGAATTCTTCGGCCCCGGACTTGCCAATCTCTCCATTGCCGATCGCGCGACCATCGGCAACATGTCGCCGGAGTACGGCGCAACCTGCGGCTTCTTCCCCGTGGACGACGATACGATTCGTTATCTCACGGACACCGGACGGCCTGCGGCGCAGACCGCGCTGGTCGCTGCCTACGCCAAGGCGCAGGGCATGTATCGCAACAAGTCGACTCCGGATCCCGTGTTTACCGACGTGCTCAAGCTCGAGCTGGCGCAGGTTGAGCCCTCGCTTGCCGGCCCCAAGCGTCCGCAGGACCGTGTCGCGCTCAAGGACGTCAGGAGCGGCTTCGCTGCAGCCATGGAAACGGAGTTCAACAAGGGCGGCAATGGCGCTGACATCTTCGATCTGCATCCGTCGTTGGCGACCTCGCTCGACAAGGACTTCTCAAAGGCGGGAGCAGCCGGTCGGGTAGCCGTGCAAGGCCGCAATCATGATCTGGGTCATGGCGATGTGGTTATTGCGGCCATCACCTCGTGCACCAACACCTCCAATCCGAGCGTGATGATGGGCGCCGGCTTGCTGGCGCGCAAGGCGGTCGCCAAAGGACTGACGGTGAAACCCTGGGTGAAGACCTCGCTGGCACCGGGCTCGCAGGTGGTCGCGGAGTATCTCGACAGGTCTGGGTTGCAAAAGGATCTCGACAAGCTCGGCTACAATCTGGTCGGCTTCGGCTGTACCACCTGCATCGGCAATTCCGGGCCGCTGGCGCCGGAGATCTCGAAGGCGATCAATGACAAGGATCTGGTGGCGGCCGCTGTGCTCTCCGGCAATCGCAATTTCGAAGGCCGCGTCAACGCCGACGTGCGGGCGAACTACCTGGCCTCACCACCACTTGTTGTTGCCTATGCGCTTGCGGGCTCGATGTATGCAGACTTGCTGAAACAGCCGCTCGGCCTCGACAGGAAGGGCAAGAAGATCTTTCTCAAGGACATCTGGCCGAGCAATCGCGAGATCACCGGCATTGTGCGCAAGACGATCACGAAACAGATGTTCGCCAAGAAATATGCCGATGTCTTCAAGGGCGACTCGCACTGGCGCGGCATCACTGTGAAGGGGGCGCTCACCTATGCCTGGGACAAGAAATCGACATACGTGCAAAATCCCCCCTATTTTGCGGGAATGGGCCGCCATCCGGCACCGTTGAGCGACATCGTCGATGCGCGCGTGCTGTGCCTGCTGCTCGATTCCATCACCACCGATCACATCTCGCCCGCGGGATCGATCAAGGTCGATTCGCCGGCCGGAAAATATCTGCTCGAGCATAAGGTCAAGCCTGCCGATTTCAACCAGTACGGCACCCGCCGCGGCAATCACGAGGTGATGATGCGCGGCACTTTCGCCAATATCAGGCTGAAGAACCAGATGGTCCGCGGGGTGGAGGGCGGCGTCACCGTCCACTATCCGTCACGGCAGCGCATGTCGATCTTCGATGCGGCCATGCGCTACAAGGGCGACAATGTTCCGCTGGTCCTCTTTGCCGGCAAGGAATACGGCAGCGGCTCGTCGCGCGACTGGGCGGCGAAGGGTCCGAACCTGCTCGGCGTGCGCGCGGTCATTTGCCAGTCCTTCGAGCGCATCCATCGATCCAATCTCATCGGGATGGGCGTGCTCCCGCTGTGCTTCGAGGAAGGCACGACCTGGCAGACGCTGGGCCTGAGGGGGGACGAGCAGGTCACGATCCGCGGCCTGCACGGCGAGATCAAGCCGCGCCAGCGGATGATCGCGGAGATCGTGGCTGCCGACGGCGGGCTCAAGCGAGTGCCGCTCATCTGCCGGATCGATACCCTCGACGAGCTTGAATATTTCAAGCACGGCGGCATTCTGCATTACGTTCTGCGCCAGCTTGTCTCGGCTGTGTGAGGCCTCACCTCGATTTGAGTAGCGGGTGATCGACGGGGCGTCTAAAGAATGCATAAAGCGGGCAGGGGCAGCGCGGAAGCTTACTCACACGGTCTGTTTCCGGCGCAGCCGGTGATCCTTGCAGAGAAGCTCGCATCGGGGAAATTGCACTGGGGATGGGGATATCGATAATGCCGTTTCGTCGTCTGGCCGGCCCGGTGATGGTGGTGTGGTTTTCGGCCTTGCTGGGTGCCCCAGCGCTCGCGCAAACCCGCGCGGTCATCGAGCTATTCACCAGCCAGGGTTGCTCGTCCTGCCCGCCCGCCGACAGCCTCCTGGCGGATCTGGCAAGCGATCCCTCGCTCGTCGCTATCAGCGCGCCGATCGATTACTGGGACTATCTCGGTTGGAAGGACACCCTGGCAGAGCCTCGCAATACCGCACGCCAGAAAGCTTACGCGCATGTGCGCGGCGACGGGCAGATTTATACGCCGCAAGCGGTCGTGAACGGCAGCGTTCATGCGCTCGGCAGTGACAAGAGCGCGATCGAGCGCGCGATCGCGGAAACCACCAAAAATGCCGGCGCGTTCCTGCTGCCCGTGACGCTCACATTGGTTGACCGGCGAATTGAGCTCACCGTCCCTGAGGCTGCACCGAACTCGCCAGGGGCTGAAGTATGGCTCTGCGGGCTGATCAAGGCCGCCACCATCGCCATTGGCCGGGGCGAGAACAAGGGACGGACGATCACGTACCACAATGTTGCGCGCCGTTGGGTAAAGCTCGGCGACTGGACCGGACACGCCAAATCATGGAGCGTTCCGGCCCACACGCTTCTCGGCAACGACATTGATGAGGTGGCGCTGCTTGTACAGGACGGCACGAAGGAAAAGCCGCGTGCCATCCTCGGCGCCGCGCTGGCGGCTCTGCAATAATCATAGGGCCTGATTGCGGCCGGCGTCCGCGACACCGGCAGTGCATGCTTCTCAAGAGATTTGCGAAGTGGCCGCGGTTGCCTCTTGCCCATGTGGGCGTCCGGCGCGATCATCTTGTCCGGATTCCGTTCACGAGGGAGGCGCCGATGACTCATGGCGATACTGAACCGAGCGAGTTTTACGGGGGCGAGGCGGCGAGCCCTTCGCCTTCCGCCCCCGCTTCGCGCGTGACATTCGACCGCCGCGAGCTCAATCGCATCTTGGGTCTCTACGGCCGCAAGGTCGCTGCCGGCGAATGGCGGGACTATGCCATCGATTTCCTGCGGGATCGCGCCGTATTCTCCGTGTTTCGGCGCGCCAGCGAGGTGCCGATCTACCGCATTGAGAAACGCCCGCGGCTCGCCCGGCGGCAGGGAGCCTACAGTATCGTCTCGGCAACCGGCCTGATCGTGCGGCGCGGTCATGAGCTTGAGCGCGTACTGCGCGCAATCGACAAATCGTTGAGCGTGGTGGCGGGCTGACCCTCGAGCAGGATGGCCGGCCGCTCACGGCGGCGCGGACGCGCCGTGGCCGAGTGGGCGCTGCATCAGCACGGTATCGAGCCAGCGCCCGAACTTGAACCCGACACTGTCAAACGTTCCCACCATGCGAAAGCCGGCGGCGCGATGGAGTTCGATCGAAGCGGCGTTGGCGGAATCCCCGATCACCGCAATCATCTGGCGGAAACCGCCCTGCTGCGCTTCGGCGATCAGGGCTTCGAGCAGCGCCCGACCAAGGCCGCGTCCTTGCGACTGCTCGGCAACGTATACCGAGTCCTCGATGCTCCAGCGGTAGGCCGGCCGCTCACGATAGGGTCCGGCATAGGCATAGCCTGCGATCGTCCCAGCGAGCTCGGCGACCAGGTAGGGATAGCCGCCCGCGCGCAAGGCGGCATACCGTCGTCTCATCTGCGCATTGTCGGGCGGCTCGATCTCGAATGAAGCGGTGCCATGGCGCACAGCTTCGTCGTAGATGGCCGTGATGGTAGGGATGTCGTCAGGGTCGGCGGCGCGAATGGAGAAAGACATGATGGGTGTTCTGAGGATTGAGAAGAGGAAATATGGCCCTTTTCTTTTGTCCTGTCTGTCAGCGGCGATAAAAAAACGCCCCGGCGAGCCGGGGCGTTGAGAAGCTTGGCTGCCGGAGTCTTCAGCGGCGATCGCCGAACAACTGCAGCAGGAATATGAAAATGTTGATGAAGTCGAGATAGAGCTTCAGTGCACCCATCACCGCCTTGCGGCCGACGATGGTGCCGTCCTCCTGCGGATCATACATCTCCTTGATCCGTTGCGTATCCCAGGCGGTGAGCCCTGCGAAGATGAGCACCCCGGCGGCCGAGATCACAAACTGGAACATGGGGCTCTGCAGGAACAGGTTCACAAGCATGGCGATGAGCAGCCCGATCAGTCCCATCCACAGGAAGGAGCCGATCGGGGAGAGGTTGCGCTGGGTCGTATAGCCATAGAGGCTGAGCGCTCCGAACGAAGCTGCCGAGATGAAAAACACCCGCGCAATCGACGTGTGGGTGTAGGTCAGAAATATCGATGACAGCATCAGTCCGAGCAGGGCCGCGTAGACCATGAACAGCGTGAATGCAGTTGATGGAGTGAGCGAGCCTATGCGAAAGCTGATCAGAAAGACGAGCCCAAGCGTGGCCAGAAACAAGACGATCGATGCCGGCCCGCTGTAGAGCATCTGACCGAACGGCGTGAGTCCTACCAGCCGGCCAGCTGAATCCACCACTGCTGCGCTGTTGAAGGTGAGCCACGCAACGACGCCCGTAAGCGCCACTCCAGCAGCCATGTAGTTGTAGACGCGGATCATGTAGGCGCGCAGGCCCTCGTCGATCGCGATGGTCCGGTCCATACCGACGCTGCGCCGGGGCGCCGCGTAGTTCCGGTCGAAATCCGACATGGAATTTCCCTCTCTGTCCTTGCGGCCAGCAGGGCCGCCCTGGAGAGCGTGCGCCGGCAGACCGGCGCGTGCGCCCGATGCGCGGAATTTAATGCGGGATTTGTTCCCGCGCCAGATGCCGCGGATGCGATTTGTTAACGCCCGCCGAGCGGCTCTGGAAGGTGACATTTTATCCATGTGAGGGCCGGAAATGGCGAAGCGGTGGTATTTGCGTGGCGTCCCCGCCGCGGGGGCCTCACAGATTGCGCAGCACAAGTGCCGGCTTTTGTCCAAGTGCCTTGAGAGTCCCAATGAGCCCCAGCACGACAGTTGCCAAGACGGCGCAGAGCGAGCTCGTTACAAGCGGTGCGGGCAGCCAGAAGAACGGCAGGTTCATGATCCGCACGAGGACGAATGCTGCGGCTGCCGAGCCTGCGAGGATGCCAAGGACCGCGGTTAGGAGCGCAACTGTGAAATATTCAAGCGCGTAGGCGCAAATGAGTCGCGTCCGGGTTGCGCCGAGCGTCTTGAGAATGACGGCGTCATAGACGCGACGGTGATGGCTCGCCGCCAACGCTCCCGCCAGCACGAGGGCGGCAACAAGCAGTGTGAACGCGCTCGCAGCCCGAATGGCAAGGACAAGATTGGTCACCGTATTGGCGACGGCGTCAAGCACGTCGCGTACCCGCATGACCGCAATCGCGGGGAATGTCTGTGCGACAGCCTTGAGCAGCGCCGTCTCCTCCTTGCCGGTGCTCCCGGTCGTATAGGTGAGCGTCGCGATATGGCCGACAGGAGCGCCGCGGAACGTATTCGGCGAGAATACCATGACGAAATTGATGCCGAGGCTTTGCCAGTCCACGGTGCGCAGATTGGCGACCGTCGCGGTGAGATTGCGGCCGAGCACGTTGACGGTCACCGTATCGCCGACCTTCAACCCGAGCCCATCGGCTATTCTTTTTTCGAAAGAGACCAGCGGCGGGCCCTGGTAGTCGCTGTTCCACCACTGGCCTGCGACCAGGCGCGAGCCGGCCGGCAAATCCGCTGCGTAGGTGATGCCGCGGTCGCTCCGCAACGCCCAGGCCGCCTCCGGCGGCGGCCGCAGGCTCTCGGCCCCAATACCGTTGGCCGCCACGATCCGCCCGCGCAGCATGGGAACGCGATTGAGTCGGGCGCCGGGTGCCTGCGCGGCGATGAAAGCGTCGAATGTGCCGGCGTTGGCAGCGGGGATGTCGATGAAAAAGAAGCTCGGTGCCTGCTCCGGAATTGCCGCAAGGAATTGACGGCGAAGATTGCTGTCGATGGCAATGACGGTGCACAGGAGAGTGAGCCCAAGACCGAGAGAAAGAACGATGCTTGGCGTGAGCGCTCCCGGCCGATGGATGTTGGCGAGTGCGAGCCGGAGCACGGGCGAGCGCGGATGGGGGAGCGCTCGCGCGCCGCGCATGAGCAACGCAGCCAGCAGACGCAGGAGCGCGAACGCGCCAGCAGCGGCTGCGACGAAGATCATCGCAATTCGCCGGTCATACGCGAGCGTCACGGCAAGGGCGGCGAGCGCGGCGGCGCAAACCGCACTCGCGGCGAGGTAGCGGGCGCCGGGCGCGCGCCACTCATTGCTGACCTCGTCGCGAAACAGCGCCGAGGGCGGCACGCCGTGTGCTCGCCCGAGCGGCCATATCGCAAACGCCACTGCGGTCAGGAGGCCGTAAAGCAACGCGAGCGCAAGATCGCCGAGATGCACCGCCGGCTCGATCGGCAATGGCAGCACGGCGCCCAGCCCCCAGGCGACAAGGAAGGGCGCCGCAGCCCCGATCAGCAAGCCCGGCGCCGCTCCCAAGGCAGCGAGCGCCACGATCTGGAGCAGATAGACCGCGAACACCTGCGACCCGGTCGCGCCGAGCGATTTCAGTGTCGCGATCACCTCCCAGCGGCGATCGATATGTGCCTTCACCGCATTGGCGACGCCGGCGCCTCCGATCAACAGTGCGGTGAGGCCGACCAGCGCCAGATACTGCGTAAAGCGCTCGACGTTCTGCTCCAGCGAAGGCGAAGCGTTCGCCCGGGAGCGGATTTCCCAGCCGGCTTGAGGGAATTGCGCGCGCGCCGCAACCGTGGTCGCGCGCACCGCAGCATCGGTCTGATCATTGGCGGGAAGCCGCAGGCGATAATGCCAGCGCACCACGCTGCCGGGTCGCAGCAAGCCCGTTGCCCGTAAGGCCGCTTCACTTACGAGGAGACGCGGTCCAAAACCTAATCCGCCGGCGAGCTTGTCAGGCTCCGATTGCAGATTGGCGCGAATCTCGATGGTCGCCGATCCCACGGTGACGCGAGCACCTTGAGCGAGATCAAGCCTCGCAAGGAGCGTCGGGTCAGCTGCCGCACCGAACGCGCCGTCACGCGGCGCAAGCGCATCCGCGAGGGCTTGCGGCGGGTCAAGCGTGGCTGCGCCATAGAGCGGATAGGAGGCATCGACCGCCTTGATCTCGACCAGCGCGACCCGACCATCCGTCGTGCGCGCCATGGCACGCATGGTTGCGGCGACCGACAACAGGCCCCGCTGCTCCAGAAACTCCCGTTCCGGGGTGCTCGCCTCGCGCAGACTGAGCGAGAAGGAGAGATCGCCACCAAGGATGACGCGTCCTTCGTGCGCCAGCCCGCCGGCGAGCCCGGATGCTACAGAGCCTATGCCCGCAATTGCCATCACGCCCAGGCCGATGCAGGCAATAAGCACATAGAACCCGCGCAAACCGCCCCGCAGCTCGCGCGCCGCGAGACGCAGCGGCAGAAGGATCGGATTGCCTGCATGCGACCACTGCGCGGCAGCCTGCCTCTGCAGCCATGGAAAGCTCATGTGACAGCCGCCGGGTCGTTCTGCGTGCTCTCGATGCGACCCGAGCGCAGCCTTACCACTCGCGCACAGCGTGCCGCGAGCGCCGCATCATGCGTGACAAGCACGAGCGTGGTTCCACGCTCGCGCTGCTTGGCAAACAGCAGCTCGATGATCTCGGCCCCGGTGGTCTCGTCCAGGTTTCCGGTCGGCTCATCCGCGAGCAGAATAGTCGGATCGGGTGCTAGCGCCCGCGCAAGCGCGACGCGCTGCTGCTCGCCGCCGGAAAGCTCGGCCGGATAATGGTCTCGTCGCTCGGCCAAGCCGACAGCAATAAGCTCGCGCTCGGCGCGTGCGAGTGCCGCTTCCACTCCGGCGAGCTCAAGCGGAACCGCAACGTTCTCGGTCGCCGTCATGGTTGGAATGAGATGGAATGACTGAAATACGATTCCCACATTGCGTCCCCGGAAGCGCGCGAGCTCATCCTCATTGAGCCCGCCTAGAGATTTCCCCGCCACGAGCACGGTGCCTCGGTCCGGGCGTTCGAGACCGGCCATCACCATGAGCAGCGTGGATTTTCCAGATCCGGAGGGTCCCACGAGACCGACCGCCTCCGCACGTCGTATATGGAGGTGGATGTCTTTAAGGACATGAACACGGGCTGCGCCTCGACCGAGCGACAAATTGACGCCGGCGAGCGCAATTGCGAGGTCGCTCCGCTCCGGCCAAGAGGAATCCTGCATGAGGCAACATTCTTTGCTGGCGCTCGACGGCAGCGCCGGATACCGGTCATATTGGACCTTGCTCATCTCAGTCCAGATGGGCGCACTGTTGCTGGCCTTGTTTTGTCCGCCGGCGACAGCTCAGTCCGATGCGGTGCGCGATCGCGCGGTGCGGATTGTCGCACTTGGCGATTCGCTCACCGCGGGGCTCGGGTTGCCACTCGGCGCGGCGTTTCCGGCAAGGCTCGAGGCCGCGCTCAAGGCGAGGGGTATCGTCACAGAGATCGCGAATGCCGGAGTGTCCGGTGATACCGCGTCCCGCGGGCTCGCCCGCCTCGCGTGGTCGGTGCCGGAGGGTACGGACGCGGTGATCGTGGAGCTTGGCGCCAACGACATGCTGCTCGGCATCGATCCCGCGATCACGCGGGAGGCGCTTGCCGAGATCGTGCGCCGCCTGATCGGTCGTGGCATCTTTGTTCTGCTCGCGGGGATGCGGGCGGCCCCCAATCTGGGGCCCGAATATGGTCGCAAATTTGAGGCGATCTTTCCCGAGCTTGCGGTCAAAAACGACCTCCTCATCTATCCCTTCTTTCTCGACGGCGTTGCTACGGACGCAACGTTGAATCAGCCGGACGGGCTTCATCCCAACGCCGCCGGCGTCGACGTGATCGTGTCGCGCATGCTGCCGATCGTCGAGGAGCTGATCGCGCGAGTGAAGCGCAGGCGCCCTGCCTGAGGACAGCACGCCGCATTTGATCATCCGCGCGCTGTCCTATATGCCCCATAGCGGTCTCGTGCCATGCCCCGCCTGTTTACCGGTCTCGAAATCCCCCCCGGCGTTGCGCAATCGCTCTCTTCGTTGCGGGGCGGCCTTCCCGGTGCGCGCTGGATCGATCCTGAGCACTATCATATGACCCTTCGCTTCATCGGCGATGTCGATGATGTCATTGCCCATGAGGTTGCCTCGCTGCTCGCCCGCGTGCGTCGCCAGGCCTTCGAGTTGCAGGTCGCGGATCTCAAATCCTTCGGCGGACGCAAGCCACGCGCGGTCGTGGCAACGCTGACTCCGATCAGGGCGCTTATGGAGCTGCAGGCCGAGCACGAACGGCTGATGCAGCGGGTCGGCCTGGAGCCGGAAGGGCGCAAATACATTCCGCATGTGACGCTTGCTCGGCTGCGCGACTCGTCGAGCCGACAGGTCGCGGATTATCTGGCCCCGCGCGCACCCTTTCGCTCGGAGCCGTTTTGGGTACCGCGCTTCGTGCTGTTCTCGTCACGCATGTCGGTCGGCGGCGGCCCGTATGTTGTCGAGGCTGCCTATCCGTTCACCGATGTGAGATTTCCGATGTCGGAGGTCAGCAGTCGTCCTGAGCTCTGATGTCTGTCATCTGGCATCTGATCCCGCCAGCAGCCGCGACTGCATATCGAACATGGCGGTCGCAAAGCCGTGCCCGTCGGCGATGATCTCGCGAATCAGCGAGAGCGGCGTGGGCCGCGGGGTGGCCACTTCGCCCACGATAGTGCCGAAATCAAAGCTGAGCTCGGCATCATATTTGCACGCGAGCTGCTGCATGCGCTTATTGTCGGCAAGACATGCCATGTGGAGGAACTTGAGGCCGCGATTGCGCGCGGCAAGCAGGGTGCGCTCGAGCAGCGCCGAGCCCACGCCATGACTCTGCCAGGGCTTCTCGATCGAGAATGCGGCCTCCCCCTCACGCCGGGCAGTCGGTCCCACCGGGCGCAGCTCAGCAGCGCCCCGCAACATACCGTCGACGAAGAAGCCATGAATGATGGCATCAATGCTGAATGCGAGTTCGGCATATTTGGTCAGGAATTGATCCGATACCGCGCCAGCAAAGCGGCTGCGGCGGCTCTGCGAGTCGAGGCGCAGCAGATGGTCACGGTAGAGATCAGCTTCTGCAATCCACAATTTTCGAATCAAGCCGCCGCGCGGGAGCTGGTCGTCCATTTAAACCTCCTGCTTTGGAATCGAATCGCGCCGCTATATTGCAACGCAATATGCGCGCTGCAATGACGGCCGGGGCAAGGCATCGACACTAACTCATTGATTGAATATCGGAAACAACATGCCAGCCATGCATTGAGAGTGGCTTCGTGCTCAGCCTTTATGCATTGCACAAAGTCGTGATGAAAATGCGCCGCTGCTGCCGCTTCTTTCATCCATGACCATACGGCCGGCATCCATATCGGCTGGTTACGGTGCACGGCTCGTGGCAGCGGAAATCGAGCCCGACAGCGGCCAGGCCGAGATCGTGGCGAGCTTGGCCAGTCTCGAGCGGGAGCTCGCCAACCGGCGCCTCGCACGTAAATCCTCCTCGCTCGGATGGCTGTTCGGCTCCCGCCCAGCCCCACTTGTCAAGGGGCGCTACATCTACGGGGATGTGGGGCGCGGCAAGACCATGCTAATGGACATGTTCTTCCAGGCGTCACCGGTCGTACGCAAGCGTCGCGTCCATTTCCATGAGTTCATGGCGGACGTGCACGAGCGCATCCATCTTCTGCGACAGCAGCTCAAGATTGGTGCCATCCGGGACGGCGATCCGGTGGAGCTGGCGGCGGCCGAGATCGCGCGCGAGACCTGGCTGCTCTGCTTCGACGAATTTCATGTGACCGACATCGCCGACGCCATGATCCTGGGGCGACTGTTCAAGCGCCTGTTTGCGCTCGACGTCGTGGTGGTTGCGACCTCCAATGTGGCGCCGGACGAGCTCTACAAAGACGGACTCAACCGCGCGCTGTTCTTGCCGTTTATTTCCTTGATTGAGGAGCACATGACCGTCGTGCGTCTTGCGGCGCGCACCGATTTCCGGCTCGAGAAGCTCGCCGGCGCACCGGTCTGGCATGTGCCAGCTGATGACGCGGCGAATGCCGCGCTCGATCAGGCATGGCGACGGCTCAGCGCCGGACACGTCGAGGAGCCGCGCGAGCTCTCAGTGCTGGGGCACACACTCTACGTGCCGCGGGCAAGCCTGGGTGTCGCCCGCTTCTCGTTTCGCGACCTTTGTCAGCGGCCGCTCGCCGGTACCGACTATCTGAGGCTGGCGCACGAGTTTCACACCATTCTGCTCGATCGGATACCGATCATGAACTATGCACGCCGCGACGAAGCCAAGCGGTTCATCATTCTCGTCGACGCGCTCTACGACAATGCGGTGAAGCTGGTTGCCTCTGCAGAGGCGGAGCCGCATGCGCTCTATCGAGAGAGCGAAGGCTTCGAAGCGCACGAGTTCAAGCGCACGGCGTCGCGACTGATCGAGATGCAATCGCGCACCTATCTCGCCCTGCCGCATGGACATGGCCACGCGGTGGCGGCTCACTCTGCCGCCGGCCTCGTCGAGACGTGATTGGCGCGCGGGCCGCAGCGCAGCGGATCGGCGCGTGCATCACTACCGGGCAGACGCCGGCTTGAATGAAGTGCCCGAAAGAGGCTAAGACCGCTTCACCTGCCCGCCGTTTGCGCTCTGTGCGTCGAGGTTTGCCGACGCCGCTTTCCCGCATGAGGTTTCCCCAGATATGGCGCGTCCGAAGATTGCCCTGATCGGTGCCGGCCAGATTGGCGGCACGCTTGCCCATCTCGTCGGCCTGAAGGAACTGGGGGACGTCGCGCTGTTCGACATTGCGGAGGGCATTCCCCAGGGCAAGGCGCTCGACCTCATCCAGTCCTCGCCCGTTGACGCCTTTGATGCCCAGTTCACCGGCACCAACGCCTATGAGGCCATTGAAGGCGCCAGCGTCTGCATCGTGACGGCCGGCGTGCCGCGCAAGCCGGGCATGAGCCGGGACGATCTGCTTGGCATCAATCTGAAGGTGATGGAGCAGGTCGGTGCCGGCATCAAGAAATATGCATCGGGCGCTTTCGTGATCTGCATTACCAACCCGCTCGATGCCATGGTGTGGGCGCTGCAGAAAGCATGTGGCCTTCCCAAGCATATGGTCGTCGGCATGGCCGGAGTGCTCGACAGCTCGCGGTTTCGTCATTTTCTTGCCGACGAGTTCAACGTCTCGGTGGAGGACGTCTCTGCCTTCGTGCTCGGCGGCCATGGTGACAGCATGGTGCCCTTGATACGCTATTCCACCGTCGCCGGCATCCCGCTTCCCGATCTCGTGAAGATGAAATGGACCTCGCAGGCGCGTCTCGACCAGATTGTTCAGCGCACGCGCGACGGCGGCGCCGAGATCGTCAATCTGCTCAAGAGCGGCTCGGCTTATTACGCGCCGGCGGCCTCAGCGATCAGCATGGCGGAGAGCTATCTCAAGGACAAGAAGCGGGTTCTGCCCTGCGCCGCCTATCTCAACGGGGAATACGGCATCAAGGATCTCTATGTTGGCGTGCCGGTCGTTCTCGGGGGGAAGGGCGTGGAGCGCATTGTCGAGATCCAGCTCAACGGCGCGGAGCGCGCCATGTTCGACAAGTCGGCGGAGGCCGTGCAGACGCTCGTCGACGCCTGCAAGAAGATCGCGCCGCATCTGGGAAAATGATGGGCATTTGAAATGCGTCCGATACGCATGGCCGGCCTGCTGCGCCCGCAGGCTTCTGTGATGGCCACCCCGCCGCCGTCCCGCGGCCCCGTACCACGCGGTAGCCGCGCATGAACATCCACGAATATCAGGCCAAGGCGGTGCTGCGCGAGTTTGACGTTCCGGTCCCGCGCGGTATCGCTGCCTTCTCGGTCGAGGACGCGGTCAAGGCTGCCAATGAACTCGCTGCGCCGGTGCTCGTGGTCAAGGCGCAGATTCATGCCGGCGGCCGCGGCAAGGCGGGCGGTGTCAAGCTGGTGCGGTCGCTGGAGGATGTGCGCAGGGAGGCGCAGCGTCTGCTCGGCTCGGTTCTCGTCACCCATCAGACCGGTCCGCACGGCAAGGAGGTCAACCGGCTGTATATCGAGGAAGGCTCGGCGATCGAGCGTGAGCTCTATCTGTCGGCGCTGGTTGATCGCGAGGCGTCCCGCATCGCATTCGTTGTGTCCACCGCGGGCGGCATGGACATCGAGGAAGTTGCGCGCAAGCAGCCCGAGCAGATCGTGACTTTCGCCGTCGATCCCGCGACCGGCATCATGCCGCATCACGGACGGCGGGCGGCGCAGGCGCTGGCGCTGCAAGGCGATCCTGCCAGACAGGCTGAGACACTCGTTTCCAGGCTCTATGCTGCGTTCATTGCCAAGGACATGAGCCTGCTGGAGATCAATCCGCTCGTGCTCACCAGGTCAGGCCAGCTCCTGTGTCTGGATGCCAAGATCAGCTTTGACGACAGCGCGCTTTATCGGCACCCCGATATCGTCGCACTGCGCGATCTGAGCGAGGAGGACCCGAAGGAGATCGAGGCCTCAAATCATGACCTCAACTATGTTGCGCTCGACGGCACGATCGGTTGCATGGTCAATGGCGCCGGCCTCGCGATGGCCACGATGGACATCATCAAACTCTACGGCGAGGCTCCGGCCAACTTTCTGGATGTGGGCGGCGGCGCCAGCAAGGACAAGGTTGCTGCCGCGTTCAAGATCATAACCGCGGATGCCAAGGTCAAGGGGATCCTGGTCAACATATTCGGCGGTATCATGCGCTGCGACGTGATTGCGGAAGGCGTGGTGGCGGCGGTGGCCGACGTCGGCCTGCGGGTGCCGCTCGTGGTGCGGCTCGAAGGCACAAATGTCGAGCGCGGCAAGGATATCCTTGCCACCTCCAATCTCAACGTCACGGCCGCCGATGATCTCGATGACGCCGCCCAGAAAATCGTGCAGGCGGTACGAGCGCACTGATCGGTTAGCTACCGGCAAGGGCAGATCATGTCGATCCTGATCGACAGCCGCACCAAGGTCATCTGTCAGGGGATCACTGGCAGGAACGGCACGTTTCATTCCGAGCAGGCGATCGCCTACGGCACAGCCATGGTGGGGGGCACGTCGCCGGGGAAGGGCGGCAGCCGCCATCTCGGCCTGCCCGTGTTCGATACGGTTGCGCAGGCCAAGGCGGAAACCGGCTGCGACGCGAGCGTGATCTACGTTCCGCCGGCGGGCGCCGCTGATGCCATCTGCGAGGCGATCCAGGCGGAGATCCCGCTTATCGTCTGCATCACCGAAGGCATCCCGGTGCTCGACATGGTCAAGGTCAAGCGCGCACTTTCAGGATCGAAGTCCCGCCTGATCGGACCCAATTGCCCGGGCGTCATGACCGCCGGCGAATGCAAGATTGGCATTATGCCGGGAAATATTTTCCGGCCGGGCAAGGTCGGCATCGTGTCGCGCTCGGGCACACTGACCTACGAGGCCGTCTATCAGACCACGTGCGAGGGGCTTGGCCAGACCACGGCAGTCGGCATCGGCGGCGATCCGGTCAAAGGCACCGAGTTTATCGATATCCTGGAAATGTTTCTGGCGGACCGGGCGACTGAGGCAATCGTCATGATTGGCGAGATCGGCGGCTCGGGGGAGGAGAACGCGGCGCAATTCCTCGTCGATGAAGCAAAGCGTGGGCGCAGGAAGCCGATGGTCGGCTTCATTGCCGGGCGCACCGCGCCGCCAGGACGGCGCATGGGCCATGCCGGTGCCATTATCGCCGGCGGTAAGGGCGATGCCGAATCCAAGATCGCCGCCATGCAGGCGGCTGGGATCAAGGTGTCCCCATCGCCCGCGCGGCTCGGCAAGACGTTGGCTGAGGTGTTGAAGGGCTGATTCTCATTTCCAGCTGGCCCCGATCGATTCGACCGCCGCCTGCGCAATGCGCAGATCGGTCTGCCAGTCGCCCCCGCTCACCCCCACCCCGCCGACACATTCGCCTTCGACCAGAACCGGAACTCCCCCCTCCATGGCAGTCCAGCGCTCGGGCCCCGCGGCCAGCGCGAGTCCAAGGGCGTGCTTGACGTCGAGATCCTGTCCCGCCGCGCCCTTTGCGGTCGTCGGCCGCCGGTTGGAAGCGGCACACACCGCCTTGGTCGTGCAGGAATGAAGGGTGTGGAAGCGGCCGCCGTCCATGCGCTCGAGGGCGATAACATGCCCACCGGCGTCGGTAATGCAGCAGGAGATCGCAATTCCTGCTTCGCGGGCTTTCTCGATGGCGGTGGCCACCATCATCCGTGCACCCGCATGGGTCAGGCGCTTGGTCTCGGCAATGTACATTTCGGCTTCTCCGCAACATGAATGTCGGCCCATCGGGCGATGGGTTGAGTAGCGAGCATGAGCGTAGCGAGATCGCGTTTTCTCGGGAAACCCGCCTGCCAGCCGGTCATTTTGTGAGCACGCATTTGCAGCATAAATGGTGTAAGGGGAGGCCCGCCGTTCCCAGTCGGAACAGCTGGCCTCGCGTCCTCGATCTCGCACCAGGGGATTGTCCCGCATGTCGCGCCAGGACCCAAATGCCGCCTTCGCCCGAAGTTCCTTCCTGTATGGCGGCAACGCGGCTTATATCGACGACCTCTATGCCCGCTTCGAGCGCGACCCCGGCAGCGTCGATGCCGACTGGCAGGCGTTTTTCCGCGCGCTCAAGGATAACGGCACGGACGTGCAGCGGGCCGCGCATGGTCCCTCGTGGCAGAGGCCGGACCGGCTGGCAGGCGCAGGCAGCGACCTTCTTTCGGCGCTCGCGGGGGACTGGGAGGAGATCGACAAATCGCTCGCCGGCAAAGTTGCCGCGCGCGCGCAAGCCGCCGGGATCGAGCTTTCCGCAGCCAACGTCCAGCAGGCGACGCGCGATTCCATCCGCGCCTTGATGCTGATCCGCGCTTATCGCGCGCGCGGGCATTTCTACGCCAATCTCGACCCGCTTGGCCTGGAACCGCCGAGGGACGAGCAGGACCTTGACCTGCGCTCCTACGGGTTCACCGAGGTCGATCTCGATCGCAAGATCTTCCTCGATCGCGTGCTCGGTCTGGAGTTCGGCACTTTGCGCGAGATCCTGGCCATTCTGTTGCGCACCTATTGCCAAACCCTCGGGGTCGAGTTCATGCACATCTCTAATCCCGCACAGAAGAGCTGGATGCAGGAGCGCATCGAGGGTCCCGACAAGGAGATCACGTTCACGCCCGAGGGCAAGCGCGCCATCCTCAACAAGCTGATCGAGGCGGAAGGGTTCGAGAAGTTCTGCGACCTGAAATTCACCGGCACCAAGCGGTTTGGGCTCGACGGCGGGGAGTCCATGATCCCGGCGCTGGAGCAGATCATCAAGCGCGGCGGAGCGCTCGGAGTGCACGATATTGTCGTCGGCATGGCCCACCGCGGCCGCCTCAATGTGCTGGCGCAGGTGTTGGGCAAGCCGCACCGCGCCATCTTTCACGAGTTCAAGGGCGGCTCATCCACGCCGAATGAGGTGGAGGGCTCAGGCGACGTCAAATATCATCTCGGCGCCTCCTCGGATCGCGAGTTCGACGGCAACCGCGTGCATCTGTCGCTGACCGCGAACCCCTCGCATCTGGAGATCGTCAACCCGGTCGTGCTCGGCAAGGTGCGCGCCAAGCAGGACCAGCTCGGCGCCACGCGCGAGGACCGCACCATGGTGATGCCGCTCCTGATCTCCGGAGATGCCGCCTTTGCGGGCCAGGGGGTCATCGCCGAGTGCTTCAGCCTGTCGGGATTGCGCGGCCACCGCACCGGCGGCTCGGTGCATTTCATCATCAACAATCAGATCGGGTTCACTACCTATCCGCGTTATTCGCGCTCCTCGCCGTATCCCTCTGACGTCGCCAAGATGATCGAGGCGCCTATCTTTCATGCCAACGGCGATGATCCGGAAGCGGTGGTGTTTGCCGCCAAAGTGGCGACCGAGTTTCGGCAGAAATTCCAGCACCCCGTTGTCATTGACATGTTCTGCTATCGCCGTCACGGGCACAACGAGGGCGATGAGCCGTCGTTCACGCAGCCCTTGATGTACAAGGCCATACGCAATCACCCCACGACCAGCGAGATCTACGCCAACAAGCTCGTGTCGGAGAACATCGTCAGCGCGGACGAAGTGGAGAAGATGCGCGCGGACTGGCGCGCCAAGCTCGATATCGAGCTCGAGGCAAGCACCGGGTACAAGGCGAACCGTGCCGATTGGCTCGACGGGCGGTGGACCGACATCAGAGCCGCGCGCGACGTGGACGACCCTCGCCGCGGTCGCACTGGCGTAGCACTCGAAGCGCTCAGGGACATCGGCCACAGGATCTCCGTCATACCACAGGGTTTCCACGCGCACCGGACCATTGCCCGCTTCATGGAGAACCGTCGCAAGGCCATCGAAACCGGGGAGGGTATCGACTGGGCGACGGCGGAGGCGCTGGCATTCTGCTCGCTGCTTCGCGAGGGACGTCCCGTCCGCCTGTCGGGGCAGGACAGTGAGCGCGGCACGTTCTCTCAGCGGCATTCGGTTCTGGTCGATCAGGATAACGAGGATCGCTACATCCCGTTCAACAACCTTGGCGAGGGGCAGGCGCGGTTCGAGGTGGTCAACTCCATGCTGTCCGAAGAGGCCGTACTCGGGTTCGAGTACGGCTATTCGCTGGCTGAGCCGAACGCGCTCACGCTGTGGGAGGCGCAGTTCGGGGATTTCGCGAATGGCGCGCAGGTTATCTTCGATCAGTTCATCTCTTCCGGCGAGCGCAAGTGGCTGCGCATGTCCGGGCTCGTTTGCCTGTTGCCGCACGGCTACGAGGGACAGGGACCCGAGCACTCCTCGGCGCGGTTGGAGCGTTACCTGCAGATGTGCGCCGAGGACAACATGCAGGTTGCTAATTGCACGACGCCGGCCAACTACTTTCACATCCTCCGCCGCCAGCTCAAGCGGGACATCCGCAAGCCCCTCATTCTGATGACGCCGAAGTCGCTGCTGCGTCACAAGCGGGCGGTCTCGCGGCTTGCTGAGATGGGACCGGAGACGACGTTCCATCGTCTTCTGTGGGATGACGCACAGATCCTTGCCGATGAGAAGATCAAGCTGGTTGCGGACGACAAGATCCGGCGTGTGGTGATGTGCGCCGGCAAGGTTTACTACGATCTGCACGAGGAGCGGGAGAAGCGCGGGATCGACGATATCTACCTGCTGCGCGTCGAGCAGCTTTACCCGATGCCGCTCAAGGCCCTGGTGCAGGAGCTCGTCCGCTTCAAGAAGGCGCAGCTCGTGTGGTGCCAGGAGGAACCACGTAACATGGGAGCTTTCTCCTTCATCGAGCCCTACCTGCAATGGGTTCTGCGCCAGATCGGGTCGAGACAGGAGAGGCCGATGTACGCGGGACGGCCGGGCTCGGCCGCGACTGCGACCGGCCAGATGTCGCAGCACCTCAAGCAGCTCGGCGCTTTGCTGGATGAAGCGCTGGGACAGTGAGACGACGCAACCAGCATGCTGATCCGCTTTTCGTCGTCCAGTGTCTGTCGCCGTGAGGATGGCCATGGCTGAGATCCGCGTGCCCACGCTCGGCGAGTCGGTCACCGAGGCAACCGTCGGCAAGTGGTTCAAGCACGCGGGCGATGCGGTTGCCGCTGACGAGCCTCTGGTGGAGCTCGAGACCGACAAGGTGACGGTCGAGGTTCCGGCCCCGGCGGCTGGCGTGCTTTCGGCCATCGCTGTGAAGGACGGAGAGACAGTCGCCGTCGGCGCTCTGCTCGGCGAGATCAAGGAGGGCGCGCAAGCGCCAGCCAAGGCGACCGCGGTGCCGCTCGGGCGCCCTGAACAGAAGACGGAGACCACGGCACCCATCAACGCCGCCGAGGAGGAGCCGCGCCCGCGTCAGCCCGCGGCCCAGCAGGCCTCGCCGCATGCGGCTGAGCCGGCGGCGCTGTCGCCGTCGGTGCGCAAGCTGGCCGCGGAGAGCGGAGTCGATCCTGCCTCGGTTGTGGGCTCCGGCAAGGATGGCCGCCTCACCAAGGCGGACATGCTCGCGGCCATCGAGCGCGCCGCCGCCGCCCCGATTCCCATAGCCCACTCCACAGCCGCCACCTCCCTGCGCGCGCCCGCTCCGCCCGACGATGCAGCGCGTGAGGAGCGCGTGAAAATGACGCGGCTGCGCCAGACCATCGCGCGCCGGCTCAAGGAGGCGCAGAACACGGCAGCCATGCTCACGACCTTCAACGAGGTCGACATGAACGCGGTGATGCATCTGCGCAATCAGTACAAGGAGCTGTTCGAGAAGAAGCACGGTGCGAAGCTCGGCTTCATGGGCTTCTTCGTGCGTGCCTGCGTGCAGGCGCTCAAAGACATCCCCGCCGTCAATGCCGAGCTCGACGGCGCTGATATCATCTACAAGAACTACTATCACATCGGGGTTGCGGTCGGCAGCGAGCGCGGACTCGTGGTTCCGGTGGTACGCGACGCCGATCGGAAATCCGTTGCCCAGATCGAGAGCGAGATCGCGGACTTCGGCCGCCGCGCGCGCGACGGCACGCTGAAGATCGAGGAGATGCAGGGCGGAACCTTCACCATCAGCAACGGCGGAGTCTACGGCTCGCTGATGTCGACCCCGATCCTCAACGCGCCACAGTCCGGCATTCTCGGCATGCACAAGATCGAGGAGCGCCCGGTCGTCGTCGCTGGCCGGATCGAGGCGCGGCCGATGATGTATTTGGCGTTGAGCTACGATCACCGCATTGTCGACGGGCGCGAGGCGGTGACCTTCCTCGTGCGGGTCAAGGAGCTGCTGGAGGATCCGACGCGGCTCGTGCTGGATCTGTAGTGGGCCAGGCGGCTGAGGGCGCATGCCTTACGACGTCATCGTGATCGGCTCCGGCCCCGGTGGCTATGTCTGCGCCATCCGCGCCGCGCAGCTCGGCATGAAGGTGGCGGTGGTGGAGAAGGAGAAGACCTTCGGCGGCACCTGCCTCAATATCGGGTGTATCCCCTCGAAGGCGCTGCTGCATGCTTCCCATCTCTACGACGAGGCCGGTCATCTTTTCGACCGCATGGGCATCAAGGTCAACAAGCCCAGGCTCGATCTCCCGGGAATGATGAAGTTCAAGGACGAAGGCGTAGATAGCAACGTCAAGGGTGTCGCCTTCCTCTTCAAGAAAAACAAGGTTGAGTCCTTTCGGGGAATCGGCCGCATTGCCGGCGCCGGAGCGGTCGAGGTGACGGGCCCCCGCGGCAAGAGCGAGAAGCTCGAAGCCAAGGCGATCGTGATCGCAACCGGCTCGGACGTGGCACGCCTGCCCGGCATCGAGATCGACGAGAAGCGCATCGTGTCGTCCACCGGGGCGCTGGCGCTCGCCAAGGTGCCGCAGCGGCTGCTTGTCATTGGCGCCGGTGTCATCGGACTTGAGCTCGGCTCCGTATGGCGCCGGCTCGGCGCCGAGGTCATCGTCGTGGAGTTTCTGGACCGCATCCTGACGGGGATGGATGACGAGGTATGCCGTCAGTTCCATCGCATGCTCGAGAAGCAGGGGATGACGTTCAAGCTCTCCTCTAAGGTCACCGGCGTTGCAGCCGCGGACGGTGCCTTGCGGGCAAGTGTTGCGCCGGCGAACGGCGGCGCAACGGCCGCAATCGAGGCCGATGTGGTTCTGGTATCGATTGGACGCGTGCCCTTTACCGAAGGGCTCGGGCTCGAGGCTGTGGGCGTGAAGCGCGACAATAAGGGGCGTGTCCTCGTCGATGCGCGTTTCGCGACCAATGTGCCCGGCATCCACGCCATAGGCGATGTGATTGCGGGACCGATGCTCGCGCACAAGGCCGAGGAGGAGGGGGTAGCGGTAGCGGAAATTCTGGCCGGCCAGGCCGGTCACGTGAACTACGACGTCATCCCCAACGTGGTCTACACCTTTCCCGAGATCGCCTCGGTCGGGAAGAGCGAAGAGGAGCTCAAGACAGCGCGCATTGCCTATAGGGTCGGCAAGTTTCCTTTTACCGCCAACGCTCGCGCCAAGGTCAATCTCGAGACGGAGGGCTTCGTCAAGATCCTGGCTGACGCCGGGACGGATCGCGTGCTTGGCGTGCACATTTTGGGCGCCGATGCCGGCAACATGATCGCGGAAGCCGCTGTCGGCATGGAGTTTGGCGCCGCTGCCGAGGACATCGCCCGCACCTGCCATCCGCATCCGACCTTGAGCGAGGCGGTCAAGGAAGCGGCGCTCGCGGTGGACAAGCGGGCCATCAATATGTGAAGGGGTACCGCCATCAATGCGCGCCGGCCGCGTGAAACAAGCTCGATAGCGAATGCGTGAGCTCGTGCGGCATGTGCGGGGCGAACAGCCCTAGCGCCGTGAAGATGAGGCCGACGCCGCCGACCGCCATGGCGCAATAGACGAGCGCCATCATGCCGGTGATGACTGCCGCGGACGCCAGCACAATCCCGATCTGGTACGCCGCCGAGCCGAGCTCGTAGTTGTGATACCGCGCCATCGCGGTATCGCGGTCGCGCTCGTATTGCTCGGCCTGCGCGCGCAGCTCCTTGCGTCCGTCCTTCTCCTTCGGGTCGGAATCATATCTCTTCACGGTGGCGTTCCACAGCTCCACCTGCTTGCCCATGCCCGCCTTGAAGGCGTCATCAGGCCGGTTCTCCGCCTCGATTGCCATGGCTTCCGCCGCTGTGCGCAGCGTGGTCTGGCGCACCGTCTTGGCCTGGAAGAAATTCCAGGTATCGGAAGCCTTGATGTTGAGCTCGATGCCGGTCGTTTGCGCGCTCTTGCCGAGCGTCTCCGAGAACGCCAGGAACAGCGCCAGCACCGCGATCAGCAGGGCAATTTTCCTGTTCCGGCTCTCCGCTGGACTTTTTCCATGCTCCGCTGCGTGATGCTCATGCTCGACTCGGTGCTCGACCTCATGCTGGACTGCGTGCACGCCGTGGCTCATCTTGCCCTCCTCTTCTCGCCGCGACGATGCATCGAGTGGACAAGAGTGCGCAAGAGGCAGGCCTTACCGCTGCACCTCACCGTGCGCGGGGATGCGCGCTGCGGTAGGCTTCGAGCAGGTGCTGCGTATCGACTGCGGTGTAGATCTGAGTGGTCGAGAGCGACGCGTGACCGAGCAACTCCTGCACCGCGCGCAGATCGCCGCCACGCGCGAGGAGGTGAGTGGCAAACGAGTGGCGCAGCGCATGCGGAGTCGCACTCTCCGGCAGCCCCAGGATCCCGCGCATGCGGGCCATGGCAAGCTGCACGATGCGCGGGGAAAGGGGGCCGCCCCTCACGCCGACAAACAGCGGGCCTTCGGCGGCGAGATTGTGCGGGTAGAGCGCGATATACTCCTCGATGGCGCGAACGACCTGTGGCAATACCGGGACCATGCGCAGCTTGCCGCCCTTGCCGCGCACACGGATGGTCTCGATCGCGCCGCTTGCAGGCACTTCCGATCGCTTCAGCGCGAGCGCCTCGGCGATGCGCAGCCCGCAGCCGTAAAGCAGCGCGAATACTGCCGCGTCGCGCGCAAGAACCCAGCCCGGGCGCTCCTCGCCAGCGCGCAAGCCGGTGTCGATCATCCGTTTGGCGGCCTCCATCGCAAGCGGCCGCGGCAGCGTCCTTGCGGTTTTCGGCCCGCGCACCGCTGAAAGCGCGCCGATGCGGCCCTTTCCACAACGCTCCAGAAACCGCGAGAACGACCGCGCGCCCGCCAGCGTGCGCGCCAGCGAGCGACTGCTGATGCCGTCCGCGCGGCGGGCGGCCATGAAGGCGCGGATGTCGAGCGCTTTCGTGCGCGAGAGGCTCGCAACCGTCACCCGGCCGCCAAGATGGTGCGAGAGAAAGGTCAGAAGCTGGGTGACGTCGCGCCCATAGGCCTCGACCGTTTTTGCCGACATTCGCCGTTCGGAGGCGAGCTGCGCGAGCCAGCGCGCCAGCTCGGCAGCGAGCTCGGCGGATGCGAAGGAAGGCTCGTGGGACGGCATGAGGGCTGTCAACCGTATGAGCCGCTTTGCTTGCGGCTTTGTTAACGGCGCTGTCCTTTATACGCGACGTATTGGAATGGATCGCGCCAGCCATACCCCCATGCCAGTAAATGCGGCGATTGTTGCAAATGCGGCGCGGAACGCAGTCACGACCTCGTCTCGCTCGATCGCCGCGTGAGCTGGTTCGAGCGTTGCCGTCGCATTGCCGCCCTCGGCAAGGATGCTGCCAAGTCGGCTCGCCGCGCTCGTATCGGTTGCCGCGAGAGCACCAAAGAGGACAGCGGCCACGGCAGCGGTACCGACCGCCGCCCCCACTGAGCGCGAGAACTGCACGGTAGCGGCCCCGGCCCCAAGCATCTTAGGCCCCGATGCGGTTTGCACGGTGACCTGAACCACCCCCATGACGGTGCCCATGAACAGGGCATTCACGCCGAAGATCCAGGGCAGCTCCTTGACATCGATGTGCGGGGCCCAGAGCGCAAGAAACAGCAGGATCGAGGTTGCGACCATCAGGCCATAGAAGGGAATGACGGTCGTGTATCCGGTCTTGCTTATCAGGCGGCCGGTGATGAGCGAGCCCATACCAATGCCAAACGTCAGCGGCAAGAGCAGGAGACCGGTTTGAGCGGGGCCTGTCGATCCCGCGACCCGGAAATAGATCGGCAGGAATGTGAGCAGTGAAACCAGGGCAGCGCCGTGGCAGGCTGCGAGCGCGTCGCTTCGCCACACGGAAGGCTCCCTGAGCAACGAGACGGGCAGCAGCGGAAATGAAACGCATCGCTCATGCCGCCACAGCCCGACAGCCGACGCGGTCGCTGCCGCAGCAAGCAATATTGCTGTCGGGACGGCACGCGCATCCAGACGCTGCAGCTGCTCCAGTGCGAGCACAGAGCTGGCAACAAACGCTGCAAACAGCGCGAGACCGGAAACATCGAACGGCGGCATCGTGATGCGGCCGATGTTCGACGGCAGACGCAACACAAGGAGCACGGCACCGAGGCCGATCGGCACATTGAGGAGAAAAATGGACTGCCAGCCCAGATACTGGGTGAGATAACCTCCTGCAAATGGACCAAATGTGCTGGAACTGACGGCGACCGCCGCCAGATAGCCCTGATAGCGTCCGCGTTCGCGCGGCGGTACCGCCTCTCCGACCAACGCCTGCGAGAGCGTCATCAGACCGCCGCCGCCAAAGCCCTGCAGCACCCGCATCGCGGAAAGCATTTCGATGCTGGACGAGAGTGCACATAGCACCGAAGCTAGCATGAACGCAGCCAGGGCAACGACCATCATGTGTCGTCTTCCGAACACGTCGCCGAGCCGGCCATAGACTGGCGCCGCGATGGTCGAGGCGATCAGATAGGACAGGACGACCCAGGGGGCGCGCTCGATTGTGCCGAGCTTCTCGGCCATGGCGGGCAACGCCGTTGCGACAATCGTCTGATCGGCCACTGCCAGAAACATCGGCAACATGACCGACGGAAAGACCCTCCAGAACAGAGAACGGCGCGGGGGAGTTTTGACGTCAGTCGCTCTCTCCTCCGTTCCGCGCGCGCAGGGTGCGTTGGCTGTCGCCGGCTGCATCGTGATTCTTTCGATCAAAACGGCAAGGACGCAACTCCACGGGATGAAAATTGGTTGCTCGTCCTTGGGTGAAAACCATCCATGCGCAATCGCATTCCACCCTCCATGAGGTGGGTTGTGGAACCGTGCCCGACGTGTCCGCTTTCCTATCGTGAAGCGGTGGGACGAGCCGGCGAGGAAGCAATGCCCAACAGCAAGGATGAAAAGGGCCTGCGCGGCCCGGACAAGCAGCAACGAGCTTTGCGGGATGTGCGCGAGGGCGCCTACGACCGTGGCCGTGTCAGCCGAACGCGCGGGCAGCAATCCGGCCAATCCGGCGCTGAAGTGCCGGAAAGCGCTCCGCCTGCAGAGACTGTTCCCGGCACTGCCTCGAAGCTGCCGGAGGGCCTGCAGCGTCCGCTGCGAGGTCCCTATAACAGAGATCATGGACGGAACAAGCAGCCGCATCGCCGTGTCAAACGACAATCGTAATCGCGACGACCAGGAATGGGCTCTCGAGCTCGCGGTTTGAATCACCCGCGCAGAGAGGCGAGTGTTGGCGGACATGCACCTGTCGGGTCGCTGCTTGACCCTGCACAGCGGCGGCGATAGCGTCGGCTTCTTCAAACGCACTGCGTGAAGGGATCAATCCATGCGATCCTTCGCCGTCACGCCGCTCACCCCGCACACCGGCGCCGAGGTCGTTGGCCTCGATTTCACCGAGACAATCGAGCCTGAGACTCGCGCCACGCTCAATCGCGCCTTCTCCGAGCATCACGTGCTTGTCATGCGCGACCAGCACTTCACGCCGGAACAGTTCAGGCTTGCGGCGCAGGTCTTCGGAGATCTGCAGGTACACGACAAGAAAGAGCACCATGTGCCCGGCCATCCCGAAGTGTATTACGTCAGCAACGACGAGATCGTGAACGGGCGGCGCATCATCCCGGGCGAGACCTTCCACACCGACCATTCCAACCACCCGCGTCCGCCCAAGGCGACCATGCTGTTTGCGGTCGAGCTCCCCTCGAGCGGTGGCGATACCCAATACGTCAACATGCATGATGCCTACGACGACCTGCCGCAGGGGGTGAAGCGCAGGATCGACGGGCTCAAGGCGGTGCATGTCTACCTGAGCAAGTACAGCCCGCGACCGCTCGGGCATATCAGCGAGGACAGCCGCCGTGATGTGCCGCCGCCCGGCATCCACCCATTGGTTCGCACCCATCCCGAGAACGGCCGCAAGGCGCTGTTTCTCAATCCCGTGCGCATGGAGTCGATCATTGGCATGGAGGACCAGGACGCGCTTGCGCTGATCGACGAGCTCATGCAGCACGCCACCCAGAAGAAGTACGAGTACCGGCACAGGTGGCGGCATGGCGACTGGGTGCTGTGGGACAACCGCAGCGTCATGCATCAGGCCAACCCCGATTACGACATGAGCGAGCGCCGTTACCTCTATCGCCTCATGCTCAAGGGCGAGGTGCCGGCCTGACCCGCGCGGGGGCGTCGTTGCGGGCGCGGCCATTTCGGGGGTAAGGAGATGGACGCCGCGCTCCGACAGAGCTCGTTCGTGGGCACGCTGCTCCAGCCGCGGCGGGATTTCTCGAAGGTTGACAGCGGGGAGGCGATGCGGCGGGCGCGCGAGATCGTGCCGCTGTTGCGCGAGCGCGCGCAGGCCGCCGAGGACGCGCGCATGCTCATTCGCGAGAACGAGCAGCTCTTGCATGAGACCGGGCTGTTCCGCTTTCACCAGCCGAAGGCCTTCGGCGGCATGGAGCTTCCCTTCGCGGCCGTGGTCGACATTCCCGCCGAGCTTGCGCGCGGCTGCCCATCCACGGCGTGGAATGTGGGCAACGTCGCCTGCCATCACTGGATCCTTGGATATTACGAGCCCGCGACCCAGCACGAGGTCTGGGATGCCAATCCCGACGCGCTGATCGCGTCCTCGATCGCGCTGGCCGCCGGTCGCGGACGAAGGTGCGAGGGCGGCTTCATTGTCAATGGCCGCTGGCCGTTCTCATCGGCGGTCGACAACTCGGAATGGAACATGCTTGCCGTCACCGTCTATGACGATGATGACAAGACGCCGATCGACTGGCGGCTGTGCCTGGTGCCGAAGACGGACTACGAGATCATCGATACCTGGTACGCCATGGGGATGGCGGCGACCGGCAGCAAGGATATTGCTGTCACGGAGTGCTTCGTACCGCAACGCCGGGCGCTCGCGCTTGCGCTCTGCCGCGGCGGGCTCGACCATCCCGGTGCGGCGATCAATACCGGGCCGCTGTTCCGACTGCCGATCGTAGCCGCCTCCAGCCATCCACTTGCGCCGGCGGCGCTTGGCGCGGCGGAAGGCGCTGTTGAGCTGTTTCTCGAGGGCATGGCCAAGCGGCGGGGCACCTATACTGGCGCACGGGTGGCCGATTTTCAGGCCGTCCAGATCAAGGTCGCGCGCGCACGCTGTTTGATCGATTCAGCGCGCGACCTTCTGCATCAATCGGCCGTCGCGTTTCACGATATCGCGGCGCGCGGCGAGGTCCCGGACCTTGCGACCAAGCTGCGCTTTCGCGCCCACTCGGCGTTCGCGGTGAGCCAGGCGCGCGAGGCGGTGGAGGTGCTTTGGTCCTGCTACGGCGCGCAGGGTCTCTACACCCGCGACCCGCTGCAGCGGCACCTCCGTGACGTGCTGGCGATCGGCCAGCACTTTTCCTTCAATTTCGACATCGCCGGTGCCGCCTACGGCTTGCACGCGCTGGGCGGCACCTATGCCAGCCCCACGATGTGATGGCTACACCTGCGCCTCATCGAGCCACTCGTTGAAGATTGCCGCGGCTGCTTGGTCCAACGCGGCGCCATGGCGCTGCGTGTCTTGCCGAAGCGTGCCGGGAGCGATCCCAGCTTGCGCCAGCTCGACCGTATGGCCCACCAGCCAGGTCTCGATGCGCCGAGGGTCCGTCTCGATGTGGAACTGGAGGCCGAGCAGCTTGGGCCCCTTCTGGAAGGCCTGGACCGGGCAGTGGCTCGTGAATGCAAGCGCTTCGCAGGCCGGCGGCAGATCGAGATTGTCACCGTGCCAATGCAGGACGTGGCGGCCATCAATATGACGCAGGGGGCTTGCCAGCCCCGCCCGCGTGAGCTCGACCGGAGCCCAACCAATCTCCTTCGCAGGCCCCGGTGCAACACGCGCTCCCAGCGCTTTCGCCATCAGCTGGGCGCCAAGACAGATGCCGAGGGTCGGACGCAGGCTGGCGAGGCGTTCCGAGATGAGCGCGAGCTCGCGTAGCAGGAAGGGATAGGCGTCCTCCTGATAAACGCCTATCGGGCCGCCCAGCACCACCAGGAGATCGCTGTCCTCGACCTCGTTGCGCTCGACCTCGTCGATGCCGAGGTCGAGATACTGCACTCCGAGGCTGCGTCGGGCGAGAATCGGCGCAAGCACGCCGAGGTCCTCGAACGCGACATGCCGGAGAACGACACAGCTCTTCATCAGGACGGCGCGCTAAATCGGAGCATCGTGAAATTATTCGACCACGCCGTCGGCCCCGTTGAGCAACTCCTCTGGAATCGTGACGCCCAGTGCCTTCGCCATTTTGGGATTGATGAACAGCTCGAATTTCTTCGGCTCCTCGACCGCGAGCTCGCCTGGCTTGGCGCCTTTGATGATCTTGTCCGCGTATGCAGCCGCATGCTGGAGGATCGTGTCCTGATCGGCGGCGTAGGACATCATCGCGCCCAGCTTTAATGTGTCTTTCGACCAGCTCGACAGCGGCAGGCTGCGCGCCGCCGCAATCTGCGCGATCAGCGTGCGATGGGCAAAGGACGAGCCGTCCGGATTGGTCGTGAACGCCTGGATGCCGGATTGCTTCATCTTGTCGAATGCCGGGCCGAGGTCACCGGTCGCTTTCCACTCGAACGTCTGCAAGGTCAATCCCTGCTCGGCCGCGACCTGCGTTGCCTCCGGGAATGGGCGCGGGAGCGGGTCGTTGGAGTTGATCAGCAACCCTATGCGGGCCAGCCCCGGGATGAGCTCTTTGAGCAGCGCAAGGCGCTTTGTGAACAGGTCGGGCGAGTAGCTTGCCACTCCCGTGACGTTGCCACCCGGCTGCGCGGCATTCTCGACAAGCTTGGCGCCCACCGGATCGCCCACCAGCATGAAAACGACGGGGATGGTCGTGGTGGTGGCCTTCGCGAGATTGGCCGCATTGGTCCCGGCCGCCATGAGGACATCGACGTTCGAGGTGGCAAGCTCGGCTGCCGCGCTCTTGAAGCGCTCGGGCGCGTCAGCATTGGGGAAGCGATGCTCCAGCTTGATGTTCTGCCCTTCCACGTAACCGAGCTCGCTGAAACCTTTGACCAGGGCTTTGATGCTGGCTCCCTCCTGCTCGGCGCTGGCAGCGCGCCAAAGCACGCCGATGCGATAGACCTTTTCTGGTTGCTGAGCGCGCGCCGCAAGCGGCCATCCCAGCGCCGCGCCACCAACAACCTTGATGAAATCACGCCGTTCCATTGCCTATGCCTGCCTCCAACATCGCCCGCAAGCAGAAGATATCCCGGGCAATCGCGGCCCGGCAATCGCGGCCGCGCAGTTCATAGCTCACGCAAGGTGGCAGGCCGCGATGCGCCCTGATCAGGCGTGCGTAAAGCCCGCGAACGCGAACGAAAGTCCGATCGCAATGAGACCTGCACCAATCCCAAGGCGCCAGAGCCTCGGCCATGGAAGAAGCTTCTCGGCCGTCACCATGACGGTCAACGCTGCCACCCAGCGCAGGTCCATGACCGCGATCGCGAACAGCAGCGCCATCAGCCAGGCGCAGCAGCCCAGGCAGAACAGGCCGTGCCGGAGGCCCATGACGACTGCGCCGAGCATCCCGTCGCGCCATTCCGAGAGAATGAAGCCCTCAGGCGATCGGCAATACGCGAGGCATCTCTGCTTGAGCGGGCTGAATTGATAAAGCCCGGCAGCCAGGAACAGGCTGGCCGAAAGATAGTAGGAAGCCGACTGCATCATCTCGGTGAGAAATCCCAACCGCTGCAGCATCCACTGGACCGCAGTCGCCAGGATCGCAAAGCCCGCCCACACGACGAGATAGCCGGCTAGAAACATGGCCGTCGGAACATAGGGCGCATCGCGTTCCCGCCGCCGCCGATTGATGGCAGCAAAGGCGGTGACCATCGGGCTCGTGCCGGGCACCATCATGGCGGCCATCATGACCGCCCACATGACCGCCATGAGCAGCGTCCCCAGTCCGGTCCACGATGGCTCCCCCGACATGGGCATGCCCATGTCAGGCCCCATATGGACCGCCATGGCACGCATCACATGTGCCTGGTGCACGGTATAGGCCCAGGCGAGCAGCGTAACCGCCACCAACAGCACGAGAACAATGATGCGATCGTACCGGGATGCGACGGCAGGCGCGCTTTGACTGCGCATCATTGGCTCGGCAGCGCCTGCCGCCAGGAGAAGGCCTTGGGTCCGCGGAGGTCGAAGGCAATGTGCTTCGATGAGCGCTGCGACCAATCCCACTTGCGACCGAAAGCGCCGGTGACCACGTTGCGCCTGGCCTGGCCCACGGTGAGAAATCCCGGCACCACTTCCGGGCGCGGGGCGTTGTAGATGCGGCAGGTGTCGTTCGCCGGCACCATGAATTTGCGAAACGGACCACCCAGCCCTTCGACCATGCCGGGCACTTCCACGCGCCAGTCCTCGGCATCGTGCGACACCTTCATGGGGACGAACTCGACACCGTCCACTCGAACGGTGAGGTCGCGCCAGGCGGCGAATGCGCCGCCCGCCTCGCCCGTGAAGATTGCGCGCAGCGCATCGCGCTGGGCCGCGTTCGCACGCTCATCGATCAGAAAGCCGAATTCGCGGTTTCTGGCCATGACGTTGCCCTCAAAACGAATGATGAGGATAACGCCGAGATCGCCACCGAGCTTGAGCGTGCCGTAGTGGCCGTCGCGGATCAGCCAGGTGAGCACGCCTTCGCAATAGCCAAGCGTGGGATCGGAGCCGAAGTTGCAGGGACAGCCGATTGCGCAATTGCACAGGTCCCACCAGTCGCCGGTAATGCGCCAGTCGGGAACTTTCTGCGCGCTCAACGTCGCAGTCGCGGTTTCAGCAGGCATGAGCGTCCCCTTGGATTGCTAGCGGACACCTATGCATGCGGGTGCGGACCGGCAAGCGCAGCGCGAGATCCCCAGCCGAGCGTTCGAGCTGCTATAGTCGGCAGGATCCGCTGTTATGTGTGCGGGCTCGACCGGACAGTCGTGATGGACGAATTTTTCGAGCGCCTGCTCGTTCGTGCTGCCACCATCGACGAGCTCCTGTCGGACGACTTCGAGGCACTGCCTGGACGCAAAGGCGATGCTGATCTTGCCGCGAGGCGCCTTGCAGCATGGTGCCGCGCATGTGCCAGCGGCGACTGGGCGGCCTTTGAGCGGCGGCTTCAGCGCGACGGGCTCTCCATGGCGCGCGTGCTGGCGCGGCTCGCAACGGTGCGCCGCAGCGCGTCGGCAGCGATGCCGGCCTGGATCGCAGATGCCATCTGGATCGACGGAGCGTTGCAAAGCCCCGCCCGCGGTGGCGAATCCGACCACGCCGACCGCGCCGAGCCTTGTGCCTTCGAGCATGTGCTGGAATCGGTGATCGAGGCTGCCTGGCAGAAGCTGCGCGGAGGTATCGGCGACGGCGTACTTGACAACCTGACGGGCCCTGCCTGCGCGTCGCTGAAGCATATGTTGCGCAGAGAGCTCTCGCTCTTGTGCGCTCCGGCGCTCTACGAGCGTTTTGTGAGCGCCCGCAAGGACACTCCGCCCCCGACCTGCGCCGCAACCGGCGCCGCGCGGTACCACGAGTTTGTCGCCGCAATGCAAGCGGGCGGCTGGCGCGAGCTCTTTGAGGACAAACCGGTGCTGCTGCGGCTCATGGCCTTGCTCACGCGGCAATGGCTCGACGCATCGCATGAGCTCATCGTTCGCCTCAATGCGGATCTTGCGGCAATCGGCCGCGCTCTCATGCGCCCCGGCGCCCACGGCCGTGTTGCTGCAATCCACGGCGATCTGTCTGACCCGCACAACGATGGCCGCTCGGTCCGGATCCTCACCTTCGAGGATGGCGCTGCCGTCGTATACAAGCCGAAGGATCTGCGCGTTGATGTCTGCTGGCACGATCTGGTCGAGCGCCTGAATCAGGCCTGCCCTCCCGTCGAGCTCAAGGCGGTGCGAGTGCTTGCGCGCGATGGCTATGGCTGGACCGAGCTCATCGAGCATGCGGGATGCGCCGGCCGGCAGGAGTTCAACGAGTTCTTTCGCCGTGCCGGTGCCTGGCTTGCGCTGTTCCACTGCTTTGCCGCCAACGACATGCATCAGGAAAACATGCTGGCGAGCGGCAACCACCCCGTGCCGATCGATCTCGAAACCATCCTGCAGGGACCTTCGGGGCTGCATGAGGCTCGCGACGCGGAGGGACAGGCGTTCGCGCTTGCCACCGAAACGATCGCCAACTCCGTGTCGATGGTGGGCCTGCTTCCCGCCTACGGCCGTTCTCCGGAGAACGACGTCTTCGCGATGGGAGGCATGATCCACGACCAGACCGCGGCAGCACGCCGGGGCTGGGAGAGTATCAACTCGGATGCCATGCGGCCGCGAAAGTTCATGGAAGCGGCGGCCGCCACGTCCAACCTGCCGCATGTCGACGGCGAGCACGCGAGACTTGGCGATTATCTGGACGATTTTGTCTCGGGCTTTGAGGATTATGCAGGCTTCCTGCGGCGAGAGAGAGCAGGTCGCGGCGAGCTGTTCGAGGGATTTGCGGGCTTGCCCGTGCGCAGGATTGTCCGCCCGACCCGCTTCTACTCCATGCTGCTCCAGCGGTTGCGCGATCACCGCACCATGAGCGACGGCGTGGTCTGGTCCGCGCAGATCGATTTCATCGCCAGACTGGCCGACTGGGACAGCGATGGCGACCCGCTCTGGCCGCTTCAGCGGGCCGAGAGGTCCGCGCTCGCGCGACTCAACGTGCCGCATTTCGTATGCGCCGGCGACGGATACGAGGTCCGTGATGCGACCGGGACCTCCATGCGCACCGACGCGACCACCGGTCTCGACCGCGCGCGTATCCGCATGCGTGCCTTGAGCGAGCGCGAAATCGCCTGGCAGGTGGAGGTGATCCGACAGAATACGGTGGCGCTTTCGAAATCGGCCGGGCGGCCGCTCCAACCCGCCGCTGCAAGGCGCGTCCTGCTTGGCGAAGGCGCCGGGAAGTTGCGACGCGAGCTCTTCATGCTCGAGGCGGACAGGATTGCGGCTGAGCTTGCGAGCCTTGCCATGCGGCGCGGTCCGGGCGCCGCCTGGATCGGCGTCGACTGGCTCGGTGATTCCGAGGTCTCTCAGCTCGTCGCTCTCGGACCAGATTTTTACAACGGCAGCTCCGGCATCGCGGTCTTTCTTGCTGCCCACGCGGCGGCGTGCTCGGGCACGCCGGCAGGAGACGCTTCAGGCGAGCTGGCGCGGGCTGCGGTTGCCGATGTTCGAAAGAAGCTCAGGAGCCGCAGCGCAGCGCGGCTCGCGCGCTCGCTCGGAGCGGGCGCGGGCACCGGGGTGGGCTCGCTGGTCTACGCGCTGACTTTGATGTCGCGGTTCCTGCACGAGGATGCATTGCTGGCCGATGCGCATGCGGCGGCCGAGCTCATCACCGATGACCTGATCGCGGCGGACAGGCTGCTCGATGTCATTGGCGGCAGTGCCGGCGCAATTCTCTGCCTGCTGCGCCTTCATCGCGACACCGGCTCACGTGATGCGCTGCGGCGCGCCATGCGCTGCGGCGAGCACCTGCTCGGGCAGGCACGGCAAGGAGCGCAAGGCGCCCGCAGCTGGAAAGGTGGAGGCGGCGGCGCACAGGCGCTCAACGGAATGTCGCACGGCGCGGCGGGTTTTGCATATGCGCTGGCGTCATTATTTGAGGCAACCGGGCGCGGGGAATTTCTCGAGGCAGCCCGCGCATGCCTCGCGTTCGAGGATTCCGGCTATGACGCGGAGCGCCATAACTGGCCGGACCTGCGGGTGGCGGGAGCGACAGCATGGCCCGCCCAGTGGTGTCACGGGGCCGTCGGCATCGGGCTTGCGCGCATTGGCATGAAGCGGCGCGTAGGTGTCGACCGGGCACTGTTCGAGCGCGACATCGAACGCGCGCTCAAGGGTGCCGAGCGCGCATGGCCGAATGCGGTCGATACGCTGTGCTGCGGCACGCTTGCCAGCATCGAGCTCCTGCATGAGGCCGCGGGCGCGCCCGGCCGCGGCGAGCTGCGGGAAACTGCCGCACAGCGACTCATGGCCGTCGTTGAGACGGCCGCCGCCAGCGGCGACTATCGCTGGAATGTCGGCCAGCGGCGCTTCAGCCTCAGCCTGTTTCGCGGACTCGCCGGTGTCGGCTACACGCTGCTGCGGCGCCTCGACGCCTCGCTACCCAACGTGCTGGTCTGGGAATAGCCAGGACATAATCAGGAGCTGAGGAATGACACGCAGGAACAGCAGAATTGCGATCTCGCGGCGCATGTTACTCATGGGCAGCGCTGCGTTTGCCGCGCTGCCGTCCCGCCGTGTCGTCGCGCAGGCTCCGGAGCTGCTCAGAATTGGGTTTCTCACCGTCAACACCGGCCCGCTTGCCGCCGGCGGAAAGCAACAGGCAGAAGGCGCGGCCTACTATCTCAAGGAGCGCGGCGGCATGATCGCCGGCCGTAAGATCGAGCTGATCACCCAGGACACCGCCGGCAACCCTGCGCTGGCGCGCACCAAGACGCAGGAGCTCGTCGAGCGCCACAACGTGCCGGTCATTATCGGTCCGCTGGCCACCAATGAGGCACTCGCGATCGATGGCTATATCCGGGATGCCAAGGTGCCGCTCATTACCACGACCTCATCGGCGACCGTCGATCTCAAGGCCCATCCCGTGAACCCGTGGGTGCTGCACGCGTTTGGCACCGCGCCGCAGGTGACCTATCCGCTGGGCGATTATGCGGCCAGAACGCTGGGCTATAAGCGAATGGCGATCGTTGCCGAGGACTTTACCTATGGGCACGAAGGCGCCGGCGGTTTTCAGCTCGCGTTCGAAGCCGCGGGCGGCAGAATCGTGCAGAAGCTCTGGCCGCCGCTGAACGCGCCGGATTACGCACCTTACCTCGCGCAGATCAAGTCCGATGTGGATGGGATCTACATGGGGTTTGCTGGTAGCAACCCGCTGCGGTTCCTCAAGCAGCTCGACGAATACGGGCTGAAAGGGAAGATCGCGGTGCTCGGCAATACCACGAGCACGGATGAAGGCATCCTCAAGCTGATGGGCGATGAAGCGCTCGACACTTACAGCGCCGGCTGGTATGCCGCCGGGCTCGATACGGCAGACAACAAAAAGTTCGTCGCTGGCATAAACGCGGATTATCAGCACGATCCCGGCTTCTATACTGCCGGTCCTTACACTGCGCTGCTCATCATCGAGGAGGCGCTCAAGGCGACCCGCGGCGGGACCGACAACGAGCCCGCATTCCTCAAGGCGCTGCACGATGTCCGCCTGACGCATGGGCCGATCGGGCCGGTGCGGCTCGATGAATACGGGACGCCCATCCTCGACATCTATATCCGCAAGGTGGCGCGCGTGAACGGAAAGCTCGCCAATACCATCGTCAAGACGTATCCGCAGGTGAGCCAGTTCTGGACCTATGATCCCGCGCAGTTCGTGCTGCAGCCGACGTTCTCGCGCGACTATCCGCCGGGCAAGAACGTGGAATAGCCGGCATCGGCGTCAGCGCCGTCCGCAAAAACAATGCGGCGGTCCGAAGACCGCCGCGTTGCCCTGGATCTTGGTAGCGTCACGCCATGCCGATCTTGTGGTTCTTGAGCGGGAACGACCGGATGCGCTGGCCGGTCGCCTTGAAATAGGCGTTCATCACCGCTGGTGCCGCGACGCAGATGGTCGGCTCGCCGATGCCGCCCCAGACCGCGGTTCCTCCCGAGGGAACGATGACGGTCTCCACCTTCGGCATCTCGGCAATCCGCATGGAGTTGTACTCGTGGAAATTGGTCTGCTCCATGTGGCCGTCTTTGACCGTGCATTCCTGATAGAACAGCGCGGAGAGGCCGTACACGAACGATCCCGGCACCTGGCGCTCGATCTGCGCCGGGTTGACCGCGTGGGTGCAATCGGTCGCCCCGACGATGCGATGGATCTTGATCTTGCCCTCGGTGACGGAGACTTCCGCCGCCGCCGCCACGAAGCTGTTGAACGCCATCATCTGGGCGAGCCCGCGATAGACGCCGGCCGGCGCGGGCTTGCCCCAGCCGATTCGCTCGGCCGCGGCGTTGAGCACCGCGAGGTTGCGTGGATGCTTGCTCATCAGCTTGCGCCGGAACTCGAGCTCATCCGTTCCCACCGCCTGCGCCAGCTCGTCCATGAAGCATTCCATGAAGATTGCGTTCTGGTTGATGTTGACGCCGCGCCAGAACCCCGGCGGCACGTGCGGGTTGCGCATCGCGTGGTCGATGCGCAGGTTGGGGACCGAGTAACCGAACGCATGCTCGCCGGTCTGGAAGACGCCTTGGAACGTGAGTGCGTCGCGTCCCTTGTCCTGCTCGACCACCTGCGGCCGCACGCTGGCAAGGATCGATTGGCCGGACAGCCGCATGTGCAGTCCGGTGAGGTTGTTGTCCTTGTCAAAGGCGCCCACCAGCTTGCATTGCATCACCGGGTGGTAACGGCCCTGGACCATATCCTCCTCGCGCGACCACAGGAGCTTCACCGGCGTGCCCGGCATCTGCTTGGCGATGTTCACCGCCTGGTGGACGTAGTCCTGGAACGCGCCACGCCGGCCGAAGCCGCCGCCGAGGTTGATCTTGTAGACCTCGCATTTGTCAGCGGGCAGGCCGGATGCGGCCAGCACCGCTGCGAACGACGCCTCGCCATCCTGGGTCGGCACCCACACCTCGCACTTCTCCGGCGTGTAGCGCGCGGTGGCGTTCATCGGCTCCATGGTGGCGTGGTTCTGATAGGGGTAGGCGTAGACCGCCTCCACCTTCTTCGCCGCGTTCGCGATCGCCGCCTTCACGTCGCCGTTCTGGTTGCCGACGAATGCATGCTCGGCATCGAGCCCGGCCTTGAGCATCTCGGCAATCGAGGCGCTCGAGACCTTCGCGTTCGGACCGTCGTCCCAGACGATCGGCAGCGCATCGAGCGCGGCCTTGGCGTGCCACCACGTATCCGCGACGACGGCAACACCGCTGTCGCCGACCTGCAGCACCTTCTTCACGCCCGGCATGGTCTGCACCTTGGCGGCGTCGAAGCTCTTCACCTTGCCGCCGAAGACAGGGCTTTCCTTGATGGTAGCATTGAGCATTCCGGGGAGTTTCAGGTCGATCCCATAGACCTGTTTGCCGGTCACCTTGTCCGCGGCCGGGTCCAGCCGCTTGAGCGGCTTGCCCGCGATCTTCCAGTCCTTCGGATCCTTGAGCGGGGGCTTGTCCGGCACCGGCAGCTTGGCGGCGGCCTCCGCCAGCTTGCCGTAGGTGGTGGTGCGGCCCGAGGCCTTGTGCGTAACGACGCCCTTGTCGACGGCGAGCTCGGCAACCGGCACCTTCCACTCGTTGGCGGCGGCCTGGAGCAGCATCATGCGTGCCGCGGCGCCGCCCTGGCGTACATATTCGTGCGACTCGCGAATGCCGCGGCTGCCGCCGGTCGAGAACGCGCCCCATGGACGCTTGCGCGCGACGCTCTGGCCCGGCGTCGGGTACTCGTAGGTGACCTTCGACCAGTCGCATTCGAGCTCTTCTGCGACCAGTTGAGCGAGGCCAGTGATAGTGCCCTGGCCCATCTCCGAGCGCACAATACGGATGACGACGGCCTCATCGGGACGGATAACGACCCACACCCCGATCTCGGGCGAGCCGCCCTGGGCGCGGGCGGCCTGCGGGCCTCCAATCTGAAGGTCGAAGCCGAGCGCAAGCCCGCCCGCGGCGGCGGTGCTGACGATGAAGGAGCGGCGATTCATCCTGGACATGACGTTCATTGCTCCCTCCTTACGCGTTCGCGGCCATGTGGATTGCCTCGCGCACCTGCTGGAAGGTGCCGCAGCGGCAGATATTGGTGATCGCCGCATTGATGTCGGCGTCGCTGGGTTTCGGCTTCTCGTTGAGCAGCGCTGCGACCGCCATCACCATCCCGCTCTGGCAGTAGCCGCATTGCGGGACATCGTGGTCGATCCATGCCTTTTGCACCTTGTGCAGCACCCCGTTCTGCGCGAGCCCTTCGATAGTGACGATCTTCTTGCCCACCACCGCGCTCACCGGCACCGAGCACGAGCGCATGGCGACCCCGTCGACATGCACCGTGCACGCGCCACATTGCGAAATGCCGCAGCCGTATTTGGTCCCGGTCAATCCGACCTGCTCTCGCAATGCCCAAAGCAGCGGCGTATCGGGCTCGACATCGACGTCCATAGTCTTGCCGTTGATGGTGAGGGCAGCCATAGCGCATTCTCCCTTGCTGTCGCCATGCAGGCGGCGATGATCGACGCGGGCAACCCGCCGGTTGCGCCACGTGCGCTGTCATGAAGCTGGGATTTCCCCGGATTGCTCCCAGGCTGGCGGAAGATTGGCACTTTTCCGGCTTGCTTGGAAGGCCGGCGCGGATGACGCCGCAACCGGTGCCCTCGCGCTGCCGTTATCAGTCGAGCCTGATGCCGACCGCAGTCACCACCGGCTCCCACTTGGCGCGCTCAGCTTCCACGAACGCGACGAATTCCTCGGATGTTGTGGGCGACGGCACGGCTTGCTGGGTCTCGAACTGCTTTTTCAGCTCGTCTGATCGCAGCGCGCTGATCGCGGACTTGCGGAGCTTGTCCGCGACCTCGGCCGGCAGCCCAGCCGGTGCAATGAGCCCGTACCAGTTGTCCGAGAGCACGGTCTTGAAACCCGCCTCGGCCGTCGTAGGAACGTCGGGCAGTGCGTCGGAGCGTGTTGCCGACGTGACGGCGAGCACCTTGATCGCGCCCGTGCGGATGTGTGGTAGCAGCACCGCGACGTCGAGCACGATCATCCCGATGTGCCCGCCGAGCAGATCGTTCACCGCCGGTGCTGCCCCGCGGTAGGGCACGTGCACGACCTCAATTCCGCTCTCGAGCTTGAGCAGCTCTACCGCCAGATGGGTAAAGGTTCCCGTCCCAGCTGAGCCGAAGCTGATCTTGCGCGGATTGTCTCGCGCATAGGCGACGAGCTCTTTCAGCGTGCGAACCGGCAGCGCCGGGTGAACCACTAGCGCCTCGCGAACCCGCGCCACCAGGGTCAGCAGGCTGAGATCCTTTCTCCAGTCGAACGGAAACTTCGCCGTCATGAAGGGGATCGCCGACAGCACGGATCCGCTGGTCAGCCCGATGGTGTAACCATCGGGATGACTTTTGGCGACGGAATCGACTCCGGCCAGGCCGCCGGCGCCGGCGTGGTTTTCCAGCACGACCTGTTGGCCGAGCTCGGCGCCGAGCTTGTGCGCCAGGATGCGCGCAAGGAAATCGGACGGTCCCCCGGCGGGAAACGGCACGACGAGCTTGATCGGACGCGCCGGATAGTCCTGCGTCCAAGCCGCCAGGGGCGGCAACAGCATTGTCGCAAGCAAAACCGCCACGAAGGACAGCGCCCGAGCCGGCATCATCAGCGTGCGTCGCCGCCTGCTTATCAAGACCTGCATTCGATCACGTCGTCGGGGAGCGCGAGCGGCGTCGGTGATAGATTCGACTGTGATCACCCGGGCTCGCTGTCCTCGAGCTGCGAGAACCGCACCGGGAGTATTTCCCTGGTCTTCACTTTGCCGTCAACGTGCTTCTCGAGCAGAATAAGCTGCTGCGCATCGGGCAGACCGGCGGGAATGACCATCTTCCCGCCTGCCTTGAGCTGATGGATCAGCGCGGCCGGGATCAGGTCGGGAGCGGCGGTGACGATCACCTTGTCGAAGGGGGCGTGCGCGGACCAGCCATGGCTGCCGTTGGCGATGCGCAGCTCCACGTTGGTGCAGCCTTGCTGCCGCAGCCGGCGTTGCGCCTCTTGCCCAAGCTCCTCGATGATCTCGATGCTGTAGACCTTGCGGGCGAGCTGGGCCAGGATTGCGGCTTGATAGCCGAGGCCGGTGCCGATCTCGAGCACGACGTCATCGGGACCCAGGTCAAGCAAATCCGTCATCAGGCCGACGATGAATGGCTGTGAGATGGTCTTGTCGAACCCGATCGGCAGGGGGATGTTGGCGTAGGCGTAGGGGGCAAGCTCGATCGGCACGAACTCATGCCGCGGAACCTTGCCGAGCGCCGTCATCACCCGCTCGTCGAGCGCCTCCTTGCCGAGCGTGTCACGCAATTGCAGCGTCCCGGCGGAGATTTCCGCGAGCATATGGCGACGCAGGATATCGAATTCTTCCACTCTCATCGGAGAATTGCTCCGCGCAGCACGATATAGGCATTGCCCAGGCGATTGGCGATTGGCGCCTCTCGCAATCGGGCTATTCGCGCGCGGCTGCATTCATGCGCGCGAGCGCCGCGCAACCGATCAGGCCGGGCTGGTCGGAGGTGATAAGGAAGGTTGGAACAGCCTGCAGCAGCGCTGCGTGCGGTGGATGGAGCTCGAATGCGCCACGGAACTCCGCGGCATCGAGCAACGCCCCGAGACCGTGTGCTACGCCCCCCGCGATGTAAACCCCGCCCAGCGCCTTGAATGCGAGTGCCATGTCGCCGGCAAAACGTCCGAGCAGACGCACGAACAGGCGCGTGGCGGCTTGCGCCTGCGCTTCGCCGGAGTGTGCCGCGGCCATGATCGCCTCAGAATCCCGGTAGCGGCTGCCGGGGTGGAGCGCTTGCGCGAGCCGCAGGAGTCCCGGCCCGGAGAGCACGCTCTCCGCGCTCACCACCCTGCTCTCCTCACGCAGCCGGACGAATACCGCCTCCTCGTCCTGAGCCTGTGCTCCGAACAGGACGTGTCCGCCTTCGCTTGCGACCGCATGGCTGCGAACCGCAAACGGCAGCAGCGCGGCCACGCCGAGGCCGGTTCCGGGACCGAGCACAAGCTTCACTCCCTCCCGTTGCAGCGAGGCAGGACCGAGCGGGCGGATATGCCGGGCGTTCAATCGCGGCAGTGCCCAGGCAATCGCCTCGAAGTCGTTGACAACCTGGAACTGCGCAAAGCCAAAGCGCTTGGCGAACTCGGAGCGGCGAAAGCGCCATGGGGAATTGGTAAGCGCAATCTGCTCGCCCTGGATCGGTCCTGCAACGGCAAAGGTGGCGGTGCGCGGCTGCACACCTGTCTCCTTCAGATAACGCGCAACCGCCGACTCCAGGTCCGCTGCGGTTGCGTTCTCCATGACGGCAATGCGCTCGGGCCAGCCCTCGGCATCAACCAGCGCGAACCGGCTGTTGCTGCCACCGATATCCGCGACAAGGGCTTGAACCATCGAAGAGCCCGTGGGCAAGGATGCGGCGCCTGCCCTCATGAAGCGCGATTGAGAAAGATCGGCGCCCCGAGCTTGTTGGCATAAGAGGGCCGGTATCGCTCGGTGTTGTAGGCGGTCGCCACGTCCACCTTGCGCGGTCCGAGCTTGGGGTCGGGGATCGGCATCAGCTGATAGCAGCCTTCAACCAGCGCCGACATCAGGCCGCTCTTGCCGGCAAGGATCGCATCGTAGGCCATGTTGCCGAAGGTCAGTCCCACGAGCTTGTCCAGGAAATCGGGATCCCCCGAGCGCAGGTCGTAGGTAAGGTCGGAGGCGATGGTCTCCTCGCCAGTGCGCCGCTTGATCTCGTCGGCAAGCGATTCAGCGACGCTTGCTTTCTTGCGGTGTCCATACGCGTCTGGCTCGCCATATTCCTGTGTTCTATACCCCTCCCAGCTGGCGCCCTCGCTGAGCAGGACCAAGGCATAGTTGCTGGGATTGGCACGCTTCTCCTCGACCAGCAGGCCGATGAGCTTGTCGAGATCGACCGAATATTCCGGGATGACGCAGCGGATGGAGGTGGCATAAGCAGTATAGAGCGCAGTAAACCCGGCATCGCGACCAAAGACCCGGAAGATCCCGATGCGCTCGTGCGAGGCAACCGTCGTCCTCTGGCGCTGAATGGCGTCGGAAGCCCGCGTGATGGCGGTTGAGAAACCGATGCAGTACTCGGTGTTGCGGACGTCGTTGTCCATGGTCTTGGGGATGGCAATGACCCTGACCCCAAGCTCGTTGAGTCTCATCGCGTAACCGAGCGTATCGTCGCCACCGATGGCGACGAGGTGCTCGATGCCGAGCTTGGAAAGGTTCGCCAGCACCTGCGCGGACACGTCCCAGGTTGTGCTGGCGGTGCCGTCCTTCGTGATCTGGCGTGCCGGAAAATTGGACTTCGCAAGGTTCTCGGGCAGCTTCGCCATCCGCGACGGGTTGGTGCGGCTCGAGTGCAGCATGGTGCCGCCGCGGCGATCGATGGTGCGCGTGTTCTCGCGATCGAGCGCGACGACGTAGCGCAGGCGGCTTTCGGGATCGTCCAGGTTGAGGTGGGTGAGCGCCTCCCAGCCCCGGCGCAGGCCAATGACCTCGATGTCGTTCTCGCTGCTGCGGTAGGTGATGGTCTTTATGACCGCGTTGAGCCCGGGGACATCGCCACCGCCGGTGAGAATGCCGATGCGCTTTCTCGCCATGATCATTCCTCAGCCTGCGCCTATAACGCGCGAGAGCGGAACTTGTGCCCCCCGGGGCGGCGAGGGGCTTTTCACGCTGCCTTTGGTGACTCCAGCATGGCCACGGAGCCCTCCGGGTTCTTCGTGCAGCGACTTAGATGGGGCAGGAGCCGCGGGCAGCAGTCATGGCATGGTCCTGTCCACCGGCTTGCGCAAGCCTTCACGAACGAGGTCGATGTGGTGCCGCAGCATGTAGAGCATACTGGCATAAGCGAGCGGTACCCGCAGACGGTTCGCCTGCTCCTGCAAGCGATCGAGTCGCTCGGTCATCTCGCGCGTGTCGTGCCCGGCATTGCGGGCGCTGGTCATCTCATCCTCCAGAAATCTCAGCTCGCCGTAGAGGCGCAGGACCTTCGAGCGCATCGCCCAGTCGTAGAGGCGCGGCAGGATCCGGGTCATCGGATAGAGCAGGCCCAGGATCGGGATCAGGAGGACGGCGAGCTTGCCGAGCAGCGCCGCCATCCAGAACGGAAAATGGTCATGCAGGAACGGCAGGCCCGATTTGTAGAACCGAATCGCCTCGTCGCTCAGCGGGATGTCGATCGCTTCGGCGGCGGGAAAGGCATTGGCGGGGTGGAAGATGCTCGGCGCCGAATGGATCTTAACCGCGGCGTTGAGCAGCAGGTACTGGATGGCGGGATGGACGTCCTTGCGCACCACCAGGCTCGCCCTGGTCGCGATCAGCACCACGTTCGCCGGCGGCCGATCGTCCGGGATGCTCACGACGCCCCGCGGCACCACCACCTTGTTGAGGAACGGAAATAGCGCGACGAAGGCATCGGCATGCGTGAAGCCGGCCAGCGCAACGCGCTCGTCCGCGAGAAGCTGCTGCACGGTAGGCGACTCCCACGGGGTCATGATGAAGGCGGCATCGATCTCGCCCGCCAGCAGCTTGTCGCGCGCTGTCTGCGGTGCAAATGCCAGCAGTTCGCCGAACTTGCCCTCCATGCCGGTGCGCTGGATCAGCGCCTGCGTCAGTGCCCGCGTCCCGCTGCCGGGCTCGCCAATCGACAATTTGCGGCCGAGCAGGCTTTCAATCCCTTCCACCCTGACCCCACGTTTCTGAAACCACCACAGCGGCTCGTAGAAGACGGTCCCAAGCGATTCCAGTTGCGAAATGTCGCCAACGTCGGGGATGCCGCCCTCGATCAAGGCCGCGCTCGCTCCCCCGCGCGCATCGCGCAGCAGCGCGAGGTTGCCGACGGATCCCGCCGTCGCCACCAGCTGCACCTCGACGTTCTCACGCGCGAGCGCCTCGCGGTAACGCTCGCCGATCCTGTAGTAGGCCTCACCCTCGGGGCCGGTCGCCATCACGATGCGGTGCGGGGGCATGTTGCCCAGCATCGCCACTGCCGCGCACGCGATGGCGGCAGCGGTCACGCCAATGATGATTGCCGGCCAATGATGGCGCAGGAACTCCGTGGCTGGCATGCAGCGTGGCTTCCCGCTCTCAGCCCTGTCGTATGGGGCCGATATTGCCCTGATGCAGGATGCGTATTTTCGGCGCGCTTGACAATCGCTGTATCGCGAGCCGCAGCAACCGCTATTCGATCACGTCGTCGGCTGTGGCGAGGAGCGTTTGCGGGACGCTGATGCCGAGCTGCTTCGCGGTCCTGAGATTGACCGTAAGCTCGTATTTGGTCGGCGCCTGCACGGGAAGGTCGGCGGGTTTTTCGCCTTTGAGGATGCGGTCCACATAAGCTGCGGCCTGCTTGTAGGGATCGATCGTAGTTGGGCCATACGAGAGAAGGCCGCCGCTCTGGACGAAATAACGGAACGGGTAGATCGCCGGCAATCTCTGCCGCGACGCAAGCGTGATAATGAGGTCTCGATGCACGGCTGCGGGAGCGCTTCCAGTAACGACCAGACCTGATTTCGGCACGCGGGCGAATTCAACAATCGCTTTTTCAATCTCACTGGTGTTGCGCACCCCGGTTGGGGTGGTTTCGATCCCGATTGACTGCGCGGCAGACTGGATGGCCCCGAACTGGCCGACGCCGGTTGAATCATTGTCGCGCAATACGATCACCCGCGTGAGGTCTGGGTCGATCTCTTTGAGGAGCCCCAGCCATTTTCCGGTTATGCTGAAATCGAATTGGGTAAATCCGGTCGCGTTGCCACCAGGCCGTGCAAGGCTGGCGACGTAGCCGGAGCCCACCGGGTCGGGCACCTGCGCGAACACGATTGGTATGCTGCGCGTGCGCAGCAGCAGGGGGTCCATGGTCGAGGCGGAGGCAGCCAGGATGACGTCCGGCGCGAGCGCAACGAGCTCCGCCGCACACTGATGGAAGCGGCCGGTCTCTCCAGCTCCCCAGCAGGTATCGATCTGCACGTTGCCGGCATTCTTCCATCCCAGGTCGGACAGCGCCTGCACGAACGCGATCAGGCGTGCCTGGCCTTCCTTGTCATCGGCGGAAAGGTTCATCAGCACGCCGATCCGGCGCGGGCGCTGGGCCTGCTGCGCGAGCCCGACAAGCGGCCACGCGATCGCTGAGCCGGCAACGGCTTGGATCAAATCACGGCGTCGCATCATAACCCGCCGGATGCCACGATGACCAAATCTTACCACGTCATGTCCGGCGCGCCATGCCCCTGGACATGCAACTCGGGCAGGCAATTGAGTACCGCGAACTCGCGTTCAAAATGTATCATTCAAGGTCAAAGGTCGCGCCGAACTCATCATCGCTCATGCGGGCAAAATCGTAGCGCGGATAAACCTCCCGCGCACGTCCGAAAAAGAACTCCTCGAATGCGTTGAGTGCACGGGAGCGCAGCGGATCAACAACACGGGCAAAGGCGATCCTCACGAAATGCCGGTCCGCGCCGGCAATGGAAATCAGCTCGAAGTGGCGCGGAAATACTCGCGTCCAGTAGGAGACAAGGTGGTATTGCGCGAACGCGACGTCCGCGTAGCTGCGCGCGACCATCTCCGGAAGATCGCGGTGCACGATGCCTAGCCGGCCGGGAAAGTGGGGCACCTCCGTTGCGAGAATGGCCTCGGCTGCGGGCTTGCCGACCAGCGCCTCGAGCGCAGCCCGGTATCTGGCGCGCGCGGCCGTCTCGTCCGCATTCGCCATGGCCAGCCGTGCGCCGCTTCCCACAATGTCGGTCAGCGCATGGATTGCAAGCGGGTTGCCTTTGCGCACGAGCAGCGCCGGTCCTCGATTCCGGGAGAAGTAACGTGCGTGCGGCTCAATTATGCCGAGTCTCCGCACCTCCCGCAGTGGCTCGAGGCCCGCCATGACGATGTCGGGATAGAAACCGGACCTGCGGCTCACTTCGAGCATCAGATTGCCGAGCGCGATTGCTCCGGTACGGATCATCTGCACGATGACCGGCTGCGGCAAGGTCACCACCACGATATTGTCGAGATCGAGGTCGGCATATCGTGGTTGCGACCTGGCCCACGACGGAAATGCGCCGACGATATCCTCACCGAGCAGCACCATCAGGTGATTGCCTTCGGTGAAGATCACAAGACTCGCTGGCGCTCCGATACGGCCGACGATATCGGGCACGGTATCGGTGTGGCCTGCGAACGAGCGAATGCCGGGCGGAAGCTTCGTTACCGGCGGCCACACCAGCGGCTCGGCCGCAGCCGCAATCGGGGCGTCCTGTACCACCCTGTTGGCGGGTTCCGCTCCGGCGCCGGCTGCACCTATCGCACTCAACGTGCCGCCCAGAAACGCGCGCCGCCTCATGACCTCGGTCCTTTCGTGTCCCGCCGATCGAGGTCTAGTAGCCCGTTCAATGGGCGAACGGCCCTGCGCTGGACGAGCGACATCCCTCAGCGGAGCTCATCATAGTGCAAATCCGGTCGATCGTGTCCTCAGCTGTGCGTGCAAACGGTTCAATCGGCAGATAAGGGTCATCGGCAGCATCGGCCGGCCAAATCGGCGAGCCATGCAAGCGCGCCGGGCACGTTGCTGGATCGGCTCGCGCCGATGCAATAATCTCACGTCCCTGAGCGGAACCAGCAACGAGTCAGGACGCGTCATGGACAAGATCAAGCCGGTGTTCACTGCCACGGCCACCGCGACCGGCGGCCGCAACGGGCATACCGAGGCAAGCGACGGAACGGTGCGCGCCGACTTGTCGGTGCCGAAGGCGATGGGTGGTCCCGGTAAGCCTGGAACGACGACCCCCGAGCATCTGTTTGCCGCGGGTTACGCAGCCTGCTTCGGCGGCGCTATCGATTTTGTCGCTAGGCAGCACAAGAAGGATGCGAGCAAGACGAAGGTCACGGCCGATGTGAGCATTGGGCCCCGCGATGGTGGCGGCTTCGGGCTTGCCGTCAAGCTGCGGGTCGAGGATGCGAGCCTGCCTCAGGCGGAGCTTGTCGCGCTCGCGAACGAGGCGCACGAAAAGATCTGCCCGTACTCGCACGCGACGCGCGGCAATGTCGACGTGCAGATCGAGGCCAGGGGCGCGTAGGCTCGTTCGCCTCGTCGCTAGCTGCTGTCCGGCGTGCCGGCTGCAGGTACCGTGCGATCCGATTGCGGCCACGCGGCACCGACGCGCGCGCGGCCGTGCGGCGCCAGGAAGTCGAGCTCCGGCCCGAGCGGCACGATGCCCGTGGGATTAATCGTCGTGTGGCTCTGATAATAGTGCCGTTTGATGTGCGCGAAACTCACTGTGTCGGCTACGCCGGGGTGCTGATAAAGCTCGCGGGCGAATCCCCACAGGTTTGGGTAATCCACGAGCCGCCGCAGGTTGCATTTGAAATGCGCAACATAAACGGGATCGAATCGCACCAGCGTGGTGAACAGGCGCCAGTCCGCTTCGGTCAACCGGTCGCCGCACAAGTATCGCTCCCTCGCGAGCCGCTCCTCCAGCATATCAAACGTTGCGAATAGCGGGCGCACGGCTTCCTCGTACGCTTGCTGCGTCGTTGCAAACCCGGCCTTGTAGACACCGTTGTTGACGGTAGCGTAGATGCGCACATTCAGTGCATCGATCACTGGGCGCAGGTCAGCAGGATAGAAGTCACCAGGAGCGGCGCCCGCGGCGTCGAATGCCGAATTGAGCATGCGGATGATTTCCGAGGACTCGTTGGAGACGATTACACTGCGCTCTTTGTCCCACAGCACGGGAACGCTCACCCGCCCGGTGTAGGTCGGGTCGCAGCGCAGATAGACCTCATAGAGTCGGCGCGCTCCCAGAACCGAATCAGGAATGACGCCTTCGCCCGCATCGAACGTCCAGCCCTTCTTGCCCATGAGCCAGTGCACGACCGAAAGCGAGATTGCGCTCTCGAGGCGCTTGAGCGCGCGAAAGATCAAGGTGCGATGCGCCCACGGGCAGGCGAGGGAGACATAGAGGTGGTAGCGTCCTGGCGCCGCCTTGAAACCACCGCCCCCGCTCGGTCCGGGGCTCCCGTCCGCCGTGATCCAGTTCCGGAACCTGCTTTCCTGACGGACGAAGCGGCCCCCAGCCAGCCGCGTGTCGTGGCCCTGCTCGGTCCATTGCCCGTCAACAAGAAAACCCATGTGTCAGTATCCTGTGGCGATTGGGTGAGAGGCACGTTCTATCGGTTCAGGAGGAAGTCATGGCCCGGCGACTTGAAAACAGGGTTGCCATCATTACCGGCGGCGCAGGCGGCATCGGGGCAGCAACGGGCCTTCTGTTTTGCGAGCAAGGGAGCCGCGTCGTGTTGGTCGATCGCGATTGCGACGCCATGCGCGCCACGGTAGCGCACATTCGCGACGTCGTGCCGGGGGCGCAGGTCGTGGCGGTCGTCGCTGACGTCAGCCGGGAGGAGACCGCAAGCGACGTCGTTGCCGAAACCAGGAAGGCATTCGGCGCCATAGACGTTCTGGCGAACATTGCCGGCATCCGAGCCTATGAACCCCTTGCCGAGGCGCGAACCGATACCTGGGACAAGATCATTGCCGTCAATCTCATGAGCTATGCCTATTTCATCCGCGAGGCGATCCCTGATCTGCGCGCATCGGGACACGGCAGCATCATCAATATATCCTCCACTCACGCGCTCAATCCGCGTGCCGGGATGGGGCAATACGATGTGACGAAGGCGGGTATCGTCTCGCTGACGCAGACGCTTGCATTCGAGGAAGCGAGGAACGACGTCCGTGTCAATGCCGTATGTCCGGGCCTCACTCTCACGCCGTTTCATCTGCGGCGAGCCGAAGCGGCTGGACGAAGTCGTCAGGATCTGGATTTGGAGGCGACCCAAGGCTGCCTGTTGGGACGTTGGGCGAATCCGCGTGAAATTGCCTATCCCATCCTGTGGCTCGCCTCCGATGAATCATCCTATATGACGGGGTCGATTCTGCTGGTCGACGGCGGCCGGTTCGTACGGTGATGGCGCGATTGTAATGGCTGCTGGCGCGTTCGATCCGGTCTGTTCTGGAGAAGGTGGTAGAATAAAATCGGAGATCCCCGATGCTGACTGCCGAGCAAAACAAGGTGCTGACCGAGGTTGGCAAAGGCACGCCGATGGGGGAGTTCCTGCGGCGGTATTGGATCCCGGCCGCCAAATCCGAGGAAGTCCCGGTGCCCGGCGGCGCGCCCGCCCGCGTCAGACTGCTGGGCGAGCAGCTTGTGCTGTTTCGTTGCCGCGACGGCGAGCTTGGGCTCATTGACGAATTCTGCCCGCATCGACGCGCCTCTCTGGCTTACGGGAGAAATGAGCCGGGCGGCCTGCGCTGCCTCTATCACGGCTGGAAGATCGCGTGCGACGGCCACGTGATCGAATCGCCGCCCGAGCCGCCGGCCCGTACGTTCGCAAGGAAGCTCGCCGTTGCGTCCTATCCATTGCGCGAGGCCGGTGGGCTGATCTGGACCTACATGGGGCCGCGCGAGCTCGAGCCGCCGTTGCCGAGGTTTCCGTGGCTCCATTTGCCAGCCGACCGGCTGCTGGTCGTCAAGATGTACCAGGCCAGCAACTACCTGCAGGGCGTGGAAGGCGACCTTGATCCGGCCCATCCCAACTACCTGCACCGCGATTTCGAGCTCGACATCAGCAAGAGCTGGGCGGGAGCCGGCTGGCAATCTATTACCGACATCATGTCGGACGGCAGCCCCGAGATCCTGTGTGAGGAAACCCCGTACCTGATGCGCCACGCGGCGATCCGAAAAACCGCCGATCCCGAAAGCCAGTACGTGCGGATCTTCGAATGGGTGGCGCCGTTCTACTGCTACATCGCGACCGGCGCGCACGAGTCGCAGCTGTTCAAGGCCTGGCATCCCATCGACGACGAGAGCTGTTTCACCTTCTACATCCACTTCGATCCGGACCGGCCGCTCGACATCGAGGCCATCTATGCGAACTGGGGTCATCGGACCTCGCCGCCGGATTACAAGACTGTGCATACGGTGGCCAACATGCACCTGCAGGATCGCAAGCTGATGGAGCGCGGCAATTTCTCCGGCGTTATCGGCGCCTCGATCCAGGACCGCGCGATGCAGGAAGGCATGGGACCGATCGCTGACCGCAGCAAGGAGCATCTCGGCACCAGCGACAAGGCGGTGATCTTCTATCGCCGACTGCTTCTCGACAAGCTGCAGGATCTCGCGAACGGCAAGCCGCTGCCCGCGCACGATCCGGCGCTGACGTTCGAGCAGCGCGGCTATTCGAGCCGGATGCCTGCCGATCGGCCCTGGCGTGAGGTTGCGAAATGGCAGGCGAAGAGCGGCCAAAGCCCCGCAGTCGCAGCTGAGTAGGTCCGATTCAGCCCCCGATATACGAACGCTGGCCCGCGGCCAGGTGGACCTCCGCAACCGGATTGCATCCTGCGTTCCAGCTCGGCATCCGCCGGAATAAGTCCATATCGTGGCCGGGAACGATTCGCTGCCACTGCGACTGTCCAACGATGTTTTGAACATCGCGGTAGCAAGCAAGCAGGTTCCAGGAATTGCCCTGATGATAGCCCGGCGGCCACATGCGCTCGATGTTTGCATACGAGGCGATGGCATCGCCCGCCAACACATAAGGGCCCTCGGGAGTCAGGATCTCCACCCACTGCGATCCGAACGTGTGGCTGTCTGCCGAAAGATGCAGCCTTATGCCCGGGCATACCTCATGCATTCCCTCGACCAGCATCACCCGGCCATCCGCCATGGCGCGATCGAGCTGAGTCATGTCATCCAGGTTCATCGATGACAGCATCCAGCTTCGTTTGTCCGTGGGTTGGTCCGGCAGCATCTTCAGTGCGCGCTTCCAACCCTCGTACTCCGACCGCTGGAGCAGGATCGTCGCGTTCTTGAACGCGCCGATGTTGCCCACATGATCAAAATGCAGGTGCGTGAGCAGAATTGTTTTAACGTCCTTCGGGTCAAGCTCGACCTTGCCCAGGACCTCGGCTGGCGCTTCAAAATCGGCGAATTGCCGGCCGGTCATGGATCGGCCGGACGCGAACCCGGTATCGATCAGGAAAACATGCGGGCGCGCCGATGACGCTGCCGGCGCGACGACCGAGTACACCATCGGGATTTGCAGCAATCCCTGATTGCTCGCGACCGGCGAGCCTTCGATGAAGTCGCGCGGTATCTCGCCTTTTGCGTAGCAAAAGCTCCAGATCGAAAAATCCGCCGCCTGCTCCTGGTCCGCCAAGGCCGTCTCCTGGGCGCAATCGCGATGTGGTTGACACGCCCATTATGCACCAGCCGGCGCAGGATGCGACCCCGGAGACGGTAGCCGCCGTGTTCGCCGATTCGCAATTGACCGAAACAACTTGAAAACCGTAGCTTGAGCCCGCCGATCTCCCCATCACAGCGCAAAGGACATGTGCCATGACTCCCCGCAGGAAGATGATGGGCGCCGCCGTCATTGCCGCGACACTGGTTGCAGTACTCATGCCGGCACAGGCCGACGTTCCGGTCGGCGTCCTGGTCCCGTCCTCCGGCAAGGGGGCTTCGTACGGGCAGCAGCAGCAGAATGCGATCAACATGTTCCTCGACAAGTATGCCGATCTCGGCGGCAAGGCGGGTAGAATCAAGCTCGTGATCTACGACACGCGGGGCGAGAACACCGATGCCATCAACCTGACGCGCAAGCTGATCGATTCCGATGCGGTCGTCGCGATTGTCGGCCCGCAGTTCAGCGCCGAGGCTGAGGTGGCCTTTCCACTGGCGGTGCGCGGCGAGACCCCCATGGTGACGCCAATGGCGGCCAAGGCGGGCATTGCTGCCGCGAACCGGCCGTGGGCATTCCGTTTTGCGTTGACGACGGAGAATGTCTATCGGCCGCTCATCGAGATTTGGCTCAAGAAGCAGCAGTCCCCGCCCATCAAGCAAGTCGTGATCTTCATGGATGCGAAGGACGCCGTCTCCAGCTTTGACGGCAAAACGATCTTTCCCAAGCTGCTGAAGGAGCATGGCATCGAGATCCTCGATACTGTCTCATTTCAGACCGGCGACATCGACTATTCTGCGCAGGCCACGCGCGCCAAGGCGCTCAATCCGGGCGGGTTGGTCGTATCCGCGCTCTACAACGAGGCGGCCCATGCGGTTGCCGAAGCTCGCAAGCAGGGCATGAGACAGCCGATCATCGCCGGTGTCGGCATCAACGATCCGCGCTTCATCCAGATCGGCGGCGCGGCCACAGAGGGAGTGCTTACCGGCTCGGATTTCTTTGCTGCCAACCCGCAGCCGAAAGTGGCGGCCTGGGTCGCTGACTACGAGAAGCGCTATAACCAGAAGCCGAGCAATGCCGCCGCCGAGATGTACGACACGCTCTACCTGATGCGAGAGTGCATCAGGAGCACCAGCGTCGACGGCAGCAATATCAAGGCCGATCGCCTGAAGCTGCGTGACTGCTGGTCGGGCATGAAGGATTCCGAGGCTCCACTGATGGGCCCGACCAGCATCGACCAGAACGGTGACGGCACCCGGATTCCCGCCGTGCTCGAGGTCAGGGGAGGCAATTTCGTGGTCGCGCAGTAAACGGCGGTCGCAGCGCTGCAACCGATGCTCCTGCAGCAGCTCGTCAACGGAGTGATGCTGGGCAGCACCTACGCCCTGGTCGCAATCGGTTACACCCTCATTTTCGGCGTGCTGCGGTTGCTGCATCTCGCCCACGGCGAAGTGTTCATGGTGGGCGCGTTTGCGGGTCTTCAGCTTGTACTGCTGTGGCATTTCGGGCCGCTGGTTGCGCTGATCGGCGGCCTCGTCGGCGCTGCGCTTCTTGGCATGCTGCTCGAGCTGGTGGCGTTCCGGCCGATCAGAAGACGCGGCAACTCGCATCTTGCGCCGATCGTCAGCACGCTCGGCGCGGGGCTCGTCATCCAGGAGCTGATGAGCAAGTATTTCGGCGCGGAGCAGAGCGCGTTCCCCTCCGATCTTCACAGCCTCTCGTATGACCTGGGGCCAGTTGCGGTGACTGGCACGCAAATGTTCATTGTGGGCGCCGCTGCGGTCTCGATGATCGTCCTGCACCTGCTTGTGACACGGACCCGCTACGGCATGGCGTTGCGGGCGGCCTCCGATAATATCGAGGTCGCGAGCATCCTTGGCATCAATGCCGATACGCTGATCCTCCTGACATTCGCGCTGGCCTCCGCGCTCGCCGGAATTGCCGGCGTGCTGGTCGGCCTGAACTTCAGCGCCATCTCGCCGTATATGGGCATCGATATGGGCATCAAGGGCATGGCGGTGATGCTGATCGGTGGGCTTGGCAGCATTTACGGGGCCATGCTGGGCGGGCTGATCCTCGGCCTCGGCGAGGTCCTCAGCGTAGCCTATCTGGAGTCGGCCTATCGCGACGCCTTTACATTCGGGCTGATGATCCTGATTCTGATCGTCCGCCCGAGCGGCCTGTTTCGAACTGGGCTTTACCCGCAACGCTGACGATGCTGAGCAGCTACTGGGAATCGGTTGCCATCTTTACGGGCGTCAACTGCCTGATGGGGCTGAGCCTCTACATCCCGATGATGGCGGGACTCATCTCGCTGGGTCAGGGTGGCTTCATGGCGGTCGGCGCCTACGTGTGCGCGCTGCTGACCCGGGCGGATGTGCCGTTCGGCCTGGCGCTTGCGGCCGGCGGCGGCGCAGCGGCCGCGGCGGGCGTCATCGTCGGCACCCCCGCGCTGCGTATACGCGGCATCTACGTGATGATCCTCACCCTCGGCTTTGGTGAGATTGTTCGCGTCTTCTTTGCGACCTTCGAGCCGACCGGAGGGGCATCGGGCCTGGGCGGCATCCGCCCGCTTACCGAGCTGTGGCACGTGGTCGTGGCCTGCGCGGCGGCCCTACTGCTGGTGTGTCGAATTCGGCGCATCCGGCTCGGCCGCGCACTGATCGCGATCCACGAGGACGATGTCGCTGCGGAAGCGATGGGCATCAACCTGACGCGGACGAAGCTGCTGTCGTTCGCGCTTGGCGCGTTGATCGCCGGCATAGCCGGGGGACTCTATGCGCACCAGGCGTTGTTCATCGACGCCAACCAGTTCGATTTCATGCGCTCGGCGGTGACGTTTCTCTACGTCATCCTGGGCGGTGCGGGAAACCCGTTCGGTCCCGTGCTCGGCGCGACTATCGTCACGCTGCTGCCCGAGATGCTGCGCGTGGTGCAGGACTGGCGCATGACCATATTCGGGACGCTGCTGGTGGGGATGGCGGTCTGGCGTCCGGATGGATTGCTGTCGGCGCTGCGCCCGCGGGGCGCATGAACGCTCTTCTGAGCATCACCGGTGTGAGTCGCCGCTTCGGTGGATACCTTGCCTTGAACGACATCTCCTGCGACGTCGCGGCGGGGCATGTTCATGCCCTGATCGGGCCCAACGGCGCTGGCAAGACCACGCTGTTCAATATTCTGAGCGGGATCCTTCGACCGACCAGCGGCCGCATCGCTTTCGAGGGCCGCGACTACACGGGCCGACGCCCGGACCAAGTCTTGAAGATGGGCATCGCGCGGAATTTCCAGCACGTCCGACTGATTCGTGGCCTGTCAGTCGGCGAGAACGTGATGATCGGCGCTCACGCCTGGATCGATCGAGGGATGGTCGGGAATGCGCTGGCGCTGCTTGGCCTGTCCAGCGCCGAGCGCGCCGCGGCCGAGCAGGCGCGGGAGCTCCTCGACTTCGTCGGCGTGGGTGGGAAGCGGAGGGAGCCGCTGGAGCTCCCCCTTGCCGATCAGCGCCGGGTCGAGATTGCCCGCGCGCTCGCGAGCCGGCCGCGGCTTCTGCTGCTCGACGAGCCCGCCGCCGGCATGACACCTGTCGAGGTCAACGAGCTGGCGAGCCTGATCCGCAGGATACGGGACCGGGAGGTCACGGTGCTGCTGGTGGAGCATCACATCCGGCTGATCATGGAGATTGCCGACAACGTGACCGTGCTGAGCGCCGGCAGCATCATTGCCGGTGGGCCGCCGCGGGTCGTGCAGCGCGATCCCGCGGTGATTGCAGCCTATCTGGGAACAAGCGATGAGCCTGCTTTCAGTACGTGACGTCACGGCGTCCTACGGAAAGGTGATGGCGCTCCGCGGCGTGACACTCGACGTGGGGCGGGGCGAGATGGTCTGCCTGGTGGGCGCCAACGGCGCGGGCAAGACCACATTGATGAAGGTCATTATGGGTCTGCTTCCAGCTGCGAACGGCAGTGTCGAATTCGCGGGCCGCTCGCTGCTCGGCATGCGAACCCATGGCATTGCCCGGCTCGGCATAGCCTATGTCCCGGAAGGGCGCGGCACCTTGCGCGAGCTGAGCGTGCGTGAAAACCTGCGGCTCGGAGCTTTCCCACGCCGCTGGGATGCGCAGACACGCAGTGACCTCGATCGGGTGCTGGCACGCTTTCCCGCCCTTGCTGAGCGCATCGGTCAGGCTGCCGGGACGCTCTCCGGCGGCGAGCAGCAGATGCTCGTCATTGCGCGCGCGCTGATGTCGCGTCCGCAGCTCATGCTGCTCGACGAGCCCTCGCTTGGTCTGGCGCCG
>Ga0306920_100000166_pt1 | contig 78596 bp, 73 predicted proteins | sample flu12Cox44000170_FD_204666 | JGI IMG/M metagenome (GOLD analysis project Ga0306920, IMG submission 204666) | Lab enrichment of tropical soil microbial communities from Luquillo Experimental Forest, Puerto Rico - flux4day.12C.oxic.44.000.170 (v2)... | ecosystem: Environmental > Terrestrial >...
CGGGGGCTCTGGGGCGCGGTGGAGGGCGCGGTGCGCGGCGTGCTCGAGGCGGTGACGATCGCCGACCTGGCGCGCAGCGAGAGCGCGCAGCTGATCACGCGGATCGACATGGCGCCGAGCGACTCGAGCGCGAGGTCGCCGCGGTGAGCACGCCGGGCGACATCGCCGCGCTGACCGAGCGCGAGTACGAGGCGGGCTTCACCACCGCGGTGGAGTCCGACACGGTGCCGCCGGGGCTCGACGAGAGCACGATCGCGTTGATCTCCGCGAAGAAGGGCGAGCCCGAGTGGCTGCTCGAGTGGCGGCTGCGCGCCTACCGCCGCTGGCGCGAGATGCGCGAGGAGGACGCGCGCTGGGCCACGGTGCGCTTCCCGCCGATCGACTACCAGGCGATCAGCTACTACTCGGCGCCGAAGCCCGCCAAGAAGCTCGAGAGCATGGACGAGGTCGACCCGGAGATCCGGGCGACCTTCGAGAAGCTCGGCATCCCGCTGTCGGAGCAGAAGCTGCTCGCCGGTGTCGCCGTCGATGCGGTGTTCGACTCCGTGTCGGTGGCCACCACCTTCAAGGCCAAGCTCGCGGAGCTCGGCATCGTGTTCTGCTCGTTCTCGGACGCCGTGAAGAGCCATCCCGAGCTGGTGCGCAAGTACCTGGGCTCGGTGGTGCCCTACTCCGACAACTTCTTCGCGACGCTGAACTCGGCGGTGTTCACCGACGGCTCCTTCGTGTACGTGCCCAGGGGCGTGCGCTGTCCGATGGAGCTGTCGACCTACTTCCGCATCAACGAGGCGAAGACCGGCCAGTTCGAGCGCACGCTGATCGTCGCGGACGAGGGCGCGTACGTGTCCTACCTCGAGGGCTGCACCGCGCCGATGCGCGACGAGAACCAGCTGCACGCCGCGGTCGTCGAGCTGGTGGCGCTCACCGACGCAACGATCAAGTACTCGACCGTGCAGAACTGGTACCCGGGCGACAAGCAGGGCCGCGGCGGCATCTACAACTTCGTGACCAAGCGCGGCGCCTGCCGCGGGCCGCGCTCGAAGATCTCGTGGACGCAGGTCGAGACCGGCTCCGCGATCACCTGGAAGTACCCCAGCTGCATCCTGCAGGGCGACGACTCGGTGGGCGAGTTCTACTCGGTCGCGGTCACCAACAACTACCAGCAGGCCGACACCGGCACCAAGATGATCCACATCGGCCGCAACACCCGGAGCACGATCGTGTCGAAGGGCATCGCGGCCGGCCACGGCCAGCAGGCCTATCGCGGCCTGGTCGAGATCAACCCGCGGGCAGCCGGCGCGCGCAACTTCTCGCAGTGCGACTCGCTGCTCATCGGCGACAAATGCGGCGCGCACACCTTCCCCTATCTCGAAGCGCGCAACGCCTCGGCGCAGATCGAGCACGAGGCGACCACCTCGAAGATCAGCGACGACCAGCTGTTCTACTGCCGCCAGCGCGGCCTCTCGAACGAGGACGCGGTGAACCTGATCGTGAACGGCTTCTGCAAGGAGGTGTTCCGCGAGCTGCCGATGGAGTTCGCGGTCGAGGCGCAGAAGCTGCTCGCAGTGACGCTCGAAGGGGCGGTGGGCTGAGCCGTGGCGGAGCTGGTGCTCGAGATCCGCGACCTGCACGCGCGCGTCGACGGCAAGCCGATCCTGCGCGGCGTGGAGCTCGAGGTGCGCGCCGGCGAGGTCCACGCGGTGATGGGCCCGAACGGCTCCGGCAAGAGCACCCTCGCCAACGTGCTCGCGGGCCGCGAGGGCTACGAGGTGACCCAGGGCTCGGTGCGCTTCCGCGGAGCCGATCTGCTGGCGCTGCCGCCCGAGACGCGCGCCCGCGCCGGCGTATTCCTGGCCTTCCAGTACCCGGTCGAGATCCCCGGGGTCACCAACTCCTACTTCATGAAGGCGAGCCTGAACGCGGTGCGCGCCGAGCGCGGGCTGCCGCCGCTCGACGCAATCGACTTCCTCGCGCTGGTGAAGCAGAAGATGAAGGCGCTCGAGATGGACGAGAAGTTCCTCTCGCGCTCGGTCAACGAGGGCTTCTCGGGCGGCGAGAAGAAGCGCAACGAGATCCTGCAGCTGTCGCTGCTCGAGCCGGTGCTGGCGGTGCTCGACGAGACCGATTCCGGCCTCGACATCGACGCGCTGCGCATCGTGGCCGAGGGCGTGAACCGGCTGCGCTCGCCCGAGCGCGCGGTGCTCGCGATCACGCACTACCAGCGGCTGCTCGAGTATCTCGTGCCGGACCACACCCACGTGCTGATCGGCGGCCGCATCGCGAAGTCGGGCGACCGCGGCCTCGCGATCGAGCTCGAGCGGCGCGGCTACGCCTGGATCGAGGCGGAGGCGCCGTGAGGGGCGTCGCCGCCGAGCGCGCGTTCGAGCGCATCTTCGGCGCCGCGCGGCGCGCGCTGGCCGCCGTGGAGGCCTGGCGCACGTTCGCCGAGCGCGGCCTGCCGACGACGCACGACGAGGACTGGCGCTTCACCTCGCTCGGCGCGCTCGAGTCGGTCGAGTTCACGGCGCCCGAGCCGGGCGAGATCCCCGAGGAGGCGCTCGCCGCGGCGCGTGCACTCGTCGGCGACGCACGGCGGACCACCGGGACGACGCGCGTCGCGCTCGCGAGCGCGCTCGATCCCAAGCTCGCGCCGTTCGCCGCGCTGAACGCGGCGCTCGCCGTGGAGAGCGACCTGATCGAGGTGTCGGCAGACTGCTCGCGCCAGCTCCCGTTCCACCTGATCCGCTGGCTCGGGGGCGGCGCGCAGCTCGCGAGCCCCCGCGCTCGGATCACGCTGCGCGCCGGCGCGCGGGCGACGGTGATCGAGCACTTCGTGGGCGCGCGCGATGCGCGCTCGCTCTCGAACTCGGCGACGGAGCTCGTGCTGGAGCGCGATGCGCAGCTCGACTACGTGCAGCTGCAGGAGCTGCCCGAGACCGCCTTCCACGTGTCGAGCATGTCCGCCCGGCAGGAGACGGGAAGCCGGCTGCGCGCGACATCAGTCGCGCTCGGCGCGCGGCTCGCGCGCGTGCAGCTGCTCGCCGCGCTCTCGGGCGAGGGCGCCGAGCTCGAGCTCGACGGTCTCTACCTGGGACGAGGCACGCAGCACCAGGACCACCACACCACGGTCGACCACGCTTCGCCGCGCACCACCAGCCGCACGCTGTTCAAGGGCGTCCTCGACGGCCGCGCGCACGGCGTCTTCCACGGGCGCGTGCACGTGCGCCCGGACGCGCAGAAGATCGACGCGTCGCAGACCAACCGGGCGCTCCTGCTCTCGGACGGGGCCGTCGTCGACTCGAAGCCCCAGCTCGAGATCTACGCCGACGACGTGAAGTGCAGCCACGGCGCGAGCGTCGGCCAGCTCGACCTGGACCAGCTCTTCTACCTGCGCGCGCGCGGGCTCGACCCGGTCGAGGCGCGGGCGCTCTTGACCTACGCATTCGCCAGCGAGCTGCTCGAGCGGCTGCCCCTGCCGGTGCTGCGCGAGTCGCTGGAAGCGAGGCTGCTCGCCTGGCTGCCGCGGAGGCCGGGATCGTGAGGCTGGATCCCGAGGCGATCGCACGCGAGTTCCCGATCCTGTCGCGCCGCATCCACGGCAAGCCGCTGGTCTATCTCGACAGCGCGGCGTCGAGCCAGAAGCCGGCGGCCGTGATCGACGCGGTGTCGCGCTACTACGAGACCTCGCACGCGAACGTGCACCGCGGCGTGCACACGCTGGGCGAGGAGGCGACCAGCGCCTACGAGGCCGCCCGCGAGGCGGTGCGCGGCTTCATCGGCGCCGAGTCGGCGCGCGAGATCGTGTTCGTGCGCGGCACCACCGAGGGCTTGAATCTGGTCGCGCAGGCGTGGGCGCGGCCGCGGCTCGGCCCCGGCGACGAGGTGCTGGTGACCGAGCTCGAGCACCACTCGAACCTGGTGCCGTGGCAGATGGTGTGCGGGCAGACCGCCGCGACGCTGGTCGTCGCGCCGATCGACGCGAACGGCGACGTGATCGTGGGCGAGTACGCGCGGCGCCTCTCGCCGCGCACGCGCGTGGTCGCGCTGGCGCACGTCTCCAACGCGCTGGGCACCGTGAACCCGGTCGCCGAGCTCGCCGCGCTGGCGCGGCGGAGCGGTGCGCTGGTCGTGGTCGACGGCGCGCAGGGCGTGCCGCACATGCCGGTCGACGTGCGTGCGTTGGGTTGTGACTTCTACGCGTTCTCGGGTCACAAGATGTACGGGCCGACCGGGATCGGTGCGCTCTACGGCCGGCGCGAGGTGCTCGAGGCGACCGAGCCCTGGCAGGGCGGCGGCTCGATGATCCTGAACGTGACCTTCGCCAAGACCGAGTTCGCGCGCCCGCCCGAACGCTTCGAGGCCGGCACGCCGGACATCGCGGGCGCGGTGGGCCTGCACGCCGCGATCGACTGGCTGCGCGCGCTCGACCTCACCGCGGTGCACGCGCACGAGTCGGAGCTGGTGGCCTATGCGACCCAGCGCCTCGGCGAGATCCCGGGCGTGCGCCTGATCGGAACGCCCCGCGAGCGCGCGGGCGTGATCTCGTTCGTGGTCGGCGACGTCCACGCCCACGACGTCGGCACGATCCTCGACGGCGAGGGCGTGGCGATCCGCGCGGGGCACCACTGCGCGCAGCCGGTGATGGAGCACTTCGACGTGCCCGCCACCGCGCGCGCGTCGTTCGCGGTGCACAACACGCGCACCGACGTCGACCGCCTCGCGGCGGGCGTGCGCCGGGTGCTGGAGATCTTCGGCTGATGTCCGACCTGCGAGACCTCTACCAGGAGGTGATCCTGGACCACACCAAGCACCCGCGGAACTTCGGGGCGCTGCCGCACCCCACGCACTGCGCCAGCGGGCGCAATCCGCTCTGCGGCGACCAGCTCGTGCTCATGCTCGAGGTCGACGCTGACCGCGTGCGCGACGCGCGCTTCGCCGGCAAGGGCTGCGCCATCTCGACCGCCTCGGCGTCGCTCCTGACCGAGGCGGTGAAGGGCAAGACCACCGCCGAGGCGCACGAGCTGTTCACGCGCTTCCACCGCGCGGTCACCTCCGTGGCCGGCGACGAGGAAGCGGCGGCCGGCCTGGGAAAGCTCGCGGCGCTCGCGGGCGTGCGCGAGTTCCCCACCCGCGTGAAGTGCGCGAGCCTCGCCTGGCACACGCTCGAGGCAGCGCTGGCCGGCGCGACCGAGCCGGTCTCGACGGAGTGACTCGATGAGCGACGTGCCCGCCATCCGCGATGCCGTGATCGAGGTGCTGCGCAGCGTCTACGACCCGGAGATCCCGGTGAACATCTACGAGCTCGGGCTGGTGTACGCCGTGGAGGTGGACGAGGAGAACCACGTGAAGGTGCGCATGACGCTGACCTCGCCGATGTGCCCAGTCGCGGAGAGCCTGCCGCCCGAAGTCGAGCAGAAGCTGCGCGCGGTCCCCGGCGTCGCCCACGTCGACGTCGAGCTCACCTGGGAGCCGCCCTGGAATCCGTCGATGATGACGGAGGCCGCGAAGCTCCAGCTGGGTTTCTAGTCTTAGCGGGGCCCGGCGCGGCGAAGCCGCGCCACCCGCTCTTCGCTCGGCTTCGCCTCGCTGCGCGCTCGCGCTTCCGCGCTCGCTTGCGGTCCTACGTCTTAAGAGGCTCAGTCGAGACGGACCTGGTAGAGCTCCCGCGCGTTCTCGCCCAGGAAGCGGCTGCGCTGATCCGGCTTCAGCAGGCCCGCGAGCTCCTCGACCTCTTCCATGTAGTTGGCGGTGTGGTCGGCGTGCGGGAAATCGCTGGCCCAGAAGAAGCGGTCGGCGCCGAGCCGGTCGGCGAGCGCGGGGATGGTGCGCTCGTCGGGATCGGCGGAGATGAAGCATCGCGACTTGAAGTAGTGACTCGGCTTCTCGGCGAGCGGCACGCGCTCGCCGATGAAGGTCGCTTCGTAGACCGCGTCGAGCCGGTCGAGCCAGTAGCCGATCCAGCCCGCGCCGCTCTCGAGCACGACGATCCGCAGCTTCGGGAAGCGGTCGAACACGCCGTAGTCGAACAGCGTGGTGAAGGCGTGGCGCACGCCGTCGGCGGCGGTGACGCTCGCGAGCAGCCGCGTCTTGCGCATCTCGCGGAAACGCGTGGGTGCGATCGCGGGGGGCTCGAACGATGGGTGGAGCGCCAGCGGCACGCCGAGGTCCTGCGCCGCGGCGAACAGCGGATCGTGCTCCGGATGGCCGTGGGGCAGGCGGCTCCAGGTGAACGGCACCACGAAGGCGCCGCGGCAGCCGTCGCGCACCGCGCGCTCGAGCTCGCGCGCGGCACCGGCGGGATCCCCCAGCGCGAGGTGCGCGATCGGCACCAGCCGGCCGCGCGAGTCGCGGCAGAAGTCGGCGATCCAGCGGTTGTAGGCGCGGCAGTAGGCGAGCGAGAGCTCGGCGTCCTCGAGCTCGGCCTCCCACAGGATGCCGATCGTGGGATAGAGCACGGCAGCGTCGAGGTTCTCGGCGTCGAGCCGCTCGAGCCGCTCCTTCATGTCCATCGAGCCGTGCGGCGCACCGGCGAGATAGGTCCGCTCGGGGCTGGGGCGCACGTCTTCGACGTGCATCTTCCCCATCGCGCCGAGCGTTCCGGGGAAGCCGCGGCGCGCGAGCAGCGACGCGCGGCCGCCGATCTCCAGATACTCGAGACCCTCGTCGTCGACCCGGATGCGCAGCGCGCGGTCGCGGTACGCGGGCTCCAGGTAGCGCTCCCACAGGTCGGGCGGCTCGAGGATGTGCCCGTCGGCGTCGATCGCTCCGTCGTAGCGGATGCGGTGGATGTCTCGCATGGGTCGATTGTACTCGCCGCGGGAGGGCGCTGCTTTCACCGGCGTCTCCTGCCGATACAAGAGCGATGACGGCCTCCCGGCTCCGCACCCTGGCGAGCCTCTGCGCCGGCGCACTCGCGCTGTGCGGCTGCGCGGGCAGCTATCAGCACGCCGTGGACGAGACGCGCGCGAAGATGATCGGCCTGACCGGCCGCGAGCTGCGCCAGTGTCTGGGCGTGCCGACCGACTTCGACCGCGAAGACGAGGTGGAGTTCCTGACCTACCGGTGGGTGCTCGAGCGCGACCGCGCCGGCACCGCGCACGTCGGCAGCGGCGGCGTCGGCGGAATCGTGATCGGCAGGCAGGATGCAGGCGGCGGCTATGACCCGCTCGGCTTCCCGCGCGAGCTCGACGAGAAGGCGTTCTGTGAGCTGCGCTTCGAGCTCGAGAAGGGTGGCGTGACCAAGGTGACCGCGAGCGGCACCGACGACGTCGGCCAGCGCGCCGACGGCCCGTGCCTGATGCGCGCGCGCCACTGCGTGGACGACCGCTAGCGGGCGGCCCGCGCGCTCCGCTCGAGCGCCTCGACCAGCGCGCCCGGATCGGTGAGCCCGACGACTCCGCTCTCCGGCGCGGCGAGCCAGCGCGCACAGAGCTCGCGCAGCGCCGGGTCGTCCGCCCGGCGGCCCGCGAGTGATCGCTCGAGAGCGCGCAGCGGCTCCCGGGCGGCGATCCAGTCGCCGCGCAGCCGGACTCGATCGAGCGACCCGTCGTCGCGCAGAGCGACGTGGGCGGCGAGGCGGCCGATCGGCGTCGCGACGAACCCGCCCGCGCGGAGCCCGGCGAGCTCGGGGTCGTCGAGCGCCGGCAGCGGAGTCGCAGCGAGCGCGCGGAGCTCGTCGGCGGAAGGCTCCGCGGGCGCGAGCTCGAGCGCGAACTGCTCCGCGAAGCCGGCCGAGAGCGCGCTGCATACGGCCTGCGGCTCGATTCCCAGCGCGCCCGCCGGCGGCAGCGCCGGCAAGCCAGGGTACTCGGGAGCCGGCTCCGCGGTGGCGAACGGGCGCGTCGCAGCGACGACGGCCTGGAACAAGAGCCCGCCGCCGGCGCCGCGGCCGAGCGAGAGCTGTGCCACGCGCCTGCCCGCAGCGGCGACGAAGTCGCGGCCCGGGTAGCTCGGTCTGACACCGATCTGTGTCAGACCCGCGAGCGCGCCGCGCACCAGCCGGTTCAGGCAGCGCGGACCCGACAGCCCGGCCTCGATCCCCCACTCGGACGGCTCGGCCACCAGCGCCCACCACAGCACGACACCCTCGCCCGCGAACGCGGAGCGACCGCCGCAGGGGCCGCGCACCTCCTCGCGGGCGCCGGAGCGGCCCGGCTCCTGGAACGCGCCCAGGAGCGCCGCTTCGCCCGCCGGCGCCACGGCGAGCAGTGCGCCAACCGCCGACGACTCCGCCAACCGCCACGCGGCTTCGACGGCGCTTCTTGTGGACACCCCCGCCAGGCGAGTGAGTCGCACTCGCGGTCGTGCATGTCCGCTTCTGCCGTATGCATCTCTCGTTGGAACCATCGTGTCCTCGAGATCCAGTCGGAACGGAATCGCTGTCGGGACCGGAAGCTAGCGCGACAAACGCACGCGCCCTGCGCATCGCCCCCTCTCATCAACCCCGTTCCGGATTCCGCCGAAGCGTTGGTATCGCGGGGGGATTGCCCCCGGGGGAGTGCGTTTGCCGAGGGTCCTTGCCGATCCGCGGAGTGGCTGCGCGCGCGGCGCGTGGCTCGTTGTGTTCCTGCTCACAGCGTCTCACGCGTGGGCCGTAGGAACGCCCGCGGGCACTCCCGTCGCGAATACGGCGACCGCGACCTATTCGGTCGGCGGCAGCGGGAGTTTCAGCGCAAGCGCAACGACTACGTTCGTGGTCGACGAAATCGTCAACGTCGTGGTCACGCTGCAGAGCGTGAGTCCGGTCTCGGTCAGCTCCCCCGATACGAACCGGCTGCTCGCGTTCATGGTCAGCAATACCGGAAACGGCAGCGAGAAGTTCTCGCTGCTGCTGAACGCCGCGCTCGCCGGCGACCAGTTCGATCCCACCAACCCGCGGCTGTTCCTCGACAGCAACGCGACGACCGTGTACGAGCCCGGCGTCGATCCGCCGTACCAGCCGGGCGTGAACGACCCGGTGATCCCGGCGGACGGCTCGCGCTGGGTGTTCGCGCTCTGCGACGTCCCCTCGGCGCTCGCGAACGGGAACCTGGGCGACGCCTCGCTCACCGCGACTTCGACCAAGGGCACCGGCACCGGCACGATCATCGCCGGCGGCGGCGTCGGCGGCGGCGACGCGGTGATCGGCGCCAGCGGCGGGAAGAGCACCTCGCTGGGCGGCTACCTGGTCACCAATCTGGCCGTCTCGGTGGTGAAGTCCGCGACCGTCGCCGACCTCGGCGGCGGCACCACGCCCTCCCCCGGCGCGACGATCACCTACACGCTCACGGTCAGCGTCGCGGGCACCGGCTCGGTCGCGAACCTGGTGATCACCGACCCGCTGCCGCCTTCGACCAGCTACGTCGCGAGCTCGCTGCACTTGAACGGCGCTGCGCTCAGCGACGCCGCGGACGCGGATGCCGGCGACGTCGGCGGGACCACGCCGAACCAGGTCACCGTCGCGCTCGGCAGCGTGGCGGGCGGATCGCTCCCGCAAACCATCACTTTCGCAGTCACGATCAACTAGGAGGGTCACAAACGTGAAGAAGTCACTCGTTCTGAGTCTGTTGCTGCTGGCACCGGCTTGGCCGGTGCGCGCCGCGACTGGAAGCGACTCGTCGATCGTCGTCAAGACGATCGCCGAGGTCGAGACCAAGGTCGACGACACCGATCAGGTCAAGCGCGAGCCGGCCAGGAAGGTCGCTCCGGGCGGCGCGGTCATCTACACGATCAGCGCCTCCAACACCGGCAGCAAGCCCGCCACCGACGTGGTGGTCACCGACCCGATCCCCGAACACATGGACTACGTCGACGGCTCCGCCAGCAGCGAGGGCGCGCGCGTCACGTACTCCGTCGACGGCGGCAAGACCTTCGCGGCCAAGGAGAAGCTGCAGGTGCGCGGCAAGGACGGCATGACGCGTGCCGCCAGTGCCACCGACTTCACGCACATCCGCTGGCAGTTCGAGAAGCCGCTCGCTGCGGGCGAGTCGCGCGTGGTCCAGTTCCGCGCGCGCGTGGAGTGACGAAAACCAGAGTTCCCCCCCCAAGAAAGGGGAAGCGCATGACACGCGCTGAAGTGTCGAGTCAGTAACACGAGTAGGAGTAGGCAGAAATGTTGAGGCACATGCAGAAATGGGTGGCGAGCTCGCTCGCCACCGCCATGCTGGTCGCAGGCATGGCAGGCGTTGCGCACGCAGCCGGAACGGCCGCCGGCGTCACGATCTCGAACACGGCGACGGTCAACTACAGCGTGAACGCGGTGGCCCAGCCGGCCATCACCAGCGCTTCGGCGGACTTCGTGGTCGATCGCTTGATCAACCTCACGGTCACCGCACCGGGCACGTACGTGAACGTGACTCCGGGTACGGCGAACAACGCCATTCCGTTCACGCTGACCAACACCAGCAACGCCCCGCTGAACTTCGTGCTGGCGGGGGCCAACAACCCGACGGACCCGTACGGTGGCACGGACAACTTCAATCCGACCACCATCGCGGTCTTCGTCGACGCCAACGCCAACGGCACGTACGAGCCCGCGACCGACACGGCGACCGTGGTGGACACCCTCGCTGCCGACGCGTCGATCAAGGTCTTCATCGTGTCGACCATCCCGGGCGGCCAGGCGAACGGCAGCATCGCTGCGCTGACGATCACCGCCACCGCCCACGAGACCACCGCGAACGGCGGCGGCGCGCTCACCCAGAGCGCGGGCGCCGACGTCGCGGCCACGGTGCAGACGGTGTTCGGTGACGGTGCCGGCGCGACCGACGCTGCGCGCGACGCCGCCTTCTCGGCGACGGGCGCGTTCAAGGTCCAGAGCGCCAACGTCACAGTCGCCAAGACCGAGACGATCATCAGCGACCCGATCAACGGCACCACCAACCCGAAGCACATCCCCGGTGCGATCTCCGAGTACCAGGTGGTGGTCACGAACGTGGCCGGTGCCGCGGTCCCGGCGACGACCATCACGGTGACGGACGCCATGCCCGCCAACGTGACGTTCCAGGCCAACACCTACGGTGCAGGTCAGGGCATCCAGGTTGACGGCGTCGCGCAGACGAACGCGGCAGACGGGGATCAGGGGTCCTTCGCGGCCAACACCGTGACGGTGACGATCCCGTCGCTCGCGCCCGGCGCGTCGTCGACGATCAAGTTCCGGGTCGCCGTGAACTAGCGCCTCGAGTCCGCAGTGAGCCCCCCCTTCTCGACGCTGCGGCGCCTGCTGCGCTCGCGCGCCGGTCTTGCGACCGGTGCGACGGGAGCGGTGTGCGCGCGCACAAGGAGTGGGAGCTCCCCGGGCCGCGATCGCGCGGCCCGCACGTTGTGCCTCAACGAACCGGCTGCGTCGGGAGATCCCCGGCGCAGCCGGTTCCGCGAGGCGCTGGCGTCTCTGGCGCTCGTCGCCCTGGCGTTCGCCCCGGTCGCGCGGGCCGCGACGCCGCCCGGGACGGCGATCCCCAACACCGCGACGGCGCACTACGACATCGGCACCACCACCGGGATCACCCGCAACTCGAACACGCTCGTGATCACCACGGTCGCGTTCGGCACCGCTTCGACCATCCAGTTCATGCGCTACGCGCTGGGTGCGGCCGGGGCCACGAACTACAGCGTCAGCCCGACGAGCTGCTTCAATGGCATCGCGTTCAACCCGCTTCCGCCGCCCACGGCCTTCGGCGGCGGCGCCATTGCGCTCGGCTCCGTCCCGCTGGTCCCGACCGGCAACTACCACACGGGCGAGCCGGTCTTCGTGCGCGTCACCGACGCGGACCAGAACCTGAATCCGGCGGCGATCGACAACATCGTGGTGACGCTCGCCGCGCCGACCGTGGGCGACACCGAGCAGATCCAGCTGCAGGAGACCGGCGTCTCGACCGGGGTGTTCGTCGGCTACATCCCCTCGTCCGCGCCGCCCGCGCCGGCGCACGACTGCGTGCTCGCGGCGCCCGCCGGTCAGAGCGTCACCGCGAACTACGTCGACCCCACCGACGCCGCCGACAAGTCGAACGCGAGCGCGCTGATCGACGCGGTGAGCCGCGTGTTCGACTCCTCGAACGGCGACGCCGTCGACGGCGCCATCGTTACCCTGATCGACGACGCCACCGGCCTGCCCGCGACCGGCATCAAGGGCGACGACGGCACGAGCTCCTTCCCCGCCACGCTGACCAGCGGCGGCACGGTCACCGACGGCGGCGGCACCGTCTACACCTTCCCGAAGGGCGCGTACCGCTTCCCGGTGGTGCCCGCGGGCACCTACCACCTGAAGGTGACTCCGCCCGAGGGCTACTTCTTCCCGTCGAGCGTCACCGACGCTGGCTTGCAGACGCTCCCGGGCGCACCGTTCCAACTCGGCCCCGGCTCGCGCGGCGCCGCCTTCACCGTGGTCGCGGGCCCGACCTTCACGGTCGACGTCCCGCTCGACCTCACCACCAGCTCCGGCTTCATCGCGATCCGCGCCAGCCGCGACCTGGTGTCGGTCGGCGACCACCTGCAGTTCGACGTGACCGTCGCGAACCCCGGCTCCGGCGCGGCGCCCGGCGGCGTCGCGGTCCCGGTGGGGCTGCCGCACGGCTTCCGCTTCACGCCCGGCAGCGTGCGCATCGACAACGCCGCGCAGCCCGACCCGGTGGTCTCCGCCGACGGCCGAACACTGAGCTGGACCCTGCCCGCGACCGCGGTCCCGGTGGTCACGCACATCCGCTTCACCGTCGGCGTGCTGACCGGCACCGCCGCCGGACCCACGCGCACCAAGGCCACCGCGCAGGCGATCGGCGGCACCAAGACCGCCAGCGCGATCGCGGTGGTGCGCGTCGACGAGCAGCTGCTCGGCTCGAAGGCGTACATCCTCGGCCGCGTCTCCAAGGGCAAGTGCGACGACTCGAACTTCGGCGGCGACGCAGTGCCGGGCGCGCGCGTGTACCTCGAGGACGGCAGCTACTCGGTGACCGACGAGAACGGCTTCTACCACTTCGAGGGCGTGCGCCCCGGTACCCACGTGGTGCAGCTCGACCTCGACACGCTGCCCAAGTGGTACCAGCCGCTGCCGTGCCCCGGCGAGGAAGGCCATCTGTTCGCGGGGCGGCCGTTCTCGCAGTTCGCCGACCTGCAGGGCGGCACACTGTGGCGCAACGACTTCCGCGTGCAGCTCAAGCCCCAGGCGCAGGGCGCGGTGAACCAGCGGCTGGAGAGCCAGCGCGAGGGCACGGTCATCCACTACCAGCTCGCGCTGAACGGCACCGGCGTGCCCGTGCGCAACGCGCGCGCAGTGCTGATGCTGCCCGACGGCGTCGAGTACGTGCCCGGCAGCGCGAAGAACGGCAGCGACCCGCTTCCGGACCCGCAGATCGACGGCAACGCGCTCACCTTCCGCCTGCTCGGCGACGAGACGCCGGCCGACTGGTCGATGGCGCTGACGCTCGACGCGCACGAGACCGGGAAGTCCGTGGCCGACCTCGACACCCGCTCGGTCCTGCTGTTCGAGACGCCCAACGACCCGGCCGCCAAAACCCCGGTCGCGCTGAACAAGCTGCAGGGTGACTCGAGCGCCGGCAGCGGCATCCAGGTCGTCGAGACGCTGGGCCTGCGCCCCGGCGAGAGCTGGAAGACGGCAGAGACGCCGCCGCCCGAGGAGCCGCCCAAGCCCGGCGTGTACAACAAGACGTGGCTCGAGCAGGCGAAGCCCGGCTTCGAGTGGCTCTCGCCCGAAGAGGGCTTCGCGCCGCCGATCGCCAGCGTGCACATCGCGATCAAACACCAGCCCGACACCAAGATCCAGCTGCTGCAGAACGACCAGGAGGTCTCGCGCTTCAACTTCGAAGGGACCTTCCAGAACGGCGACAAGACCGTCTCGCTGTCGCGCTGGCGCGGCGTGAACCTGGTCGACGGCGACAACCGCTTCGTCGCGAAGGAGCTCGACGCGGACGGCAACGTGATCGCGACGCTCGAGCGCATGGTCCACTTCTCGGGCTCGCCGTTCGAAGCCGAGCTGGTGCCGGAGGAGTCGATCCTGGTCGCGGACGGCAAGACCACGCCGGTGGTCGCGGTGCGCTTCTTCGACAAGGACCACAAGCCCGTGCGCGAGGGCGTGGTCGGCAACTTCGAGCTCGACCCGCCCTACCAGTGGAAGCTCGACCCGAGCGTGCGCGAGCTGCGCCGCCAGGCCGGCCTGCCCGCCGAGCGCGCCTCGTACCAGATCGGGAGGGACGGCATCGCGCTGATCCGGCTCGAGCCCACCACGCGTTCGGGCAAGACCACCTTCCGTTTCGTGCTCGCGGGCGAGCACAAGAAGACGCTGAACCCCTGGCTCGAGGCGGAGGCCCGCGACTGGGTGGTGGTCGGACTCACCGGCGGGACGGTCGCGCACCAGGACGTCGCCGCGCACATGCAGGGCCTCGCCAACGGCGCCCCCCAGGACGGGTTCTCGCTCGACAACGGCACCAGCCTGTTCGCCAAGGGCACCGTGAAGGGCGAGTGGCTGGTCACCGCCGCCTACGACTCGCAGCGCGAGAAGAGCGAGTCGTCGCAAGACCTGATGCGGCGCGCGCTCGAGGGCGGCATCGACCCGAACCAGTACTACACGCTGTACGGCGACTCGGCCCAGAACGGCTTCGAGGCGCCGAGCCAGCGGCCGCTCTACTTCAAGGTCGAGCGCAAGCAGTTCTACGCGCTGTTCGGCGACTACACCACCGGGCTCACCACCACCGAGCTCTCGCGCTACAACCGCAGCCTGAACGGCCTGCACAGCGAGTATGAGGGCGAGCACTTCACCTTCTCGGGCTTCGGCACCGACACCAACCAGGCGTTCGTGCGCGACGAGATCCGCGGCGACGGCACCTCGGGGCTGTACCAGCTGTCGCGGCGCTCGATCGTGGTGAACAGCGAGAAGGTCACGCTCGAGGTGCGCGACCGCTTCCACTCCGAGGACGTGCTCAACTCGACGCCGCAGGCGCGCTACGTCGACTACAACATCGACTACCAGATGGGCACGATCTTCTTCAAGCAGCCGATCCCGAGCCACGGCGACGGCTTCAACCCGCTGTTCATCGTGGTCGAGTACGAATCGGACGATTCGTCCAAGCAGAAGATGTCGGGCGGCGGCCGCGGGGCGGTGAAGCTCTTCGACGACAAGGTCGAGGTCGGCTCGACGCTGCTGCACGAGGGCACCGAGGGCCGCACCTCGAGCCTCTACGGCACCGACGTGCGCGTCGACCTCGACGACGCGACGCGCATCCGCGCGGAGTACGCGAGCACGCACTCGGCGCTGCTCGACCCGAACGCGGACGCGATGGGCGGCGCCTGGCTGGCGGAGGTCACGCGGCGCGACGGCGCGCTCGACACGCGCGCCTACTTCCGTGAGCAGCAGGCCGGCTTCGGCATCGGCCAGCAGGCCGCGAGCGAGACCGCGACGGAGAAGTACGGCCTCGACGCCCACTACATCTGGAGCGACAGCCTGCGCTTCTCGGGCCAGGCGTTCCGCGAGCTCGACCTCCAGTCCGCCGCCACGCGCGACGTAGTCGAGGCTCGCTCCGACCAGAAGCAGGGCCCGATCGCCGGCTACGAGGGCTTCCGCTGGGCGCAGGACACCCTGCAGGACGGCAGCGTGGAGAGCGCGCCGCAGTTGCTCGGCGGGGTCAGCTGGATGACGCTCCAGAACCGGCTGCGCCTGCGCGCCGACAGCGAGGTCGACGTCGGCGGCAACGCCAGCCTCGACTTCCCGACGCGCTTCCTGATCGGCGCGGACTACCAGCTCCTGCCGCAGCTCACGCTGTTCTCCGAGGAGGAGCTGGCGCTCGGCACCCGCAGCACCACCTCGACCCGCGTGGGCTTCAAGACCAGCCCCTGGCAGGGCAGCCAGTTCACCGCGGCGCTCGGCCAGCAGCAGCAGCAGGATGCGCAGCGGCTGTTCACCTCGCTCGGCGCGATGCAGAGCTTCCGGCTCACCGACGCGTGGAGCTTCGACGTGGGCGTCGACAACTCGATCACGCTCAAGGGCGGCAACATCCCTGCGGAGCAGATCTCGCCGTTCGCGGACAAGCAGCCGGTGTCGAGCGGCCTCACCGGCGATCCGGGCGGCGACAGCTTCACCTCGGTGTCGGTCGGCACCAGCTACACCCAGGACCTGTGGGCGGCGAACCTGCGCGTCGAGACGCGCCAGGGCAGCTCGGCGGACAAGTGGGGCGTGACCGGCGGCGCGTTCCGCCAGCTCGGCGACGGCGTCGGCGTCGCGCTGCGCGCGCAGTTCTTCGGCTTGAACGGCACGGCGCAGCCGCTCGGCACCACGCCGACCTATTCGACCACGTTCGACTCGCCCGCCCCGGCCACCACGCCGCCGCTCAGCAGCGGCAGCTCGAGCGCGCTCTCGTCGCTCTACGGCGTCCAGTCGCTGGGACAGCTGCGGCTCTCGGGCGTGTACCGGCCCGTCGGCAGCCCGCTCATCTGGCTCGACTCACTCGAGTACGACCGCGAGCTGCTGAGCGGCGACGTGTTCTCGAGCACGTCCCACCGCATCGTCAACAACATGAACCTGAACATCAAGCTCGACCGCGCCACCCAGCTGTCGTTCCAGTACGGCTCCAAGTACCTGCTCGAGAACATCGACAGCGCCGACCTCGCCGGGTACACCGACGTCGCCGGCGTCGAGCTGCGGCACGACCTGTGGGGCGGCTTCGACATCGGCGCGCGAGCGGCGCTGCGGCACTCGTGGTCCGACGGAACGGCGCAGCAGCTGTACAGCGCGTCGATCGGCTACATCATGATGAAGAACCTGTGGGTCACCGCCGGCTACAACTTCGGCGGCTACAAGGACAGTGACTTCTCGAAGTCCGACTGGACCACCCAGGGCCCGTTCGTGACCTTCAAGTACAAGTTCGACCAGCAGACACTGAAGGAGCTGCTCAACTGGAAGGAGTGACTTCGCTCCGAGCCAGCTCCGGCCCGCGGTCGACGTCGGGCTCGAGGAAGATCAGCCGCGCCGCCGGCACGACGGCGCGCACGCGCCGCTCGGTCTCGTCGATCACCTTCGCCAGTGCGGCGAAATCGAGCTCCGGATCGAAGGCGACCTTGCTCGCGACGAGCAGGTCGTCGGGGCCCAGGTGGAGCGTGCGCAGGTGGATCACGCGCCCGACGTGCGGCGCGGACTCCATCGCGGCGCGGATCCGCGCCACGTCGCGCGGCGAGGCCGCCTCGCCGATCAGCAGGCTCTTCATCTCGGCGGCGAGCACCACGGCGATCACGCCCAGGAGCACGCCGATCGCGATCGAGCCCGCCGCGTCGAAGCGCGCGTCGCCAGTCGCGATCGCCAGCCCGATGCCGACGAAGGCGAACACCAGCCCCGCGAGCGCTCCCACGTCCTCGAGCAGCACGACCGGCAGCTCGGGGCTCTTGGTGTGGCGGATGAACTCGATCCACGACTCGCCGCGGCGCAGCCGATCGGCCTCGCGCCGCGCGGTGACCAGCGAGATCGTCTCCAGCACGATCGACACGCCCAGGACGGCGATCGCCCAGCCCGGGCTCTCCAGCTCGTGCGGGTGCAGGATCTTCACCAGCCCTTCGCGGATCGCGAACAGCGAGCCGACGCTGAACAGCACCAGCGCCACCACGAACGCCCAGAAGTAGCGCTCGCGGCCGAAGCCGAACGGGTGCTCCGCGGTGGGCGCGCGCCGCGCGCGCGCGCTGCCGAGGAAGAGCAGCGCCTGGTTCCCCGTGTCGGCGACCGAGTGCACCGACTCGGCCAGCATCGACGCGGCGCCGGTGAACAGGAACGCGACGAACTTCGCCAGCGCGATGCCCAGGTTCGCCGCGAACGCGGCGACGATCGCCCGCCGGCTGCCCTCGTGCATTGCGGGGCGGAGCCTAGCGCGCGAACACGGCGAAGTCGTGCGCGCCGCGGAAGCCCAGCGCACCGAACAGGCGCTCGCTCCCCAGCGCGCTCTCGGCGACGTGGACCAGCACGCGCCGCTCGGGGCTCTCCAGCGCGCAGGCCAGCGCGCCGGCGAGGGAGCGCGCATGGCCCTGGCGGCGGCAGTCGTCGCGCGTGTCGAGGTGGCCGATCTGCGCGACCCGCTCGGTCACGAAGCGCGCGCCCGCGACGGCGCAGAGCTCGCCGAAGGCGTCGCGCAGGCCGAGGAAGGGTGCGAGCTCGAGCTCGAGCGGCGCGAACGCGGGCCCGCAGAAGCGCACCAGCTCGTCCGCGTCGTTGAGCCGCTCGATCTGCGGGTCGATTCCGCGGCGCTGCTGGGGCGGCTGGAAGCGCACCATCTGCCGCTCGCGCCGGATCAGCCGCCCGCCCGCGCGCGCGAGCTCGCGCGCGAGCCGCACCGGTGCGTGACACACGAACGGGGGCTCGAAGCGCTCGAGCAGCCCGGCGGCGACGCCCGGCAGCACCGCGTCGATCGCGGCCACGCGGAAGGGAAACAGTCCGGCCAGCGCCGCGCCCAGTCCCACGAGCCGCTCGCCGTGGAACGCGGCGATCGGCTCGGCGCGCGCGCGCAGCACCGGCAGCTCCAGCGCGGCGTGAAGCCACACCCGCTCGAAGATCGCCGCGCGGGCGAACGCGCGCGCGGCAGCCTCTCCGGCGCCGTTCCCCTCCTTCAGCGGTCGGTACGAGATGGAGCGCTGCATCTGCGAGCGATCGTATCCAATCTCGCCGCCGCGCAGCCTACTTTCTGTGACGGGCGTCCACTACCCTGCGCCGCCGAGGGGATTTCTGGACGAGCCGGCAAAAGTCACCCGCCGCGAGGCGCTCGGACTCCTCGCGCTCGTGGTCGCGACCTTCGCGGTGCTCGCGCTCCACTGGCGCCAGACCGCCGTGATGATGAACGACGGTCCGCAGTTCATCCGGCTCGCGCAGCACGCGGCGGCGAGGGAATGGCGCCCCGTGCTGGATCACAACTTCCATCCGCTCTACCCGGCCGCCGTGGCCCTCGCGCATGCCGCGGTCCCGGACTGGGAACGCGCGGCGGCGGGGGTGTCGGTGCTCGCGGGGGCGCTCGCGGTCGCCGCGCTGTTCGCGCTGGTCCGCCAGGGCTTCGGCCCGCGCTCCGCGTTCGTGGCGGCGGTGCTGCTGGCGGTGAACGCCAGCGCGATCGAGCTCGCCGACGTGCAGAGCGACGGCCTCTATCTCGCGCTCTTCATCGCCAGCGCCGCGCTGCTGTCGCGCGCCTGGCTGCGCGAGAGTGCGCCGTGCGCGCTCGCGGCGGGGCTCGTCTCCGGGGTCGCCTATCTCGCGCGGCCCGAGGGGGCGGGCACGGTGCTGGTGGGCGTGGGCCTGGCCGGCTGGGAGCTCGCGCGGCGACGCTTCTCGGTGTCACAGGCGCTGCGCCTCGCCGCACCGCTGTGCCTGGGCGCAGCGCTCTTGATGGGTCCGTACGTCGCCTACCGCTCGATCCATGCGGGCGGACTCGAGCTCACCGGCAAGAAGTCGCTTCGCGGCCTCGTCGGACTCGCTCCGCCGTCGCACGCGCCGATCCCGGGCGAGCCCCTCGATCCGCTGCTGGCGGAGCATCCCGAGCTCACCCCTCTGCCGCCGGGCGTGCTCCCGTTCCGCGACGTGCCGGTCCCGCGCGGCAGCGCGAAGCTCACGGGCGCCGCCGTCGACTTGGTGGTGCAGACGCTGCGGGCGCTGCGGCCCGAAGGCGCGCTGTTCCTGCTGCTCGGGCTCTACGGCGCGCGGGGTCGGCTCGGGCGGCGCGGCCGCTTCTTCGCCGCGTACGCCCTGCTCTACGGCGCGGTGCTGTTCGCGCTCTCCGCGAGCGTGAACTATCTGAGCCGGCGCCACGCGCTTCCCCCCGCATCGCTCTTGCTCGGCTATGCCGCACTCGGCGTGGGAGTGATCGAGGGCGCGCTCGCACGCGTTCCCGCGCTGGCGCCCCGCCCGGCGCTGCGTCTGGCGCTCCCACTCGCGCTCGCCGCCGCGCTCGGGCTGGGCAAGTCGCTGCGGCCAGTGCGCGAAGACGCGCTGCCGGACCGCCGCGCGGCCGAGTGGATCCGCAGCGAAGGCGCGCTCGGTCCGGGCGAAGCGGTGGCTTCGGTGAAGCAGCGGGTCGCCTACTACGCCGGAGCGCGTTACGTCGATCTGCGCCGCGCGCCGCACCCGGCGCTGTTGCTCCCCTACCTGCGCCGGGACCGCGTGCGCTTCGTCGTGGTCGACGCGCGCGAGCGCGCGGAGCTGCTCGAGCTCACGCACGCAGAGCCGGACGCGCTCGAGCTCCGGCACGAAGAGACGCTCGGCCGCCACGCGGCGTTCGTGTACGAAATCAGAGCCGCGGCGTCCGGCTAGCCGAAGCGCTGGAACAGCGCCTCGCGCACGCGCGCGGTGGCGAGCTCGCGGTCGCTGAGCAGGAGCCGCAGCACGACTCCGCCGCGCCAGGTGAGGTGCCGGAGCGTCACCGACAGGTGCTTCGCGTGGAGCCGCAGGCGCGCGCGCGCGACCTCGATCCGGCTGGCGTGGCGCAGGAAGTGGGGCGCGTAGCCGCAGCGCCACAGCCACTCGCGCGTGATCGCCTCGACCGCGATCCCGTTGTCGCGGCCCAGCTCGCCGCGCCAGCCCTCGGTGCGCTGGGCGACGGGGGGACCAGACACCAATCTGTGTACAGGCCGCTCGCGCTGCGGCACCTCGAAGTCGGGCGAGGAGTGCGCGGCGCCCAGCTCCACGCCGAGCCGCTCCGCCAGCGCCTGGCGCAGGCCGTCGACCGCGGCCGCGGGATCGCGCACCAGGGGCTCGTAGGCGACCTCGAGCACGCGCGTCGGCTCGCGCAACGCCAGGCGGTCGACGCTCTCCAGCTGCCTCACCCACAGCCGTGCCGCGTGGACGGGATCGCCGCGGCCGAGCATGCGGCCCGGTTCGTACACGCTCTCGGTGTGGATCAGCGAGTTCACCACCGCGCGTCCGTCGCGGCGGACGTGGACGAACACCACTTCGGGGAAGACGCGGGCGAGCGCGCTCGCCGCGAGGTGCGCCACCGACTTCTTGATCACCACCGCGCGCGGGTCGCGGCCGCGCGCCGCGGCGTGCGCGCGCAGCAGCGACTCGCACAGCTCGCGCACGCCCCGACCGGCGCAGGCGCGCACCCGTGCGTCGAGCTCGTCGTCCGGAAGACCCAGATTGGCGATCTGCAGATCGCGCCGCACGAAGCGCACCAGCCCGTCCGGCGACAGGCTGCGGATCACCGTGTCGCCCGTGCGCGCCGCGGTGACGACGAAGTTCAGCTCCGGGGTGACGAGCAGGTCGCGCGACGCGCCGTCGAGCTGCCGGGAGAGGAAGGTCGATCCCGATCGTCCCAGATAGACCAGGAAGGCGAACTTCAGCTCGGTCCCCACGATGAGAAGACTATCAGGAAAAACTCAGAGAAGCGCCTCCCCCAGCCGCCTTCGGATCTCGGCGATGCGCGCCGGCCAGCCGTGTGCGGCGGCGAGCGCGGCGCGGTCGGCGCGGCCCCGGTCCGCCTGCGCGATCGCTTTCTCGAGCGCGGACACCAGCGACGCTTCGTCCCGGTAGAGGCGGATTGCGCTCTCGTCCGCCACGCCGCGCAGGTTCGGCAGGTCGCGCGCCACCACCGCGAGCCCCGCCGCCAGGTACTCCCAGAGCTTGAGCGGCATCGCGGAAACGGTGTGCAGATTCTCGAGCAGCGGAAGCAGGCCAACGTCGCTTCTCGACAGGAAGGCCGGCAGCTCCGCCTGGGGCAGCGGCCCCACGAAGAGGATGTTCGGCTCATGAGCGAGCTCTCGAGAGGCGTCGCCGGGATCTCGGGGATCGCCCAGCCCGAGCGGGCCGATCAGGGCGAAGTCGACCTGCGGAAGGGCGCGCGCCGCGGCTCGCACGGCGGCGAAGTCGAAGCGGTACGCGGCCAGGTTGCCGACGTAGACGGCGCGCGGTCGCGGTCGACCCGCGAGCTTCGCGGGCTCGGGCAGCGCGCCGGAGAGGGCGCTCGAGAACAGCTCCACGTCGGCGACGTTCGCCAGGAGCTCCACGTCCGGGCGCTGCTCGCGCAGCCGCGCCGCCGTCACCGGGCTCGCGGCGAACACCAGGTCGGCCGCCTGCAAGAGCTCGGTCTCGCGCCTCCGCAGCCAGGCGGAGTCGACGCCCGGGTTCGCGGCGTAGTCGTCGACCGCGTGGTAGACGAGCAGCCGCGGCGCGAGCGCTCTCGCGGCGCCGAGCTGCGTGGGCAGCATGGTCCAGGCGATTGGGCGCACGAGCCCGCTCGCGCGCGCGGCGCGCCGCACCGCCGCGGCGTACAGCGTGTCGGACAGCGAGCGCAGCGGCTCGGGCCAGCCGGCGGGAAGCGTGAGCGGCGAGAGCACCTCCAGGTTCGCCCCGACCCGGCACGCGCCGGCGAGCCCCCGGCGGATGCGCGCGAGCACCCGCCTGCGGTCGTGAGACGAGCCCAGCACCGAGGGTGCGCGCAGGCCGCTCGAATCGACGAACAGCACGCGGTGCCCGGCAGCCGCGAGCCGCCGCGCGAGCTGGTGCGCGTTCACCGGGTTGGTGGTGTCCCAGACCGCGCTGGCCAGCACCACGAATGGGATCTCCGTCGGGAGCGTTCCCACGCTCAGGCGCCGCCGAGGAGACGACGCGCCCGGCCCGCGTAGTCCTCGAGATCGCTGCGCTGAAGCAACAGCGTGTCGCGCAGGCCGCGGCTGGTGGCGCGCTCGAAGGCGAGCACGGTGGCGCCTGCCTCGATGCTGTACGAGAGCACGCTGGTCCAGGCCGCGCCGACGATCCCCCAGCGCGGGATCGCCCAGAAGTTCAGCGCCACGTTCACCGCCACCGCGAAGGCCTGCACCGCCGCGTTGAAGCCGGGCCGCCCGATCGCGACGAAGTAGTTCGACACGATCGAGCGCACGGCCAGCATCCCGGTCGCGGGCAGCAGGATGAACAGCGGCACGACCGACGGCGTGTAGCGCGCGCCGAACAGCAGCGGCACCAGCAGCGGCGCCGCGAGCGCGAGCGCGACCGCGGAGAGCACCACCCAGAACACCAGGTGCCGCGTCACGCGCGCGGTGTAGTCGCCCGTCTTCGCCGGCGGCATCGTGGCGAGCGTCGGCAGGAGCGCACTGCTGATCGCCTCGGGCACGACGCGGAGCCGGTCGACCACGCTGACCCCGACCGCGTAGATCGCGATCTGCGCCGGGTCGAGCTGCAGCACCGCCATGATCACGACGTCGGCGCGCTCGTGCACCTTGGCGAGCAACGTCTGCAGATAGCCCTTCCAGCCGAACGCGAGTGACTCGCGCAGCTCCCGCCGGTCGAGCGTCCACTCGAATCCGGACGCGCGGAGCGTGAGTCCGAAGAAGAGCGCCAGCAACGCCAGCCGCCCGACCGCCGTCGCGACCAGCGCCCCCAGCACGCCCGTCTGCAGCTGCAGCAGCGCCAGCGCCGAGGCCGCGAGGGTCACGATCGGGATCGCGAGCTGGTTCGCGTTGCGCAGGTCGAAGCGGTCGATCCCGCGCGCGATCGCGTCCGAGAGCCCCGCGAACGAGTCCGCCGCGGCCAGCGCCAGCGCCAGCCCCAGGAAGATCGGCGCCGCGCCGAGCAGCGTGCGTTCGCGCAACGGATCCGCGAACACGACGCAGAGCAGCGCGATCCCCGCGAACGCAGCCAGCGTCAGCTCGACCGCCGCCCCGACCGCGCGCGGCCGCGAGGCGCCCGGACGGGTCATGCGGTAGATCACGGTGAAGCGCATGCCCACCTGGCCGAGCTGGTCGCCGACCACGCCCAGCGTTGCGATGACCGCGTAGAGCCCGCGATCCGCCTCGCTGAGCCAGCGCGTGATCAGGATGCCGGCCGCGAGCCCGAACACCCCCCGCACGCCCTGCGTCAGCGCGGTCGAGGACGCGTTGCGCGCAAAGCCGATGGCCACGGCGCGTGATCCTAGCCGCGCGCCGTGGCAGGGACAGGGCTCAGCTCGCGGCCCGCGCCTCGCCTTTGACGCGCATGCTGCCGCGCGGCTGGTAGCTGCCCGCGGGCATGCGCAAGCTGATCGCGATCCGGTTCCAGGCGTTGATCTCGACCACCGCGAGCGTCAGGTCCGCCAGCTCCTCGTCGCTGAAGTGCGGGTGGACGCGTTCGAACACCTCGTCGCACACGTGGCCTTCCGACACACGCGTCACGGCCTCGGTCCACTCGAGCCCCGCGCGCTCCCGCTCGTCGTAGTAAGGCGCCTCGCGGCAGGCATCGAGCCCGTAGAGGCGCTGCTCCGTCTCGCCGGCCGCGCGCGCGTCCTTCCAGTGCATGTCCAGGCAGTAGGCGCAGCCGTTGAGCTGCGACGCACGCATGCGGATCAGGTGCAGGAGCTTCGGCCCGAGTCCGCTGCCCTCCACCTGGGCTCTCAGCCCGCTCATGCCGTCCAGCCGAGTCGCCGCGATCTTCTGAGTGTCGATTCGCGCTTTCATCGCGCTCTCCTCCATGGTTCGTCTCCCTCTGAGACGACCCGCCCGGGAGGCGACTTGTGTCTCGTCTCACGCGCGTGCGGGCGCGGGCGGGCGCCGCCATGCGGCGGTCTCCGCGGGGAGCCGCTTGCCGGGCCCCAGCCCGCCGAAGCGGCGAATGGGCCAGCCCGCGAGCAGCTGCGCCGCGGCCGCGTACTCGGGCCGCGCCGAGTCGTCGAGCACCAGGTAGCCGCCCAGCCGCACCTTCGCGCGCGCGTGGCGCACGCAGGCGACGCGCGCGCGGCCGTCCACCAGCACGAGGTCGAACGACTCGTCCGGCTCCGCGTCGATGCTGCGAGCGTAGGCTTCGTAGTCGCGCGGGACACCGTCGACTTTCGTGGACACGTAGCTGCGGTCGCTCTGGCCGGGCGAAAGCGGCCGCGGCTCGACCAGGCGGAGCCGCGCGCCCGGGGACTGCGGCACCACCGCGCGCATTCGCGCGTGCCAGTCCGCGTCGTGTTCGACGCTGGTGAGCTCGGCGCCCCGGTCCAGGAAGAAGCAGCTCGAGCCGCCACTGCCGAACTCGAACACCCGGCTGCCCGGCCCCACCACCGTGCCCAGCCAATCCACCGCGCCGTAGGTGAGCCAGGGGATGCGGCGGCCCACGAAGTCCGAGGCCCTGCGATCGGGCCACCAGCGCCGCAAGTAGCGGAGCTGACGGGGATCGTCGAGCAGGAGCCGGGTCATCCGCTGCGCCGAGTCCGCAGCCTTGCGGAGCCGCTGCAGCGCAGCCTGGGTCATCGCGCGCGCCCGGTCATCCTTTCGGCGGCATGCGCAGCGCGCCGTCGAGGCGGATCACCTCGCCGTTCAGCATGCCGTTCTCGACGATCGAGCGCGCCAGGTGCGCGTACTCGACCGGGCGGCCGAGCCGCCGCGGGAAGGGGATGTTCGCGGACAGTGCCTGGCGCGCGGGCTCGGGCAGCCCGGCCAGGAGCGGGGTGTCGAACAGCCCCGGCGCGATGGTGACCACCCGGATCCCGAGCGAGGAGAGGTCGCGCGCCGCGGGCAGCGTCATCCCCACCACCGCACCCTTCGACGCGGCGTAGGCGATCTGTCCGATCTGTCCGTCGTAGGCCGCGACCGACGCGGTGTTCACGATCACGCCGCGCTCGCCGTCGGCGTCGGGCGGGTTCTTGCTCATGCGGTCGGCCTCGAAGCGGATCGCATTGAACGTGCCGATCACGTTCACCTCGAGCACCTTCTGGAACGGCTCGAGCGCGTGCGGGCCGTCCTTGGTGACGGTGCGCTGCGCCCAGCCGATCCCTGCGCAGTTCACCGCGATGCGCAGCGCGCCGAACTCCGCGACCGCGCGGTCGACCGCCGCCTGGACCTGGTCGGCCTTGGTCACGTCGCAGGCGCAGAAGATCGAGCCGCGGCCGAGCTCCTTGGCGAACTCCTCGCCCTTGGAGCGCGGCAGGTCGAGGATCGCGATGCGCGCCCCCGCGGAGACCAGCTCGCGCGCGGTCGCGCCGCCCAGGCCGGAGGCGCCGCCGGTCACGAGCGCTCCCGCGCCCTGGATCTGCATCGACCTAGGCTTCCTGTTCGAGGTAGGTGTAGCCGCTCATGCCCTGCTCGAACCGGCGCCGCAGCAGCGCCGACTCCTCGATCGTGAGCCGGCCCTCGCGCATCGCGGCCTCGGCGGCGAGCCGCACCGACTCCGACAGCTGCCGTCGGTCGTAGCCCAGGTACTGGACCACCTGCTCCACCGAATCGCCCTCGACCACCTGCTCGACGGTGTAGCCGCCGTCCTCGTAGACCTTCACGTGCGCCGCGTCGGTGTCGCCGAACAGGTTGTGCATCTCGCCCAGCGTCTCCTGGTAAGCGCCGACCAGGAACACGCCCATGTAGTAGGGGCGGCCGTTGGGAGCGTGCAGCTCGAGCACGCTCTTCACGTCGCGCAGGTCGATGAACTGGTTCACCTTGCCGTCGGAGTCGCAGGTCAGGTCGGCGAAGGTGCCGCGGCGCGACGGGGCTTCGTCGAGCCGGTGGATCGGGATCACCGGGAACAGCTGTTTCATCGCCCACGAGTCGGGCAGCGACTGGAACACCGAGAAGTTGCCGTAGTAGGTGTCGCCGAGCTGCCGCTCCAGCCGCTGCAGGTCCTCGGGGGCGTACTCGAGGTCGCGCACGATGCGCATGATCTTCTCGCAGCAGGCCCAGAACAGCTCCTCCATGCGCGCGCGCGTCTGCAGGTCCAGGTAGCCCAGCGAGAACGCGGTGGTCGCCTCTTCCTTCAGCTGCAGCGCGTCGTTGTAGGACTCGAGCACGTTGCGGCTGGTGATCGAGCTCCAGACCTCGTGCAGCTGCTGGATCACCTTGGGCTCGTCCGGGCCCGGCGCCTGCGGCTGGGTCGCGGTGCGCACGCCGTCCACGCCCAGAACGTCGAAGATCAGCACGGACGCGTGCGACACCAGTGCGCGGCCCGCCTCGGTGACGATGTCGGGGTGCGGAATGCCCTTCTCGTCGCAGATGTCGCGGATCGCCGCGACGACGTCGTAGGCGTACTCCTGGGTGGTGTAGTTCATCGAGGAGTGGAAGTTGGTCTGGGAGCCGTCGTAGTCGATCCCCAGCCCGCCGCCGACGTCGAGCAGGCGCATCGGCGCGCCCAGCGCGTGGAGCTCGGTGTAGATGTGGCTGGCCTCGCGGAAGGCGTCCTTGTGCGAGCGGATCGCGGTGATCTGCGAGCCGTTGTGGAAGTGGAGCATCTCCAGGCAGTCGAGCATGTCGTCGTGGCGCAGCCGGTTCACCACCGACATCAGCTCCTCGGCCGACAGCCCGAACTTCGAGCGGTCGCCGGACGACTCGGCCCACTTGCCGGCGCCGCGCGCTGCCAGGCGCGCGCGCAGGCCGATGTGCGGGCGGATGCCCAGCTCGCGGCTCGCCTTGATCAGCGTGTCGAGCTCGTTGGGCCGGTCGATCACGATCACCACGTAGCGCCCGAGCCGCTGCGCGAGCAGCGCCAGCTCCATGTAGGCGCGGTCCTTGTACCCGTTGCAGATGATCAGCGCGTCCGGCGTGTTCAGCAGCGCCAGCCCGACCAGGAGCTCGGGCTTCGAGCCGACCTCGAGACCCAGGTGATAGGGGCGCCCGTAGTTCACGAGCTCCTCCACCACCTGCTTCTGCTGGTTCACCTTGATCGGGTACACGCCGCGGTAGCGACCCTTGTAGTCGTAGTCGCGCATCGCGCGCGCGAACGCCTCGGAGATGTGGCGCACGCGGCTCGCCAGGATGTCGGAGAAGCGGATCACCATCGGCGTGCGCAGGCCGCGTCCGCGCAGCTCCTCGACCACCGCGCGCAGGTTCACCGTGGAGGTGCCCGGTCCATTCGGGTGCACCAGGATGTCGCCTTCGGCACTGACGGAGAAGTAGTCGCCGCCCCAGTACGGAATGCCGTACAGCTCGGCGGCTTCGCGGACGGTCCAGGCACGCATCGATTCGATCACTCCAGTGAAAGAGCCGCGGCAGTCGCGTCGAACCCGGCGCGAGTCGCGGCGCATGTTATCCCCGCTCTCCCTACAGGTCGAGCAGTTCCGACAAAAACTTGCGTCACTCGAGTGCCAGCGGGAGCACTTCGGCGAGCTCCGCGATCACATGGTGAGGCTGACCCGCCTCGCCGACCCCGCTTCCCGGCGGTGCGGCGCCCGGCTCGCGCAGCAGCGCGGTGGTCATGCCCACCGCCCGCGCTCCGGCGATGTCCTGCTCCGGTGAGTCGCCGACGAACAGCACCTGTTCGGGCGCACACCCAGCCTTGGCGCAGGCGTAGCGGTAGATCGCCTGGTGCGGCTTGCACGAGCTGGCCTCCTCGGAGCTGGTCCAGTCGTGCAGGAGCTCGCCGAGGCCGGCGCGGACGATCATCGGGTCCAGATAGTCGTCGTCGATGTTCGACACCACGGCCACGTGGCGGCCGGCCGCCCGCAGCCGCTCCAGCGTGGCGACGCAGTCCGCGCGCAGCTCGAACGACTCCGTGACGATCTGTCGCTGGGTCGCGATCAGCCAGTCGAGCCAGTCCAGGGCGGGCTCGGCTCCCAGCCCCAGCGCGAAGCGCCGCCAGGTGTCGGCGAACAGGTCGCGGTGCAGGTAGTACGGCTGCTCCTGCAGCGCGAGGTAGGCGTCGCGCGAGGCGTCGCGGTAGGCGAGGCCCATGCGCAGCGGGTCGGTCGTGACGCCGAGCCGCGCCGCGGCGTCGCCGATCAGCCGCCCGGTGCCGCCTCCGACGCGGCGGTAGCTGAACAGCGTGCCGCCGAAGTCGAAGAACACGGCGGCGACTCGCCCACGGGGGGATGAGCGCGAGGCGCCAGTCACGGGCGCGGAGCGTATCAGCGCGGTGGGCGCTGTCAAAGTCTGCGCGGCGCCGCCGCATCCGGGTTCGATAGAATCGCCGCGATGTCCGACGAAGCGTTCGCAATCGCCGTGATCGGCGGCGCCACCGCCGGGGCCGAGGCCGCCGACATCTTCGCCAAGCAGGGGATCCTGACGGTGGTGTTCGAGCAGAACGCCCGCCCGTACGGGAAGGTGGAGGACGGGCTGCCCCGCTGGCACGTCGGGCTGCGCGCCAAGGAGTACGAGACCATCGACCAGAAGCTCGGACAGCCCCACGTCCACTTCGTGCCCGGCACCCGGGTCTCGCGCGACGTCTCGCTGCGCGAGCTCTGCGACGCCTGGGGCTTCCACTCGGTGGTCCTCGCCAACGGCGCGTGGCGCGACCGCGCGCTGCCCGTCCCGGACGCGGAGAAGTACGTCGGCAAGGGCCTCGTCTACCAGAACCCGTTCATCCAGTGGTTCAACCACCGGCACGAGGCGGGGTATCGCGGGCCGGTGTTCGAGGCGCTGGACGACACCATCGTGGTCGGCGGCGGGCTCGCCTCGATCGACGTGGTGAAGGCGGTGAACCTCGAGCTCGCCTCCAGCGCGCTGCTCGCGAAGGGAGTGGAGTTGGACCTCGAGGAGCTCGAGGTCGAGGGCATCCCCAAGGCGTTGGCCGCGCACGGCCTCTCCTGGGAAGGGCTCGGCTTCAAGGGCGCGACCCTGTTCTACCGCCGGCGAGTCGAGGACATGCCGCTGGTGACGCTGCCCGAGGGCGCGAACGAGAAGACGCGCGCGAAGATCGAGAAGACGCGGGCGCACATGCTCGAGAAGGCCCAGTCGAAGTACCTGTTCGGCATGCGCCCGCTGCGCGCGCCCGAGGCGCTGCTGGTGGAGAACGAGCGGGTGGTCGGCATGCGTTTCGCCGTCACCCGGATGGAGGGCGGCAAGCTCGTGCCCACCGGCGAGGTCGAGGAGGTGCGCGGCTCGCAGGTGATCAGCTCGATCGGCTCGATCCCCGAGCCGATCGAAGGCGTGCCGCAGAAGGGCGAGCTCTACGCCTACAGCGACTGGGACTACGGCCGCCTGCCGGACTTCCCCACCCTGTTCTCGGCGGGGAACGTGGTCACCGGCAAGGGCAACATCGTGGACTCGCGCCGGCACGCCCGGCAGGTCGGCCAGCACGTGCGCGACGAGTTCCTGAAGCTGGCGGACCACGTTCGGACCAGCCACACGCCGCTCACCGCCCCCCAGCGCGAAGCGCTGCTCGCCCGCGTGCGCGCGCGCCAGGAGAAGGTCGGCTACCGCGGCTACGCGGAGTGGATCGAGGCCGCGCGTCCACCCGAGTTCATCTAGTGCCCAATCGGCTTGCGCAGGAGACCAGCGCCTACCTGCGCCAGCACGCGCACAACCCGGTCGACTGGTACCCCTGGGGCGACGAGGCGTGGGAGCGGGCGCGGCGCGAGGACAAGCCCGTGCTCGTCTCGATCGGCTATTCGTCGTGTCACTGGTGTCACGTGATGGAGCGCGAGTCGTTCGAGGACCCGAACACCGCGCGGCTGATGAACGACGCGGTCGTGGCGATCAAGGTCGACCGCGAGGAGCGGCCCGACGTCGACCAGATCTACATGGAGGCGGTGCAGCGCATGACCGGCTCCGGGGGCTGGCCGCTCAACATGTTCTGCACTCCCGACGGCCGGCCCTTCATGGGCGGCACCTACTTTCCGCCGCGGCGCATGCACGGCCGGCCGAGCTTCGCAGAGGTGGTGCTGGCGGTCGCGCGCGCGTGGAAGGAGCAGCGCGCGGACGTCGACCGCGCCGCGGCCGAGGTGCTCGCGGCGCTGGGCGCGCGGCCCGAGGTCGCCGCGCCGGATCCGCTCGGCCGCGAGTCGCTCTCGCTCCTGGTGCGGCAGCTGATGGCGCGCGCGGACCGCCGCCACGGCGGCTTCGGCGCCGCGCCCAAGTTCCCGACTCCCACCAACCTCGAGGCCGTGCTCGCCGCGACTCAGCTCGGCGTCGCGCGCGGCGACGCGCTCGAGCACCTGGGGTTCACGCTGGAGAAGATGTCCCGCGGAGGCATCTTCGATCAGCTGGGTGGCGGCTTCCACCGCTACTCCACGGACGAGCGCTGGCTGGTACCGCACTTCGAGAAGATGCTCTACGACAACGGCCAGCTGCTGCGCGTGTACGCCGAGGCCTACCGACAGACGGGCGACGAGCGACTGCGCTGGCCGGTGGAGGAGACGATCGCCTGGCTCGAGCGCGAGATGCGCGATCCCGCAGGCGGCTTCTACGCGAGCCAGGACGCCGACAGCGAGGGCGAGGAGGGCCGCTTCTTCGTGTGGAGCCCCGACGAGCTGCGCGAGGCGCTCGGCCCCGAGCTGGGAGACGAGATCGCCAGCGCCTACGGCGTCGAGCCGGGCGGGAACTTCGAGCATTCCGGCAAGAGCGTGCTCTCGCACGGGCTGGCCGGCGAGCGCCCGCGCTACGCCGAAGCGCGCGCGACGCTGTTGGCGGCCCGCTCCCGGCGCGTGCCGCCGGCGACCGACCGCAAGAACGTGTGCTCGTGGATCGGCTACGCGATCTCGGGCCTCGCGCTGGCCGGGTCCTGCTTCGGCCGGCCCGAGTGGATCGCGGCCGCGGCGCGCGCCGCGGACTTCGCGCTCTCCGAGCTCTCGGACGAGGGCCGCTTCCTGGTGCGCATCTACGAGGCGGGCGAGGCCAAGATCCCCGCGTTCCTGGACGACCACGCCGCGGTGCTCGCGGCCCTGCTCGACCTGCATCGCGCGGGCGCCGGGGACCGCTACGTGGAGGCGGCGATCGCCGTCGCCGAGGAGATCCGCACGCGCTTCTTCGACCCGCGCACGCGCGAGCTGTTCTTCACGGCGGGCAGCGACCAAACGCTCGTGTTCCGGCCGTCGAGTGACTCGGACGGCGCCACGCCCTCGGCCGCGGGCCTCGCGGTGCTCGGCCTGCTGCGGCTCGCGGAGCTCACCGGGCGCGCCGATCTCGCCGAGATCGTCGACGCGGTGAGCGAGCGCGAGGGTCCGGTCGCGAGCCGCGCCCCGATCTACCTGCCCACGCTGGTGCGCGCGGCCGCACTGCGGGAGACGCAGATCGGTGTCGCGATCATTCTCGGCCCGCAGGGCGACCCGCGCAGCGAAGCGCTCGCGAACCGCGCACGCGCTTTGCTCGGCCCCGAGGACGCCGTGGTCATGGTCACACCCGGAGCTCCCCCGCGCTGGCTCGCGAGTGACTGGCTCGCGCAGCGGGAGCTGCGGGACGGCGCACCCACCGCCTACCTGTGCCGCGGGCGCAGCTGCTCGCTCCCGGCGACCGAGCCCGGCGCGCTCTCTTTGCCCCCCGCCTAGCCCGCGTTCGCGCCGCCGTTTGTACATCTGCGCTCGACGGATCTGCCCCGCGCACGGGCCGCCTCGCGGGGCTGGGCACGGCGCTCGCACCGCTTCCTGCTGGAAGGAGGAGTGCCATGCCATTTCCTTTCAGGGCGGTGGTCCTCTCGAGCGCGGTGGCGCTGGTCCCGGTGACCGGGGCAACTGCACAGAACGACGAGCCCCAGCCCCCCACCATGGAGCAGGGCCCGGGGCTCACGCCGCTGGACCAGGGCTCGAGCCCGAGCGACGTCCGGATCACGCAGGACATCCGCAGGGCGCTGACCCGGACGAACGGCTTCTCCGTGGACGCGCGCAACGTGAAGATCATCACGAAGGACGGCGTGGTGACACTGCGCGGTGAGGTGAAGAACGACAGCGAGCGCGCCGCAGTGGTCGCCGCCGCGCGGCGGACCCCGGGCGTGACGCAGATCGACGAGGATCTGCACACCCAGCCGGGCCAAGCCCAGATGAGCGACCCGAATTCGCTGAACGATCCCAACCGGATGGTCGACCCGAACGGCACGCGTTACCCGAGCCCGAACGGCACGGGAACGCCGGGCACGATGGGCTACCCGCCAGGCACTCCGCCGGTCGGCGCGCCGCCTCCGTCGACCTACCCGCCGCCTACGACGCCTCCGGAATCGCAGCCGCAGCCGCAACCCGGCACGGGAAACGGTCACTGACTGGGTGAAGTCGCCCGGCGCGCCGTGATCAAGCCGAAGCTCGTGCCTCGGAGAGTCCGTAGTGTCTCAGGAGCGGTTCCGTGTGGGGCTCGCGCCCGCGGAAGCTCTTGAACACCTCCATCGCAGCCACGCTGCCGCCCAGCCCGAGCACGGTGTCGCGGTAGCGGCGGCCGGTGGCGCGCAGCGCGGCGGCGTTCTCGAGCCCGGCCTCCTCGAACGCGGCGAACGCGTCGGCCGACAGCACCTCGGCCCACTTGTACGAGTAGTAGCCCGCCGCGTAGCCGCCCGCGAAGATGTGGCCGAAGCTGCACAGGAAGCGGTCTTCCGGCAGCGGCGGCAGCACCGCAGCGATCCGCGCCACTTCGCCCTGTACACCGAATGGTGTCGATGCGCCGCCGGGCTCGAAGCGGTCGTGCAGCTCCAGGTCCAGCAGCGAGAAGAACAGCTGGCGCAGCATGTCCGAGCCGGCGCGGTAGGTGCGGGCGGCGCGCAGCTTCTCGATCAACGCGTCGGGCAGGGGCTCCCGCGTCTCGAAGTGGCGGGCGAACCCGAGCAGCGTCTCGCGGTGGTAGCACCAGTTCTCCATGAACTGGCTGGGCAGCTCGACCGCGTCCCACTCCACGTTGCGGATGCCGGAAGCCAGCCCGTAGTCGACGCGCGTCAGCATGTGCTGCAGCCCGTGGCCGAACTCGTGGAACAGCGTCTGCACCTCGTCGAAGCTCATCAGCGACGGCTTCCCGCCGACGGGCGGCGCCTGGTTGCACACCAGGTGCGCGATCGGGAGCCGAGAGTGGCCGCGTCCATCGCCGAAGAGCCGGCTGCGCCCGACGCACTCGTCCATCCACGCGCCGCCACGCTTCTCCGCGGGGCGCGAGTAGGGATCGAGATAGAACGCGGCGATCGGGGTGCCCGCCTCGTCGTGCACCCGGAAGAAGCGGACGTCGGCGTGCCACACCGGCGCCTCGCCGTCGGCCGCGCGAATCGACACCCCGAACAGCTTCGCCGCCAGCGCGAACAGGCCGTCCAGCACCGTGGGCAGCGGGAAGTACGGGCGCAGCTCCTCTTCCGAATAGGCGTAGCGCGCCTCGCGCTGCCGCTCCGCCCAGTAGCCGACGTCCCAGTGCATCAGCTCGTTCGCCTCGCCCTGCGCTCGCGCGAACGCGCGCAGCTCGTCGAGCTCGCGCCGGGCGGCGGCGTACGAGACCGCGCGCAGCTCCTCGAGCAGCCGCCGCACCGCGCCGACGTCCGGAGCCATCTTCGACGCGAGCGACAGCTCGGCGAAGGTCTGGAAGCCGAGCAGGCGCGCCTCCTCGCGGCGCAGGCGCAGGATCTGATCGATGAGCTGCGTGTTGTCGCTCGGGCCGTCGCTCGCACGCGCGAGGTTCGCGCGGTAGAGCTGCTCGCGCAGCTCGCGCCGCTCGAGGTGCTGCAGGGCCGGCACCAGCAGCGCCTGCTCGAGCGTGAGCCGCCACGGCCCGCGCTCGGCGCTCGCGTCGGGCGTCCCGGCGCCGCGGGCGGACTCCGCGGCGAGCTCGAGCGCGCTCTGCGGCAGACCCGCGACCTCGGCGCGCTCGCGCAGCACCAGCGCGAACGCCTTGGTGGCGTCGAGCACGTGGTTCGAGAACGCGGTCTGGTGCTCCGCGAGCTCGGTCGCGATCGCCTGGAATCGCTCCCGCGCCGCGCCTTCGAGGCCGATCCCCGCGAGCCGCGCGTCGCGGATCAAGAGCGCCACGATCCGCCGCTGCACCGCGTCGAGACCGGCGAACTCGGGGCTCTTCTCGAGCGCCACCAGCGCGTCGTAGATCGGCTTGCTCTGCGCCACGCGCAGCCCGAACACGACCACCGCGGGCTGCACAGCCTCGTGCGCCGAGCGCAGCTCGGGCGAGTTGCGCACTCCCAGGAGGTGCCCGACCACGCCCCAGCGCGTCCCCAGCGCGTCGCCGATGCGCTCGAGCGGCTCGACCACGCCGGCCCAGGTGGAGCGCACGTCGCGCTCCAGCGCGTCGAGCGCGCGCTCCGCCTCGATCAACACCTCGCGGATGCCTGGCTCCACGTGCTCGGGCCGGACCGCGTCGAAGCGAGGCAGGCCGCCGGGCCCGGTCTCGAGCAAGGGATTCGCCGCCATCGCTCCGCTCCTTCTAGAAGCCGATGGTGTACGAGACTTCGCTGTCCGGGTCGAGCCGCGCCTCGACCAGCTCGATCCAGGTGTGGTCGGCGGAGACCCGCAACAGCGGAGCGGCGCGCAGCCTCGGTCCGGACTCGATCCGGGCGCTGTCGGCTCCGTCGGGGAGATAGACGCGGGCGGTGACTCCGCGCGCCTCCGAGCCGCCGACGTTCGAGAGCGTGACGCGCACGCGGTCGCGCGCGACGACGTCGAGCTCGGCGTGGACGCCCGAGCGGGCGCGCCACCAGCGCGCCAGCTCGTCGGGCCGGGCGAACCAGGCGCCCCGCGCGCGCAGCTCGTCGCGCACGCGGGCGAGATCGCGGCTCGAGGTGTGCTGCCAGCCGGGGTCGGCCCGCAGCGAGTAGATGCCGCCCAGCCGCTCCGCGCGCTCGTAGCCCGCGAGCAGCTCGCGCAGCAGCTCCGAGCCGCGCGCCGAGGCGGGCGCACGGCCCTCGGGAATCGCGACGAAAGGCGCGCCGTCGAGCAGGACGATCTCGGGCAGCGCGCGCTGGTCGGGCGGGATCGAGGCGAAGCCGCAGCCCGAGCGGGCGAGCGCGCGCAGCGCGTCGTCGGAGACGTCGCCCTCCGCGCGACACGCAGCGGTGTCGGACGCTTTGGCGCCCGGAGCGTCGATCAGCACCGCGCAGGGCCGGCCCTCGGGCCAGGCGCGCAGGTCGAGCAGCGGCTCGCGCAGCGCGTAGCGGAGCGCGTTCTCGGCGAGCATGCGCGCGAGCTCCGGCTCGACGACCTCGTCGGGCGCGAAGCCCAACCAGGCGACGGGCGCGCCCAGATACACCTCCTGCAGCCCCGCCGCGCCGCCCTCGCCCTCCCAGGCGAGCGCGTCGCTGGCGCTCGCGGCCAGCGCCCCGACCGGCTTCGCCAGTGCGATCTCGGAGCCGGCGGGAAGACCGGCCACCAACGGCCCCGGCCCGGTGACCCGCAGTCGTGTCGTGCCCACGGGCGGCGCGCCGAAGCGCTGGCCCGGGAAGAGCTTTGCGATCGGGCTGCGGCCGACCGACTCCGTGCCGCTGCGGCCCGACAGGACGGCGCCGCCGCCCAGCTGCAGGTACGCGTCGAGCGCGGCGAAGTCGGCGGCGTCGAGCTCCGCCTGCGCGGGCAGGATCCACGCGGAGAAGCGCGTGGTCGGGATCTCGGCCAGGCTGTCGCCCGCGAAGACCTCGACCCGGCGGCCCAGCGCCGCAGCCGCGGCGCGCCAGGCCTCGCCGGCGTCGGAGCCGCCCTTCACGCGGTTTCGCGCGAGCTCGACCAGCAGGATCGGGCGCAGGATGCGCGCCCCCACACGCTCGCGCATCCGCTCCTTCGAGGCGTGGTGCACGATGCCGAGCGTCACCAGGCCGAGCGCGAGCGCAGCCGCGCCCCAGAAGAGCGCGACCGGTCTCGATCGCGCCTGGAGCCCCGGTCCCCGCATCGCAGCCGCCCGCCGTCGGACTCTTCGGCCGCGGACGCGCGCCGCTGAAGGCTCCGTTCATCTGCCCAGCGAGCGGAACGACTCCTTCAGCCCGAAGAGCGGGCGGAAGCCGGTCTCGCGCGTGAAACGCTCTCCGGCGATGGTGCAGGGGTACTTGATGTAGTCGATCGCGCCCGGGGGGATGCGCACCACGCCGAGGCGGAACAGGCGGGAGAGCAGCGCGCGGGCCGCCGGCTCCGGCAGCGGCAGGGGCCGACCGCCGGTCTCGCGGATCGCGACGCGCAGCGGCACCTCGCCGGGTCCCGTCACGTTGTAGACGCCGCGCAGCCGCCGCTCGAGCGCCAGCGCGATCGCCTCGACCAGGTCCTCCTCGTGCATGAACTGCATCATCGGGTTGAAGCCCATCATCACCAGGACCCGGCGCTGGCCCAGATAGTTCACGATCGAGTTCTCGCTGTAGTAGCCGAGCGTCGGCACAGGCCGCAGGATCGACGTCCACAGGTCCGGGTGCTGCCACATGAAGGCGGTGGCGAGAGAGTCGACCTCGACCAGGTCGCGGATCTCCGGGTAGTTGCGCCCGGCGAGCAGCGGATGGTCCTCCGCCATGAAGCTCGGGTTGTCCGGCAGCGCGCCGTAGACGTAGCTGGTCGACAGCACCACCAGCTTCTTCACCGCGTGGCTGCGGCACACGTCGAGCAGCTTGCGGGTGCCGCGCACGTTGACGTCGAAACGCTGCACCTCGGAGCCGCGGAAGTGGCGCACGGTGCCCAGGTGCACCACCGCCTCGGGCTGCTCCTTGCGCACCGCGTCCTCGAAGGCGCGCGAGCGCACGTCGGTGCGGTAGAACTGCGCGCCCGCGGGACGGCGCTCCCAGTCGTCGGTGTCGACGCCGACGACCTGGTGGTCGCGAGAGAGTCGCCGCGCCAGGAGGCGGCCCTGCCCCCGGGCGACGCCGACGATCAGCACTTTGGGCACGCTAGCCACGGGCGGCGCCGAAGGACCAGTATGTTATAAGAAGTCCCGCGATGGACACGAACGTGAAGTTCGAGACCATCCGGATCCCCGTGATGCCGGAGGTGGCGGTCACGGGTGTCGTGGCGACGCCGGAATGGTGGCCGAGCGGCCAGCGGATCGGACTCGTGATCGCCCACGACGCGACCGGCGGCAAGGATGAGCCGACTCTGGTGGCCATGCAGCAGGCGCTATCGGCCAAGGGCCACCTGACCCTGCGCTTTGCCTTCCCCTTCGCCGAGGACAAGAAGAAACGGCCCGACCCGCCGGCAGTGCTCGACCGCAGCTTTCGCGCGGCGGCGCAGGCGGTGCTCTCGGACCCCGAGAACGCGCCCGCGCGCATCCTGATCGGCGGCATCGGCCTGGGCGCGCGGATCGCGACGCGCGTGGTCTCGCAGGGGCTGAAGGTCGACGCGCTGTTCTCGCTCGGCTTCCCGCTGCACCCGTCGGGGAAGCCGAGTCATCAGGACGTCGACTACATGTACCGGATCATCTGTCCGATGCTGTTCGTGCAGGGCGCGCGCGACCCGCACTGTCGCATCGACAAGCTCGAGGAGCTGCTGCGCCGGATCGGCGCGCCCACACGCCTGCACGTCGTGGCCGATTGCGGACCGGGTCTGGAGCCGGTGAAGAAGACGGGGCGCACCGCCGAGCAGATCCGCGCCGAGGCGCTGGTGCAGATCGAGCGCTTCGTGCAAGAGGTCATCAGCCGGAGCTGAGCTACGCTCCCGAGCGTGGCCGAGCCGGGCCGAGGTCCTGCGGGTGTCGTCGGCGCGCTCTTCGAGCGCGAGCGCCGGATGCTGGCCCGCCTCGAAGGCGTGCTGCGCTTCCAGCCCGCGATCTACCGCGAGATCGAAGCCGATCCCCACGCGATCCCGCAGGCCTTTGCGGTCGTGGTCGCGACCGCGGTGCTCGTCGGCCTCGGGGTGGGCACGCTGCTGGGGATCTTCCTCGGGCTCGGGGGCGCGATCGCGCTGTGGATCGCCGCGACGCTCTTGATCTGGGGCGTCGGCCGCTTCGCGGTCGGCACGCACGTGGAGCTCACGCGGCTCTTGCGCGGCACCGGCTTCGCCTACGTCTGGTTCGGGCTGATGCTGTTCGCGAACCTGCCCTTGCTCGGCTTCTGGTTCGCGTGGGCCGCGGTGGGGCTCGTGCTCGCGTCGCTCGTGGTCGCGACGCGCGAGGTGTTCGACACCGACACAGCGCGGGCACTCCTCGTCTGCTGCGTCGCGCTCGGCGTGCCGCTGCTCGCGCTGCTCTGGATCGTGCGCTAGCTCGGCTGCCAGAGGTTCGGCGCGTCGCCCGCACCCGGCGACACGGTTCCATGCAGGCCGACGCCCTCGACCTCGAGCAGCTGCCGCCACAGCTCCGCACTCGGCACCCCGCGCGCGACGCTGCGCCGGCCGTCGGGGAGACGCAGGTAGACGACGGCGTGCTCGGGCCGGTTGTCGCGGTCGAACATCACGGTGTAGCTCTCGACGCGCGCCGGGCCCGAGGGCGCGTCGACGAGCGGGGGGCCCTCGAACGCCGCGGGTGCAAGCGAGAGCCGCGTGGCGCGCCCGTCCGCAGCCGCGACCCGCGCCGGATCCGTCGAGAGCACCGCGACGGCGTGCTTGGTCGCGCTCATGCCGAGCCCCGACACCCAGCCGACGCGCCCGCGCCCAGCGCGCAGGCCCAGCACCGTGTTCGCGAGTCCGTGCATGGCGTAGTTGTTGCCGGGGCCGCCGTGGTGCGCGAGACCGCCGGTCTGGGTGGGGCTGCGCGAATCGCCGGCGGACAGCCCGAGCGCGTCGAGCGCGAACTCGACCGCGCACGGGAAGCAGCTGTAGAGGTCGAACAGCTCGACCGCGTCGACCCCGACACCGGCGTGTGTCTGCGCGACGCGCGCCGCGGCGGCGTAGGCGGGGCTCGACGCGAGGTCGATCCGCTCTGCGGCGCTCCAGCCGTCGTTCGCGCTGGCACCGCCGAGGAAGTGCACGCGCTGCGCGGGTGCGATGCCCAGGCGGTCGGCGGCCGACTCGCTCATCGCGATCGCCGCCGCGCCCTGGTCGACCTCCATCAGCGCGTTCATCAGCTTCGGGTAGGGAAACCCGATCCAGCGGTTGCGCGGCGAGACGGTGCGGATCTCCTCGGCGCTGCGCGGCTCGGGGAACCACGAGAACGGATTGCGCGCCGCCACCTCCGAGTAGCGCGCCAGGAGCTCCGAGACGTAGCGCTGGTGCGCGTCGATCGTGCGCCCGGCGCGCGCGCGCAGTGCGTTCTCGTACGCCGGGTACATGTCGACGGGCTGGCGCACGCCGTGGCGCAGCTCGAGCGCGTTGGCGAACGGCTTCATGCTCTTGAGGAAGCGCGGGAACCCCTCGCCGCCCGGCGTCCAGTCGAGCGCCTTGTTCTCCGCCCGCGCGCGCCGGCGGCTGTAGACGGTCTCGGCGCCGGCGAGCAGCGCGATCTCGATCTCGCCCTCCGCGATCCGGTTCGCCACGTCGTCCAGCAGCAGGATCGGACCTTCGCCGCCACCAGGCGGCTCCTGCTTCTGCTGCGGCCGCGCGCCCGCGAGCTCGGCCACGCGGCCGGGCAGGTCCTCGTACGCCCACGCAACCGGCGGGATGCAGCCGATGAAGTCCGCCTCGGCCACGAGCCGCGGCCGGCCGGCGTCGACGGCGGCGCGCTCGAGTGCGGTCGCCATCAGCCTCGCGGGCTCGAGCGGCTGCCACTCTTTCGTGTCGAGGCCGGGCCGGTTGCGCACCTGCCCGACGCCGACGACGACCATCCGGTTCGACGCGCGGTTTGACATGCTCCGCTCCCCGCCCCAGGGTACACCACATGGAAGACGAGCTCTTTCTCGAGCAGATCGCCTGCGGGCCGATGCAGAACTTCGTCTACGCCGTCGGCTCGCGCGCGACGCGCGAGGTCGCCCTCGTCGACCCGGCCTGGAACGTCGAGGGCATCGTCGAGCACGTGCGCGCGCAGGGGCTCGAGCCAGTCGCCGCGCTCGTCACTCACTACCACCCCGACCACGTCGGCGGCCGGATGATGGGCCACTCGATCGAGGGCCTGTCCGAGCTGCTCGCGCTGAAGGGCATGAAGGTCTACGCGAACAAGCACGAGGCGGCCGGCCTGCGCAAGGTCACCGGCATCTCGGACACGGACATCGAGGAAGTCGAGAGCGGCGATGCGCTGCGCGTCGGCAACGTCGAGATCGAGTTCCTGCACACGCCGGGACACACGCCGGGCTCGCAGTGCTTCCGGGTGCGCAACGCGCTGGTGTCGGGCGACACGCTGTTCATCCAGGGCTGCGGCCGCGTCGACCTGCCCGGCAGCGACCCCGACGCCATGTACGAGAGCCTGCGCAAGCTCGCCGCGCTGCCGGACGAGACCGTGCTCTACCCCGGGCACGACTACGGCGGCGGCACCCACCGGACCCTGGCCGAGACCAAGCGCATGAACGCCTATCTCAGGATCCCCAATCTCGACACGTGGCGGGACTTGATGGGGTCTTAGCGGTGTAGGCGCGCCTCCCGTGGGACATCGGCCCACGGGCCGATGTCGGGCCGCGCGCTCCCGCCTTCGCTCGCCTTCGGCTCCCTGCGCACCCTTCGGGCTTGCCCCGGCCGCGCCACGGCTTCGCTTGCGGATCCGAGGGGGTCTGCCTTAAAGTGCGCCGCGAACCCCTGGGCGTGCGCCGCGCACGCCAGCGCACGGAGATCGGCCTTCATGAAGATCCTCGTCTGCTTGAAGCAGGTGCCGCACAAGGACGCCCGGCTCGAGCTCGCGCCGGACGGCAAGTGGATTGCCGACGCGAACATCAAGTTCGAGATCAACGACTACGACAACTACGCGCTCGAAGAGGCGCTGCGGGTCAAGGACAGGGACCCCGCGACCGAGGTCGTGGTCGCGACGATCGGCCCGGACCGCGTGCAGCAGTCGCTGCGCACCGCCCTGGGCATGGGCGCGGACCGCGCCGTGCAGGTCTGGGACGACGGGCTGGCGGGCGCGGACTCGCTGGCGGTCGCGAAGACGCTCGCAGCGGTGGCGAAGGCCGAGAAGTGCGACCTGGTGCTGCTGGGCCTGATGTCGGACGACGCGAACTTCGCGCTGACGGGCCCGATCCTGGCCGAGCTGCTCGGCGTCCCGAGCGCGACCGGGATCGTGTCGGCGAAGCTCGACGGCGGCCAGGTCGAGGTCGAGCGCGAGCTCGAGGGCGGCGCGCTCGAAGTGGTGAAGCTGCCGCTGCCGTGTCTCTTGACGGCGCAGACCGGCATGAACGAGGTCCGCTACGCCTCGCTCAAGGGCATCATGCAGGCCAAGAAGAAGCCGCTCGACAAGAAGTCGCTCTCGGACCTGGGGCTAAGCGCGGCGGCGGTCGCGGCGAAGACGAAGATCGAGAAGATCTACACTCCGCCGAAGGGCGCGGGCGCCGAGATCCTGTCCGGCTCGAAGGACGAGGTCGCGCAGAAGTTCGTCGGCAAGGTCAAGGAGCTGGGGCTGCTCTGATGGCAAAGACACTGATCGTCGCGGAGATCCAGAAGTGCCAGCTGCGCGAGGCCACGCTCGAGCTGGTGGGGATGGCGCGCAAGCTGGGCGGCGACGTCGCGTCGCTGGTGATCGGCAGCGGCGTCGGCGGCATCGCCGAAGACCTGTCGAAGAAGGGCGGCGGCAAGGTGCTGGTCGCCGACGACCCGTCGCTCGCCAACTACAACGTCGACGGCTGGACGCGCGCGATCCGCAAGGCGGTCGACGCCGAGAAGCCCGAGCTGGTCCTGATCTCGAACACGCCGATCGGCTGGGACGTCGCGGGCCGCATCGCCGCGCAGCTCGACTGCGGCGTCGCGAGCGACGTGATCCGGATCGAGCCCGAGGGCGGCGAGCTGGTGTTCGTGCGCCGCATGTTCAACGCGAAGTTCGACGCGCGGCTGCGCGTCGCGGGCACGCCGCGCGTGGCGACGGTGCAGCCGGGCGCGAGCGAGGCCTACGCCGGCAGCGACGCCGGCTCGGTGGTGAAGCTCGACGGCGTCGGCGGCGACGCGCGCACGAAGTTCGTCGAGATCCGCACCGCGCCCGCGGGCGGCCACGACCTGACCAAGGCCGAGATCATCGTCTCCGGCGGCCGCGGGCTGCAGAAGCCCGAGAACTTCGAGGCGGTGCTGAAGCCGCTGGTCGACGCGCTGGGTGCGCAGATGGGCGCTTCGCGGCCGGTGGTCGACGCCGGCTGGCTGCCGCACGAGTACCAGGTGGGGAGCTCCGGGCAGATCGTCTCGCCCAAGCTCTACGTCGCTGTCGGCATCTCCGGCGCTATCCAGCACCTGGTCGGGATGAAGAACTCGAACTTCATCATCGCGATCAACAAGGACGGCGACGCGCCGATCTTCGAGGTCGCGGACGTCGGCATCGTCGGCGACCTGTTCGAGGTCGTGCCCGCGCTGGTGACCGCGCTGAAGGCGGCCAAGGGCGGCTGACTAGCAACGGCCGAGCTCGACCAGCGCGATCTCTCCCGGTGCACCGATGCGCAGCGGCAGGAAGGTGGTCCCGACGCCGCTGCCGACGTAGAGCTGCGCGCCTTCGCGCCGGAAGTGGCCCGCGCGGAAGCCGAAGCGGCTGTGCGTCATCGGCGCCCAGCCGCGCAGCACGACCTGCCCGCCGTGCGTGTGACCCGAGAGCTGCAGGTCCACGCCGGCGCGTGCAGCCTCGATGAACAGATCCGGATGGTGCGACAGCAGCACGGCGGGCTCGTGCGGCGCGCGGCCGTCCAGCGCGGCCGCGAGGTCCGGCTCTCCGCGGCGCAGGTCGTCGACGCCGCAGAGCCACAGGTCGGCCTCGCCGCGCGTCAAGCGGCGCCCGCGGTTGCACAGGATCTCGACGCCGGACTGCTCGAGCGCGGCACGCCACAGTCGCAGCTCGTCGGAGGCCTGGTACTCGTGGTTGCCGGGCACGGCGAACACGCCGAGCGGCGCGGCCAGGAGGCCCAGCCCCTTGCGCAGCAGCCGAGCCTCGTGCTCGAACGCGTTCACCAGGTCGCCGCCGAGGCAGACCAGGTCGGGCGCCTCGCGCGCGACCGCCTCGCACACCCGCAGCCAGTCGTCCTCCGCGAAGTAGTTGCCGGCGTGGAGATCCGACAGGAACGCGATCCGCAGCCCGTGGAGACCGGGGCCGCCCCGCGCGAGCTCGATCCGGGGGCGGGTGACGCGCCGGTCGCGCGCCAGCCGCTCCGCGATCGCGCGACGCACCGGACCGCGGTACACGCCGTGCGCGACCGCGGCGAGCCCGCGGCTCAGCGCGCGGGACAGCCGGGTGGGCCTCTTCTTCGCGCTACTCCCCATTCACGCGCCAATCGAAGGTCATGAAGTCCAGCGTCGGGCGGCGATGCGCCTCGAGCCACTTGCGGTCGTCGTCGCCGAGATGTGCCGCGATCACCTTCAGCACGCCGCCCGCTGCATCGAAATCGCCGCCGAACCACTTGAACAGGCTCGACAGGCGAACCGTCTGGGTGTTGCGGTCGAGCGCGAAGCCCTTGTCGCGGTTCGACACGAAGCCGAGGAAGGCGCGGTCCAGCTCCGCGTCGATCGACGCCGCCATGTAGGGCTCCCGCGCGAGCGAGGGGCACGAGCTCGCGGCGGACACGATCGCCGCGTGCACGCGCGGATCGCCGAGCGCCCGCACCTCCTCGGTCTCGATCTCCTTCAGCGTGTAGGTCCTGCCGTGGATCTGTCCCGCGGGCTTGCTCCAGACCGGGAACAGGAACGAGCCGACCTCCTTGATGCTGTCCAAGGGCCAGTGACTCGCGACCAGGTCGATCGCGAGCACGTTGTAGGCGTTGATCCAGAAGGCGAGCTTCTCCTGCCGCGTCGCGAGCTTCGCGGGGTCGCAGTTCGCCAGGCTCTTCACCACCTCGGCCCACTGCGGCGAGACCTGCAGCGCGGCGTAGTCGACGTGCGTCCCCGCCAGGTCGGCGACACTGCGCGTGTGCGCCTGCAGCACGCTGCCGTAGAGCGCGAGGTCGAGGCAGTCCTCCCCGCGTGCGGGACGAGCGGTGAGGAACAGGGCGACAGCCAGGGCCAGGGCGCGGATCACGTCGAGCCGGAGGCGCCGGGGAGCACGGTGACCTTGATCGCGCCCGAGTGCTTGTCGCCCGCGGCCGCGAACGCGGCGTCGAGCTGCGTGAGCGCGAAGCGGTGGGTCTGCAGCGGGGCGATCTCGGCGGCGTAGCGCGGCAAGAGCTCGACCGCCGCGCGGAACTGCAGGCCGCGCCGGCCGGTGCCGTACATGTTCGAGCCCACCAGCTCGAGCTCGCGCGTCGCGAGCAGGTAGCCGTTGATCTCGCTGCGCTTGGAGAAGATGCCGAGCACGACGATGCGCCCGCCCGCTCGGCAGAAGCGCGTCGCGTCGAGCAGCGTCTGCGCGTGGCCGCCCACCGTCTCGACCACGACGTCGGGCTGCGCGTCGGCGGCCCAGGCGCGCACCTCGCCCTCGGCCAGCGGCAGGAGCCCGAGGCGCTTGGCGCTCTCGCGCTGCTGCGGGTGACGGGCGCTGATCGCCACCGCGCCCGCGCGGTCGCGCGCGAGCAGACCGGCGAGCAGACCGATCGATCCGGCGCCGAGCACCAGCACGCGGCTGTCGCTGTCGAGCCGCGCGAGCGACATCGCCCGTTCGCACACCGCCAGCGGCTCGGCCAGCGCGGCCACCAGCGGCGACACCGAAGAGTGGACGGGGTGGATCGCCTCGCGCGGAACGTCGACGAAGTCGGCCAGCCCTCCGGGCCGCATCACGCCGAAGATCTCGAGCGTCGGGCAGAGCTGGCGGCGGCCCGCGAGGCAGAAGTCGCACTGACCGCACACATGGATCGGTTCCACCGCGTACAGCGCCTCTGCCAGCCCGGCGGGGCCGTCCTGCACCGTGCCGGAGATCTCGTGGCCCGGCGCGATGCCGAGCGGAGGCGGCAGCTCGCGCCGCCACAGGTGGAGGTCGGTGCCGCAGATCCCGCACGCCGCGACCGAGAGCCGCACCCAGCCCGCGGGCAGCGGTGGCGGCGTCACGTCCGCGACCGAGAGGCCCGACTCCGTCCAGCGCGCCTGGCGCATCTGCGGCTCCGCTAGGCGCGGCGCTTGGAGATCGGCGTCCAGGAGCGCTGGGTCGGGCCGACGTAGATCTGCCGCGGCCGGCCGATCGCCTGTCCGTCGGCGAGCAGCTCCATCCAGTGCGCGATCCAGCCGGGCAGCCGGCCCATCGCGAACATCGCCGTGAAGCCCTGGACCGGGATGCCGAGCGCCTTGAAGATGATCCCCGAGTAGAAGTCGACGTTCGGGTAGAGCCGCCGCTTGATGAAGTAGTCGTCCTCGAGCGCGATCCGCTCCAGGTCCATCGCGATCTCGAGCAGCTTCGAGGTGACGCCGAGCTTCCCGAGCACGTCGCTCGCGACCTTCTTGATCACCTTCGCGCGCGGGTCGTAGTTGCGGTACACGCGGTGGCCGAAGCCCATCAGCCGCGAGGTGTCGTCCTTCGACTTCGCGCGGTCGACGAACTGCTTGGCGGTGAGGCCCTCTTCGGCGATGGCCTCCAGCATCTCGATCACTTCCTGGTTCGCGCCGCCGTGACGCGGTCCCCAGAGCGCGTCGATGCCCGCGGACATCGAAGCGAACAGGTTCGCGTGCGAGCTGCCCGCCAGGCGCACGGTCGAGGTCGAGCAGTTCTGCTCGTGGTCGGCGTGCAGGATCAAGAGCACGTCGATCGCGTGCGCCACGACCGGGTCGACCACGAACTCCTCGCACGGCGTGCCGAACATCATGCGCAGGAAGTTCTCGACGTAGCCGAGCTTGTTGTCGGGGTACATGAACGGGTGGCCCAGCGCATGCTTGTTCGCGTAGGCCGCGATGGTCGGAAACTTCGCGAGCAGTCTCTCGACGCTGACCTTCACCTGCGCGGCGTCGAGCGGGTCGAGGTCCTCCGGATAGAAGGTCGACAGCGCCGAGATCACCGCCGCGCACACGCCCATCGGATGGGCGTCCTTCGGGAAGGCGGAGAAGAAGCGCTTCAGGTCCTCGTGCAGCATGGTGTGGTAGCGGATCGAGTTTGCCCACACGCGGTAGGCTTCGGCGGTGGGCAGGTCGCCGTGGATCAGCAGGTAGGCGACCTCGAGGAAGTCGCTCTTTTCGGCCAGCTCCTCGATCGGATAGCCGCGGTAGCGCAGGATGCCCTGCTCTCCGTCGATGAACGTGATGGCGCTCTTGCAGCTGCCGGTGTTCTTGTAGCCCGGGTCCAGGGTGATCACGCCGGACTGGTCGCGCAGCTTTCCGATGTCGATCGCGCGCTCCCCCTCTGTGCCGGTGACGATCGGGAGCTCGTAGGTCTTGCCGTCGATCTCGAGTCGGGCCATCTCGTCCATCGCGCGGCATGATACACGCGCTTGCGGGGGCCCGCCTCCATGGAGCCTGCGAAACAACGCGGAAGTCTCGTCGAGCGAGCGATCACCGTCGTCGTGGCCTGGGCCGTGCGCGCGCTCGGCGCGACGCTGCGCTACGTGCACGAGGGCGAGGACGAGGTCGCGCAGGCGCTGGCGTCGGAGAGCGCCGCGATCGTCTACGGGTGGCATGAGCTGCTCCTCATTGCCTGCTGTGACCGCTGGCAGCGCGACCGCTACGTCATGATCAGCCAGAGCCGCGACGGAGAGCGCGTGACGCGTGTCGCCGAGCGCCTGCGCTGGCGCGTGATTCGCGGCTCCTCGTCGCGCGGCGGCGCACGCGCTCTTCTGGAAATGGTGCGCGTGCTGCGCGAGCCGGTGATGGTGGGCCACTTCGTCGACGGGCCGCGCGGGCCGCGGCGCGAGCTCAAGGCGGGGCTGGTGCTGATGGCCCAGCGCTCGGGCGCGGTGCTCGTTCCGACGGTGTACTCGACGCGCTGGAAGTGGTGCGCGCCGAGCTGGGACCGGACGCAGATCCCGCTGCCGTTCGCGCGCATCGTGCGCCGGCACTTGCCGGCGCGCTGCGTGCCCGCGGACCTCGACGCGGAGGCCGCCGAGGCCTTGCGGCGCGAGTTGCACCAGGAGCTCATCCGCGCGACGGCGGAGCTCGACTCCGAACTCCTGGGTCAATCCGCGACTTGAGCGCGCCGAAACGAGAGTGGTGATCCGCCGCACACTGCTGCTCGTCGCGCTCCTCATCGCGTGCTCGCCCGCATCCGACCGCTCCGATGCGCCGGCGCCCGCGTCGGCCCCGACCGAGAGCCCGACGGGCGCGGTGCCACGGACCGTGCGGCCGAAGCCCGCGCGCGAGCACGCGCCGCAGCGGCGCTCCGACGGGCTCCAGGCAGGGAAGGGCTACTACCAGTACGTGGACGAGAGCGGCCGGATCCGCTTCGCCGCGAACCTGGCGGACGTGCCCGAGAGCCAGCGCGCCACCGCGGGACACGTCTCCGTGGAGGCCCCGGCTCGGCCCGCGCCGGCCTCCCGGAACGCCGCAGCGGGGCCGTCCGCGAGCTCCACCGAGGTCGTGCTCTACACCACCTCGAGCTGCCCCTACTGTCGCCGCGCCGCGGCCTACCTCGACCAGATCGGGCAGAGCTACACGAACAAAGACATCGAGGATGACGCCGGCGCCGCCGACGACATGCTCGCGATCACGGGCGGGCGCCACGGCGTCCCGGTGATCGTCGTGGGGCAGAAGTGGATGCAGGGCTGGAACCAGAGCCAGCTGGACCAGCTCCTGGCCGACGCCCGCTAGGCCCGACCCTCCGCTTCCGTCACGTCTTCCGTCTTCCCTATTGACATACGGCTCGACATGCCTAAATGTACCGTCCGGTACGTACAGCGTGGAGCCGCGATGTCCGACCCCATCCCCCTCCGCTCTGCCGCCACCGCCCACGGGGAGCTCTCCCGGGAGCGGATCCTGACCGCCGCGATCGCGCTCTTCTCCGAGCGCGGCTTTGCCGGGACCTCGGTGGCCGACGTGTGCGAGCGGGCGGGGGTGGTGAAGACGGCCCTGTACTGGCACTTCGAGAGCAAAGAGGGCCTGCTCGACGCCGCGCTCGCGCGCGTCGCCGAGGCCTGGATCGCCGAGATCCGGGCCAGCGTCGAGGAGGTCAGCGGGATCGAGGCGCGGCTCGAGCGCTTCATCGCGGGCCTGCGCGCGCTCGTCACGGAGCGCAGCGAGACCCTGCTCTTGATCCTCGGCGCAGTGCTCGAGCGCGCGGAGGTGAACGAGACCACGCGCGCGAACCTGCACGAGCTCTTCCAGAGCGCGCGCAGCGCGATCGCGGACGGCGTGCGCGACACGCTCGGGCGCGACGTGCCGGACCTCGACCTCGCGGCCGACGCCGCGCTGTCGCTCGTGCACGGGATCGCGATCATGCAGCGGCTCACCCGCGACCCCGCGCTCCTCGAGCGCCAGTTCGACTACCTGAAACGAATCTTCGCGCTCGCCGTGTTCCACGCGGCGAATGCGCCCGGAGGAACACCCCCATGACTCTCGACCAGACACTCCCACTCCCCATCCAACCCGAGATCCCCGACGACGCCGACCTGTCCGGCTCCGACGAGCGCGCCTGGCACGACCTGCTGGCGCGGCTCTCGCGCCAGTCGGTGGCGAAGCACTTCGATGCCTACGAGGACGTGCCCTGGGACGACCCGCGCTTCGCCGTCGATCCCGACGATCCCCGCTTCGAGCTGATGGAGCTCGACCCGCTCGGCGCCACCGACTGGTACCGCTCGCAGCCGCAGCCGGTGCGCGCGCGCATCGGCCTGCACCGCTTCGCGACGTTCATGAAGGTCGGGGTGCAGTTCGAGAACGTGCTGAAGCGCGGGCTGCTGCACTTCGCCGAGACGCTGCCCAACGGCTGTCCCGAGTTCCGCTACGTCTACCACGAGATCGTCGAGGAGACGCAGCACTCGATGATGTTCCAGGAGTTCGTGAACAAGAGCGGCATGGACGTGTCGGGCATGCCGCAGGGTCTGCTCTGGTTCGCGCGCGGGATCCCGCGGCTGGCACGGCGCTTCCCCGAGCTCTTCTTCATGTTCGTGCTTGCGGGCGAGGAGCCGATCGACCAGATGCAGCGCCGCGCCCTGCGCGAGCGCCAGTGGCGCCACCCGCTGGCCCAGCGCATCAGCCAGATCCACGTGATCGAGGAGGCGCGTCACATGTCGTTCGCGCGCGCCTACCTGCTGCGGCAGATCCCGCGGCTGGGCTTCCTGCGCTGGAACGTGCTCGCGCTGCGCGCGCCGCTCATCCTGGGCAACACCGCGACGCTGATGCTGCAGCCCTCCGCGCAGTTCGTGCGCCGCTACCGGGTCCCGCGCGAAGTGATGCACCAGGCGTATCGCGACAATCCGGTGTTCGCCGCGATCCGGCGCGACTCGCTGGCCAAGACGCGCCAGCTCTGTCGCGAGCTCGGGCTGCTCGAGCGGCCCTACCGCTGGCTCTGGCAGGGCCTGCGCATCCTCGACGCCTGAGCCCTTCCCCGTCGCGGGGTGACGGTCGTTCGGTTCCGACGCCGAGCGGCCGATACACCCCGCGATGAGCGCCACCCCCGAGCCCTCGGCGAAGCTGCCTGCGAATGGACCTGCGCCCGGCGAGCCGCGGCCGCCGCTGCAGCTCTCCGAGCTGGGCGAGATCCTCGTACGCGCCAAGCTCCTGACGCCACAGCAGGCCAAGGACGTCGAGGGCCGCGAGACCACCCTGCGCAGCCGCGTGCTGAAGGAGCGCGTGGGCTCGGTGCGCTCGCAGGCCGCCGCGCGCTACGACGTGTCCGCCGCAGAGATCGTGGCGGCCGCGTCGTTCCCGCACGCCCAGAAGGAACACCGCCGCCTGGACGAGGACGCGATCGCGCAGTGCATCGCCGGCGCCGCGAACCTCCGCTACCTGAAGATCGACCCGCTGAAGCTCGACAACGCGCTGATCTCGAAGACCTTCTCGCGCCCGTTCGTGCGCCGTCACGTGGTGATCCCGATCGGCCAGGAGCCCGAGGGGCTGGTGCTCGCGGTGGCGGACCCGTTCGACACCACGCTGCGCGAGACGCTGCAGGACGTGGTGCGCAAGCCGTTCGTGTACGCGGTCACCTCGAAGAAGGACATCCTCTCCGTCGCCGACCGCGTGTTCGGCCTGCGCACCAGCATCAAGCAGGCGGTGAGCGAGCTCGGCGCGCAGAGCCCGACCGCGGCGCTGGTGCAGCTGGTGAACCTGCGCTCGAACGAGGAGCTCGCGACCGCCAACGACGAGACGGTGGTCGCGGCCGTCGACTTCCTGCTGAACTACGCGTTCGAGCAGCGCGCCTCCGACATCCACCTCGAGCCCCGCGCGGGCGACGCCTGCGTGCGCTTCCGCATCGACGGCATCCTGCACGACATCGAGGCGTTCCCGATCGCCGTGCACAACGCGATCGTGTCGCGCGTGAAGGTGATGGCCCGCATGGACATCGCCGAGCGCCGCCGCCCGCAGGACGGCCGGATCAAGACCAAGCGCGGCCAGAGCGAGATCGAGCTGCGCGTCGCCAGCATTCCCACCGCGTTCGGCGAGAAGGTGGTGGTGCGGATCCTCGACCCGAGCATCCTGATGGCGGACCTGGCCGACCTGGGCTTCGCGCCGTCCGAGCGCGAGCTGTACGAGAAGTGGATCACCTCGCCCTCGGGGCTGATCCTGGTGACCGGGCCCACCGGCTCGGGCAAGACCACGACGCTGTACGCGACGCTGCGCTACCTCGCCGGCCCCGAGGTGAACATCACCACCGTCGAGGAGCCGATCGAGATGATCGATCCGCGCTTCGTGCAGGTCCAGGTGCAGCGCAAGATCGAGCTCACCTTCGCGGCGGCGCTGCGCGCCATGCTGCGCCAGGACCCGGACATCATCATGGTCGGCGAGATCCGCGACGCCGAGACCGCGCAGATGGCGGTGCAGTCGGCCCTCACCGGCCACCTGGTGCTGTCGACGGTCCACACCCGCGACGCCGCGGGCGCGGTGACCCGGCTGGCGGAGCTCGGCGTCGAGCGTTTCCTGCTCTCCAGCGTGCTGCGCGGCGTGCTGGCGCAGCGGCTGCTGCGCCGGATCTGCTCGCACTGCGCCGTGGACGGCCACTTGACGCCCGACCAGGTCGCGGCGCTCGGCATCAAGGTGCCGGTGGAGCGGCGCGAGCGGCTCGCGGTGCGCTGGGGCGAAGGTTGCGTGGAATGTCGGCACACCGGCCTGTACGGCCGCACCGGCGTGTTCGAGCTGTTGAACGTCGCCCGGCGCGTGCGCGAGCTGGTGAAAAAGGGCGAGGACGCCACCGAGATCGCGCGCGCGGCGAAGGTCGAGGGCATGGAGTCGCTGCGCGAGAGCGCCCTCCGCAGGCTGGCGGAGGGAGTGACGACCTACGAGGAAGTCATCCGAGTCACCGCGGACATGGACTGATCCGCCGTGAGTCGCGACTGCGCCAAGGAGATCGGGCTGCTGGTCAAGGCCGGCTGGCGGCTCGTGGTGCTCGAGGCGTTCGAAGAGGACCGCGCCCTCGCGACGCTGCGGCTCGCGGCGCAGGCCTGCAAGCGCGAGCTGGTGCCCTGGTCGGTGGCCTCGGGGCTCTCCAATTCGGGGCAGGGCTCGGGCTCGCTCGACGACGGGCTGCGCGCGATCTCCTCGGTGGCCGAGCCGGCGCTCTTCGCCGTGCTCGACGCGCACCGGCAGCTGCACGATCCGCTCGCGCTGCGGCGGCTGCGCGACCTGCTGGAGCTGCTGGCCGAGCGCATGCAGGCGGTGGTGCTGGTCGCGCCGGCGCTCGAGCTCCCGCCCGAGCTGCTGCACGAGGCGTCCGTGGTGCAGCTGCCGCTGCCGCGCGCCCCGGAGCTCGAGGCGATCTTTCGCGGTGCGATCGAGTCGCCGAACTCCGAGTCACTCGAGGGTGCCGTGCGCGCCGCGCTGGGACTCACCTCCGACGAGGCGCTGCGCGTCTTCCGCAAGTCGTGCGCGCTCGCCGGCGGGCTGAACGAGAAGGCGGTCTCGCTGATCGTGCGCGAGAAGCGTCAGGCGCTGCGGCGCACCCCCGCGCTGATGTTCCACGAATCGGCCGCCGGCCTGGAAGACGTCGGCGGCCTCGGCGAGCTGAAGCGCTGGCTCAGGGAGCGGCGCCGCGCCTTCAGCGACGACGCGCGCAAGTTCGGGCTGCCCCAGCCGCGCGGCCTGCTGCTGCTGGGCGTGCAGGGCTGCGGCAAGTCGCTCTCCGCCAAGGCAGTCGCGCGCGAGTGGAACTTCCCCCTGCTCCGCCTCGACCTGGCGTCGGTGTTCGGCAGCGGCGACCAGACTCCCGAAGCGACGGTGCGCGAGGCGATCGCGGTGGCCGAGTCGATCTCGCCGTGCGTGCTGTGGATCGACGAGATCGAGAAGGGCTTCGCGGCCGCGAGCGAAGGCGGCGCCTCGAGCCGGGTGTTCGGCGCGTTCCTCACCTGGCTGTCCGAGAAGAAGAGCCCCGTGTTCGTGGTCGCGACGGCGAACGACGTCACCCGGCTGCCGCCCGAGCTCCTGCGCCGCGGCCGCTTCGACGACCTGTTCTTCGTCGACCTGCCCACGCAGAACGAGCGCGTCGAGATCCTCACCATCCACCTGCGCCGCTTCGCGCGCGACCCGCTGCAGTTCGACCTGGAGGAGCTCGCGCTGCAGGCGGCGCGGCTCTCGGGCAGCGAGATCGAGCAGGTGGTGAGTGCGGCGCTCTACACCGCGTTCACCGAGAACCGCGATCTCGCCTTCAACGACCTGGCGAACGCGATCAACGACACCGTCCCGCTCTACGACACTTACGAGGAGCGGATCAAGGAGCTGCGCGACTGGGCGCGCACGCGCGCGCGGCCCGCCACGCTCGACGCGAAGGCCGCCGACCTGTTCAAGGGGCGCTAGCGGGCCGCGCCGAGCTCGTTCCGCAGCGGCTCGCCGCGCCCGTAGCGCGCGAGGTTGTCGAGGAAGATCTCGAGCTGCCGCGCCTCGTTGCCCCGCGAGGCCGCGGAGTTGTGCGGCGTCGCAATCACGTTCGGCAGCGACCAGAGCGGTGACTCCACCGGCAGCGGCTCCTGCGCGAACACGTCGAGATAGGCGCCGCCGAGCCGCCCCTCGCGCAGCGCCGCGACGAGCGCGGGCTCGTCGACGATCTCGCCGCGCGCCACGTTCAGCACGCGCGCGCCCCGCGGCAGCAGCGCCAGCGCCGCGGCGTCGATCGAGCCGCGGGTCTCCGCGGAGAGCGGGCAGGCGATCGCCAGCCAGTCCGCGCGGGGCAGCAGCTCGCGCAGCCGCGCGGGCGGGACGAGCTCGTCGACGGGCTCGCCGCCGCGCGCCGGCGAGTGGCGCACCCCGATCACGCGCAGCCCGAGCGCGCGCGCGAGCCGCGCGATCTCGCTGCCGATCGCGCCGAGCCCGTACACGACCAGCGTCTGGCCGCGCAGATCGCGCGGGATCGCATCCGGTGCCAGCGGCTCCCAGGCGCGCCGCCGCTGCGCGTCGAGCCAGCGCGGGAAGCTGCGCGCGAGCAGCAGCAGGCCCGCGATCGCCGTCTGCGCGATCGGCTCCGCCGACGCCCCCGCCGCGGTGGTGAGGCGCACCCCGCGCTCGACGATGCGCGCGAAGATCGGGTGATCCACGCCCGCGTTGAAGGTCTGCAGCCAGCGCAGCTGCGGGGCCCCGAGCACCGCCGCGAAGAACGCGCGCGCGCCGTCGGGAAACAGGTCGCCCGAGAACCAGGCGGCCTCGATCCGCGCGCAGCGTTCGGGCGCGAGCCGTCCCTCGGGATCCACGGGGAGCGCGATCGGCGCGAGCTCGAGCCCGCCCGCGCGTGCGGCTGTGCGAAGCGCGTCGCCATGGCGCTCGGCGACGCGCGCACTCGAGAGCAGGCAGAGCTCGCGGGCGGCGGCCATGGGCGCACAAGTCTATCCGACGCGGACGCCGAGAAGGCCTGGGCTATGATCGCGCGCGTGACTCCCACGGTCGGCCTGCCGCTCTGTCTCGACGAGCAGGGGCGCTGGAAGCCGGGCCGGAGCTATCACTACGTCGACGCGGCGTACGCGCGCGCGATCGAGCGCGCAGGCGGGACGGCGGTCTATCTCCCGCTGCAGGACGGCCCGGCTGCACTGGTCGAGCGGATCGACGCGCTGCTCGTGCCGGGCGGCGACGACCTGCTGCCAGCGAAGCCCTATCCCGCGCACGTCCGCTTCGACCCCGTGCCCGCGCGCCAGCTCGCGTTCGACTCGGCGCTGCTGGCCGCGGCCCTGGCGCGCGGCATCCCGGTGCTCGGCATCTGCTACGGCATGCAGCTGCTCGCGCTCGCGCGCGGGGGACGGCTGCACTACGACCTCGCGACCGACCTGCCCGGCTCCGCTCCGCACCGGCTCGGCGCCGCCGAGACCCATGCGGTCGAGCTCGAGGCCGGTTCGCGCCTTGCTGCGATCGTCGGTGCGCGCGAGCTCAGCGTCTCGAGCCGCCATCACCAGGCGGTGTCGGAGCCCGGCGCGGGCCTGCACGCCTGCGCGCGCGCCGCAGACGGCGTGGTCGAGGCAATCGAGTCGCCCGACGGCTTCTGGCTCGGCGTGCAGTGGCACCCCGAGGGTCAGGACGACGCGGAGAGCGAGCTCCTCTTCCGCGCCTTCGTCGCCGCAGCAGCGCCCGGGCGGAAGCGCAGGAAGACACGCGCCGCCAGGAGCGCGGCGAAGATCGCCGAGTAGATCAGCGGCTCGCGCACGTCCTTCTTCACCAGCCAGATGAAGTGGACGCAGCCGCACACGCCCGCGACGTAGGCCAGGCGGTGCAGCTGCACCCAGCGCTTGCCGAGGCGCTTCATCCACGCCCGCGTCGAGGTGACCGCGAGCGGCAGCATGCACAGGAAGCCGGTGAAGCCGACGGTGATGTACGGCCGCTTCGCGATGTCCTCGAGCAGCGTCCCCCACTCGCCCCAGAGATCGAGCACGCCGTAGGTCAAGAGGTGCAGCGAGCAGTACGTGAAGGCGAGCAGGCCGAGCGTGCGGCGGTACGGCGCCAGAGCGGAGAGGCCGCCGATCCGGCGCAGCGGAGTGACGGCGAGCGTGGCCAGCAGCAGGCGCAGCGTCCACAGACCGGTCGCGTGCGTGACCGTCTTGATCGGATCGGCGCCGAGGTCGTCGCGCAGCGCGCGGACGCCGAGCGAGACGAGCGGCAAGAGCGCCGCCGCCACCACCGCGGCATGGATGGCTCGCCGGCGCATCGTCAGAAGTTCTTGCGCAGGTCCATGCCGGCGTACAGCGAGGCGACCTGATCGCCGTAGCCGTTGAACGGCAGCGTCGGGCGCTTGGCGAACTCGCCGATGCGCCGCTCGTGCGCCTGCGACCAGCGCGGGTGGTCCACTTCCGGGTTCACGTTCGAGTAGAAGCCGTACTCGTCGGACGCGGCCATGTTCCAGGTCGTCTCGGGCTGGGTCTCCTGCAGTCGGATCGCGACGATCGACTTGATGCCCTTGAAGCCGTACTTCCACGGGGTGACCAGGCGCAGCGGTGCGCCGTTCTGGTTGGGCAGGTCGCGCCCGTACATGCCAGTGGCGAGCAGCGCCAGCGGGTTCATCGCCTCGTCGATGCGCAGCCCCTCGCGGTAGGGCCACTCCAGCACGTTGCGCCGCTGGCCCGGCATCTGCTCCGGCCGAAGCACCGAGCGGAAGGCGACGAACTTCGCGCGCGACGTCGGCTCGAACCGCTTCAGCACGTCCGCGAGCGGAATGCCGCGCCAGGGGATGACCATGGACCAGGCCTCGACGCAGCGCATGCGGTAGATGCGCTCCTGGATCGCAGCAGCGGCGACCAGGTCCTCGAGCGCGAGCGTCCCGGGCTTCGCGACCTCGCCTTCGATCGCGACCGACCACGGCTTCGGCACGAACGCACCCGAGTTGTCCTTCGGATCCTCCTTGTCGGTCCCGAACTCGTAGAAGTTGTTGTAGGCGGTCGCCTTCTCGAACGGCGTCTGCTCCTCGCTGGTGCGGAAGCCGTCGGGCGTGTCGGTGCTCTTTGTCGGCGCAGCGGGCTTCTGCGCATCGGCGGCGCGCCCGCAGCCGGGCAGTAAGAGAGCGCCTGCGGCGAGCCCCGCGCCGACCACGAACTCGCGTCGGCGCAGGTACAGCGCTCGATCGGTCACGTCCCGCTCGGGCGGCTCGGCGAAGCGGTTGCGGCGGATCACCACGGGAGCTCCTCCGGTCGGGCGTCTCTTGGACGCCCACTCCGTTACGAAGCTACAGGCGGATCGGATGCGGGCCTAGCCCTGCGCAGCCGCAGGCCCAGGACGCCCAGGCCCGCAAGCACGAGCGCGATCTCGCTCGGCTCGGGCCCGAACGTGTACCACTGCGCGGGCTGGCCGAGACCGGGAGGCCCCGAGGAGCCGCCCAGCGCGACGACCGCGCGGGTGCTTCCCGTGACTCGGCTCAGATCGGACTTGAGGAACCACTGGCCCAGGTCGACCGAGCTCACGGGCGTGGTCCCGGCGATCGACGACAGCAGTGCGATCGGGTAGTCCATCCCGGCGGTCAGACCTGCAAGGGTGCAGATGCCGCCCGTGCACTGGAAGGTGCCGGTCGAGGCCACGGTCGTCGGCGTGCTCCACAGGATGTTGGCGCCGTTCAGCGTGCCGGTGCCGCCAGTCATCGTTGCGGTCACGTTGGTGATGATCGAGCCGATCACACCGAGCACCGTCGTCAGGTTGATGTTCAGCGTGGCGCCGGTGAGCGTCACGGCGTTTCCAGTGATGTCGAGCGAAACGGTGCTGCCGGGGCTGAACGGTCCGACGAACCAGTCAGATCCCGGGCTCGCCGAGCACCCGGGCGATCCGGGGCAGAACGAGCTCACCGAGTTCACCGTGCCACCCCCACCACTCGGGTCGGCCGGGCCCGGCCCCGAGACATCGTACGTAAAGAGCGTTGCCTGGCTGACGCTGCCAAGGGCCAGCACCGCAGTCAGAGCGGCAGACACTCCCAGCGAGCGAATCATGCGCTTCCTCCCTCCGACGGAGGCGTGGCACAAAGCACGACGGGGGTGGCGACTCTCGTCGCCACCCCCGTGTACCAGGGATGGGGTCCCTGTGATTTCGAATCAGACCTTGCGGGCGCGCAGCGCGAGACCGCCGAGGCCGAGGAGCACGAGCGCGATGGTGCTCGGCTCAGGAACGCCGAACGTGTACCACTGCGCCGGCAGGCCCGGACCCGGAGGCGGCGAGGTGCCGCCGAGCGCGATGACCGCGCGAGTGCTGGTCTTGATCTTGCTCAGGTCCGTGGTCATGTACCACTTGCCGAGGTCGACCGAGGTCACAGGCGTGGTGCCGGTGATCGACGACAGCAGCGCGATCGGGTAGTCCACACCCGCGGTCAGGCCCGCAAGGGTGCAGATCCCGCCCGTGCACTGGAACGTGCCGGTCGACATCACGGTCGTCGGCGTGGACCACAGGATGTTGGCCCCGTTCAGGGTGCCCGTGCCGCCAGTCATCGTCGCGGTCACGTTGGTGATGATCGAGCCGATCACACCGAGCACCGTCGTCAGGTTGATGTTCAGCGTGGCGCCGGTGAGCGTCACGGCGTTTCCAGTGATGTCGAGCGAAACGCTGCTGCCGGGGCTGAACGGTCCGACGAACCAGTCAGATCCCGGGCTCGCCGAGCACCCGGGGGATCCGGGGCAGAACGAGCTCACCGAATTCACCGATCCGCCGCCGCCACTCGCGTCGGCCGGACCTGCTCCAGAGACGTCGTACGTAAAGGGCGTTGCCTGGCTGACGCTGCCGAAGGCCAGCACCGCAGTCAGCGCAACGACCACTCCAAGGATGCGCTTCATTCTCTTCTTCCCTCCCATGATGCCGCGGGGTTGCTAGCGACCTCGCGACTCGTCATCCGCAGCGTTGCCGCCCGTCTTCCTCCCTCAGAGTGGCGGGGGGCGCGACTGTAGTCGGAATGCTACGCGGAACGGGTTCAAAAAGCCTATGCCGATCCCCGCCCGAGTTGTGTCTCAAAACGCTCAGTTCCTCACGCATTCGATCAGAAATTGCCATACAGAGGCGTATCCCCATCGCGACGCACCGGCGGGCGCGGACCCGTGTGCAGTGCGCGGAAGCGCGCCGGCGGCTGCGACATGCGCTGCGCGAACACGCGCGTGAAGTGGTAGCGGTTGGCGAAGCCGCAGCGCTCCGCGATCTCGTCGATCGAGAGCCGCGTCTGCATCAGGAGCTCCGCCGCACTCGACACGCGCCGCTCCTGCACGTGGCGGGCGGGGGTGCAGCCGAAGGTGCGCCGGAACAGCCGGATGAAGTGCGACTCGCTCGCGTGGGAGAGCTCGGCGAGCTTGCTGTTGGGCAGCAGCTCCGCCAGATGCGCGTCGATATAGCGCAGCGCGGGCTGGAGCTGGTGCCGCGCGTCGCGGGCCGCGAAGCCGTCCCATCCATCTGGCTCTTGCTGGTCCGCGAGCTCGAGCAGCGACGAGAGACAGAGCTGCACGTAGGCATTCGCTCGCGCGTAGTGCGCCGGGCTGGGCTGCGTGCCGGAGGCCAGCTCCTGCAGCAGCTCGCGCGCCAGGCTGTCGCGGCGGGGCTCCGCCTCGAGCGCGACCGGCGCGGTCGCGACCGGCAGGCCGGCGGCAGCTCGCGAGCGAGCGAGCTCGAACTCGACCAGGAAATGGGTCGCGCTGCCTTCGGCGCGGAGCTCGGCCGGCGTATCCGGACCGATCACGATCGGCCGCCCTGGAACGAGGGCGGTGGTTCCCCGCGCGCCGACCAGCGCCGCATGCCCGCGCTCGCGGAAGGAGATGCGCCAGGCGCGTTCGGGCCGGGAACCCGCCAGACTGGCAGAGAATTCGCCGATTCCGATGCGGTTCATCCGCACCGCGAATGTGTCGAGCCGCGCGCTTTCCCGGGCCACGTCTGCCGTCCCTTCCCGAGCGGTATTGTATACACGCCGGGCCGATTCGGGGGTGAAAAGACGCGTCAGCCGAGGGCGATCTGGTAGCGGCCCGGGTCGATCCGCCGGACCCGCCCCGCCCGCTCCAGCCGCTCCAGGTGCTGCGCCATGCTGCGCCGCTCCACTCCGTCGGCAAAAGCGACCGGGTCCTGCGGCCGGTACACGAATCGGTGTCGCACCACCTCGTCCAGGCTGCGCGGCTCCGCCAGGTACTCGAGCAGCCGGCGCTCGCGGTCGCCGATCACCGCGGCGAAGCGCTCGAGCCGCTCCAGGAAGGCTTCGTGGCCCTCGATCACGCCGATGTGGTGGAAGGTGGCGTACCAGCGCGCGCGGAGCTTCCGCGCCGCTGCGAGGGTGCGCTCGAAGTCCTCGAGATCCGACCAGGCGTCGCCGTAGTACGGCCCGAAGCTCGACAGGTCGACGTCGGCCAGCACGACCAGGTCGTCGGGCTCGACCCGGAAGAAGCAGTGGCCGCGGGTGTGCCCCGGCGCGTGGATCACCTCGATGCGCGCTCCGCCGAGCTCGAACGCGTCGCCGCCGCGGAACGGCCGCGCGTCGGGACGCGGGGTGAAGTGGAAGCGCTCGACCACGGTCTTCGCCCACGCCGAGCGGATCGGCTCGGGATAGCCGTACAGGTCGAGCAGCCCGTCGAGCGAGCCGATGCCGGGGAGATCCGCCTCGTGGAAGTGCCAGGGCGCATCCGGGTAGAGGAAGCTGCCCGCGATGTGGTCCTCGTGGCAGTGGCTGTGCAGCACCCGGTCGGCGTGCGGCCGCTCTCCGGGCGGACGCGCGACCAGACCCAGCGACGGGTCGATCAGCACCGCCTCGTTCGTGCCGCGCACCACGATCGAGTTCCCGTGCGGATACTTTCCGCGCCGCTCGCCGAAGTAGACGGTGCTCGCGCCGAAGCTCGCCTGCTCGAACGGCTCGCCCATCGGCGCAGCTTACCAGCGTGTAGACTCGGCGCATGGCGGCGATCGATCCGGAGAAGCTGAAGGCGTACCTCGGGCTGGTGTTCAGCTCGCTGGGGGGCGTGATGACCTCGGCGATGATCTGCCTGGGCGACCGGCTCGGGCTGTACCGCGCGCTCGCGGACGGGCGGGCGGTGTCGAGCCGCGAGCTCGCCGCGTCCACCGGCCTCGCGGAGCGCTGGCTGCGCGAGTGGCTGTACCAGCAGGCGGCGGCCGGGGTGCTGGTGCACGCGGGCGGCGAGCGCTTCGCGCTCTCGCCCGAAGGTGCGGCGGTGCTGGCCGACGAGAGCCACCCCGCGTTCGGCGCGGGCTTCTTCGCGCACCTGCCCCAGACGCTCGCCGTGGTGGAGAAGTTGCCCGAGGCGTTCCGCACCGGGGTCGGTCTGCCCTACGACGCCTTCGGCCCGGAAGGCGCGGTCGGCATCGAGCGCAGCTTCGCGCCGTGGTTCCGCAGCATGCTGGTGCCGGTCGCGCTGCCGCGCCTGCCCGGCGTGGCCGACGCGCTGCGGCGCGGAGCCGCCGCGGCGGACGTGGGCTGCGGCGCCGGCGTCGCCGTCCTCGAGCTGGCGCGCGCGTTCCCCAACTCGACCTTCCACGGCTACGAGATCTCGGCGCACGCGCTCGAGCGAGCGCGCGTGAACCTGGCGCAGGCGGGCGTGGCCAACGCGCGCTTCCACGACGTCCGCCGCGAGCCCCTGCCCGCGACCCCGAGCTTCGACTTCGTGACCGCGTTCGATTGTCTGCACGACATGGCCCATCCCGAGCGCACGCTCGCGGCGGTGCGCAAGTCGCTGCGCGACGACGGGGTCTTCCTGATCTGCGACATCAAGGCGCGCGACAGCTTCGACGAGAACGTCCAGAAGAACCCGATGGCGGCGATGATGTACGGCGCCTCGGTGCTCACCTGCATGTCGTCGGCGCTGTCGGAGCCCGACGGTCTGGGGCTGGGCACGCTCGGCTTCTCCGAGTCGCTGGCGCGCAAGATGACGGCCGAGGCGGGCTTCACGCGCTTCGAGCCGATCGACTTCGACCACCCGGTGAACGCGTTCTACGTGGTGCGGCCATGATCCGCGCGCTCGACGTCGGCACCTCGCTCGGCGCCACGCTGGCGCGGCTCGGCAGCGGTGCGCAGATCGGCCCGCTCGGCGACCGCCCCGCGAAGACGCTCGAGCTCTACGAGTTCGAGGCGTGTCCGTTCTGCCGCAAGGTGCGCGAGGCGCTCTCGATCCTCGATCTCGACGCCGACGTGTTCCCCTGTCCGAAGGACGGCCCGCGCTTCCGGCCCGAGGTGATCCGCCGCGGCGGCAAGGCGCAGTTCCCCTGGCTCGTCGATCCGAACACCGCGGTCGAGATGTACGAGTCCGATGCGATCGTGCGCTACCTGTTCGAACGCTACGGCGACGGGCGCGTCCCGCTGTGGCTGGCGCTGGGCCCGCTCACCGACGTGTCGGCGCAGCTTGCCAGCGTGTGGCGGCTCGGCAACGGCCGCGTCTACACGCCGGCGCTCGCGCCGGAGAAGCCGCTCGAGCTGTGGAGCTTCGAGGCCTCCCCGTTCTGCCGTATCGCGCGCGAGAAGCTGTGCACGCTCGAGCTGCCCTACCGGCTGCACAACGTGGCGAAGGGCAGCCCCAAGCGGCCGGAGTTCGAGCGGCGCTCGGGGAAGATGATGGTCCCGTATCTGGTCGATCCGAACACGGGCAAGGAGATGTTCGAGTCTGCCGACATCGTGCACTATCTCGACGAGACCTACGCGGTCCGCCGGTGACCGCTCCCTCGTTCCAGACACTCGCGCTCGCTGCGACCGCACCGGTCGCGCGGCTGACCTTGAACCGCCCCGAGCGGCTGAACGCGCTCGGCGCCACGATGATGCGCGAGCTGATCGAGGCGGCCCGCTGGCTCGACGGCCGTCCCGACGTCCGCGTCGTGATCGTGTCGGGAGCGGGCCGTGCCTTCACCGCGGGCGCGGACCTGCGCGACTCACCGGTCACGGAGGCCTCCACGCGCTCGGGGAACTCCTGGGCGGTGCGGCGCGAGGTCGGCCAGCTCGGCCTGCGCATGGCCGACGCGATCGAGTCGATGCGCGCGGTGACGATCGCACAGGTGCACGGCTACGCCGTCGGCGGCGGCGTGGTGCTGATGGCGGCCTGCGACCTGCGCGTCGCCGCCGAGGACGCGGTGCTCTCGATCCCGGAGGTCGAGCTCGGCATCCCGCTGGCGTGGGGCGGCATCCCGCGGCTGGTGCGCGAGATCGGACCCGCGCTCACCAAGGAGCTGGTCATGACCTGCCGCCGCTTCAGCCCGGCCGAGGCGAAGGCGGCGGGCTTCGTGAACCGCGTGGTCCCCGCGGCGCGCGTCGCCGCGGAGGCGGAGGCGCTCGCCGCCGAGCTGGTGCGCATGCCGTCGGTCCCGTTGACCATCACCAAGGAGCACGTGAACTCGGTGACGCGCGCGATGGGCGCGGGCTCGACCTCGTTCTCGGACGGCGATGCGCTGCTCGCCGCGACCTTCGACCCCGAGTCACTCGAGGCCGCGCAGAAGTATCTCGCCCGCACGGTGGGTCGCAAGCGGGACTAGGGATCGATCTCGATCGGCGTGCCGTCGGGCACCGAGCGCACGAGCTCGTCGATCTCCGCGTTCGTCACCGCGATGCAGCCGTCGGTCCAGTCGAAGATCGCGTGCGCGGAGCCGAGCCAGTCGAAGCCGTCGCGCAGGCCGTGGATCTCGACGCCGCCGCCGGCCGAGACCCGTGCCGCCTTCGCGCGCAGGCGGTCGTCGGCGTTGGGATAGTCGATCTCGAGCGCGGCGTGGAACACGCTCGGCTTCCTGCGCTTCGACAGGTGGTACAGGCCCTCGGGCGTGCGCTGGTCGCCGAGCGCCTGCTTGGGGCCGAGCGGATCCGAGCCGAGCGCGACGCGGTACGCCTTGAGCGGCGCGCCGTGCCAGTAGAGCCAGAGCGTCCGTGCCGCCTTGTGGACGACGATCCGGTCCGCCTGGACCGCGCGAGGCAGCGGCTGGGCCGCCGCCCGCAGCGACAGCGCGAGCGCCAGCGCGCACACGAGCATGCCCCGCGCTTTCACGGCTTGCAGCATCCCGAAATGGAGCGCGTCCGGCACGTGGCGTAGACTGCGACGCCGTGAGGGGTTGGCTCGCCGCACTCGCGGTTCTCGCGTTGGCGTGCAGCTCGACGGCGCCCGAAGTCGAGAGCTCGCTGCCGCCCCCGCTGCCAGCGCCCAAGCCGCGCACTCCGCCCCCCGGCTTCGTCTTCCCGCCCACGGGCCCGGTCGAGATCGTTCCAGGCATCGGCTCCCCGGACGGAACGCTCTACCAGATGCGCTCGGACTACGAGGGCCGGACCGAGATCAGCGAGGAAGGCACCGGCGCGCGCATTCCCGACACCCTGGACGAGATCACCGCGCTCGAGATCGACTTCCGCGCCGTGCCGATCGCCTCGCCGGACCCGAACCAGATCGGATCGTCGCTGGTGCTCGAGGCGCTGCAGCGCCGCACCCGGCTGCAGCCGCCCGGGACGGAGCACCTGATCGAGATCGGCGACGACCGCTTGCGGGTGTCGAAGAACGACAAGGTCGATACGGATCTGCGCGGGGCGCAGCCCAAGCAGGACCTCACGCCGCGCACGGTGCTCGGCAAGCCGTTCGCGCTGCTGGTCGACGACGGCCGTGGCAACCCGACGCTCATCAGCGTTCGCGGGCTCCCGGCCGCGAAGAAGCTGCTGGCGACACTGCCGCTGCGCGAGACCATCGGCTACCTGCAGATCGCCTTCCCCGAGCACGCGGTCGCGCCCGGGGACAGCTGGCATGCGACGCGTCATCTGCCCAACCCCATCGGCAAGCTCGGGCTCCCGGTCGAGCTGGAGCTGCGCCTGCTCGACTTCGAGCGCAACGACGGCGCGCCGTGCGCCCACGTGGTCATGCGCGGAGTGCTCGAGTCCCAGAACGTGAAGAGCGAGCTCGGCTACACCTTCGAGGAGGTGCGCTACGCGGTCAGCGGCGACGTCTGGTTCGACCTGGTGACCGGAGAGGTGGCCGAAGCCCGGATCGAGGACAACACCGCCGTGTCCTACCACCGCACCAACACCGCGACCCCGGCGCACATCCGCATGCGCTACGAGGGCCGCTCTTCGCTGAAGCGGCTCGAGGCACTGCCGACGAGCGACCGCTGGGCCGACGGAACCAAACGCTTCAGCACCATGAAGTGAGACCGGCCCGGTCCGCGAGGACCGGGCCGGTGTTTCAGTCGCTCTGCCGCGAGTGACTCAGAACTGGTAGGTCACTCCGAGCCAGACCTCGTCCTTCTTCTTCATCTGGCGGTCCGCGAAGCTCTCCATGCCCCAGAAGGGCGACTGCGAGAAGCGCTGCAGCCCGGCATTGATGATCTGCCAGTTCCCCGCCTGCCAGGTCGTGGGGTCACTGAGGCAGGCGTAGCCGCCGTTCGCGCAGATGTCGCGGATGTTGTGCAGGTGGCCGCGGCCCTGCAGCAGGTTGATCCCGCCCTCGAAGTACAGGCTCTCGTTGAGGATCCACTTCAGGCTCGGGCCCGTCACCCAGGCGTGCGCCGACCAGTCGTACGCGAAGAAGTTGGTCAGCACGATCGAGTCGCCGCGCCAGTAGTTCTGCATGAAGAGGGTGGAGATCACACTCCACTCGTAGTCGGTCATGCCGACCTTCTGGGTGCCGTCGAAGTTCATGATGTGCTGCATGAACGTCTGGCCCGACACGAACGCGGTGCGGTCCTTGTTCAGGAACGGGATGAAGAAGCTGCGGTCGAGGCCGATCGCCGCCGCCACCACGTCGCTGTGCGAGATGCCGTCGAGGCGCTTGGTGTCCTCGATCGCGCGGTTGAAGTCGTACGACGCCTCGAGCCGGAGCACGGTGTCGATGTTCGGGATCTGGTAGTCCATCGAGCCGCCCAGCGTGAAGGTGCGCGGGTACTGGACGACACCCTGACTCGACGACCAGGTCCAGCCGAGGATCTGGAACGCGCCGTAGCACTTGAGGCGCGCCTGCGCCCCCTTCGCGCCCGACCCCGGCGGCGCCAGCGCGTCGCAGCCCGGAGCCAGCACGCCCTGCCAGATGCCGAGGGCCGTGTTCGAGGCGGCCTGGACGGACGCCTTGTTGTACGGGTTGAAGGCCGGGATGAGCGAGTCGAGACCCGGGGAGATCGCCTGCAGGAACATCATCATCGCCGGGTTCGGGTTGTTGGTGGAGTACGGGTTCTCGAAGCGCGCCACGCCCGCATCCTGGATGCCCCAGAAGCCCGAGAGCGAGAACGCGATCGACGGCTCGGGCGTGCGGAACTCCAGCCGGAAGCCGGGCTCGGTGTTGGCGAAGGTCCACTTCCGCTGATCGACCTTCGCCGCGGAGACGTCGAGCAGGCCGTGCGCGCCGACGTCCGCGCGCGCCTCGCACGCGGCGGTGAACGCCCAGAAGTCGCCGCACTGGCCGACCTGCACGGGCATGAACTTGTCGAACACCCAGACGAACTCGAACGACACGTCCTCGAGCGGGCCCACGTTGCCGAAGCTGTGGACCAGGTCGGCGGACAGCGTCGGGATGCGGCGCTCGTCGAGCGACGGGAACACGTTGTGGTACCCGAAGTCGATCGGATTCACGATGTCCTGCAGCCGGAAGGCGTCCGTCTTGCCCCAGACCACCTGCTGCTTGCCGACGCGCAGCGAGGTCTCACCCATGTCCCAGCTGGTGCGGCCCTCGAAATAGAACTCGCGCCACCAGCACCACGGATGCGCCTGGTCGAAGCAATGCGTCTTGGTCTGGCCTTCGGTCTGGTTGACGCCCGCCGGGAACTGCTGCTCGATCGAGCGCCGGTCGCCGATCACGTATCCCAGATAGTTGGCCACCGTCGGCCCGCCGAACGAGTGCAGCGGCAGGAATTTGCCGCCCGCCGCGACGCCGTTCGCGTAGGTCGCCTCGAAGTTCGGGTGGCCGCCGGCGGAGTCGAGTAGCGCCGCGAACTGGAACGCCTGCATCGACGAGTTGCCGCCGAGCTTGCCCTGCAGCGAGGCGCTGCGCGTGCGGTACTGCGCGCCGAGGATCCCGAAGAAGATCACGTTGTCGATGATCATCTGCGGGTTCTTGACGCCCGTGAACAGGAAGCTGGTGTCCTGGTTCACCAGACAGAACAGGCCCGTGATGCACGCGCCCACGCCCGGGCTCCGGATGCCGCTCATCAGGTTCCGCGCGTTGGCTGCGTTCTGCGTGCCCAACGCGCCGTCGACGGCGTCGCGCCCGTACAGGTTCGGATACGCGTCGTACGCGAGATCGTACGTCGGCATGATGATCTGGTGGAAGCTGAGCGACGTCGTGTTGTCGTTGAACAGCTTGATGTCGTTCTTCAGCTGCAGCTCGTTCCACCACTGATCCATCTTGAAGTCCTTGTTCAAGCTCGGATCAGCGAAGTAGACCGTCGACTGCAGCTTGCCGTGGATCTCGAAGTTCTCGGACCACCAGTCCGCGCGCGCTCGACTCGGAGCAGCGAGCGCAATCAGAGCGCCGAACATCACCGCCAGTACGCGCAGTGAGCTCGAGCACCACACGTGACCCCCCGTGGCCTCCCTCTTGGCCATTCTCCCTCCTCGTGTACGACCCGTATCCTGATCGGCCTGCAGCCGATCAATTACAACAGCTTACGCGATATTTCGAAACTCTTCTGCACCCTCACTGCGCACGAGCTTCGAGCGGGGGGAACTCGTATGACTCGAGCGTCTGTTCGACCATCCGCTTGTCGCCCTCGCGGAGGTTGATCGTGACGCTGCGCAGCAATCCAACGCCTCTGGCGTACCAGTCCTGGTAGGCGATCAACGGCGCCGCTGTGTCGACCGACGGATCCCAGTACTCCATCTCGACGAGAATCACGTCTTTGAACGTTCCGGCGGGGACAGTGACCTCGTCGGCGCGCTTGGTGCGGCCCGTCCACTTGATCAGCCCGCCGCCGCCCTCCGGCTGCTGCATCAGCCGGGTCTCGTTCGTCCACTCCGATCCCGGGGTCGCACCGAGTGGAATCACCCGCGTCGGGTCCTCGGATCCGAGCATCTTGAGGTGATCCGCTCGGGTGTAATCCAGTCCGGTGTAGCGGCAGAGGAAGCCGTCTGCAGTCACATACGCCGTGGGACCGATCGGCGCGAGGCCGAAGCTCTGGCCGACCGACTTCTCGTCCATGACGAACGCGTTGGCGGTGAGGCCCTCGACCGGCGAGTCGCCCTTGGCGATCACGTCGATCTCGGTCGAGGTGACGACCAGGTCCAGCTTGTAGCGCCAGCGCGCGCCCTTCACGAGCGGGAAGAAGTCGGTCGCCGCGGCGCCCGGCGCGCGGCTGGCGCTCGGCGCGCTTCGACACGCTGCGTCGGAGAGGAACAGCGCCAAGGCCGCTCCGAGCAGGGCCAGCCGGGTGATGCGTCGGGTGGGGGGGACGCTCGGCTGACCCTCGGCCATCTACGGGGCCTCGAGGAATACGCTGAGCACGGGCGCCGACAACATCGCAGCGCTGATGTTTCCAATCGCCACGACGGAGAGCAAGAGGCGCATCAGTCCGGCTTCTTGGCCTCGCCCTTCTTTTCCGGACCACCCATCCCGCGCAGGTTGGGGTCCACGCGCTGCTCGGGCAGGGTCGCCGCGGTGAAGCTGCTGCCGCCGTCGTCCGAGCGCAGGATCAGGCCGGCCTCTCCGACCGCGAGCGCGTTCTGTGCGCCGTCGAAGGTGCTGCCGGCGATCCAGTTGAAGAGCTTGGGCCGCTTCGGCTCGGTCCAGGTCGCGCCGCCGTCCGAAGTCACGAACAGCACCCCGCGGTCGCCCGCTGCCAGCCCGCGCTGACCCTGCCAGGAGATCGTGAACAGACCCGCGGTGGTGTCGACCGAGCGCGAGGTCCACTCACTGCCGTCCGCGTTGGCCACCAGCACGCCGCCCGCCAGGCCGACCGCGGCCGCGCTCCCGCCGCCCGCGGCCACGTTGAACAGGTAGAGGTCGTTCGGCGCGCCGGTGATCTGGCGCGTGCCGGTCCAGGTGACCCCGCCGTCGTGCGTGCGGAGCAGCGTCGCGAACTCACCGCCGATCCAGCCGTCGGTCGGGCTGCTGAACACCACCGAGTTGAGGATGCGGTCGGGCACGTTCTCGTCGGCGAAGGTGGCCGCGTCGAAGCTCTGCTTCTCCCAGCTCGCGCCGTCCTTGGTGTGGAGGACGGTGCCGAGGTCGCCGACGATCCACGCCTCGGTGGGCGAAAGCGCGGCGACACCGAAGAGGTTCACGTCCAGCGGGCGGGTGCCGCCCATCTCGTCGGGCACGGTCACCGACTGCCGCGTCCAGCTCTGACCGCCATCGACACTGTGGAGGATCACGCCGTTGGCACCCGCGATCCAGCCGTTCTTGTCGTCGGCGAACGACGTGGCGAACAGCGTCTCCGCGGTGGGCGTGTCGACCTGGACCCAGCTGCGGCCAGCGTCGGTGGAGCGCAGGATCGTGCCCCAGTATCCGCACGCCCAGGCGGAGTCGCCCCGCGCGGCGACGCCGAACAGGTTCGCCCGCGGCAGCTTCCAGCTCTCGATCTTGGCGGGGTTGAGCTCGGCTCCGCCCGACGGCGCGAGCAGCCACAGCGCCGCGCTGGCCGCGATTGCCGCCGAGACGCGCCTGAGTTGCCGGCCAGGCCGCAGTTTCATGGCGTCCCCCCTTCGAATCCGAAAGCCGCGATGGGGCGTATCATCCGGTTGGAGGTGCGCCGGGTCAACCCGGGCGGAGTGGCTTGAATCCGCCGGGTACACCGCGCATCATCTTTGCTCGCATGCTTCGCGGCAGAGGGGGCTCGGGCCGCAAAGCCGACACTTTTTGGAGGAACGCGATGCGACGAACACACTGGATGCCCGCACTGACCGGCCTGCTGCTCGCGGTCGGGACGAATGCGATCGCGGATGTGGGACCCGGGACGACCATCACCGCCGCGAACAAGACGGCAGCCAAGGGGGTCATCCCCGACGAGCTGTACCCGTACGTCGCGGACACGTTCGACGGTCTCGGCATGAAGATCGTCGAGACGCAGAAGTACACGCCCAACGCGGCCTACGTGAAGGCCACGGTGGACTATGCCTGCCAGGCCAAGCTCGACGCCGACGGGCGGCTGATGAACTACACCGCCGGCCAGCCGTTCCCGTATTCGGACTGGGCGAAGGACGCGACCAACCACAAGTGCGACCTGACTCCCGACGATCCGCAGTTCTCGCTCAAGCTCGCCTGGGACGTGAACTACCGCTGGCAGGGCGGCTCGGGCCTGAACCTGCCGCACTGGGGCTTCAGCAACATGCGGAACAGCGGCAAGGAAGTCTGGCGCATCGGCCAGGGCGAGTACCGCCGCACCTACTTCAGCCACCGCGCCGACCTGCTGCCCGCGACCACCGAGCTCGAGAAGGGCACCAACGTCGAGTGGGCGGAGTTCTTCGATGTCAAGACGCCGTTCGACCTGCGCGGCACCATGTTCCTGCTCTACCGCTACACCGAGCAGGGCAAGGAAGACGACACCTGGGCGTACATCCCGGCGTTGCGCCGCGTGCGCCGCATTGCGGCGACTCAGAAGTCCGACTCACTCCTGGGCACTGAGTTCACGCTCGAGGACTTCTACATCTTCTCGGGCTACGTCTGGGATCACCAGTGGGAGTACAAGGGTGAGTCGGTGAAGGCGGGCGTGATGAACTCGAAGCGCACCTGCTTCCCGAGCATCATCCCCGAGGAGCTGAAGGCGGCCCGCAACATGGCGCGGCTGGGTACGGACGAGGAGTGGTTCCACTGCAAGTTCGGCCCGTACAACGCCCTGCCGTTCGCGGACGAGACCTTCGAGAAGCGCAACGTCTTCCAGCTCGACGACGTGCCGAAGCAGAAGGGTCACCCGTACAGCCGCAAGAAGATCTGGTACGACAAAGAGACCATGATGCCGCTGTACTCGATCATGTACGACCGCGCCGGCAAGCCGTACCGGATCATCACCAGCGTGTTCAAGTGGAGCGAGGACAGCCCGGTCGCCGAGAACAAGGGCCGCAACACGCTCAACTACTCGGACATCATGATCGTGAACGTGCAGAACAACAACTCGCACACGGGACAGTTCGACAACGCGAACGCGTTCCCGTTCACGATCGACGAGAGTCGGAAGTACTACGACACCACGCGACTGAAGACTCTCGGCCGGTAAGTCCAGCGTTCCAAAGCATTGCGGCCCGTCGCTCCAGCGAGCGGCGGGCCGCAAGTTCTTAGGGCCGTTTGGCGCGCGGGCGGCCGCGCGCCCGCCCCTTCGCTCGGCTGCGCCTCGCTGCGCGGCCTTCGGCCTTGCGGTGTCAAGTCACTTTTGAGGCGCTTCTGGTGGAGCGGTCGGCTGCGGCCCGGTGCCCGGGCCGGCTTCGATGCGGAGCTCCTTCTGGTGCCGGCGGAGCTCGCGGGCGCGCTGGATCTCCTGGCCGAGCTCGACCTCGACCGTGCGCTCCTTGAGCAGCTCGCGCAGGCGCGAGACCTCGAGCTCGACCTCCTTCGACGAGCCCGGCGCGGGGTCGTAGATCACGGTGCGATGCTCTTCCTGCTTGCCTCCGCCGATGCCGACCGACGTGACGCGCAGCAGGTTGCGCCCGGGCACGAGCGGCGCGAAGCCGTCGAACGTGCCGTCGGCCAGCAGGCGCACGGCACGGCCGGGCTGATGGGTGGTGTCGTTGTCGATCTGGAGGTCCGCGACCTCGGACAGCTCCACCGACGGCAGGTGGAACAGCACGTCGCCGGGGCGATCGATCTCGGTGAGTGACCCGTCGGCGAGCTTCGACATCACCGACAGGATGTCGCGGCCGCGCACGGCCTCGGGGCCGAGCGCGAAGCTGTGCAGGTGTGCGCCCGCAGCGCCAGCACGTTTGGCGGCTTCGATCGCGGCCTTGGCCGGCAGCGGCTCGGGCTGCGGCATGGTCGGATAGCCGTCCGAGAGGAACAGGATGCTGCGCTTGCGCTCCGTCTTCCCGACCGGCGCGGCGCTCTGCAGCGCGTTCAGCGCGACTTCGATCGCGTCGGCGTAGTTGGTGCCGCCGTACCAGCCGTGCTTGTGGTCCAGCATGTCCAGCGCGGCCGCGAGCTGGGTCCGGCTGGAGTCGAGCGGCGCCACCAGCTCTGCCTTGTCGCCGAACGCGATCAGCGCCACGCGCGAGTGGGCGGCGTCGAGCAGCTTCAAGAGCCTGCGCACCGCGGCGATCTCCGCGGCCGCGATGGTGTCGCCGTCGTCGTCGCACAGCTTCTCGGGCGAGCCGTCCCCCCAGTAGTCCTCGCGGATCTCCGGAGCCGACTTGCCGACGTGGCCGTTGCCGTTGACGTCGACACCCGACGGCAGCCGCGTGCTGGTCGAGAGGTCGACCACGATCGCCACGTCGTGGAAACGGGCGCGGCCCGCGCCCGTCGAACCGGTGACCTCGATCATCCCGACCGGCACCTTCTGCACCACTCCCTCGACCGGCTCGGCGAGGTCGATCCAGACCTGCTCCTGACTCGCCTGGGCGTGCGCCCGAGGTGCCGGGAAGAGGACGAGGATCCCGGATAGGAGCAGCAGGGCGGCGGGAGCGCGGGCATTTCGGCGCACGGGGTCGCTGTACTATAGGAGACCGCATGGCTCGACCGCAGGGGGTGGGGACGTTGGCCGGGCTCGGCCTTTGGCTGGCACTGGCGCTGCCGGCGCGCGCGGAGGGGCTCGACCTCGCACCCGCACGCGCCTGCCTCGAGCGAAACGCGCCGAAATCGAGCGTGTCGTTCCTGGTGGAGTTCGTGAAGACCGACCGGATCGGCGGCGAGCGCATCAGCCGCGCGCTCGTGATGGGCAAGAAGCTGGACGACGGCCTGCGGCGGATCGTTCTGCGCTTCGACCGGCCGCTCGAGATACACGGCACGGCGATGCTGATGATCGAGAGCGCGAACGGTCCCAGCGACTTCTACGTCTGGTCGCCCGGGGAGCGCCGCGTGCGCCGCGTCTCGGGGCGCAGCAACAGCGGACTGTTCGGCACGGACTTCTCCTACGACGACTTCGAGAACTGGCGCTCGTTCCAGAAGCACGGCAAGGCCGAGCGGCAGGCCGACGGGAAGATCGGCGAGCGCAGCGTGTACGTGATCTCCAGCGCGCCGGCCGCGGGCGAACAGTCGAGCTACGAGCGCATCGTCAGCTCGGTCGACCAGGAGACCTGCGTGGTGCTCGAGATCGACTCGTACGAGCCCGGCGGGCGGCTGCGCAAGGTGCTGCATGCGGACCCGGCGAAGATCGTGCAGGTCGGCCCGCTGCAGATCGCGACCGCAATCGAGCTCGAGGACAAGCTCGACCAGACCCGCACCCGGGTCACGCTCGAGGACGTGAAGCTCGACACGGCGATCCCGGACGCGCGCTTCCGACCCGCGGACCTCTCGTCCGGAAACTGATCAGCGCGAGACCGCAGCGCCCTCGCCCTGGTCGAAGCGGACCTCGACCAGCTCCTGATCCATCTCGGCGATCGGCAGGAAGCGGGTGTGGTTGTGGGCGACGCTGCGGATCAGCCCGACGCCGCGCGCGTAGTAGTCCTCGTAGCTGTGCAGCGGCTCGTCCGTGCGCCACTCCAGGTCCCAGGCCGCACTGCGCACCACGATCACGTCGTCGAAGGTACCCGCCGCCACGTGCACGCGGCCCACGTTCTCCACCTCGGCAGTCCAGCTCTGCGTCGCGCGCCCCGGCGCGTCGAAGACGTCGACCTGGTCGTTCCAGCGCTGTCCCGACCGCGGGTCTACCGGCAGGAAGGCGACCGCTCCGTGGCCGAACAGATGGACCACTCCGTCGCTCTCGAGCTCGATCGCCGGGATGCGCGTCACGTAGCCGCCGCTCACGCGGTAGCCGACGAGGCCCGCGGGCTCGAGCCCGAACAGCTCGCCGTCGGCCCGCTCCTCGAACACGAACATGCCGCGCTCGGAGTCGCGCACCGGGCGCTCGCCGCGCGAGGTCACCTCCAGCTTCGTGTGCGAGAACAGGCCCGTGCGCATCTCGTACACCCAGTGCGCGCCCGGGAGCATGGGGAAGTAGTCGCGCGCCGCCGGGCCGGCGGCGTGCGGCGGCGGAGTCGTCGCGCAGGAGAGCAGCGCGAGCGCGGCGACGAGGGCGGCGGGGGTGCGGAGCATCGCGCGCATGGTAACCCTTTCCCTCGGATGCCGCGTGCGACACCCTTCTCGTTCATGCGTCGGCTGGTGGGGATCGGATGCCTGGTGGGGCTCGCCGCGTGTGCATCTCCCGCGGACATGTCCAAGAGCGAGCTGGGCTCGTCGCCCTGCGCCAAGCAGGCCGAGAAGAAGTGCGAGAAGCAGCTCGCCGGCTCCGACCAGCAGGCCTGCATGAAGCGCGAGCTCTACATGTGCGAGGAGCTGGCGAAACCTACGGAGTAGCCGGAGCGGGGGCGTTCGGGTCGCTCGCCTTCTCTTGCTCCATCAGCTCGCAGCGGTACTTCTCGCGCGCCACGCAGTTGCCGATGTCGGCCGAGCCCAGCTTCTCCTTGCAGATCCCCTCGGCTTCGCGCGAGCAGGGCGTCTCCGGCTCCTTCGCCTGAGGCGTGAAGTCGCCGCCGCGAAACGAGCAGCCCAGGGAGACGGCGAGCGAGAGCGCTGCTCCGAGGAAGAGGATGCGCCGAGGATGCGAATTCATGGATGTTCCCGACGAGAGCCGAAGCGCCGCGAGTACACCTCCGTGAACTCGGCGCCCAGGAGCAGCAGCTGGGCAGAGTAGTAGATCCACAAGAGCACCAACACGAGCGAGCCCGCCGCGCCGTAGACCGAGGTGACGCCGGCGCGACCGAGGTAGAGCCCGATCAAGCTGCGCCCCAGCCCGAACAGCACCGCGGTCACCAGCGCGCCCAGGGCGACGTCGCGCCACTCGATCCTGACGTCCGGCAGCAGCTTGTAGATCAGCGCGAAGAACGCCGTGATCACCGCGAACGAGAGCGCGACGTTCGCGAGGCGCAGCACCACGGAGAGCACCGGGAAGCGCTCGGCGAGCGTCTCGTGCACCAGCCCCAGCACCGCGGACGCCGCGAGCGACGCTAGCAGCAGCAGCCCGATGCCGCCGATCATCGTGGCCGAGGTCATGTGCCGGCGCACCTGGCCCCGGATTGCGCCGCGCTGCTTGCCCTGCACTTCCCAGATCTTGTTCAGCGACGACTGCAGCTGCGCGAACACCCCCGAGGCGCCGAAGGCCATCGTCGCCAGGCTCACCAGCGTGGCCACGATGCCCGAAGCCGGACGGCTCGCGCGCGCGATCATGTCCTCGATCATCTTCGCGCCCGCGGGTCCGATCGTGTCCTGGATCTGCGCGACGAGCTGGCCCTCCGCCGCGGCGCGGCCGAACACCAGTCCGGCGATCGCGATCACCAGCACGAGCAGCGGCGCGATCGAGAAGATCGTGTAGTAGGCCAGCGCGGCGCCGAGCGTGAGGGCGTCGTCCTTCTGCCACTCGACGACGACCTCCCAGAGGAAGTCCTTCGCCCTGACGAGCGCGGGGTGCATGCCTAGCGGCGTCTCCGCGGCGGCCCGAGCAGCGCGCCCATCAGCCCGCGCGTGATCGCGCCGGCGATGGTGCGCGCGACCGGCGAGTTCAGCGCCTCGACGATCGTCTCGCCGACGCCGCTCGCCCCGGGCGCGGCTGCGCCCTTCGCGGCAGCGCGCGCCGGTGCGCTCGCCGCGGCGGTGGCGCCTGCGTCCTCGCGCTCGAGCTTCTCCTTGGCGCTGTCGCGGTCGATCGCCTTGGCGTACTTCTGCACCTGCGGCGTCGACAGGCAGCCGCGCAGCTCGAGGTCGGTGAGCGGGCCCATGCGCGAGCCCGGCGGCACCAGCCGCGTGGCGAACGGCGGCGTCGGCACGCCGTCCGGCCCGAGCACCGTGACCAGGGCTTCGCCGATGCCCAGGCTGGTGAGCGTGCGCTCGACGTCGTAGAACTCCGACCTGGGGAAGGTACGCGCCGCCGCGCGCAGGGCCTTCTCCTCGTCGGGCGTGAACGCGCGCAGCGCGTGCTGCACGCGGTGGCCGAGCTGCCCCAGCACATCGGCCGGCACGTCCTTCGGGCTCTGCGTGACGAAGAACACGCCGACGCCCTTCGAGCGGATCAGCCGCACCACCTGCGCGACCTGATCGAGAAACGCCTTGCTCGCGTCGCGGAAGAGCAGGTGCGCTTCATCGAAGAAGAACACCAGCTTCGGCTTCGGCGTGTCGCCCAGCTCCGGGAGGTGCGACTGCAGCTTCGCCAGCAGCCAGATCATGAAGGTGGAGAACAGCGCAGGCTTGTCCTGCACGTCGCTGAGCTCGAGCACAGAGACGATGCCGCGGCCGTCGGGGGCACTGCGCAACAGGTCGTCGAGCTCGAGCTCGGGCTCGCCGAAGAACGCGAGCGCACCCTGCTGCTCCAGCTCGACCATCTCGCGCAGCAAGACGCCCACCGTCTGCTTCGACATTCCTCCGTAGCGCGCGAGCTCGGCGGCGCCAGGGCCCGCCAGGTGCTGCAGCGCCGCGCGCAGGTCGGCGAAGTCGTACAGCTCGAGCCCGCGGTCGTCGCAGTACTTGAACACCAGCGAGAGCACGCTCTCCTGCGTGTCGTTCAGCCCGAGCACCTTGGAAAGGAGCAGCGGGCCGAACGAAGTCACCGTCGCGCGGATCTGGGCGCCGCGCGCGCCGGTGAGCGAGAACAGCTCCACCGGGCATGCGCCGGGCTTCCAGGCCCAGCCCGTCTCCTTGGCGCGCTGCTGCACGGGCGCGTTCGCCTCGCCCGGCGCTGCGACGCCGGAGAGGTCGCCCTTCAGGTCCGCCAGGAAGACCGGGACGCCCGCGGCGGAGAGCTGCTCGGCGAGCAGCTGCAGGGTCTTGGTCTTGCCCGTCCCGGTCGCGCCTGCGACCAGCCCGTGCCGATTCGCCATGGCGAGCGGCAGCGCGACCAGCGGCTCGGGCAGACACTCGCCCGCGGAGACCGGCGCGCCGAGCACGAGCGCTCCGTCGCGCTTCGGGAACGCGCCCCGCGCCGCGGCGACCAGCTTCGGGTCCATGTGAGCGATTATAGGTCGCGTCAGAACCCGTAGCCGATCCCGATGATGTAGCTCAGGTCCGCCTGCTTCTTCCCTTGAGCCGGGTTGCTGTCCCAGGTCCAGAGGATCTTCGACTCGCCGAAGAAATCGCCCCAGATCTTGTAGCGGAGGCCCGTCTGAGTCTGGATCAGCTGGTCCTTCGTGAAGTGATAGAGGCTCGGATACCACACCGTGTACTGGAAGAACGTGAGCTCAGGATAGAAGGTCCAGTCCCAGTTCCAGGCGAGGCGCGCCGCGAGGAAGTTGTTGTCGGCCGAGCCGTGCAGGTGCTCCGACACGTACGACAGGCCGGCCTCGGTGTTGAACTTGTTGGTCTCGGTCTCGATCCACTGGTAGCCGACGCCGAGACCGGTCGTGAGGCGCAGGTTCAAGTCGGCGAACCGGTCCTTCTCCGCGCGCAGGTTGCCGTAGCCGTAGGTCTTGGGCTGGAAGAAGTAGTCGTACTGTCCGAAGCCGAAGCCCTTGCTCTTGCTCGCGTGCTGACCCGTCCCGTCTGCATCCATCGACTCGGCTGCCGAGTAGCCTGCGCCCAACGTGATCCGGTCCACCTCGCTGCGCCGGATCGCGTCGATCGTGGCGTCGACGTTGCTTCCGACGGTGTTGCCGCGGTCCCAGCGCGCGGCCACCAGCGCTCTGCCGTGGAACCGCACGGGCTCGGGGTTCAGCTTCGCTGTGTTCGCGAGCACGATCGTCTCGCCGCCGGCCGTCACCTGGCCCGGCTCCGACGGGCCGAGCGTGTCGGTCACGGTGCGTCCGTCGGAGAGCACCACCGTCACCGGCTGATCGCTGGACATGGTGGCGATGTCGGGCCAGTTCACGTCGACCTTTCCCGCGACCTTGGTGTCGATCGTGAGCTTCCCGGCGTCGAGCTTCACGATCTTTCCCGTCAGCTTGTCACCGTTGGTGAACTGGATCTCGTCCGCGCGCGCCGCGAGCGCGGGCGAGACGAGCGCAAGAAAGATCGCAATCGCGAGCTTCATCTGCAGTCTCCCTGTCGTTCGTCGACGCGCCATCATACTTGGCGCTAAGCTCGCGGCGTGCGCTTCGAGCCGACTGCGATCCCCGAAGTCGTCCGGGTCGAGCCGCAGGTGTACCGCGACGCGCGCGGCTTCTTCCTGGAGAGTTATCACCAGGCGAAGTTCGCGGCCGGCGGGGTGCCCGCGCGCTTCGTGCAGGACAATCACTCGCGCTCCGCGCGCGGAACGCTGCGCGGCCTGCACATGCAGCAGCGCTTCGCACAGGGGAAGCTGGTGCGCTGCGTCGCCGGCGAGGTCTTCGACGTGGCCGTCGACGTGCGGCGCGGCTCGAAGACGTTCGGCCAGTGGGTCGGCGAGACGCTGTCCGCAGAGAACTTCCGCCAGCTGTGGGTGCCGCCGGGATTCCTCCACGGCTTCTGCGTGGTCTCCGAGAGCGCCGAGATCCAGTACAAATGCACGGAGCTCTACCATCCCGAGGACGAGCTCGGCGTGGTCTGGAACGACCCCGAGCTGGGGATCCGCTGGCCGGTGACTTCCCCGCTGCTCTCGGCCAAGGACGCGGCGCTGCCGCGGCTGCGCGAAATCGAGGCGCAGCTGCCGCTCTTCTCGCGGTGAAGGACGCGCTCGACCTCGACGCGGTCCGCAGCGCGCGCCGGCGCATCGCGCCCTGGGTGCTGCGCACGCCGGTGCTGCGGCTCTCGCCGAGGCCGGGGCTCGAGCTGTTCGCCAAGGCCGAGTCACTGCAGGCGACGGGCGCCTTCAAGCTGCGCGGGGCGTTCAGCCTGATGACGACGCTTCCGCGCGGCTGCCCGGGGGTGGTCGCACATTCCTCGGGCAACCACGCGCAGGCGGTCGCGCGCGCCGCGCGGGCGCTGGGGCTGCGCGCGGTGGTGGTGATGCCCGACGACGCGCCCGCGAACAAGCGGGCGCGCACCGCGGCGGACGGCGCCGAGATCGTGACGGTGGGGAGCGACAGCGACCTGCGCGCGCGCCGCGCCGCCGAGATCGCGGCCGAGCAGGGGCTCGTGCCGGTGCCGCCCTTCGACCACCCCCTCGTCGCCGCGGGGCAGGGTACGAGCGCCCTCGAGCTGCTGGAGGAGGTCGACTCACTCGACGCCTTCTACGCGCCCGTGTCCGGCGGGGGTCTGATGGCCGGCAGCGCGGTGGCGCTGCACGCGCTCCAGCCGTCGCTCGCGCTGGTGGCGGTCGAGCCCGAGGACGCGAACGACACCGCGCTCTCGCTCGCCGCCGGCGAGCGGCGCAAGATCCCGCCGCCGCGCACGA
>Ga0306920_100000167_pt1 | contig 78361 bp, 67 predicted proteins | sample flu12Cox44000170_FD_204666 | JGI IMG/M metagenome (GOLD analysis project Ga0306920, IMG submission 204666) | Lab enrichment of tropical soil microbial communities from Luquillo Experimental Forest, Puerto Rico - flux4day.12C.oxic.44.000.170 (v2)... | ecosystem: Environmental > Terrestrial >...
GGCAGGACGCTGTCGGTGCTGGAAGCGGTCGAGGCCGTCGCGTTGGTGGTGAGCGCCGTCTGTCCGCTGGACACCTTCACCCAGCGCCTGATGGAGTTCGCGCGCGAACGCGAGCTGTGCCGGCTGGTCATCGTCAACAAGATCGACAGCCGCGATGCGCGCGCCGCGGACGTCCTGCAGCAGCTGCGCGAGTCGTTCGGCCCGGAGTGCCTGCCGCTCAATCTGCCTGCAGGCGCTGGCGACGGCGTGGTCGACTGCTTCTTTCAACCCCACGGTCGCGCCGCGGACTTCTCTTCCGTCGAGGCGGCGCACACGCAGATCATCGATCAGGTGGTCGAGCTCGATGAGAAGCTCATGGCGCTGTACCTGGAGCAGGGCGAGGAGCTCTCGCCCGAGCAGTTGCACGACCCGTTCGAGCAGGCGCTGCGCGAGGGACATCTGGTGCCGGTGTGTTTCACCTCGGCCGAGGGTGGCGCGGGGGTGGCGGAGCTGCTGCAGGTGTTCGAGCGACTCATGCCGAACCCTGCGGAGGGGAATCCTCCGCCCTTCCTCAAGGGTACGGGCGAGAACGCCACGCGCGTCGCAGTTGCGCCCGATCCGGGCCGGCACGTCATCGCACACGTGTTCAAGGTGTCCATCGACCCCTACGTCGGCAAGCTCGGCGTGCTGCGCGTGCATCAGGGAACCATCCGCCCGGGCAGCCAGCTGTTCGTGGGCGACGCGCGCAAGCCGATCAAGATCGCCCACCTGTTTCGGCTGCTCGGCAAGGACACCAGCGAGATCACTGCGGCAGTGCCCGGGGACATCTGCGCCATCGCCAAGGTCGATGAGTTGCACCTCGACGCGGTGCTGCACGATTCGCACGACGAGGACGAATATCACCTCAAGCCCGTGGTCTATCCGCCGGCCATGCTCGGTATGGCCATCGAGCCGGAACGGCGCGGCGATGAGCAACGACTCGCCGACACGCTCCACAAGCTCACCGCGGAGGATCCGTGCGTACGGATCGAGCACCACGCGGCTGTGAACGAGACGGTGCTCTACGGCATGGGTGAGTTCCATCTGCGGGTGCTGCTCGAGCGCATGACCGAGCGCTACGGAGTGCACGTGAAGACGCACCCGCCGAGCATTCCCTATCGCGAAACCATCACCCGCCCGGCCGAGGGCCATTGCCGCCACAAGAAGCAGACCGGCGGCGCCGGGCAGTTCGGCGAAGTGTACCTGCGCGTGGAAGCGCTCGGTCGCGGTGTCGGCTTCGAATTCGTCGACGATGTGGTGGGCGGGGCCATCCCCGGCCAGTACATACCGGCGGTGGAGAAGGGGGTACGCCAGGTGCTCAGTGAAGGCGCGCTAGCCGGTTTTCCAATCCAGGACGTGCGCGTCACGGTCACCGACGGCAAGCACCACCCGGTCGACTCCAAGGAAGTCGCTTTCGTCTCCGCCGGGCGCAAGGCGTTCCTCGATGCCCTGGGGAAAGCCACACCGATCGTGTTGGAGCCGATCATGCGCCTCGAGATCACGGCCCCGGCGAGCGCGATCGGCGACATCACCGGCGACCTCGCCACCAAGCGCGCGCGGATCAACGGTAACAACTCGCTCCCCGGGCAGCGCGCGACACTCAACGCATTCGTGCCGCTCGCGGAGATCACCGAGTACCAATCGCGGCTCAAGGCACTCACGGGAGGTCAGGGCGCCTACACCATGGAGCTCAGCCACTACGATCCGGTACCCGCGCGCAAGCAGCAGGAGCTGGTGCAGGCGTGGCGCCCACGCACGGAAGAGGAGTAGCGGGCTGCGGCAAAGCCGGCGCTGCTGTCATAACGCGGCGCGCCTTGTCATAACTCAGTCGCTCTTTATCGCCGGCACATCCCGGGTAAACTGGCGGTGGAGGAGAGCACATGAGAGCCGCCGTGTCCTTCACGCTCGCGCTGCTGGTCGCGGGCACATTGTGTGTCGGGTCGTCCGCGACTGCTGAGCCGACTACCAACAAGGAAGGCGATATCGTGCGCCCCAAGTCGAGTTCGTTTGCGCCGAACCACGGCTCGCATAGTCACGTCTACGGCGCTCCGATCCAGTCGCGCATCCTCAAGAGCCGTCCCAGGAAAAAACCGCAGCTCACGAGCTCGCCGCTGCCGGATTCGACTGGCGCCAAGACCTCATCCGGCGGCTAGTCGAGCCGTCACGCCTAGCCCTCGGGCTTCTTCCAGGTAACCGTGTCTCCGGTCTGCAGGCCGAGCTTCGCGGCCTGCCCGCCCCGGAGCTCGAGGACTGCGGCCACCGGAGTGTCCGAGCTCAGCGTCTGCAGCGACAGCGGTTGAGCCCGCTGGATGATCTTGGTTACGCGCCCGTGCCCGTCGATGAAGAGCATGTCGAGCTCGATGTAGGTGTTCTTCATCCACATGCTCTCGACGCGCGGCGGGTGGACCGGGAACACCATGCCCATGGTCTCGGGCAGGTCGTTGACGAACATCAACCCCTGCTGCGCGCGCGCGTCCGTGTCGGCAACCCAGACCTGGAAAGAATACGTCCGCGCGGCACGATCGCCGCCGTGATGGGCAATCTCGAGCGTAGTGCGCGGAAAGGTCGCGAGATCGATGGGGCCGTGCGCTTGCTGCGCCACGACCGGCGTCGCAACCGGCGCCGCGAGGACGGCGGCCGCGATCATCCAGGCGAGGAGTCTTGCAAGCGCGTGCGGTGTCGACATCGGTCTAGTCCTCGTCCCCGAAGACGGCCCGGCCGGCGAAATCGAAACGGTCGATGAGGATGCGGGCATCGCTGTTGAGGGTGCTCGCCGGCGCGATGCAGAAGCCGCGCGCGATGATCCGCCACGAGCGCTTCGGGCCGCCGAGCGCGCCGACACGTTCCTGCCGCAGCTCATCCACCGTACAGTGACCGTCGCCGCGGGTGGCGAACAGCCGTTCCTCGCCTTCGAAGATCACCGTGAGATTGGTCGGCAGGTCACGGCCGTCGCGCCCCTCGCGCACCGAACCCACGCCGAACACCAGCCGCACCCGGCGGCCGTCGCCATGCGGAGGGCCGGCAAAGCTGACACGGACACCGCTGCCATCGGGGCGCGGGCCGCCATCGCACTCGATCTCGGCATTGTCCCAATCGAGATCGAGATTGAGTGCGCCACGGATGCGGGCGTGCAGGTAGCCGTTGCCAGAGGGCAGGCAGCCGTGCGCGGCAGGCGCCCCCGCGGAGCTGACTGGCGCCGTGCCCGCGACGGTGAGGCCCGGCGCGAGTGCCAGGAGCGCCAGGGAGCTGAACAGACGGAAACAGTGCCACGACATTTTCGGCAGTGTACCGCGCGTCGCAGGCGCGTCCTACGGTGTTACCAACAACGCCTTGGCAAGTCGCGCATGCGCGCGGGCAATCCCGCGCGCGGCCATCAGGGTCAGGGCGAGGATCACAACACCCAGAATCATGCAGAGGAGGGCGGCCACCATCGACTGCGGAGCATCGAAAAACAAACCGTCGATCTGGATCATGGCTGGATCGAGTGGCAGCAGCCCGAGATCCCGGCCAAGCAGGACGAGCGGCGCGAAAGCGAGCCGCAGACCGAAGACGAGTCCCGCGGCGGCGATCGTGAAATAGATGATGCCGAGCGGCAGCATGAGCAAGAGGTACAGCAACGTCGTCCAGGTGCGCACGTCCTTCAGCATGTCCGCCATCCGGGTGAGCCACGACGCAGAAGGTCCCGGGTGCACCGGGCGGCGCGGCATGCGCTCACCGGTGGTCGCTTCCAGCAACCGTCCCTCGCCGAGCGCCAGCACACGCGCCATGCCGATGAACGCAAGGAAGAAGGGAATGCCGATGACGAGGATGGCGAGTCCCGCCGTGAGGCTGAGCCCGGCGACCACGAAGGTGAAGTACACGATGCCGGTCGCGAGAGTCAGCAGCATATAAAAGAGGGAGGTGTAGGCCCGCACATCCATGAACACCCCGAAGAAACGCCTGACGGCCGAGCCCTGCGCAGCCGCCGGCGGCGTGGGAGTCCTGAGTGCGGCCTTCACTTTCGCCTCGGTGTCCCGATAGGCCGCGGCAACCTCTTCCGGGGCACCGTAAGTGCTGGCAATGAGCTCGAGCACATCCGCTTCCGACCGCTCCGGATGCGACGCGACCTCGGCGCGCAGGTACTCCTCGGCGTCGTAGAGCGCGTCCTGGGTAAGGGCTGCGTCCTCGCCGGCGAGCGCACCACGCAGCTGCTTCAGATATTCATCGATCGAGCGGGGCGCAGTGGTACTCATGAGTCGGTTCCTTCGATGAAGCGGTCGACGAAGCCGCGCGTTTGCCGCCAGATGTGGCTCCAGTGGCCAAGCATCGCGCGGCCCTCGTCGGTGATGCGGTAGTAACGGCGCGGAGGACCTGCGTAGGAGGGCACGACGCGGCTCGTGAGGAGGCCGGCCGCCGCCAGCGCTCGCAGGACGGGATAGATGGTGCCCTCCTTGAAGAGAGCTTCCCCCTCGTTCGCCCGCTGCAGGCGCTTGGCGATTTCGTATCCATAGAGATCCTCGGTGCTTCGCTCGAGAACGGCGAGCAACACGAGGGCGACGAGACCGGCATTGAGGTCCTTTTGAAATTTCCGCGCCTGACTATCATCCATTTACTACTACTATGTAGTGCATAATACTAGGCGTCAACTAGTACTTGCGAACAAAAGTAGTGGTACCCGTCGCGGCGATTGATCGGACTGGCGAGTCGCCCGTCCACAAGGACGCGGACCGTCGCACTCGCGGGCTCCCAGGAGCGGGCTGCTAGACTCCGGGCGACCCGTCTTGCCGAAAGCCTCGAAAGCCCCGGATGAGAAACTCGTTGCTCGAAATCACCCCGGTGATACCGGAGAGCCTGGCGCGCCTCCCCGAACTGGCCGCAAACCTGTTCTTCAGCTGGCACCGTCCGATACGGGCGCTCTTTGAGGACCTGAATCCTGAGTTATGGAAACAGACGAACGGCAACCCACGCCTGGTGCTGCGCTGTCTCAATCAAGGGACGCTCGAGCGCTGCGCGCGGGATGAGTCTTACCTCGCACGCTATCACCTCGCGCTGCAGACGCTGGACAGGTACCTGAGCCTCACGGCCGACGAAGGCACCCTGGTGGCGTATTTCTGCGCCGAGTATGGCTTTCACGAGAGCTTTCCCATCTATTCCGGCGGCCTCGGAGTGCTCGCCGGGGATTACTGCAAAGCGGCGAGCGATGAGCGCGCCAACTTTGCGGCCGTCGGCCTGCTGTACGAGCAGGGTTATTTCACACAGACCGTCGACAGCGATGGCATGCAGCACGCCGAATACCTCGAGCACGATCCGCGCGACCTGCCGGTCGAGCCGGTACGGACGCCCACCGGCGATTGGGTGAAGGTGAGCGTACGGGTCGCCACGCGCGATGTAGTCGCGCGCGTGTGGAAGGCGCGGGTCGGCCGCGTGCCGGTCTATCTGCTCGACACCAACTGCGCGGAGAACGCCCCATCGGACCGTGACATCACACATCGCCTGTACGGCGGCGATGAGTCGACGCGCGTGCGCCAGGAGATGATTCTCGGTATCGGCGGTGTGCGGGCGCTCCGGGCGGTTGGCGCGCAGCCGGCCGTATGGCACCTGAACGAGGGGCACGCGGCCTTCCTGATCCTCGAGCTGCTGCGCGAGCACCTGACACAGGGTGTTCAGTTCAATGCCGCGCTCGAGGCGGTGGCGGCGGCGTGCGTATTCACCACGCATACGCCGGTGGCTGCCGGCCACGACGCGTTCGGGCTCGAGCTCATCGTGCAGCATCTCGATGCTTTCATCCGCGAGCTTGGACTCTCGGTCGAGCGCTTCCTCGAGCTGGCGCGCGCCCCGTCGGCCCCGGGCTTGTTCAACATGACACGCCTGGCACTGAATGGCACCCGCCACGTCAACGGCGTGAGCCGCATTCACGGCGCCGTCTCGGCGCGGCTGGTCGCCGACCAGTGGCCGGAGGTGCGCCCCGAGGACAACCCCGTGGGCTTCATCACCAATGGCGTCCACGTGCCGACCTTCCTGCATCAGCGTTGGATGGAGTTCTTCGATCGCGAGCTCGGCGGTGAATGGCGTGAGCGGCTGCGCGATCCGGATTTCTGGCGAGCCCTCGAGCAGGTGCCCGACGAGCGCTACTGGGCGACGGCACAGGACGTCAAGTCGCGCATGCTGGCGAACGTGCGCGAACGGCTGCAGCGCGAATATGAGCGTAAGGGCGGCAGCCCCGCCCAGCTGCAGCACGTCACACGGCTGCTCGACCCGCGCCGGCCCGATGTGCTCACGCTCGGCTTTGCGCGGCGTTTTGCCACCTACAAGCGGGCGACGCTGCTGCTGCGCGATCGCGCGCGCCTCGCCCGCCTCATCAACAACCCCGCGCGCCCGGTGGTGCTGCTCTACGCCGGCAAAGCTCATCCGGCGGACGAGCCCGGCAAGCATGTGCTGCGCGAGCTGCGTCAGCTCATGATGAGTCAGGAGTTCGTCGGCCGCATCATCTTCCTCGAGGACTACGACCTGCAGCTGGCGCGCAGCCTCGTCTCCGGCGTCGATGTGTGGCTCAACAATCCCATCGCACCGCTCGAGGCGAGCGGCACCTCGGGCATGAAGGCAGCCATCAACGGCCGGCTGAATGTCAGCATCCTCGATGGCTGGTGGGCCGAAGGATTCATCCACGACAATGGCTGGGGCATCCCGCCCGCCAACGTGCAGGACGCGGAGCGCCGCGACGCGCTCGAGGCCGAGATGATCCTCGGCACGCTCGAGGAGGAAGTGCTGCCGCAATACTACGACCGCGACGATGCGGGCTGCCCGCGCGAATGGGTGAGGCACAGCAAGCGCGCCATGATGACCGTCATACCGCGCTTCAACATGCGGCGCGTGCTGTTCGATTACACCCGCGGTCTGTACGTGCCCGCCGCCTCCCACTACCGCCGCCTGGCGGCCGATAACTTCACCGGGGCGCGCACTCTCGCTGACTGGAAGCAGCGCGTGCGCGCAGCGTGGCCCAAGGTGAGTCTTAAGCTGCTCAGCGACACGGCGCGCGACTTGCCGCGCGGTGAGCGCCTGCGGCTGCGGATCGCGGCGGCACTCAACGGCCTCGCGCCCGCTGACGTAAGAGTGGAGTTCGCCGCCCGGCGGCTGCTGCCGGACGCGGACCTGTCGCCGCCACCGCTCTCCTCGTACGCGCAGGCCGCGCGCGATGGGCTGTGGGAGGCCGCGCTCAGCGCCACCGACGAGCAGGACGCCGACGGGGCTGTTATCTTCGCGCTCGATGTGGAGCCGCCAGAGTGTGGACAGTTCCGCACCGAGGTGCGCGTCTATCCCTGGCACGAGCTGCTGTCGCATCCGTACGAGCTCGGGCTGATGAAGTGGCTGTGATGACGACCGCCCACGATGGTTGCGCTCACCGCGGCCCTTGAGTTGTAGTAAGGCTCATGTCGCGCCAGCCTGCCCGCGCCTCCTCCGGACGGTACGTGAGCCGCCTGACCGGCGGCACGCTCGCGATCATCATGGCGGGCGGGCGCGGCGAGCGTCTGGGCGATCTCACCGCAAACCGCTGCAAGCCCGCGACTCCCTTCGGCGGCAAGTTCCGCATCATCGACTTCGTGCTGTCGAATTGCGTCAACTCCGGCATCCGTCAGATCTCCATCCTCACGCAGTACAAGGCACAGTCGCTCATTCAGCACGTGCAGCACGGCTGGAGCTACCTGCGGGGCGAATTCGGCGAGTTCGTCGAAGTGGTGCCCGCGCAGCAGCAACTCGGCCCGGTGTGGTACCGCGGCACGGCGGATGCTGTGCATCAGAACATCGAGCTGATCCTCAGCCACCGGCCCAAGCACGTGCTGGTGCTCGCCGGCGATCACATCTACAAGATGGATTACGGCCCGATGATCGCGTATCACGTCGAGAAGGGCGCGGACATCACCGTCGGTGTGGTGGAGGTGCCGGCACCGGAGTCGCGGCATTACGGCGTGCTGACGGCCACCGAGTGGAACCGCGTCACCAGGTTCGCGGAGAAGCCGGCGAGCCCGGACACCCTGCCCGGGCGTCCCGACACCATCCTCGCCTCGATGGGCATCTACGTCTTCAACACGCGTCTGCTCGAGACGGTGCTCGCCGCGGATGCCGCCAATGAGGCTTCCGGCCACGACTTCGGCAAGAACATCCTTCCCGAGGCGATCGACTCCAACCGCCAGGTGTTCGCCTACCCGTTCCAGGACGTGAAGACGCGGGCCCAGAGCTACTGGCGCGACGTCGGCACGATCGATGCTTACTACGACGCCAACCTGGAGCTGGTACACGTGCGCCCCGAGCTCAACATCTACGACGAGGACTGGCCCATCTGGACCTACCAGGTGCAGCAGCCGCCGGCGAAGTTCGTGCTCGATGAGGACGGCCGGCGCGGCAGCGCCATCAACTCCATGGTATCCGGCGGCTGCATCATCTCCGGGGCGGTGGTACGGGAATCGCTGCTGTTCTCCGACGTGCGTGTCGAGGAGCGCAGCAGCATCTTCCGCTCGGTCGTCCTGCCGCACGCCGAGGTCGGCCGCGGCTGTGTCATCCACGGGGCGATCGTCGATGAGGGCGGCGAGATCCCCGACGGTACCGCCATCGGCGTCGATCGCGTATCCGATGCGCAGCGCTTTTTCGTGACCGAGAAAGGCGTGGTGCTGGTCACTCCCGACATGCTGCGCCGCCTGCGCAGCGCCAGCCGATGACGGCGGCACCGCGGTTGCCGGTGGTCCTGCTGTGGCACATGCATCAGCCACAGTACCGTGATGCCCTCACCGGTCGCTATGCACTGCCATGGACCTACCTGCACGCCATCAAGGACTACACCGACATGGCGGCACACCTCGAGAGCAATCACGACGCGCGCTGCGTCGTGAACTTCACACCGCTGCTCATCGAGCAGCTCGAGGAAATCGCCGACGGCATCGCCGCGCACCTGACGAGCGGCAGCCCACTGCCCGATCCGATCCTGGCGCTGCTCGGGCCCGAGAGCGTGCCGACCGATCCTGCGGCGCGGCTCGAGTTGCTGCGCGGGTGTCTGCGCGCCCAGCGCAAGCAGATGATCGAGCGCTTCGGTCCCTATCTCGAGCTCGCGACCATCGCCGAGACGCTCGGTACGCCCGAGCGCGTGAGCTACGCCTCGGACCAGTTCGTTCACGACCTCGCCGTCTGGTATCACCTCGCCTGGGTGGGTGAGACCGTGCGGCGCGCCGATCCGCTCATCGGACATCTCACCGAGCGTGGCCGCGATTTCACCGCCGAGGAGCGCCGCGCACTGCTCGAGCTGATCGGGAAGCTCGTCGGGCAGGTGATCCCGCGATACCGCCAGCTCGCCGAACGCGGTCAGTGCGAGCTCGCAGTGACGCCCTATGGGCATCCGATCATTCCGTTGCTGCTGGACTTCCAAGCCGCCCGCGACGCCGTGCCGGGCATGATGCTGCCGACGCATCGCGCCTATCCGGGCGGCGCCGCCCGCGCACGCTGGCACATTGAGGAAGCCATTCGCGTGTTCACGCGAGCGTTCGGGTTCGCCCCCGTCGGCTGCTGGCCCGCCGAGGGAGCCATCAGCGACGCGGCGCTCGAGCTTCTCGCCACAGTGGGCGGCTTTCGCTGGGCGGCGAGCAGTGCAGGCGTCCTGCGCAACAGCCTGGCCTTTACCGACGGCGCGGCAGCGCAGGATCCCGAGGCCTACAACCGTCCATACCGGCTCGGCGGGACGGGGATGAGCTGCTTTTTCCGCGACGATGCGCTCTCGGATCTCATCGGGTTCACCTACGCGACCTGGCACGGGGATGACGCCGCGGCCAACCTCGTCAACGAGCTGCAGCAGCTCGCGCGCGACTACGGGCCAGGCGCCAATCACGCCGTGCTCATCGCGCTCGATGGCGAGAATGCCTGGGAGCATTACCCCTTCAACGGCTACTACTTTTTGCGGGCGCTATACGCGCAGCTCGCCAACCATCCGCGTCTCGAGCTCACCACGCTCGCCGACTGCCTGGCGCGTGGCATGCAGCCTGCGCCGCTGCCGCGGGTATGCGCCGGCAGCTGGGTGCACGGAACGCTCGCGACCTGGATCGGAGACGCGGCGAAGAACCGTGCCTGGGATCTGCTGTGCGATGCCAAGGAGGCCTATGACCGTGTCATGCGTGAGATGAGCGATCCCGCCCGGCGAGCGGCCGCCGGCCGGCAACTGGCCCTCTGCGAGGGGTCGGACTGGTTCTGGTGGTTCGGCGACTACAACCCTGCCGATGCCGTGAGTCAGTTCGATCGTCTCTACCGCCGCCAGCTGGTCGCGCTCTACCGGGCGCTCGACCTCACCCCACCCGGTGTGCTCGCGCTGCCCATCGCGGCCGGCAGCGGCATGCCCGAGCACGGCGGGGTCATGCGTCGTGCCAACGCCTGAGCCCAGGGCGCAGAGCGTGGAGCGAGCCGCCATGGTGAGCGCAAGACTCCCGGTATTCGACCGCCGCCGTGCCGGGGTGCTGTTGCCCATGTTCTCGCTCGATGCGGCGCTCGGACGTGGCGGTCGCGCATTCATCGACTGGCTGGCCGAGGGGCAGTTCTCGGTATGGCAGATACTGCCCGTTGGACCGGTGGGTTCCGATCGCTCTCCCTACTGGGTGCGCTCGGATTTCGCCGGTAACCCGGCGTTCCTCGACCCAGCGGAGCTTCCGGACCCCAACACACCGATCAGTGCGGAGTTCCTCGCGGTCTCAGGACCGTGGCTGCGCGACTACGCGCTGTTCGAGGCGCTCAGCGAGGCGCAGGGAGGTGCACCGTTCTGGCGCTGGCCGATGCCGTTGCGTGATCGCGATCCTGCGGCGCTCGAGGCGGCGTCCCGCCAGCTCGCCCCCAAGGTGGACCGTATCGAGCGCGAGCAGTACGCGTTCTACGTGCAGTGGAAGCGCCTGCGCGAATACGCGCGCGGACGCGGAGTGCGGCTCTTCGGTGACCTGCCCTTCTACGTCGGGCCCTCCTCGGTCGAGACCTGGACGCACCGCGGACTGTTCCGACTCACCCCGACCGGTGAGCCCGCGGCGGTGGGCGGTGTGCCGCCGGATTATTTCTCCGAGCTCGGGCAGCTGTGGGGCAATCCGGTGTACGACTGGCCGGCACTGGAGCACACGGACTTCGCCTGGTGGGTGTCGCGCGTCCGCGCGCAGCTCGCACGGCTCGACCTGCTGCGCATCGATCACTTCCGCGCCCTTGCGGCGTACTGGTCCATCCCCGCCGGAGCCCCCGATGCGCGCAGCGGCGCGTGGCTCAGCACTCCGGGCGAGCACCTGCTGCGCCGCCTGCGCGAGGCTTTTCCCGACATGCCGCTGGTCGCGGAGGACCTCGGCGTCATCACCGAAGACGTGTTGCAGCTCAAGAACGGATTCGGCCTCCCCGGAATGCGCGTACTGCAGTTCGGTTTCGATGGCGCCCCGGACAACGTCCACGTTCCCTACCGATACGTGCGCGAGTGCGTCGTCTACACCGGCACGCATGACAACGACACGACCCTCGGCTGGTACGCCTCGCTCGATCACGAGACGCGCGAGCGCGTTGACTTCTATCTGCGCGTGACACCCGGATCGATGCCCGAGATGCTGAACCGCGCGGCGCTCAGCTCGGTAGGTGAGCTCGCGATCATTCCCCTGCAGGACCTGCTGGGCCTGGGTCCCGAGGCACGGATCAACACCCCCGGAACGGACCACGGCAACTGGCTGTGGCGCGTGCCACCCGGCGCATTGTCGGCCGACCTCGCAAAGCGCTGCGCGCAGCTCAACCGGGTCTTCGGCCGCGTGTGAGGTCCGCGCACCCTGCCCGGCCGGCAAGCCGCGCCAGGCGCACGACGAAGTCCGCGGCGCGGCTGGCTGCGACGCTCCTGGCTGCGACGCTACTGCCCGCCTGTGCGCTCGCGCCGAAGCTCGAGGCACCGAAGCTGTCGATCGTCGACGTGCAGGTCGTGAGCGCGGAGCTCTGGACGCAGCACCTCAAAGTGCGGCTGCACGTCCACAATCCCAACGACCGCGAGCTGCCGGTCAAGGGGCTCGAGTACCGCATCGAGATCGCGGGCGAGCAGTTCGCGACTGGCGAGTCCGCGGCGAGCTTCGTGGTGCCGCCGCGCGGCGATGCCGAGTTCGACACCAATGTCACCACCAACTTCGCGGGTGCGGTGATGAAGCTTCTGGCGCGCGGGCCGAATGCGGTCACCGAAGGAATAGCCTACCGCCTGTCCGGGAAGGTCTGGCTCTCGTCAGGCCTGTGGCGCTCGATTCCCTTCGATCAGGGCGGGACGTTCAAGCCGTGAGCTTCCGATACAGCTCGACGTACTCCGCCCCCTGGTGTTGCCAGGAAAAGTCGCAGCGCATGCCATTGCGCACCATGCGCGTCCAATCCGCGGGGCGCGCATAAAGATCGAGCGCGCTGTTCAGCGCCCACTCGAGCGCCGCTGAGTCGAACTCGTTGAAGACGACGCCCGTGCCGCGCCCGCTCGCCAAATCGTAGTCCTCGACCGAATCGGCGAGCCCGCCGGTCCGCCGCACGACCGGCACTGTGCCGTAGCGCAGGCTGTACATCTGGTTGAGCCCACAGGGTTCGTACCGCGAGGGCATGAGGAACAGGTCGCTCCCCGCCTCGATCCAGTGCGCGAGCTCATCGTCGTAGCCGCTCTCGTAACTCACACGACCGCTGAAGCGCCGCTCGAGATCGGTGAAGAACTGCTCGTACCGCGGCTCGCCGCTGCCGAGCACCACGAACGACCACGGCCGTGCGGTGAGCACCCGTGGTACCGCGTCGAACATGAGGTCGATCCCCTTCTGGACGGCGAGCCGGCTCACGATGCCCGCGAGCGGGACTTCGGGGGCTGAGTCGAGGTTGCGGCGTGCGAGTAGCTGGCGCTTGAGCTGTCGCTTCACCTCGAGAGTGTCGGCATCGTAGTGGAGAGGGAGGTAGCGGTCGCGCCGCGGATCCCATTCCTCGTAATCGACGCCGTTGAGAATACCCGACAGGTCGCCCTGCGCCGCGCGCACGCGCAAGCTGTCCTGCAATCCCATGCCGTACTCATCGGTGCAGATCTCGCGCGCGTGCGTCGGGCTGACGGTGGTGAGGGTGTCCGCATACAGGATGCCGTGGCGCAGGGCATTGATGCGTCCGGCGAGCAGATCGGGCCGATAGAGCAGCCGCTGCGCGGCGGGCGCAAGCGCGAGGTCCGCCACACGCGTCGCGGGGAAGATGCCCTGATAACCGATGTTGTGAATCGTGAGCACCGTGCGCGCGTGCGCCAACAGCGGCTCGTCCGCGTACAGCGTGCGCAGATAGAGTGGCGCGAAGGCCGTGTGCCAGTCGTTACAGTGAACGATCTGCGGTGCGAAGCCGAGAAGCTGGCAGGTGGTGAGGGCGGCGCGCGTCAGGACGAGGAAGCGCACGTGCTCATCGGGATCGGAGGTATAGAGCGCGCCGCGGGCGTAGAGGGCCGGACAGTCGATGAGGTAGGCGAAGGCCCCCTGGGGGAGCACAGCACGGAGCACTGAGAAGTGGTAGGTCCGCGCACCGACCTCGAGCGGGACGTCCGTGAGTCCTGCGACCGGCTCGGCGGCGCAGGCCGAGCGGTCGATGGAATCGTAACCGGGTGTGAACAGTCGCACGTCATGACCCGCGAGAGACAGGTAGCGGGTGAGGGCGCCGGCGACGTCAGCCAGCCCGCCGGTCTTCGAGAGCGGCTCGACCTCGGAGGCGAGCAGGCAGATCGCAAACTTCTCTGGCACGGGGCGGGTTATTTTGCTCAGCGACCGTGAGGTTATGATGCAGCCATGCGGCGGGTGTTGATCGGGCTCACGGTCACGTTACTGGTCGTCGTTTCGATCGGCGTAGGCGTGGCCGTTGCGCGCTGGCCACATCCGCACCTCTGGCCGTAGCGTCCGTTCAGTCTAACCGATGTCTTCGGCGCGGTCGGGTGACGCGGCCGCTGCACCAGCCAGTAGAAAGCGGTCTCGCTCCCAAGTCTGGCTCACTTTGACGGACCGGCGTCAAGGGCTGCGCATTGTCAAATGGGTGTCATATTCAGTAAGATGTTGATTAATAAGAAATATTAGTGCTCCAGCCCCGACGCTCACCCCGCGGAGCTGGTAAACTAAGGTCCGTTCAGCGTCGCCGAAGAGATCCATGTCTGCCTCTCCCTACAAGCAACTCGAGCAGGAGTTCAAGCGCCTTCATGCCTTCCGGGGCGCACTGTCGCTCCTGCGCTGGGACGCGGCGGTGATGATGCCGCGCGGTAGTGCCGATGTTCGCGGTGAGCAGCTCGCCGCGCTCGAGACCGAGCACCACGCCCTGCTGACCGCCCCGCGCATTACGCGTCTGCTCGACCGGGCACAGGCGAACACCCAGGGCCTGGCGGACTGGCAGATCGCCAACCTTCGTGAGATGCGACGCCAGCGTGATCACGCCATCGCTACGCCCGTGACGCTGGTCTCGCGGCTGACCAAGGCCGCCTCGCGCGCGGAGTCGCGTTGGCTCGAGGCGCGTGCGCAGGGAAAGTTCGAGGCGTTCGCCCCCTATCTGGAAGAAGTGGTTCACCTGGTGCGCGACAAGGCGGCGCTGCTGGGTCAGGCGTTGAATCTCGCCCCCTACGACGCGCTGGTCGATGAGTTCAGCCCGGGCCTCACGACCGCCGACATCGATGCCATGTTCAAGGCGCTCTCGCGGCGGCTTCCGGTGCTGATCCGCGAGGCGATCGCTGCCCAGGAAGGACGCCCGTTCCTGCCGCTCACCGGCAAGTTCCCTGCCGCCAAGCAGAGGGCGCTCGTGGTCGAGGTCATGAAGGCAGTGGGATTCCCCTTTGATCGCGGCCGGCTGGATGAAAGCGAGCACCCCTTTACCGAAGGAGTGCCCGGCGATATCCGCGTCACCACCCGATTCGATCCCGACGACGTGTTCACCGGGATCCTCGGGGCGCTGCACGAGACCGGGCACGCGATGTACGACCTCGGACTTCCGCACGAGTGGCGTGACCAGCCCGTGGGCCGCGATCGCGGCATGGCCCTCGAGGAGAGCCAGTCCCTGCTCATCGAGATGATGGTCTGCCGCAGCCGCCCCTTCGTCCGCTACGTCCAGCCGCTCATCGGGAAGCATTTCGGCGCCGCCGGCCCCGAATGGGACGTCGAGAACATCTACAGCCATCTCACCCGCGTGCAGCGGGGCCTCATTCGCGTCGATGCGGACGAGCTCACCTACCCGCTGCACATCATGCTGCGCTATGAGCTCGAGAAGCAGCTGCTTTCCGGCGAACTGGCGGTGCGCGACCTCGCCGAAGCCTGGAACGCCGGTATGGAGCAGCGGCTGGGTATCCGCCCCTCGAACGATGTCGAGGGCGTCCTGCAGGACATTCATTGGGCCGTGGGCTCGTTCGGGTACTTCCCCTCGTACGCGCTCGGGGCCGTCATCGCCGCACAGCTCTACGAGAGTCTGCGCGCGGAGCTTCCCGCGCTCGACGAGCAGCTGGCACATGGGGAGTTCTCGGGTCTTTTCGGCTGGTTGCGGACGCACGTCCATGGGCTCGGTGCCAAGGTGCCGGTGCAGGAGCTGCTGAAAGAAGCGACCGGCAAGCCGCTTTCGGCCACTTCTTTCGTGCGCTACGTCGAGGCAAAGTATCTCGAGCAAGCCGAGAGCAGCGCCGCCGCCTGAAGAGCCCGTGACCAAGCCCTCCCGCACCCTGACGCGCCTCACCGCGCAGCTGCGTGGCGCCGTCGGCAAATGCATCGCCGACTACCGCATGATCAGCGCGGGCGATCGGGTCATGGTGTGTCTGTCCGGGGGCAAGGACTCGTACACCCTGCTCGACCTGCTCTTATCGCTGCAGCGCAGCGCGCCGGTCGACTTCGAGCTCCTCGCGGTGAATCTCGATCAGAAGCAGCCCGGGTTCCCGACGCAGGTGCTGCCACAGTACCTGCGCGGCCTCGGCGTGCCCTACACGATTATCGAGCAGGATACCTACAGCGTGGTGAAGCGCGTGATTCCGGCCGGACGGACGCTCTGCGGGCTGTGCTCGCGGCTGCGGCGCGGTGCGCTCTATCGCTTTGCCGTCGAGAACGGCATGACCAAGATTGCACTCGGGCATCACCGCGACGACATCGTCGAGACGCTGTTTCTCAACCTGTTCTTCGGCGGGCGTCTGAAAGCGATGGCCCCGAAGCTGCTCTCCGATGACGGCCGGCACATCGTCATCCGCCCGCTCGCGTACCTGGCAGAGCGCGACATCGCCCGTTACGCACGCGGCCGCGCCTTCCCACTCATTCCCTGCCGGTTGTGCGGCTCGCAGGAGAATATGCAGCGCGTTGCCGTGAAAAACATGCTCGCCGCGTGGGAGCGCGAGTACCCCGGTCGGACCGAGTCGATCGCCTCGGCGCTTCGCAACGTCGAGCTCGAGCACCTCGGAGACCCGCGGCACTTCGACTTCGCGGGCCTCGACCTGCGTCGCGCGGCTGCCATGAGCGAGCGCGACGAGGAGGAGCTCAGCGACTGTCTCGATAAGCTGGCACCGCCTCTCGAGGCCGCTGCCATCTGCTGACCGGCGCGCGCAAATTCCGCGGCGGCAAATTCTGGGCAGCACGGCACTACGCACGCGCCGGAGGCGGCGCTAGGCTGTAGCCGCCGTGGACCCACACCCCGCCGCCAACAGCGCCTCCCTGCCGTTACCCAACTCCTATTGGGTACTGCCCGGGCGGCTCCTGGCCGGTGAGCACCCGGCGGGCATGACGGCGGAGATGACGCGTGAGCGGCTGTCGCGACTGCTCGCGGCGGGCGTCGACTGTTTCCTCGACCTGACGCAGCCACACGAGATCGCCCCGTACGACGCCTCGCTGCCCCCGGAGGTCGACTACTTCCGATGCTCCATCGTGGATCACTCCACCCCTGCGGACGCGCGCGAGATGACGGAGATTCTCGGATGCCTGCACGGCGCGCTGCGCGAGGGGCGCGTCGTCTACCTCCACTGCCGCGCCGGGATCGGTCGCACCGGCATGGTGGCGGGCTGTCTGCTCGTCGAGCAGGGATTTGCGGGAGAGGAAGCGCTGGCGGAGCTCAATCGTCTGTGGCGTCAGAGTGGCCGCTCGGCCCAGTGGCCGACAGTGCCGGAGACGGACGACCAGCTCGAGTACGTGCGGCGCTGGGCACCACTTCCGGCCGAGGAATCCGACCCGCTGCTCGCACCCTCGACGCTCGCTGCGGCACGCCCGCTGCGCGGGCGGTTCCAGGGCACGCTCTTCGGTCTCGCCACAGGGGATGCCGTCGCGGCAGCCACTCAATACCGGCGACCCGGCCGTTTCACGCCCGTCGGCGACATGCTGGGGGGCGGTCCCTTCGACCTGCCACGGGGCGGCTGGAGCGACGATACGGCGATGGCGCTCTGCCTCGCCGAGAGCCTGATCGAGCGCGGTGGCTTCGATGCGCGTGACCAGGTCGCCCGCTATCGGCGCTGGCAGAAGGAGGGTTATCTCTCGGCCACCGGGCAGTGCCTCGGGATCACCGCAGGCACGGCCCGGGCTCTGGCCCTCGCGCAGTGGCGCCGTCAGGCATTCTCGGGGCCACATGACCCCGGGGTCCTGGATCCGGAGAGCCTTTCACGGGTGCCCCCGGTCGCGATGTACTTCTTCTCCAATGGCGCAACCGTCGCAGCCGAGCAGGCCGCCGAAGCCGCACGCACCACATGCCAGGCGCCGCTCGTGCTCGCCTCCTGCCGCGCGCTTGCCCGCGCCCTCCATGCTGCGCTTTCCGGACAGCCGAAAACTGCCATCCTCGCCGCCGCGCGCGCGGACGAGTCGCCCGTGACGCTACCGGGCGCAGCGCCACCCGAGAGTGCGCCCGCAGTGCTCGCTGCCGCGCTCGATGCCTTCGACCGCACACCTAATTTCCGTGAGGCAGTTCTGGCCGCCGCCAATCTCGGGGGCAGCTCCGATGTGGCGGCGGCCGTGTGCGGGGCGCTGGCCGGAGCGCACTACTCGGGCAGCGCCATTCCGCGCCCCTGGCGCGAGAGCCTGATGAAGAGATACTGGCTCGAGAGCTATGCCGATCGGCTGCTGGCTCACGCGTTGATGGGACTCGGGACGTAGCGCATCCCACGGGCACTTGGGTAAGCTCACTCGCGGACCGTCTCCCTCAGGGTATCCGCCAGGCACGTATGTCTCCGGCACGCGTCAGCGGCCGTTCCGCGTCCGTCGCGCGCACATGGCTCCGTTGCTCGGACGAGGAGCTGCTGCGCATGCGCTTCTGCGACCTGCGCCTCTCGATCGAGCGCTCGGCGATCGCGCGGCACGTGCGGCAACTGTACGCGGATCTCGAGCGGCGCGGCCTGTCGCTGCGGCCACACGTCTGGTTGTCGGAGGAGTGGTTCTCGCCGGACGGCGTGCCGGGCATCGCCGTGCCCTTCTACCTCGCCCATCCGCGGCTCGAGCGGCTCGAGCGTCGCATCATGGGCGAGGCTGAAGGCGGGAACTCGCGTCTGCTGATGCGCATCCTGCGTCACGAGGCCGGGCACGCGGTCGACAACGCTTACCGACTGCGAAGGCGGCGACGCTGGCGCGAAGTGTTTGGGCCAGCCTCCCGGCCCTACCCGGCACGCTACCGCGCACGTGCCGGGAGCCGCCGTTATGTCCATCATCTGGGCGAGTGGTACGCTCAGGCGCATCCGACCGAGGATTTCGCCGAAACCTTCGCCGTGTGGGTTGCTCCGAAGTCCGGCTGGCGCAAGAGCTACGCGGACTGGCCGGCATTCCACAAACTCCAGGCGGTCGAGGAGCTGATCGCGAGCGTACGCCGGCGGCGCGCACCGGTGCGCAACCGTCTGCGCATCGAGCCCCTCGAGCACAACACCCGGACGCTGGCGCAGCACTATCGGCGCAAGCTCGCCCGCAACCGTCTCATCCGCCGCGGCCTCGCCGATGAGCTGCTGCAGCGCGCCTTCACGGCGCAGCCCGCGCGGCGCGGAACCGTGCGCGCCTCGACGCTGCTGCGCACGCACGCCCGGGCTCTGAGCGCGAGCGTCGCACGGGCGCTCGCCGGCGAGCGTTACAGCGTCGAGCAGGTCCTGCACATGCTCATCGAGCGCAGCGGCGCACTGCGGCTGTATGTGCGTGGCAACCAGCGCGACGCGCTGCGCTACTCGCGCTGGATGCTCGAGCGGCTCACGGCGGTGTACTCCCAGGGCGAGACTCCCCACCTGCCCTTATGAGGCGGCTGCGCACCCTCGTCGTGGTGCACGCGAGCCTGGTGCCGCCGGAAAGCCTCGAAGGCCACAGCGACAAGGAAATCGAAGAGTGGCGCACCGAGTACGACGTCACCAGCAACCTCCGCAACCTCGGCCATGAAGTGCGCTGCGTCGGTGTCCTCGACAGCCTCACGGAGCTGCGCAGTGCCATCGCCGACTGGAACCCGGACATCGTCTTCAACCTGCTGGAGGAATTCGACGGCATCGTCACCTACGACCAGCACGTAGTGGCGTTTCTCGAGCTGCTGCGCCAGCCGTACACCGGCTGCAATCCGCGCGGACTCCTGCTGTCGCGGGACAAGACGCTTTGCAAGCAGCTGCTCTCTTTTCACCGCATTGCCACACCACAGTTCGCCGTGTTCAGGCGCGGCGCGCGTTTTCACGTGCCGCGCAAGCTGCGCTTCCCCCTGTTCGTGAAGTCGACGGTCGAGGATGCCTCCCTTGGCATCGCCCAGGCCTCGGTGGTCGAGGATGCGGCGCGTCTGAAGGAGCGCATCGCCTTCGTGCACGAGCAGGTCAAGTCCGATGCCCTGGTAGAGGAGTACATCGAGGGACGTGAGCTGTACGTCGGCGTCATGGGCAACGAGCGTCTGACACGCCTGCCGGTTTGGGAAATGGTGTTCGGCTCGATGCCCGATTCGCTCGCGGCCATCGCGACGCGCAAGGTGAAATGGGACAAGCGCTATCAGTCGAAGTACGGCATCACCACACACGCCGCCCTCGACCTGCCACCACAGGTACTCACGGCACTCGACCGATTGTCGCGCCGCATCTACCGGGCGCTCGGCATGTCGGGTTATGCTCGCATGGACTTCAGAGTGACCCCGCAGGGCCAGGTGTACGTGCTCGAGGCCAACGCCAACCCCAATCTCGAGACTGCCGAGGATTTTGCCGAGTCAGCACGCGCGGCCGGTACGCCGTACGGCGAGCTGCTCGAGCGCCTCATGGACCTGGGACTGAAGTACCGCGCACAGTGGCGGGCGTCCTATGGGTGAAATGGCGCTCACGGGGCACTGCGAGCGAAACGTCGCGGGGGGCTTCCTCGCCGGGCTGCTGCTCCTGTGTGGCTGCACCGACCAGACCAAGGTCCAAGAGGGCGAGATGACGCAGCTGCTCGCCGTGTTTCCCGGACAGTACGACAACACGGCCCAGGTGGAAGCCGATATGCGCGCTCATGCGCACCCGCCGCACGACGCGATCGCGCTCACGATCACGCACGTCTATACCCCGCGGCTCGGGCACCACGTGTACTACGCCCAGGAAGCCGCCGCAGACGACCCCCGCCGGGTGTTCAGCCAGAAGATGTATTCGTTCACGGTCGATGACAAGCGCGGCATCGTCGAGACCCTCTACGCGCTGGCCGAGCCGCTGCGCTGGCGCGATGGCCAGCTGAACAAGGACATGTTCACGGGGATGGTAATGGAGGACGTGCAGCCGGAAGCCTGTCAGCTGCTGTGGAAGAGCAAGGACTCGGGCTTCGTCGCAACCCACGATCCCAAGGTCTGTCCCGATGCCGGCCACGGCGCGCTCCTGACGCAGGCCGCATTCGCGGATGGCGTTCTGACGATCGGCGACTACAAGTTCCGCCGGGCGCACTAGCGAATCTGGCCCATCCGCTCGCCTGTCTACGGAGTGCTCGGCTGGTGAGGTGACTCTTTCAGATGCGTATCGAGCCACTCCAGCACGGTGTGATACCACAGCACACTGTTGGCGGGTTTCAGCACCCAGTGGTTCTCCTGTGGAAACACCACCAGCCGGCTTTCGATGCCACGCCGCTGCGCTGCCGTGAACGCGGCGATCCCCTGGGAGTAGGGGATACGGAAATCCTGCTCGCCGTGGATCACGAGGATTGGCGTGCGCCACTTCGCGACGAAGTCGACCGGGTTGAACTGCTCGTAACCCTGCGGATTTTCGTAGTAGGGTCCGCCGAGCTCCCATTCGGGGAACCATAGCTCCTCCGTCGAGTAGTACATCATGCGCTGGTCGAACACGCCGTCGTGGTTCACGATGCAGCGGAAGCGGTCCGGCCAGTTGCCTTCGATCCAGTTCATCATGAATCCGCCGTAGGAGGCGCCGAGCGCGCAGGCGCGATCGCCGTCGAGCCAGGGAAACTGCTCCATGGCGGCCGCCAGCCCTTTCTGCAGGTCGACGAGGGGCTTACCGCCCCAGTCGCGGCTGATCGAATCCGTGAACGCCTGGCCATAACCGGGCGAACCGTGGAAGTCGATCATCACGATGGCGTAGCCGCCGCCGGCAAAAGCCTGGGCGTTCCAGCGATAGGTCCAGAGGTTGGACAGGCTGACCTGCGGGCCGCCGTGCACCACGAAGGCGATCGGATAACGCCGGCCGGGCTCGAAGCCCCAGGGCTTCATGACGTATCCGTACACCGTCTCATTGTTCCAGCCCCGGAAGCTGAATTGCTGGTACTCGCTCATGTGCCGCGCGGCGAGCAGATCGTGGTTCACGTCGCTGAGGCGTTGAGCCTCACCACCGCGCAGCGCCACTGAATAAAGATCAGCCGGACCGCCGAGGTCGGCGCGCGTGAACACTACACGGTCTGCGGTCGCGCTGAACCCCTCCACAAATCCACCGGAGGTCAGCCTCTTGCTCACACCGCTGTGGGGATCGATGCGATAGAGCACGCGCTGACCGAGCTCATCCACGACGCCAAGCAGCGCTCGGCCGTCGGCCGTCGCGCCCAGGTGTTGCACTGAACGGTCCCAACCGCCGGTGAGGGCATGCCCGGCAGCGCTGCCCGCGGCACGCACCATGATGTGAAAGCGGTCGGACTCGAACCCGGGTCGCTCCTGTGCAAGCCACGCGAGATCGCCGTTGGCGAGAAAAACCGGCTGTGCGTCCCAGGCGGGGTTGCTGGCGGTGAGGTTGACCGGCGCGGTGCTGGCATCGACCGGCACCTGGTACAGGTCGAAGTTGGTGGACCAGGCCTCGGTGTGCCCGGCGACGCGCGCCGAGAACACCAGCGCACGTCCATCGGGGCTGAAGGCGAAATCCTCGTCCCCGCCGAAGGGCTTACCCGGGACGTCGGCGTCGAAGCCGCGCATCACATCGACGGCCGCGGTCGTCGGTACCGACGCATCGGCGGGCACGGTGAAAAGATGGGAGCGCGTGCCATCGCTCCAGCGGTCCCAGTGCCGCACGAACAGACGATCGTAGATGCGCGCGTCGGTCTTGGCTTTCGCCCGCGCCTCGAGCCGCTGGCGCGTGCAGTCGAGCGTCGGGCAGTCCGGAAACACCTCCATCGAGACCGCCAGCAGCTTCCCGGCTGGCGAGACACGCAGCGATCCGACATCGAGAGGAAAGTCGGTCACGCGCCGTGCCTGCGCTCCCGAGAGCACGATGCGCCACACCTGTTGACTCCCCGAGCGCGTCGAGAGGAAGTACAGCGTGCGACCGTCGGGCGCCCAGCGCGGGCTCGAATCGCCGCCGCTCGAATCGGTCAGCTGCTGCGGGTGCGCGCCGGCGGCGAGCGCCATCAGCCAGAGCGTGGTACGCCCCTTGTTGGCGGTGAGGTCGGTGTCGCGCTGAATGAACACGAGATAGCGGCCATCGGGCGACACCTGCGGGTCGCTGATGCGCTTCAGCACCGCCAGGTCTTCCGGCGTGAAAGGTGCACCGCTCGCGGCGGCGTGCACCGGCAGCACGCCCGCCGGTGTCAGGGCGCAAAGGCACACGGTCAGCGCTGACCATCCGCGGAGGTAGCGACGCATGCTTTTTTCTTCCAGTCGCCTTCAGCCGACTTCGTCGGTAGCGATCGTCCAGGTTTCCTGCTTCGCCGCCTGAAGCCATTCCTGCAGCGCCGGGTCCTCGAGCACGCTCGCCATGTACCAGCGCGCAGTCTGCGAGATCCGGGCCCCGTACGTGTTGAATCGCAGCACCACCGGGGCATACATGGCATCGGCGACACTGTACTCACCGAACAGCCACGGACCGCCGCCGCCGAAGCGGCCGCGGCAGTCGTTCCAGCTCTCGTCGATCCGCTCGACGTCCGCCTCGAGTGCCGCAGTGACGGCCGTGCGACGGTTGCGCGCGCGGGCGTTCATCGGCCACAGCGAGCGCAGCGTCGCGAAACCGGAGTGCATTTCGGCACACACCGCGCGGGCCACCGCACGCGCCTCGCGCGCCTGCGGCCAACCCTTGCCGCTGATCTCGGCGACGCATTCGCAGATGGCGAGCGAGTCCCACACGCACAGTGTCCCCTGCCGCAGTACCGGCACGCGCCCGCTCGGTGTATAGCGATCGATCTGCTCGCGGGTGTCGGGGGTGTCGAGCGGAACGAGGATCTCCTCGAATTCCAGGCCTACGTGCTTCATGAACAGCCACGGTCGCAGCGACCATGAAGAGTAGTTCTTGTTGCCGATGACCAGAGTGAGCGGCGCCATGCAGTGGTACCCTTGCGAGGATGCTGAGCGTCGTACGCGCCATCGCTTTCGATCTCGATAATACACTCTGGGATGTCGAACCGGTGCTCGAGCGCGCCGAGCAGTGCCTCGCCGCCTGGCTGCAGGAGCACTGCCCCCGCATCGATCTGTCGCGCGAGCAGATGCGCGCCGCCCGCGAGCAGCTGGCGCGGCGCGAGCCGCACAACGCGCACGATGTGAGCTACCTGCGCGTCGCGGCGCTTGCCGCGCACGCCCGCGAGCACGGCTACGATGAGCGTATCGCCACGGAAGCCTTCGAGGTGTTCCTGGCGGCACGCAACGCGGTCGAGCTATTCCCCGATGTCGTACCCGCGCTGGCGCGCCTGCGGCCACGCTATGCGCTCGCCTCCCTCAGCAACGGCAACGCGGATGTCGCGCGCATTGGGCTCGGGCACCTCTTCGCCGTATCGCTCAATGCGCGGCAGATCGGCACCGCCAAGCCCCACCCGCGCTGCTTCGAGCGGTTGGCGGAGGAGCTCGCACTCGATCCCGGCGCCATCGCCTACGTCGGCGACGACCCGCTGCTGGATGTCGCGGCGGCGCACGCCGCCGGCCTGCGCACGGTATGGATGAACCGTCGCGCGCTCGCGTGGCCGCCGGAGCTGCCACCCGCGGACCTGACAGTGTGCGACTGCGCACAACTCGCGGCGGCGCTGACCGCATGAGGCCCTGCGAGCGTGACGCAGTGGGCAGTTCCGCTGCCCATGCGCTTCGCTGAGCGGCTGTCAGCACTCGGGCGGCGAGGCTGCCAACCTCGACGGTCGCCGACGCGCTCATACGGCGCAGCCGTTCACGGAAATCCTCCAGCCGCGCGGTGAACCTTCCACCAGCGGCGACGTTCCATATTAAGGAGGAGGCGAGCGACGATGGCCGAAGCGGCAAAGCGTGTTCTGCCGGTAGCGAATCTGCGCGAGTTCTTCCGCGATACCCTGCACGGCGCATTGGTGAGGCAACATCTGGCGGTCGAAGACCAGACCGAGCACTACGTCGTCAATCTTCTGACACTGTTCGCGCGCTCGGAGGCGCTTTACGAAAGTACGGTGGACGGACTGCGCCTGAAGCCGCTGGCGGCGATGCTGTGTGAGGCGCTCGGAGCAGCGCCAGGCACCGCGGAGCGCCACCGCTACCTGCAGCGTCTTGGCGACGTATCGTTGTTCATCGCCGGCTTCTTCGCACACGGCTTCGCCGCGAAGCTGATCGACATCGACTACCACATCGCCATGGGCGGATGCGCTTATCGCGCCCTCGCGCACTCAACCGCACGCGGCCGTGGCCGCGTGCTCGCGGCGGTGTTCGCGGAGCTGTCCGAGAAGTTCCAGCCGATGGTCGATGCGCTGAATGAGGTAAGCGAGGGCTCGGGCGCGCAGTCCGACCGCGATATCCTGCGCCTGTACGAGATCTGGCTGAAGACCGGCAGCGCGCGCAGCTACGTGCAGCTGAAGCGGCTCGGTGTCGATCCCACGAGCGCCGGCGGCAGCGCATTCACCCACTGATCGCATGCTGCTGTCGCGGCTGCAGAATCTCATCGGCGGCATTTATGACGTGAGCGTCGCTCACGACGTCTACGATTTCCTGGTTACCGACCGCGGGCGGCTGCCGGCGGCGGCGCGCGGCGGCACCGCTGAAGAGGAGCTGATCGTCGCCGAGCCGGCCGACGGTGGCGATGAAGTGGCACTCTCGCTGTACCTCGACCCGGCGCTGCTTTCGCGGCTGACGCGCGAGGATCCGCTGGTGCGCCTGCATTCGGGCAACGTTGCCGACTGGTGCACGGCGCTCGAGGGCGTCAGTCATTTCCTCTACCTCGCCTGGAACGCAGGCCACGACAAGCCGGTATCGCTCCTCGAGCTGGAGATGCAGGCGGAGGTCGACAAGTACGTCGCCAGCTACTGGCTGCTGCGGCGGCAGTTCCCTCAGCACTTCCCGGCTGAGCTGCGGCGGGTATTGTTCGCGCGTACGCACGTCGACCCGCGAGCGGCCGCGGCGGGGCGGGGCGAGCTCTATCGTGAGGCGAGCCGCTATGCAGACAAGTTCTGTGCCCGGCTGGAACGGCTGCTGGCGCGCACGGCGCGCAGTGGTACCGACGGCGCGGTGCTCGCGGAGCTACGGCGGTTCTATCGCCTGACGCACGCGCGCAAGCGCGCACTCATCGAAGGGATCGTCTGAAAAGCACCCCCCCACGGCGGACGGGCTTCACGTCTCGTCTGTGCCGCTGCCGCCGTCGTTGCGACGGCGCTCCTCGAGCTCGCGCATCTTCTTGATCCACTCCCCGAGCTTGCGCAGATCGGTGCGCTTGCCGGCGCGCGGCCCGAGCGGCCGGTGACGCGCGTACGGGTCGTAGGAGATCTCCTCGCTCTTCAGCGTCAAGCGGTCCCCACCCGCGACCTCGAGCACCGCGCGCTCGTGGTCGGCGGGCGCGGCGCGCCATTCGAGCGAGGCGTTGCCTCGATCATCGTGCACCACCGTACCGATGCGCCGCCGCTCGTGCGGCGGTGTTGCATGCTGCGGTAGCGGTATTTTCTTGCGACGGTCGCTCACGGATTATGTCGGAACCCTGCTTCAGGGCGTGTTTCCCCTCCTCGCAGGGTACGCCCGTGCACAGTCCCGATTCCGCGAGATGGGTCACGAAATGCCGCCGCCGGCCGTGCCGTTCGTCCGAAGGGTCTCGCGCGCCCGCAACAGGCCGAGGGCCGTTTTACAGTCGGCAATGGTGCCGTCGATGGCCCAGGCGCAGGCCTGCGCAAAAGGCACCCAATGAATCTCGATGACCTCGGCGTGCTCCTGCGCCAGCTGCGCCGGCGTCAGTCCGGTGGCGAGGAACAGGTGCAGGCGCTCGGTAAACACGCCGGGTGAGCTCAGACAGCTGCCGAGGCTGTGCCAGTGGCTCGCGCTCACACCCGCCTCCTCGGTGAGCTCGCGCCGCGCGGTGTCGAGCGGTGGTTCTCCCGGCTCGAGCTTGCCGGCCGGCAGTTCCCACAGCCAGCCACCGGCGACGTAACGGTACTGGCGCAGCAGGCACACGCGGGAGCTCTCATCCACCGCCACCGCCGCGGCGCCCCCGGGGTGATGCACCACCTCCAACAGCGCCCGGTGCCCGTTCGGCAACACCACCTCGTCGGTGGTGACCTGGACGACACGGCCGGCAAAATGCAGGGTCTGTTTGTCAGGTTTCATGACGTGCATCCTAGCCCCCGCCGCCAGTGCTCGTGTACGAAAGGGTATAGTTGGCATCAGCACGCCCATGGCCACGACGACGTCGCACCTCGATCGGCTCAACGCCCCGCAGCGCAAGGCTGTGACTCATGGCGAGGCGCTGCCCGAGAAAGGGTATCGCGCCGGCCCGCTGCTGATCGTCGCCGGTGCAGGAACCGGCAAGACCGACACGCTGGCACATCGTGTGGCGCACCTCGTCATCAACGGCGTCGATCCGGCGCGTATCCTCATGCTGACCTTCACGCGCCGTGCCGCGCTCGAGATGCGGCGCCGCGCGCACGAGATCACCCGCAAGGCGCTCAACGATACCCTCGGCGGCGCGACGCAGATTGCGCAGCGCCTCAGCTGGGCGGGTACCTTCCACTCGATCGGCAACCGGCTGCTGCGGCACTATGCGGCCCATCTGCAGCTCGATCCGCATTTCAGCGTCATCGATCGCGCGGACGCCGCAGATCTCATGGATAGCCTGCGCGAGGAGCTCGGCTTCGCAGACAAGGAACAGCGCTTTCCGCGCAAGGACACGTGCCTTGCAATCTACTCCAACCGCGTCAACACCCGCGCGCCGCTGCAGGAGGTCCTGGAGCAGCACTACCCGTGGTGCGCGCAATGGGAGGAGGCGCTCATCCAGCTGTACCGTGCCTACGTCGAGCAGAAGCAGCACGCCAATCTTCTCGACTACGACGACCTGCTGCTCTATTGGCACGGCATGATGGCCGAGCCACGCCTCGCGCAGCACGTCAGCGCGCACTTCGACCACGTGCTGGTCGATGAATTCCAGGACACCAACCGCCTGCAGGCCGAGATTCTCTACGCCATGAAGCCCGACGGTGCCGGCCTCACGGTTGTGGGAGATGACGCCCAGGCGATCTACTCGTTCCGCGCCGCGGCAGTGGAGAACATCCTCGGTTTCCCCGAGCGCTTCCAGCCGCCGGCCGAGGTCGTGACGCTCGCGCAGAACTACCGCTCGATCCAACAGGTGCTCGATGTCGCCAACGCAGTCATGGCCGAGGCGCCGCGCCAGCACCGCAAGTACCTGCTGTCGATCCGCGGCCAGGGTGCGCGGGCCCGCCTGGTGACGGTGGCTGACCTGCAGACGCAGGCGGAGTTCGTCTGCACCGAGGTGTTGAAGAAGCGCGAGGCGAGCGTGCCGCTCAAGCGCCAGGCGGTGCTCTTCAGGAGTGCGAGCCACAGCGACGTGCTCGAAGTGGAGCTCGCCAAGCGCAAGGTGCCGTTCGTGAAGTACGGTGGCCTGAAATTCCTCGAGGCCGCGCACATCAAGGATCTCCTCGGGGTGCTGCGCTGGGCCGACAACCCGCGCAACACGCTGGCTGCGTTCCGCACGTTGCAGCTGCTGCCCGGCATCGGACCCGTGCATGCGCGCGCGGCGATCGAGCAGCTGGAGGCGGGCGGACACTCCTTCGCGGCGCTGCGGGGCTTCACCCCGCCGCAGCAGACACCGGAGATCGACTGGCGCCGCCTGATCGATCTCATGCAGTCCCTCGCCGATCCGCAGCGCGAATGGGCCGGGCAGGTGCACCTGGTGCGCGAATGGTACCAGCGCTACTTCGAGCGGCTGTACGAGCATTTCCACACGCGTCTGGGGGACCTCGATCAGCTCGAGATGCTCTCGGGACAATACCCCTCGCGCGAGCGCTTCATCACCGAGCTCACGCTCGATCCGCCGCACGCCAGCAGCGACCTCGCCGGGCGGCCGACGCTCGATGAGGACTATCTGGTGCTCTCGACCATTCACTCGGCCAAGGGCATGGAGTGGGACAGCGTCTACGTGCTCAACGTGGTGGATGGCAGCTTCCCGTCGGAATTTTCCACCGGTAAGCCCGAGCTGATCGAAGAAGAGCGACGGCTGTTGTATGTCGCCCTGACGCGGGCGCAGAACGACCTGGCGGTGATGGCGCCGTTGAAGTTCCACCTCACCCATCAGTCGCGCCAGGGAGATGCGCACGTCTATGGCGGCCGCAGCCGCTTCATGACCGAGCGGGTGCTGAAGACGTTCGAGCCGGTGACCTTCCACGGCACAGCGACCGGCGCGAGCGACGCGCTGGAGGACAGCAGCGCCAACGTGACGCTGGATGTCGGCGCGCGACTGCGCGAAATGTGGTGAATTTCGTCGGGTGGGCGCCCGGGGTGGGTCAGCGGCCCGGCTTCACGAAGCGCAGCGTGAAGCGATCGCTCTCGCCGATGGCGGCGTATTTGTCGTGGTCCTTCGTGCCCAGCCGGTACGTCGGCGGCAGCGTCCAGACACCCTGCTCATAGTCCTTGGTGTCCTTGGGGTTGTCGTTCACCCCGGACTTCGCCACGAGGCGAAAGCCCTGCTCCTCGATCAGCTTGATGGCGTAGTCCTCGTTCACGTAGCCGCTCTTGGCCTTCGGATCCTGTGGCACTGCCGGGTTGCCGCGGTGCTCGACCACCCCCAGCACGCCACCGGGTTTGAGCGCACGGAACATGCTGCGAAATGCGTCCGCCGCCTGATCGCGTGCCATCCAGTTGTGGATGTTGCGGAAGGTGACCACCATGTCGACCGAGCCCGGCGGCACGGTACTGCCGCCGTCAGCGGCGAAAGTGACGACCGCGACGCGGTCATACAGGTCCGGCCGCGCGGCGAGCCGCGCGTGGTACTCCTCGAGTCGGTTCGTGATGTATTTATTCGCGGGATCCGCGGCAATGACGCCGGCGTAGTACTTGCCCCGCTCCCGCAGCAGTGGGGCGATCACCGCCGTGTAATAGCCCGGCTCCGGCCACACCTCGAGAACGCTCATCTCCGGGCGGATGCCGAAGAACAGCAGCGTCTCCTTGGGATGACGGTAAACGTCGCGGGCCCGCTCCTCCGCAGTGCGCTGGTCGCCGGCGAGAATGACGGTCAGCGCCTCGGCGGTGCTCTGGCGCGAGCTGCTCGCGGTGCAGGCGGCCAACACGCCAACGACGGCAGCCGCGAGCGCGTAGCCGCTCACGAGCGCGGCCAGAGCGGGGGCCTTGCGTAATTGCCTGCCTGACATCGCTAGCTTCCTCGCGGGCCGGGGCGCGGCTCCGTGCGCGCCCGCACCCGATGGGCCCAACATTACCCGATGCGTCTCATAAAAAAACCCCGCGGTGACGCGGGGTTTTCTTTCCGCTGGACTTATCGGGCGCCGGCGGTCAGCGGCGGAACGGACCGCCACCCTGGCGGGGGCGCTGTGGCCGCTCCTGCGCCTCGTTGACGCGCAGCGGGCGCCCCGCCATCTGGAAGCCGTTCAGGGCCTGGATGGCGCTCTGTGCTTCCGCCTGCGGCATGTCGACGAAACCGAAGCCACGCGGCTTGCCGGTCTCGCGGTCGTTGATGAGCTTCACCGATTCCACTTTGCCATGACGTTCGAACAGGGCCTTCACGTCCTGCTCGGTGGCGCTGAAAGGAAGATTCCCCACGTAGATCGTCGTCATCCGTAAGTCTCTCTTGAGAAAGCGGACAGCGGCGAGCCGCACGCGTCGGTCGCATGTACCGCGTGAACAGTCAAACAGGTCAAGGCTTCAAGGCACACGATCGGCAGTTCAGTCAATGCGCAGCGCTTGGGCCGGCGGCCTGCACCTGCGTTCGCGCGCGGATGGAGATGCGCGGGCGGGCGGAAATGAAGTCAACACACTCAAACAAAGCGCACTCATCCACGACGGATACGAACGCGAGGATGATGCTACTCCCGGCCCCTGCGCTACGCAAACCAGGGGTGTTATGCGACGTAATATCGGTTGGTGTCCGGCGCGGCGGCGGCGTGCCGCGACGCGCTCTGCACCCGTGTGGTGCAGCAGCTACGGGGCGGACCCCTCCACGGTGTCCCGGTCGAAGACTGGCACAGCGACGCGAGCTTGAGCGCACCTGCCCGCGGGGCAGGCCCCGCGGGGGCGGTGGGCCGGCTCAGGCCCCCGGCGGTTCCAGGTAGGCGTAGCCATTGAGCTCGCTCTCGTAGAAGCGCTTGAGCGCCTGACTCTCGGCGAGCGTCATGCGTCCATCGCGGATGGCGCGCTCACAGTCGCGGGCCAGCGCGGGATACAACTCGGCGACGTCGTACTCCATGTACTCGAGCACCTTGTTGGCGGTGTCGCCTTTGACGATCTCCTCGATCCACCAGCCCCCCTCGTCATGCAGGCGCACGTGGACGACGTGCGTGTCGCCGAAGAGGTTGTGGAGATCGCCGAGCGTTTCCTGATAAGCCCCCACCAGGAATGCCGCCAGGTAGTACTCCTGGCCCGCTTTGAGCTCGTGCAGCTCGAGGGTGCGCTTCACATCGCGCAGCGATACGAAATGATCGATCTTGCCGTCGGAGTCGCAGGTGATGTCGGCGAGCACCGCAGTGCGCGTCGGGCGCTCATCCAGGCGGTGAATCGGCATGATGGGGAACAGTTGGTCGATGGCCCAGCTGTCCGGCAGCGACTGGAACACCGAGAAATTGCAGAAGTAGGTGTCGGAGAGGATCGACTCGAGGTCCTCGAGCTCCTCGGGCAGCCGCTCGAGCTTGCGGCAGGCGTCGCGGATTCTCGCGCAGGTGGCCCAGTAGAGCCGCTCGGCGAGTCCGCGGAACTCGAGCGACAGCAGGCCGAGATTGAACATCTGCAGTACCTGCTCGCGCGCGGTGAGGGCGTCGTGATAGCACTCGACCAGGCGTCGCTCGCTCACTGAGCGGTAGGCCTCGAACAGGTCCTGCACCGGCTGCGGCAGCTCTTCAGCGCCGCGGTAGTCCGCGCCGCTGTCGCCGGTGACCCGGAACTTATCGAGCGCCGAGGAGCCGAGCACATCGAAGATCAGCACGCTGTGGTACGCCGCTACCGCGCGACCGGACTCGCTGACGATCTTCGGGTGCGGTATGTCACGCGCATTACAGACGCTCGCGATGCGATACACGACATCGCTCGCGTACTCATTCAGCGTGTAGTTCATCGAGGAGGCGAAATTCGTGCCGCTACCGTCGTAGTCGACGCCGAGCCCGCCGCCGACATCGATGTATTGCAGCCCCGCACCCATCAGCTTGAGCTCCGCGTACACGTGTGCCAGCTCGTTGATGGCGTCCTTGACGCGGCGGATGTCCTGTAGCTGGCTCCCCGGGTGGCAGTGCACCAGCTGCAGGCAATCGAGCATGTCGCGCTGCTTGAGTACGTCGAACAGCTCGAGTATCTCGGTGATGAACAGACCGAACTTGGACTTCTCGCCCGCCGAGGCGCTCCAGCGACCGGACCCCTCGCTGAAGAGCTTCACGCGCACGCCGATGCGCGGGCGCACCTGGTAGGTCTCGGCGTGCTTGAGGATCAGCCCGAGCTCCTCGAAGTTCTCCACCACGGGAATGATGGTGCGCCCGAGCTTGGTGGCGAGGGTCACCGCCTCGATGTAGCTGTCGTCCTTGAAGCCGTTGCAGACGATCAGCCTCTCCGGGGCGTTCTCGGTCATTGCCATTACCGCGAGGAGTTCGGGCTTCGAGCCGACTTCGAGCCCGAAGCCGAACTCCTTGCCGTAGCGGTAGACCTCCTCGACGACGAGGCGCTGCTGATTCACCTTGATGGGATAAACCGCGGCGTACTGGTTGCGGTAGTCGTTCTCGGCGATCGCCTGTGCGAAGGCCTCGTGCATCCGCCGCAGCCGATGCGCCAGGATGTCCGAGAAGCGCACCACCACCGGGGTGGTGAGATCGCGGGCCTTCAGCCCCTCGACCACCTCGTACAGATCGATCTCGTGCTGTGCGGTCGTGTCCGGCCGCACCACCACGTGCCCGCTGGCGTTGATGCTGAAGTAGCCCTTACCCCAGGCGGCGACATTGTAGAGATCGAGCGAGTCCTCAATCCGCCAGGGCTGCGCGGGATTGAACTTGCGAGCGCCGTTGAGAGCGCTCTTCGCATCGGCTGCCACGGGGCGCGTTTATATCAAAAATGTGTGTGAAGTAAGAGTGTCTCAGCCAACAGTTTCGCGGTGATTACGCGCGCGGTCCTCGGGGCCGCGAGCGATCGGATGCGCCGGATCCGTGATCCATTCACTCCACGAGCCGGCGTAGAGGCGCGCGCCGGGAAGGCCCGCGACCTCGAGCGCGAGCAGGTTGTGGCAGGCGGTGACCCCGGAGCCGCACATGGCGATCAGCTGCTGCGCCGACGCCCCGCGCAGCGTGCTCACCCAGGCGCGCCGCAGTTGCTCAGCGGACAGGAAGCGGCCCTGCGCGTCGAGATTGCCGGCGAATGGGTGATTGCGCGCTCCGGGGATGTGTCCCGCGACCGGATCGATCGTCTCGTTCTCGCCGGCAAAGCGATCGGCGCTGCGCGCATCGACCAACAGTTGCTCGGCGCGAGCGAGCGCGCCCGAACGCACCGCGGCGGCCACCTCACTGCCGCCGGCGAGCAGCCGCGGGTCCGGCCGCGCCGTGAAGTGGCGCGGCGCGCGCGGCTCGATCTCCCTCGACAGCGGCAGCCCGGCACGCTCCCAGGCGGCGAGGCCGCCGTTGAGCACCGCGACCTCGACGTGCCCGAGCCAGCGCAACAGCCACCATAGCCTCGCGGCGAAGGCGCCCGGGCCCTGGTCGTAAGCGATCACCTGGACACGCTCATCGATGCCGAAGCGCCCGAAGGTGGCCACGAGCAACTCGATCTGCGGCAGCGGATGACGGCCCGAGCGCGCCGTGCGGGGTGCCGAGAGATCCTGATCGAGGTGAGCGTAAAGGGCGTGCGGGATGTGGGCGGCGGCGAACGCCTGAGCGCCCCACTGGGGACGGGCGAGGTCGAAACGACAGTCGACGACCGCCCAATCGGGATCGCCCAGGTGCCTGGCGAGCTCTACCGGTTCGATGAGCGTGGTCGGCATGGCACGCATTTTCTGCGCCATGGGGTTGTCGTTACAATCGCAAGCACTACCTCGGGCGAGGCGACGATGGCAATCGAGGTCTTCTGGGGCAGCGGCAGTCCGTACGCGTGGCGGGTATTGCTGGCGCTCGAATACAAACGCCTGCCGTACCTGAGCCACCTGCTGCAGTTCTCCAAGCAGGAGCACAAGTCCCAGGAGATGCTGTCGCTCAACCCGCGCGGGCGCGTGCCGGTGCTGAGGGACGGCGACTACGTCTGCTTCGAATCGCTCGCCATCCTGTACTACCTCGACCTCAAGTACCCGCAGCCGCCGCTGTTCGGGCGCACGCCCGAGGAAGCCGGCACTGTCATGCGTGTGATCTGCGAGTACCAGGCGTACATCGAGCCGCAGGTGGACCTCATCGTCCAGGCGGTGTTCTCCGGCAGCGCCGATCTCGGCAGTGATGCGGTGACTTCGGCGATGCACGCGGTGGCGAGCGAGGCGCGCACCATCGAAGGGCGGCTGTCGAAGTCCGACTGGATCGTCGGCGATGCCTGCTCCGCGGTGGACCTGGTCATCTTCCCCGGGATCCAGGTGTTGAAACGTGCCCTCGAGAAGCCGCGCGCGGCACAGCTCTCCTCACGTTTCATGCCGCTGGAGGTGCACTATCCTGCACTCGGCCGCTGGCTCGCACGCGTCGCCCGGCTGCCCGGTTACGACCGCACCTATCCGCCGCACTGGCGCACGGGCTGACGTCATACGGCGACGGCCGGCCGCATTGAAATTGAGCCGCGCAGAGCCGATTGATACCCTTCGGTTGTCCTGCGACCCGGAGTCTCAAGTCAGCATCTCATCATGAGCGAAAAGCACCAAGTTCACGTCGAGTTTCCCGCACGCATCCTGTTCGTAGGTTTCGGCAGCATCGGCCAGGGCGTGCTGCCGCTGGTGCTGCGCCACATCGGCATTGCGCCCGAGCGGATTACCATCGTCACGGCGGACGAACGCGGGCGCGAGGAGGCTGCGAAGTACGGCATCAAATTCGTCAAGGAGCCGCTGACACGCGAGAACTACCGCCGCGTCCTCAACCCGCTCCTCGGTCGTGGTGACTTTCTCGTCAACGTCTCGGTGGAGGTCTCGAGCATCGCGCTCATCAAGCTGTGCTGGGAGAAGGGCGCGATGTACCTCGACACCTGCATCGAGCCCTGGCCGGGCGGGTACACGGACCCGACCGTACCTGCCGGCCGCCGCACCAACTATGCGCTGCGCGAGGAGGCCCTGGCGCTGCGCGCGGGCAATGCGCGCGCGCCGACGGCCGTGCTCACGCACGGCGCCAACCCCGGCCTGGTCTCGCACTTCGTCAAGCAGGCGCTGCTCAACATCGCCAGCGACGTCGATGTGCCCGCGGGCAAGCCCGCCTCGCGCGCCGAGTGGGGCGAGCTCGCACGCCGGCTCGGTGTCAAGGTGATACACGTCGCCGAGCGCGACACCCAGGTTTCGAATGTGCCGAAGCAGCTCGGCGAGTTCGTCAATACCTGGTCGATCGACGGTTTCGTGAGCGAAGGCTCGCAGCCGAGCGAGATGGGCTGGGGCACACACGAGCGCAACTTTCCACGCGACGGCAAGCGCCACGACTTCGGCTGCATGGCGGCGATCTACCTGACTCAGCCGGGGGCCGGCACCCGCGTACGCACCTGGACGCCACGGGCCGGGCACTTCCACGGCTTCTGCATCACGCACGGGGAGGCGATCTCCATCGCCGATTACCTCACGGTACGCGAGGGCGCCCAGGTGGCCTATCGCCCCACCGTGCACTATGCCTATCACCCCTGCGATTCGGCCGTCATGTCGGTGTATGAGCTCGCCGGCCGCAACTACATGCAGCAGGAGCGTCAGCGCATCCTGATGGACGACGTCACCGCCGGGATCGATGAGCTCGGAGTGCTGCTTGCGGGTCACAAGAAGAACGCCTACTGGTATGGCTCACAGCTGTCGATTGCCGAGGCCCGCAAGCTCGCCCCCTACAACAACGCCACCAGCCTCCAGGTGTGCGTGGCGGTGCTCGCGGGAATGATTTGGGCGATGGAGAATCCGAATCTCGGCGTCGTCGAGCCCGATGAGATGGACTTCAGGCGCAACCTCGAGATCTGCATGCCGTACCTCGGCCCGGTGGTCGGCGAATACACCGACTGGACGCCGCTGCACGAGCGCGAGCGACTGTTTACGGAAGACATCGACAAGAGCGATCCCTGGCAGTTCAAGAACGTGCGGGTGATCTGGTAAACCACGCCGCCGCCCTCGGCCGGCGGCTCAACTCTGCTCGTACTCGATCGCTACGATCGCGTAGATGCGGCTGCCGGACGGAGTCTCCACGGTGACTTCCTCCTCGATCCGCCGTCGCAGCAGTGCCTTGCCGAGAGGCGAGTCCATGCTGATGTAGCCGGGCGCCATGTCGAATTCGTCGGGCCCCACGATCCGGTAGCGCGAGCGCGTGCCGTCCTCAGCCTCGAGGAGCACCCAGGCGCCGAAGAACACCCGCTGCGAATCCGCCGGCGGCTGGTCCACGATCACCATGCCTTCGAGGCGGCGGCGCAGGAAGCGTACGCGGCGGTCGATCTCGCGCAGCCGCCGCTTGCCGTAGGTGTATTCGGCATTCTCGGAGCGATCCCCCTGCGCAGCGGCTGCCGCCACGGCCTGCGTCACGCGCGGACGCTCCTCGCGCCAGAGCTGGTCGAGCTCCTCCCGCAGCCGTCGCGCGCCTGCAGCGGTGACGTATTTCGAGGCCGCTGTTGGCGGCACCCGGAAGCGTCCCATACCCCGAAATCCTGTGGATTATGTCGCAATTACTTTTACAGAAACCGGGGGTTCTGTGGAACATCTCACGGACGCCCCGGTGCCGGGGGACTAACCTTTTCCCCGTGGCTACCAAGTACTACACACACTTCGTGACCCACAGCGGCAAGGCGCGTAACTTCGCCGGCAACGAGTGGAGCGGTGTCGTGGAGCTGCGGCAGCCTCTGACGCACGCGCGCGCCAACCGCGAGCTGCGCGTTCTGTTGGCACAGAGTTTCGACCTGGATTCGGACGACATCCGCATCCTGCATTGGGCCCGATTGCACTGAGGTATCCCCTGGCGGACTTCCTTCCCTTCATCGAAGGTCCGCCCTTATAAACCCCAGGCCTCAAAACCTGGGGTTTTTTTTGGCCTCTCGGCCACGGCCACCCCACGGAATTTCGCTCACCGCGCTCGGCAGGCGCGCACCGAGCGGCAAGAAGCGAAATTTCGCGGGGACCCCGGTCTACGATCGACGGCGCTTTCCCTGCCATGTGACAATAATCCACGCACCCGGGGATCCGGGCGGACGCCAAGACTAAGGAGAAGCCGATGCGCGCGTGGTCTGTTGCCTCTCTGGCGGTCGCAGTGCTGGCCCTGTCAGGCTGCGGTTACAACACCCTGCAGGCGAAGGACGAGGCCGTAAAGGCGGCCTGGTCCGAGGTCGTCAACCAGTATCAGCGCCGCGCGGACCTCATCCCGAACCTCGTCAACACCGTCAAGGGGTACGCCGCCCAGGAGCAAAGAGTGCTCGTCGAGGTGACCGAGGCGCGCGCCAAGGTGGGCTCGATCCAGGTGACGCCCGAAGTGCTCAACAACCCCGAGCTGTTTCAGAAATTCCAGGCGGCACAGAACCAGCTCACCGGCGCGCTGAAGAGCCTGTTCGCGGTGGCAGAGAACTATCCGCAGCTGAAGTCGGATCAGAACTTCCGTGATCTTCAGTCGCAGCTGGAGGGCACGGAGAACCGCATCGCCGTGGCGCGCAACCGCTACATCCAGGCCGTGCAGGACTACAACGTGACGGTGCGCACCTTCCCGACCAATCTCACCGCCAAGGTGTTCGGGTTCCAGGTGAAGCCGAACTTCACGGTCGCCAACGAGCAGCAGATCTCGACCGCGCCGACCGTGAGCTTCGACACCTCGACCCCCGGCTCAGCCGCCACGCCTCCGGCGCAACCTGCGGGGCAACCGCCGAAGCAATGATCGCGCGGGCGCATCGCGCCGGCCGCCGCGCGTGGCTCGCGGTGCCGCTCCTCCTGGTGTTGTGGCTCACCGCCGCAGCGCAGGGACCGGCGTCGGGCCTGCAGGCGGTGCCACCGCTCACTGCACGCGTCACGGATCTCACCGGAACGCTCACGGCAGAGCAGCAGACCGCGCTCGAGCAGAAGCTCGCCGGCTTCGAGGCCGCGAAGGGCTCTCAGCTCGCCGTGCTCATCGTGCCAACGACGCGCCCGGAGGAGATCGAGCAGTACTCGATCAGGGTGGTCGATCAGTGGAAGCTCGGCCGGGGCGTCGTCGGTGGCCAACGGGTGGATGACGGGGCGCTGCTGCTCGTCGCCAAGAACGACCATCGCATCCGTATCGAGGTGGGCCGCGGACTCGAGGGCGTCCTCACCGACGCGATGAGCAACCGCATCATCTCGGAGACAATCGTGCCCGCTTTCCGCGAAGGCGACTACTACGAGGGAATCGATGGCGGCCTCGACCAGATGATGAAGCTGATTCAGGGCGAGCCGCTGCCGCCGCCCGAGCACGCCTGGCAGGGCGGACAGCGTCACCCGAGCGCCAGCATCCTCCCCGAGCTGTTCTTTGCCGTTCTCGTCGGCTCGGTGGTACTGCGCGCCATCTTCGGACGCACGGTGGGCTCATTCCTCACCGGTATCGGCACCGGCGCGCTGGTGTGGATCGCCGGCTATGCGGCGGCACTCGCCGGGGTCGCCGCGATCGGCGCGTTTCTGCTCACCATGCTCATGGGGCTCGCGCGGCCGAGCGGCTGGTCGAGCTATCCGCGCTCGGGCGGGTTTGGTGGCGGCTGGGGCGGTTTCGGAGGGGGCGGCTTCGGCGGTGGCGGCGGCGGTTTCAGCGGTGGAGGCGGGGGGTTCGCCGGCGGCGGCTCCTCCGGAAGCTGGTAGCCGTCGATGATTCTCCGGCGTCACTTGCGTCATGTCGCGACCACGCGCTGGAGCACGCGCCGCCACTTTCCTCAGTCCACTCGCGATGCCATCGAGCAGGCGATCGGTGAGTGCGAATCGCGGCACGGCGGGGAGATCCGCTTCGTCGTGGAGACGGCGTTCGATCTGCCGGAGCTGTGGCGCAAGCTCGCGCCGCGCACGCGCGCCTTGCAGCTGTTCGGCCAGTTCGGCGTCTGGAACACCGAGCACAACAATGGGGTGCTGATCTACGTGCTCATGGCGGATCACGCGGTCGAGATAGTCGCCGACCGCGGCATCGCGTCGCGGGTTCCGCAGGCCGAGTGGGATACGGTTTGCAAGCAAATGCAGCACCACTATCGCGAGGGGCGTTTCCGCGAGGGCTCGGTGGTCGGAATCCTCGGGGTGGGGGCGCTCCTCGGCCGGCATTTCCCCGGCACGCGTCCCAGCGACAACGAGCTGCCGAACCAGCCGGTGCTGCTGTAAAGGACGAGGTCCCGCCCCCGACCGATGCGGGCCTGATTTTCCGGGGTGGGCCCGCGGTGACATGGGTCATAATCGCGCTCCTATGATGATAGGAAGCGCCCGCGCCGCGACTGCGGCGCTCTTTTGTCTGGCACTCGCCGGATGCTCGTTGTTCGCCCAGCGGCCGGCGCCGCCGCCTGCGCCACCACCGCCGCCGCTGGCACCGCCGCCGCAGCCGCTCCCGGTAGCCAACGAGCGCTTCACTTTGAGCCCCGATCAGGACGTGGTCGGTGTGGTTCAGGTCGTAACGGCCGGCAAGGAGGACACGCTCACCGACATCGCACGTCGCTTCAACGTCGGTTACGAGGAAATCCTGCGCGCCAATCCGAAGGTCGACCCGTGGCTGCCGGGCGAGGGACGCGAGATCGTCGTGCCCTCGCAGTTCATCCTGCCGGATGCACCCCGCACCGGCATCGTCATCAACATCCCGGCGATGCGCATCTTCTACTACCCGCAGGTGAAGCGCGGCGAGCGGCCGGTCGTGTACACGCATCCCATCGGCATCGGCAAGGTCGGCTGGCGTACCCCCGAGGGCGTAACCAAGATCGTGCGCCGCCAGAAGGATCCGACCTGGCGCGTGCCGGAGTCGGTGCGCAAGGAGCATCACGAGAACGGCGAGGAGCTCGAGCCGGTGATCGGGCCCGGACCCGACAATCCACTCGGCGAGTACGCCTTCTACCTGCAGTGGCCGAGTTATCTCATCCACGGCACCAACAAGCCTGCGGGCGTTGGGCTGCGCTCGAGCCACGGCTGCATCCGCCTGTACCCGGAGGACATCGAGCAGTTCTTCAACATGGTGCCGATCGGCACCCAGGTGCGGGTCGTCAATCAGCCGTTCCTGTTCGGCTGGCGCGATGGCCAGCTGTACATGCAGGCCTACGATGTGCTCGAAGACGACACGCGCGACTGGAGCAACGCGCAGAAGAAGCTGCTCACCAAATCGCTCGCCACGCGGCTGCAGCCGCAGGTGAAGGCGCATCACGAGGAGGTTGACTGGAGCCTCGTCACGAGCCTGGCACACAACCCGCGCGGTGTACCGGTGCCCGTCACCCTGGCCGACAGCAGCCTCGAGCAGGTGCTGGCAGCCGCACCGCGGGTGCAGAACGTGCTGCCCGAAGGCTCGACGTGGGACGGCACGACGGACCTGCCGATGGATGAGGCCGCCTTCCGGCAGGTCGTTTCGGAGATCGAGCCGGGGAGCGCGCCCGGCGCCTCCGCAGGCGCAAGCCCCGCGCCAAGCGCACCCGCCACAGCGACAGGCGAGCACGCCGCGCAGAAGAACGGCGGCTGAAGAGCAACTGCGCGCCGTGTCACCGGCTCCCAAAGAGTCGCCCGCACCACCGCTCTCGAAGGGGAAAGAGTCGCACGACTCGGCGTGGTCGCCTTGGCTCTCTCTGATGCTGGCGGAGATCATTCGCAAGCGCGAGGAGCGCGAGCAGGCCCACGCTGAGCAGCTGCGGCGCGAGGCGGAGGAAGGAGTTCGCGCACACAACCCGTCCGACCGCGGTGTCGGAATCTGACCATGTCCTGACACGCTGTGTTAGAGTCGCGCCGGCAGATCCACTGAGGCGCGTGAGTGGCCGACAGCCCTAGCGCAGGCGCACACTTCGCACAACAAAGTCGTGACCATCGCGCGATCGAGCGCGTGCCGACCGCCGTCGCCGCCTTCGTCGGCCGTACGCTCAAGGGCCCGGTGCACCAGGCGCTGACCGTCCGCAGCTTCAACGAGTTCCAGCAGTACTTCGGCGGCCTGTGGCAGCCCTCGACGCTCGCCTACGCAGTCGAGCAGTTCTTCGAGAACGGTGGCCGCGAGGCACGCATCGTGCGCGTCGTGAATGGCGCTCGGCCGCCGACACTGACGCTGCCGGCGGGCCGCGACGCACTGCGCCTCACGGCGCTGAATCCCGGCTCGCGGGAATACCTGCGCGCCTCGGTGGATTACGATGGTCTGACTCCGGCCGAGCACGAGCGCTTCAACCTCGTCGTGCAGCGCGTGCGCACGGCGGGCTCGGAGCTGGTCGAGGACCAGGAAATCTACCGGCGCCTGTCGGTCGCGCCGACCTCGGGCCGTTTCGTAGCCGACGTACTCTCGGAATCGCGCCTCGTGCGGGTGCTGGGCGCGGCTCCCGCGCAGCGTCCCGACCGCTCTGCCAGCGGGCCAGGCGGTGTGGCGATCGGTTACACGCTCTCCAACCCCGACGGGGATGACGGCGCGCCCCTCACCGATTACGACGTCATCGGCACTGCCGGCAGCGGCACCGGGCTGTTTGCGCTGGGCGGCACCATGGACTTCAACCTGTTGTGTATCCCGCCACTGGCGCGCGATCGCGACGTCGGGCTCTCGACGCTGCTGGTGGCGGCGCGCGCCTGCCGTGAGCATCACGCGCTGCTTCTGGTGGATCCGCCGGCGGCCTGGGCCTCTGCGCGCGTGGCCCTCGAGGCCCTGCGCACCTGGCCGTTCCGCAGCGACAGCGCCGTCATGTACTTCCCGCGCGTGCAGGCTTTCGACCGGCTGCGCGGGCGCGTCGAGACCTTTGGCTCCTGTGGAGCCGCGGCCGGGATGATTGCGCGCTCGGACGAGATCTGGCCCGTGTGGGCGGCGGCCGAGAGCGAAGAGGCGATCCTGCGTCCGGGGCTGCGTCCGGCGGTGCCGGTGTCGGAGTCCGACCGCGCGCGCCTCGCCCAGGCGGGGGTGAATACCCTCCTCGCGGTGCGCACCGGTCCGCGGCGCGGCGTCAGTCCGCGCACGCTGGCCCTCGGCGGCAGCGGTGCCTCGGAATGGAGATATCTGTCGGCCCGACGCCTGGCGCTCTTTGTGGCCGCGAGTATCGAGCAGGGTACGCGCTGGGTCCTGCTGGAGCACAACGGGCCCTCGACCTGGCAACGTGCTCAGGTCCAGGTGGAGGGTTTTCTCGACGCTATCGCCGTGCAGGGAGCGTTCGCGGGCGCGGCCAGCGAAGACTCCCATTTCGTCATCGCCGATGAGCGCGTCAATCGCCCGCAGACGCTCGCCGAGGGGAAGTTCAACCTGCTGTTCGGTTTCGCGACGAGTAAGCCCGGCGAATTCGACACCTGGCTGGTGACGCATCGCGCCGGTGCCAGCCGCGTCCGCCCCGTATCGGTGAACCGTTCGGCGACTTCGAAGCAGCGCGTGGAGTGGGAGATCGAAACGTCGATTCTGCGTGGATAAAGGCCGGCGCAGACTCATGAGGTCGGTCCGAACCCGCCGCCGCCGGGGGTCAGGATCGTGAGCTCATCGCCTGGTGCCACCTCGAAGCGCGCCGTGGCACCGAGGAGCTCCACCTTGCCATCGCCGCGGCGGATCTGTGCTGCCCCCGGCGCGGCGGCCGCAGCACCGGCAACACCAAACGGAGCGATGCGGCGGTGATTCGCCAGCAGCGCCCCCGAGAGAGCGCTGCGGAAGCGGAGCCGGCGCACGGTCCCATCACCGCCGTGGTGGCGGCCGGCGCCGCCGGAGCCGCGCCGGATCGCGAACTCGACCACCAGCACCGGAAACTGCGCTTCCAGGATTTCCGGATCCGTGAGCCGCGAGTTGGTCATGTGCGTCTGTACAGCATCGCAACCGTCGAAGTCGGGACCCGCACCGGCGCCACCGGCAATGGTCTCGTAGTACTGCAGCCGCGCATTACCGAAAGTCAGGTTGTTCATGGTTCCCTGGGAAGCGGCCAGCACGCCGAGCGCACCGTAGAGCGCATCGACGATGCACTGCGAGGTCTCCACGTTGCCGGCCGCGACGGCCGCAGGCGGGTGCGGGTCGAGCATCGAGCCGGGCGGAATCACGATGTCGAGCGGCGCGAGGCACCCTTCGTTCAGCGGGATCGACTCCTCGATCAGCGTGCGGAACACATACAGCACGGCGGCGGTGCACACGGCGCGCGGCGCGTTGAAGTTGTGTGCGCCCTGGCTTGATGTGCCGGTGAAATCCACGCGCGCGCGTTGCCGCTCGCGGTCGATGCCGATGCTTACCGTGACGGCGGAGCCGTCATCGAGCTCGTAGCGGAAGCTCCCGGTCCTGAGCCTGGCGATCGCACGCTGCACGCAGAGCGCGGCATTCCGCTGCACGTGATGCATGTACTCGTGCACCGTCGGCAGACCGTGACGGCGCACGGCACGCGCGATCTCGGCGATGCCGCGGGCATTGGCGGCGAGCTGCGCGCGCAGGTCCGCGACGTTCTGTGAGGCATTGCGTGCCGGCCAGCGACCCGCGGCAAGTTGCGCGCGCAGCTCGACTTCACGCAGCGTGCCGTGTTCAACCAGGTGGAAGCACTCGAACAGAATGCCTTCCTCCTCGATGCTGGCGCTGAAAGGTGGCATGGACCCGGGAGTCATCCCGCCGATGTCGGCATGGTGTGCGCGCGAGGCGACGAAGAAGTCCGGCTGCTCACCCCCGGAGAGGAACACCGGCGTCACGACCGTCATGTCGGGCAGATGCGTGCCGCCGTGATACGGGCTGTTGAGCAGCCAGGAGTCTCCCGGGAACAGGCGTCCCGAGCGCGCGCCGATCACGGCGCGTACGCTTGCGCCCATCGAGCCCAAGTGCACCGGCATGTGCGGCGCATTGGCGACGAGACCTCCCTGGCTGTCGAACAGCGCGCACGAGTAGTCGAGGCGCTCGCGGATGTTCACCGACTGGGCGGTCGCCTTGAGTACCTCACCCATCTGCGCGGCGATGTGCATGAAGAGGTTGTTGAAGATCTCGATGCGCGCGGGATCGGCGGTCGTCGCCGCGACGCCGCCTGAGGTACCCTCGTCCTCGAGCAGCAGCTCACCGCCCGCCAGCGCTCGCGCCCGCCAGCCTTCCTCCAGCACCACCGTGCTGTTGGGCTCGACGATCAGCGCGGGCCCGCACAGCTCCCCGCGCAATGCGCCCATCGACACGAGCGGCACCTCGCGCCAGCTGCCGAACCAGGCGCGCACCGCCCGCGGCAGGCCAGCCAGCGCTGCCGGCGGCGGGATCGCCAGCGTGCCCGCTTCGACCGAGGGGGCGCGCGCCTCCACCCGCAGCGCCTCAATGATCACCTCGAGCGCCTGCGCTTCGAAGCCGAAGCGCCTGAGATGCTCGGCGTGAAAACGCGCCCGCACCGCCTCGAGCGCCGCCACCGGTATCGACAGCGTGACGTCGCTGTCGCCGGCGCGCAGCTCGAGGAGTTCTGCGACCCGCACCTTCTCGCCCTGGCCGCCGTCGGCGGCGAGCTCGGCACGGGCCCGTTGGCCGAGCAGCTCGAGCGTGCGCCGAGCTTCGGCGAGTCCCGCCTGGCTCAGCGCCCGGCGCAGACTCGCGCGCCGCACCGCCAGGCGATCCGCCACGCCGATACCGAACGCCGACAACACGCTCGCGAGCGGGTGGATGAGGACGCGCCGCACCCCGGCGGCCCGCGCCACGCGGCAGGCATGCTGTCCCGCAGCGCCGCCGAAGCAGAAGAGTGTGAAGTCACCCGCGTCCAGTCCCTGGCGTGTCGATACCTGGCGGATGGCGTTGGCCATCGACTCGACGCCGACCTCGAGGAACGATTCGGCGACCGCCTCCGGTGTGCAGCCGCCTGTGACCTCGGCGGCCGCCCGCGCGGCAAGCGCGGCGAATTTCTCGGCCACGACCCCCTCATCGATACGCGTCTGGCCATCGCGGCCGAACACCGACGGCAGAGTGTCGGCGCGCAGACGCCCGAGCAGCACCTGCACGTCGGTGAGGGTGAGAGGCCCGCCGCGCCCGTAGCAGGCCGGACCGGGGTCGGCGCCGGCGGAGGAGGGGCCTACGGCGAAGCGCCCGTCGCGGTAACTGAGTATGGAGCCGCCGCCGGCCGCGATGCTGTGCACATCGAGCATCGGCTGGGCGAGCCGGACGCCGGCGATGAGGTGCTCGAAGCGCTGCGGCAGGCCGCCGTCGATGAGCGAGACGTCGGTCGAGGTGCCGCCCATGTCGAAACCGATGAGCCGTGGGTAGTCGAGACGCTCCCCGACCCAGCGCATGCCGATCAGACCTCCCGCCGGGCCCGAGAGCACGCTCGACATGGCATGGAAACGCTCCGCCGCCGCGAGTCCTCCATTGCTCTGCATCAGGGTGAGGCGTGCACTCGCATCGAGTGCATGCAGCTCCGCCTGCAGGGCGGTCAGATAGCCGCGCAGCGGCAGGGCCAGATAGGCATTGAGTACCGTCGTATCACCACGTGTGACATAGCGCACGAGCGGCGAAAGCTCGTGCGATACCGACACTTCATCGAAGCCGAGCTCGCGGGCGCACTCGGCCGCGGCACGCTCGTGCAGCGGGTAACGCCAGCCGTGCATGAATACGACGGCGACTGCGCGCCGCCCGGCGGCGCGAACGCGTGTCAGTTCCGCCCGCAGACGCGGCAGATCGAGCGGCCGGAGCACCGCGCCCTCGGCATCGATGCGCTCGTCGGCCTCGATGACGCTGGCATACAGCCGCTTCGGCAGCACGATCTCGCGCGCGAAGATGTCCGGCCGATTCTGGTAGCCGATGCGCAGGCCGTCGCCAAAGCCCGCGGTCGTCACCAGCACGACCGGTTCGCCGCTGCGAGTGAGCAGCGCGTTGGTGGCGACCGTGGTGCCGACCTTGACGGCTTCAACTGCGGCTGCGGCGGCAGCGGCCGCCGACGCCGCGCCGGCAGCCGTCAGGATGGCGCGCGCGGCGCGCACACCCGGATCGCCGGGCACGCCGTCGGTCGGCGCCGAGGGCACCTTGCGTACATGCAGCACACCCTCGGGCGAAAGCCCGATGACGTCGGTGAAGGTTCCGCCGCGATCGATCCAGAATTGCCAGCCCTTGGGGCGGTGAGGACTCGCGGGCGCTTGGCTTGGGCTTTCCATTGCCGGCATTATTCGCGCATGCGACCGCAGCTCCCAGCGCCGGATGCCCTGCCATGCAAGCGCCCGTGACCTCCCGCCACGTCGTCTTCTCGCACGGCCAGGAAGCCGGACCCTGGGGGCGCAAGATCACCGCGCTCGCCGAAGTGGCGCGGACGGAAGGGTACGACGCCCACTCGGTCGACTACCGCGGGATCGATGAGCCACGGGCGCGGGTGGCGCGACTGGTGGAGTTCTGCAAGGAGCTCACCGGCGACCTGGTGCTCGTCGGCTCGAGCCTCGGCGGTTATGTCGCGGTCGCCTCGGCATCGCTGCTGCACGCCCGCGGCGTGTTCCTCATGGCGCCGGCTCTGTACGTGGAGGGGCTGCCGGAGCTGCGCAGCGGCGTGCTCGATTGCCCGGCGGCGGTGGTCCACGGCTGGCGCGACGATGTCGTGCCTTACGAGCACAGCGTGCGCTTCGCCCACGCGTATCGTTGCGCGCTGCATCTGGTGGAAAGCGATCACCGGTTGCACAACCAGGTGCGCGTGATCCAGTACCTGTTCGAGTACTTCCTCATTGCGCTCGATCTGCCCGCGGTCGCATTCGAATAGGTGTCAGCGGCGCTCGCGGATCATCCACCATTCCCGGATGCCCACGCGGCGCGTGGACTCATGATATCGGCATGAACTGGCTGCTGCGGCGGGTGCTGGCACTCTGGGTGCGATTCAAGGTCCTGCCGGAGGATGCCGCCGCGCAGCTGCGCGGGCGGCCACGGCCGTTGTGCTATGTGCTCGAGCAACGCAGCAGCACCGATCTCGCGGTGTTGCAGCAGGCCTGCGCCGCACTGCGTATCCCGCGACCCGGGCGGGCCCTCGGCGGCGGCACGCACGAGCTGCGCTCCTACTTCTGGCTGACGCAGCCGCGGGGACTGTTCGGGCGGCGGCTCGACCGGCGACCGCCACGGCAGCTCGCTCAGATGATCGCCGTGCTGCGCGCTGACCCGGAGGTGGATTTCGACCTGGTGCCGGCTGCGGTGTACTGGGGGCGCGCGCCGCAGAAGGAGGCCTCGTGGCTGCGGCTGCTGCTCGCCGAGGACTTCGGCGCCGTGAGCCGGGCGCGGAAGTTCATGCAGGTGCTGATCAACGGCCGCGACACCCTGCTCGAGCTCGATGAGCCGCTCTCGCTCCGTGCGCTGCTCGGCGAGGAGCTCGGCAGCGCCATGCGCGGCCGGCGTGTCGCACGGACGCTGCGCGCGCTGTACGCGCGGCGACGCGCTGCCCGCATCGGCCCCGACCTCTCGCACCGCCGCACCATCGTCAACCGCGTGCTGCGCACGCGCGCGGTGCGCGCCGCAATCGCGCAGGAGATGCGCGAGCGCCATGTGACCCGACACAAGGCGCTGCTGCGCGCCCGCGGCTATGCCTGGGAGATCGCCGCCAACTATTCGCATGCCTTCGTGCGCTTCATGGAGCATGCGCTGACCTGGCTGTGGAACCGGCTGTACGACGGGGTGGTGTTCGGCCACGCCGAGACCCTCGCCGCGGTCGCCGAAGGGAACGAGATCATCTACGTCCCCTGTCACCGCAGCCACATGGACTACCTGCTGCTGCCGTACGCCATCTATGAATACGGCTACGCGGTGCCGCACACCGCGGCCGGCATCAATCTCAACCTCCCGGTCGTCGGCCGCTTCCTGCGCAAGGGCGGCGCCTTCTTCATTCGCCGCAGCTTTGGCGGCAACAAGCTCTATACGGTCGTGTTCATGAAGTATCTGGCTGCGATCATGGGCCGGGGGCACGCGATCGAGTATTTCATCGAGGGCGGCCGCAGCCGCACGGGACGTCTGCTGCAGCCGAAAACCGGCATGCTGCTGATGACCGTGCGCAGCTTCCTCGCCGATCCGGTGCGCCCGATGGTGTTCGTGCCCGTCTACTTCGGCTACGAGCGCCTCGTCGAGGGCGCCACTTACGTGGGCGAGCTGTCCGGGCGGCCGAAAGAGAAGGAGAGCATTCGCGGACTGCTCGGCGCCTGGCGAGTGCTGCGGCAGCGCTTCGGCAAGGTTCACGTCAACCTCGGCGAGCCGATTGCCCTCACCGAGATCCTCGACCGCCACGAGCGCACCTGGCGAACGCGTCACTTCGATGACGAGACCCGCGCCCGATGGCTCGGGCCGGCGGTGGACGAGCTCGCCGAGTGCATCATGCGCAACATCAACTCCGCGGCGGCAGTGACACCGATCAATCTGCTGGCGCTCGCGCTGCTGGCCATGCCACGCCAGGCGCTGGCGGAGACCGACTTGGTGCGCCAGCTCGAGCTGTATCGGTCCCTGCTCACCTCGTTCCCGTACAGTGACCGCGTCACGGTCACCACGCTGTCGGGCGCCGAGATGGTCGAGTACGGGCAGTCGTTGCGCGTGATCGAGCGCGATCCTCAGCGGCTCGGCGATATCGTGCGCATGACCGTCGAGAACGCGGTGCTGGCGACCTACTTCCGCAACAACGTCCTGCATCTCTTCGCACTGCCTTCACTCATCGCCTGTGTATTCGTGAGCAACGCACGGGTGTCGACGGACGACATCCAACGCCTGGCGTGGCGCATCTACCCGTACATACGCGCGGAGCTGTTCCTGCGCTGGAGCGAGGCGGAGTTCCCGGCAGCGGTGGAAGCAACGCTCCGCTGCCTTGCCGCACACGGACTCATCGAGCCCGGCCCGCCCGGCGAGGGCTGGCAGCGACCACCGCCCGCCTCGGCGTATGCCATGCAACTCTCGCTCCTGGCACAGGCCACCCTGCAGACGATCGAGCGCTACTACATGGTGGTGGCACAGCTGGTGCTCGCCGGGAGCGGTGCCATCACGCAGGTGGCGCTCGAGGAACGCTGTCAGCAGACCGCGCAACGCATGACGCTGCTCTATGGGCTCAACTCGCCGGAATTCTTCGACCGCACCAGTTTCGCGAATTTCATCGTGCTCCTGCGCACGCGCGGCGTGATCCGCGCCGGCGCGGGCGGTCGGCTCGAATTCGACGAAGTGCTCGTGCGTGTTGCGCAGGACGCACAGTTCGTCCTCAGCGAGCAACTGCGTCACAGTATCCTGCAGATCATGCACTCGTGAGATGCTTGCCGCCCTGTGTTGCCGAGTAATAGACTGCCCGGCACGCGGGTTTTGTATTACGGCAACAAAACAAGAACGCGACGTGGTTTCACTGCGAGCCCACGGGTCTGCAGAGGGAAGCAGGGGGGGCACATGAGGAAAGTTCAGACCGGGCGCGCCTTGGGGTTCGCGGCGTTGGCCGCCTGTCTCGCGGCTGGGCTTGGCCCGCGCGCGCACGCCTTCACGTTCAGCAGCCAGTCGGGGGATTGGACGGGCAGCTGGGACACGACCATCGGCTACGGCCAGGGGTGGCGTGTGGTGAATCCCGATTGCCGTCTGATTGCGACCGGTAACGGTGGCTGCGGCTATTCCGCCAACATCGATAACGGCGACCTGAACTACCTACACAAGGCTACGTTCACCCAGGCGCTGACCGGCGTCACGGAGCTGCAGCTCAACTACAAGGACAAGGCCGGCTTCTTCGTGCGTGGCTCGGGCCTGTACGACTTCTCGGTCATGGGCAACCACGTCGACCGTACACCCTTGAGCCACGAGGCCAAGGGCGTCGTCGGCAGCTACACGCGCCTGCTCGACGCCTTCGGGTACCTGAAGTTCAATCTCGCGACCCTGCCTTCCGAGCTACGCGTCGGCCGGCAGGTGGTCGATTGGGGCGAGAGCACCTTCATTCCGGGCGGCCTCAACTCGGTCGACTATTTCGACGTCACGGCGCTGCAGGTTCCAGGCTCGGAGCTCAAGCAGGCTCTGCTGCCGGACACGATGGTGATGTTCAACTCGCAGCTGTCGAAGAACCTCAGTACGCAGCTCCTGTACCTGTTCACCTGGCATCCGGACATCATCGAGCCGGACGGCGCCTACTTCAGCACCAACGACGTCGCCGGCGCCGGCAGCAACCAGAGGGTGTTCCTCCCCTTCGGGGTGACCTCCGACATGGGTGTGGATTTCAGCTCCCTCGGCGGCCCTCTGATCAGCACCTTTCAGTCCGTACCGCGCCTTCCCGATAAAAAACCCAGCGAGAACGGCCAGTACGGCATCAATTTCAAGTACTACCTGCCGAATTTCGCTCAGGGTACGGAGCTCGGCTTCTACTTCCTCAACTACACGAGCCGCGTGCCGGTGGTGTCGTTTAATACCGGCACGCAGGCGGGGGTCGGCAACGCCTGGGGCGCGGCCAACGCCGTGCAGGCGGCGGCACTGGCTCTCGTCTCGGGTAACTCGCTGGCGCAGGCGGTGAAGATCGGCACGGGAGCGGGCGTACAAGCTGCCCTGGCGCAGGGCGGCAACCTGAGCCCGGCGACGGCTCAGCAGTACGCCACCATCGGCGCCAACACGTTCCTCGCGAACAACGGTAGCGCCACAGCTGTGGCGGCACAGGCCGCGAGCCTCGCGACCAACGAGTACGCCGGGACCCAGGGGTTTTTCGAGGAATTCCCCCAGGACATCAAGATGTTTGGCCTGTCCTTCAACTCCCAGGTACAGGCGACGGGCACGGCGGTGCAGGGTGAGGTGGCGTATCGTCACGACGTGCCGCTCCAGATCGATGACGTCGAGCTGGTCTATGCCTCACAGACGCCTTTCGAGACAGATCTGGCGAAGCTGCAGGGTAAGGCGGTGACCGGGCCCGGCCACTGTGTGCCCACTTCCGCAACACCGATCACCGGATGCAACCAACTCGGTGAGTACGGCGTCGGACAGACGGTCAAAGGCTACGAGCTGAAGGACACATGGCATTTCGACCTCACCGCCACGCAGGTCTTCGCCAATGTCTTCAAGGCTTCCCAGGCGGTGCTCATCGTCGAAGCGGGGGCCGACTACGTGCCGGGCCTCGAGGACAAGCTGAGCGGCGGTCCGCAGGGCTTCGGGCTGCGCTTCGACGGACCCGGCACGAACCTGAGCGGCAATCCGAATCTCGGCGGCTATCCGCAGTTTCCCGCCGTCAATGGCGTATGCGTCAAGGGCACCGCACCCCGCAATCCCCTCGGCCAGTGTTTCGAGCCCGGCTGGGCGTTCGCGAGCAGCTTCGCCTGGGGCTACGTCGTCTCCGGACGACTCGAGTACGACAACGCCATCGGCGACTGGAACCTGCTGCCGCACTTCACCTACGTACAGGACGTGAACGGAGTATCGCCCGGACCCGGCGGGGCATTCGTCGGCGGCCGCATCTCGACCACCCTCGGTATTACGGCCAGTCTTCACAACACCTGGGAGCTCGACCTCTCATACACGAACTACAACTATCTCTCGGGCGTCGGACAATACACGCTGCTCAACGATCGCGATTTCGTCGCTGCCAGTATCAAAGTCTCGTTCTGAAGCCTGCGACTCAAGTTGCCCCGCGCACGCACGATGGAGAGGGCGCCATGAAAATGCTGATTCGGTCCGCCGCGGCAGGAATGCTGTTCGCATCGGTGGCTTTTGGCGCCGTGAGTCCGCAGGAAGCCGCGCGGCTGGGCCAGGATCTCACCCCTCTCGGTGGCGAGAAGGCCGGCAACAAGGATGGCAGCATCCCGGCCTGGACGGGGGGCCTGAGGTCCCCGGCCGATGCCGGTTTCCCCAACCACCGCAACGGCGACCATTACGCTGATCCCTTCGCGAGCGACAAGCCGCTGTTCACCATCACCTCCGCCAACCTGAGCCAGTACGCGGCGAAGCTGAGCGACGGCCAGAAGGCGCTGTTCAAGACCTACCCCGACTACAAGATGATCGTCTATCCGACGCATCGCAGCGGCGCCTCGCCCGAGCACGTGTACGAGGCCACCAAGCGCAACGCGACCACGGCGAAGCTCGTGCCAGATGGCAACGGCTTCACCGGCGCGATCGGCGGTACGCCCTTTCCGATTCCGCAGAACGGGCTCGAGGTGTACTGGAACCACGTGACGCGCTGGCGCGGACTGGGGGCGGCACTGCAGATCGGTCAGGCCCCCATGACCGCAGGCGGCGGTTTCACGCTGGTGAATTTCAAGGAGGAGTTCTACTTCCAGTTCTACGAGCCCGGCATGACCGAGGCGGGACTCAACAACATCCTGCTGTTCTTCACTCAGGAGACCACCGCTCCCGCGCGCCTCGCGGGCGAGGTGCTGCTGGTGCAGGAGACCATCGATCAGGCGAAGGAGGCGCGCCGCGCCTGGGTGTACAACCCCGGCCAGCGCCGCGTGCGGCGCGCGCCGAACGTAGCCTTCGATAACCCGGGCACCAATGCCGACAACCTGCGCACCGCCGATCAGTTCGACATGTACAACGGCAGCCCGCAGCGCTACGACTGGAAGCTGATCGGCAAGAAGGAGATGTACGTTTCCTACAACGCCTATCGTATCCAGGACGGCAAGCTCAGATACTCCGAGCTGCTGCACAAGAATCACATCAACCAGGATCTCGCGCGTTACGAGCTGCATCGGGTGTGGGTGGTGGACTCCACGCTCAAGCCGGGCCAGAGTCACATCTACAGCCGCCGCACGCTGTATGTCGATGAGGACTCCTGGCAGATTCTCGGCGTCGACTGCTACGACACCCGCGGGCAACTGTGGCGCGTGCAGGAAGGCCACGCGATAAACTACTACAACCTGCCCTCGCTGTGGACTGCGCTTGAGCTGATCATGGACCTGACGAACGGCCGCTATCTGGCGCTGGGTCTACAGAGCGAGGAGCACGGCTCTTACAACTTCGACATCAAGCGCACGCCCGCCGATTATCAGCCGAGCGTGCTGGAGCGACGCGGCATCCGGTAGGCGCGCGCCGCGAGCGCAAAAACAGGATTTTGGGCACCGCCGTGGATCCATCCCTGGAGAACCACCCCAGGGAATCGAGCTTGACGCGACTGGTGCACATGACCCGACCAACAAGACGCTCGATTCCCCGGGGACCCCGGGCTGCGGGCGCGGCGTCCTGCCGCCATGGTGGCCTCCGCTCCGGCGTGTGGTTTGGCGCGAGCGCGGCCCCAAAACCCTTTTTTGCGCTCGCAGCGGCTCTGATCGGTGCATTGGCCTGCGCGCCCTCCGCGCTGTTCGCAGCCGATCAGCCGGCTTCGACGGAGCAGGCAGCTGCTGAGCCGGCGCGCGCGGCCGAGCACGCACCGCTTGCCGCCAGGGGCCTGCTCATTGCGATGGCGGTCGCCGGGGAGCGGCTGGTTGCCGTGGGCGATCGCGGCATCATCGTGCTCTCGGACGATCGCGGCGCGAGCTGGACGCAGGCCGAGTACGTCCCGAGCCAGGCGCTGCTCACCGGCGTGTGCTTTCTCGACCCGCTGCACGGCGTCGCCGTCGGGCACGATGAGGTGATCCTCACCACGGCCGACGCCGGCCGTACCTGGAAGCTCACGCACTTTGCTCCACAGGCTCTGCGGCCGCTGCTCGATGTCTGGTGCGGGACGGGTGGCGAGGTCATCGCCGTCGGCGCCTACAGTACGTATCTCACCAGCGCCGACGGTGGAGCGAGCTGGCGCGAGGTGAAATTCACACCGGCAGCCGCCCCGGCAGCACGCACCGCGGCCGGCGCGCCGCGGAGCGCCGCGGCAGCCGCTTCGGGCACCGACGAAGAGGAGGAAGCGGGCGGCGGTTACCACCTCAACCGCATCGTCGGGGCTGGTGCGGGACGGCTCTACATCGCCGGTGAAGCGGGGCACCTGTACGCTTCCGACAATGGCGGCGCGAGCTGGCACACCCTCGCCTCGCCGTATGAGGGCTCGTTCTTCGGCCTCCTGCCGCTTGGCGGTGAGACAGTGCTTGCCTTCGGGCTGCGTGGCCACCTCTATCGCTCCGAGAATGCCGGCGCGAGCTGGCAACAGATCGAGACCGGTACGACCGCGATGCTCACCGGTGCGACGACGTTCGAGGCTGGTGCGGTGGCCCTCGTCGGCTTGTCGGGGGTGGTGCTCGTCAGCCGCGATGGGGGTCACGGTTTCACTCTGATGCAGCAGGCCGATCGTGCCGGGCTCTCTGCGGTCGTGTCGACGGGCGATGAGCGGCTCGCGGTCGTGGGTGAGGATGGCGCCAGGGCTATAGGTCCTGCGCCCGCGCCCGGCGCTACGCGGAACGCTGCACCATGACGACCGGTGGCGATGCGCCGCATCTCTCGCCCACACTTGTCGGGCGGCTCGAGCGGCTGATCTTCGGCCACCGCACCGCGATCCTGGTGCTGTTCGCTCTCGGAACCGTGCTGCTCGGGACGACCGCCTTCCGCGGCTTGCGCATCGATACCTCGTTCAACAAGACCCTGCCGGTCCGGCACGAGTACATGCGCACCTATCTCGATCCCAGAGTGGCCGAGTTTCGCGGCGCCAATCGCGTGTTGGTCGCGCTGATCGCCCGCGACGGCAACATGTTCACTCCGCAGTTCTTCGCCGCGATGCGCAAGGCCACCGACGAAGTCATCGTCATGTACGGCATCGACCGCACGCAGGTGCAGTCGATCTTCACTCCCAACGTGCGCTATCTGGAAGTGGTCGAGCAAGGCATCGAGGCCGGCAACGTGGTCCCGGCCGACTTCAGCCCGACGCCCGAAAGCCTGGCGCGCGTGCGCGACAACATCATCAAGGCCGGCATCGTCGGACGACTGGTCGCGAACGACTTCTCCGGCGCGCTGGTGAGCGCCATCGTCCTCGACACCGATGCGCAGGGTAAGCCGGTCGATCCGATCCGTGTGGCGCACGAGCTCGAGCGGCGCGTGCGCACACCGCTCGAGGGGCACGGTATCGATGTGCACATCATCGGCTTCGCCAAGGTCATGGGTGACATCGCCGACGGAGCTGCCGCGGTGGTCCTGTTCGCGGTGATCACACTCGTGCTGACCCTGCTGGCGGTCCGCATCTACTGCCAGTCGTGGCGTGTCGCCTTCATACCGGTGCTGTGCTCGGTAGTCGCAGTCATCTGGCAGCTCGGCACGCTCGTGTTGCTGCGCTACGGCATCGACCCGATCGGGCTGCTGGTGCCGTTCCTGATATTCGCCATCGGCGTGAGCCACGGCGTGCAGAAGATCAGTGCCGTGAGCGATGGCGCCTTCGCCGGACTCAGCAGCATGGAGGCCGCACGGCGCACCTTCCGGCAGCTGCTGGCGCCGGCAATCGTCGCGCTGCTCGCGGACCTCGTCGGATTCGTGACCATTCTGCTCATCCCGGTTGAGGTGATCCGCGAGATGGCGATCACCGCGAGCATCGGCGTCGCCATCGTCATCCTCACCGACCTGATACTGCTGCCCGTGCTGGTTTCCTACGTGCACTTCGATGCCGGTTTCCACGACCGGGTGGCGCGCCGTCAGCGCTGGCTCGCGCGGGTGTGGCATCGCCTGGCAGGCATCACGCGCCGCGGTCCCGCGCTCGCGGTCATCGTGTTGGCCGCGATACTCGGCGTACTCGGCTGGTGGAAGGGGCGTGAGACTCCGATCGGGGACACGCAGGCGGGTGTGCCGGAGCTGCGCGCCGGTTCACGCTACAACCGCGACAACGACGTCATCACCTCCAAGTTCAGCATCGGCGTCGACGTGCTCACCGCTATCGTGGATTCGCAGCAGCCGGTATGTGTCAGCCACGAGCTCATGACCTGGGTCGATCGCTTCGGCTGGCACATGCGCAACGTCGAGGGCGCACAGGATGTCATCACGCTGCCCTTCATCGCCAAGATTGCGATCGCCGGCTGGAACGAAGGCAGTCTCAAGTGGCGCAGTATCCCGCGCGAGGAGACCCAGCTCACGCAGTCGACGCGCTATATCGAGACCAGCACCGGATTGCTGAACGAGAACTGCGACGTCGTACCGGTGTTGATGTTTCTCGCCGATCACCGCGCCGGCACGATCGAGCGCGCCGTGGCGCGGGTCAAAGCGTGGCGGGGTGCGAACCCGCAGACCACCGCTCAGCTGCGCCTCGCGGCCGGCAACGTCGGCGTAATGGCTGCCACCAACGAGACCGTCAAGGCCAAGGAACTGCTGATCGTCGGCGGGGTGTTTGCGGCGGTGATCGTCATGTGCCTTCTCACCTTTCACTCCGCGGTGGGCACGATGCTGGTGGTCGTGCCGCTCGCGCTGGTGTCGGTGCTGGTGTACGCGGTCATGGCGCTGGTCGGCATCGGGCTCAAGGTGTCGACCTTGCCGATGGTGGCGCTCGGTGCCGGTATCGGCGTCGATTACGGCATCTACCTCTTCAGCCGCATGGAGGAGTTCCTGCACCAGGGACTGCCGGTGCGCGTGTGCTACGAGCGCACGCTGCGAGTCACCGGCGCGAGCATCATCTTCACGGGCATCACACTCGCGATCGGGGTAGCGACCTGGGTGTTCTCGCCGCTGAAGTTTCAGGCTGACATCGGCATCATGCTCACCTTCATGTTCCTGGTGAACATGCTGGCCGCGATCGTGTTGCTGCCGGCGCTTGCCGCGTGGCTGATCCGGCCGGAGCGCATACGCACGGTGCAAGCGGCGTGAGCCGGCGTGCGCTATGCCCCAGGTAAACCACCCCACGAAATTGCGCATGACATTTTGGGTGAGCGCTCACCGATCGGTAAGACGCGCAATTTCGTGGGGGCCCCAGTCCCGCCTGCCGTTGCGCCACGCTGCGGGGGAAGGAGCGTGGAACGGCAGGCGGGACCGAGCGGTTGTCCGACTCAGGCCGTCACGTGACGGATGAGCCGGCGTCCGGTGAGCCCGATCATCAGTCGCGTGATTCCCGTCATCAGCAGATACACGCCGACGAGCGTGCCGATCGCCCACACGGAGCTCGACGGCCAGTGCAGCCAGATCAGGGCGCCGAGGATCAGCGCGACGATGCCGTTGAACAGCATCCATCCCGACGCCTGCTCACCTTTGAGGCGGAAATAAGTCACGATCTCGCACACCCCAGCTGCGAGAATCAGCGCCGCGAGCAGCAGCGTCAGCGAGCCGAGCGCTAGCAGCGGGTGCGTCACCATGTAATAGCCACCGACGACGAACAGCACGCCGGCCAGGATCTGGAAAATGACCCGCTTCGCACCGCCACCCTCGAACGCGGAAACGAAGTGGCTCACCCCACCGAAGATCAGCAGCCAGCCGACCAGCAGCGCCACGCCGAGTCCTGCGACGTACGGCTCGATGACCGCGAACGCTCCCAACACGATGAAAAGGATGGCGGCGACGATCAGCCAGCCGGAGAATGCGCGGGCCGCCTTGACGACCGGACCTTGTGTAGCCATGTGGCACCGTCCACGCGTTTGATCGTTCGGAGCGCTGATTGTGGCGCTCGCCGCGCTGCAACCGTAACTGCCCTTTAGGACAGGGCCCGGCGCTCCGCCGCGGCGCCGCGGCGCAGCAGCGGTCCAGTTGCCGCTGCCGCCGTACCGGGGTCCCCCGGAAATTCCCGTCACAGCCAGCGGTGATCGCTCGCTGATCGCGGCAGCGCGATTTTTGCAGGGGTGTCAGCGCAGGTAGCCGAAACCGCGCGCCATCAGTGCTGCGCACAGCAGTATCACCAGGATCAACGTGAGCTCGAGCATCAGGCACAGGCGCACGCTGCGCACACGCTCACGGGAGATCTCGGGCGCGTTGCCCGCCTTCAGATCCCTGCTCCAGCCGAGAAAGACGACGGTCGGGTAGATCGAGATGAGCGCGGCAATGAGGAAGGCGGTGAATTTGGCGATGAAGAACGTGTCGTGCCAGTAGTAGGACGGCCCCTTCTCGAAATAGGCGACGCGCAGCAGGCCGATCACCAACACAGCGCCCGCTGCCGCGCCGAAGATGTTATCGGTACGCTGCAGCCGCCGCGCCTGCTGCAGCGACAGCGGCGGCTTGAACAGCGCCACCTCGACCGCCAGCGCTGAGACCGTCGCAAACGCGGCGACATGGTGGAGGAACGCCATCAGGGCGGATGAGTACAAGCAGGCACTCCTGGCGGTCCGGAGCGCTCGAGCGGGGATCACCGCGATACCATCTGGTCGACACGCCCGATGACACGACGCCCGGCGATCCCCATCATCAGCCGCGTCACGCCGGTCACCAGCAGGTTGATCCCCACGAGCGTGCCGATGGCCCACACTGAGCTCGATGGCCAGTGGATCCAGATCAACACGCCGACCACTACCGCCGCGATGGCGTTGACCAGCAGCCACCCCGAGGCCCGCTCGATCTGAAAGTACGCGATCAACTCGAAGATCCCTGCGACGAAGATCACGCCGGCGAGCAGGAGGGTGAGCGTGTGCAGCGTGAGCACGGGGTTCATCAGCATGTACACCCCGCCGAGCAGGAACACGATGCCGAGCAGGACCTGCCAGGTCACTCGCTTCGCGCCGCCGCCCTGAAAAGCCATGACGAAATGGGCGATGCCACCGAAAACCAGCAGCCACCCGACCAGGATCGCGACGCCGAGACCCGCTACGGTCGGTTCAATGATCGCGAACATTCCGAGGATGATGAACAGGATGGCGGCCACGATGTACCAGCCGGTGAAACGCTTCGCTGTTCCCAAAGGGGAGTCCTGAGTCGCCATGTGCCACCTCCGCTCGTCGTGGAGCCCGTTGAATCAACGTGTAACGTGTTGTTATGGCAGAGTATGGCCCAGCAGGATACGCCTGATGGCTGCCCGCGGATCATTGGTCTTTGTACCTACGGCGTGCCTTAGTCGTCCCACCGCGGCCTGGTCCGCAGAAGCTTGGTGCGGCGCTGCCGCCCCTTGTGGTCGAGACGCCGCTCGTGCGCAGCGCGCGTCGGTCGTGTGGCCTTGCGCAGCTTCGGCACGGTGAGCGCGCGCCGGATGAGCTCGGCCAGACGTTGCTCGGCCTCGCGACGGTTGCGCTCCTGTGTGCGGTGATTACGGGCAAGGATGAGTATCGAGCCGTCGGCGGTGAGGCGCCGACCGCTCAAGGTCCGCAGGCGCTGCTTGGCGGCGTCGCTGAGCGCGCGGCTGTGCTCCAGGTCGTAGCGTAACTGCACCGCGGTGGCGACCTTGTTGACATTCTGGCCACCGGGTCCGGAAGAGCGCAGGAATGACAGTGACAGCTCGTGGTCCGGGATCTCGACACCTGCGGCTACGGCTAAGGGCACGAGCTGACACTAGTCCGCGGCATGGTCCACTCCGGCGGCCGGCCCGGCGAGGCCTGCGGCCCGGTACGCCTGCCCCCGCGGTCCGAGCAGGCGCGTCTCCTGCTGGGGCACGGGGATCTTCACGCCATGGGCACGGAAGATGCGCCAGATGGCACGGTTGACGTCCGAGCGCACGTTGTTGACCCCGTTCACGGGATCGGCGATCCAGAAGCGGATCTCGAGCCGCATGCCGTTGTCCTCGAAGCTGATGAGGCGCGAGACCGCGGGCGGGTCGCGGAGTATGCGCGGGTGATCCTCGGTCGCTTCGACGAGCAGCTGGAGAGCCACTTCCGGATCGTCCTCGTAGCTCACCATGACCGGCAGCTTCAGGCGCACGCGCTGATCGGAGTAGCTCCAGTTGATGAAGGAGCTCGTGATCAGGTTCTGGTTCGGTACCAGGGTGTCGACGCCGTCGCGGTCGCGCACCACCACGTAGCGCCCGCGCAGCTCCTGCACCCAGCCGAAGTTGCCGGCGCTCGCACCGCCCAGAGTGGTGAAGCTGATGACATCGCCCGGCTTGATGGATTTGTCCATCAGCAGCACGAAGCCGCTCACGAAGTTGCTGGCGACTGCCTGCAGGCCGAACCCGAGCCCGAGGCCGATGGCTCCGGTGAGCACGTTGAGCGTGGTGACATCCACGCCGGCGGCATTGATTCCCAGCAGTACCCCGAGGCCGACGAGCAGGAAGTAAGTGAACTTGGAGATGCCGACACGCGTCGACACGGCCAGTTGATCGGCCCGCATGACGTGCCGCTCGATAGCCCGCGCTATCAGGCTCGCCACCACCACGAAAGCCGTGACCACCACCAGTCCCTTGAGCAGCGCCCAGAGGCTGAACTGCGTCTTGCCGGGAATGAGGCTGATGCGGTTGAGCGCGGCCTCGATCACATCGAGCCAGCCGAGCAGTGCGACCGCGGTGATCGCCCACAGGACGACCGTGATGCGTGTGCCGCGGGCGCGTACCCAGGAGCCCGGTCCGAGCAGCAGCCCCAACACGAACACGCCGAGCCGCACCACCAGCAGCGCGGTGACGAGGCGCGCGACGGCGTCGATTGGCGCTGTGTCCGTGCCGAGCGCCGCGATCAGCGCGCGAGCCGCCAACAGCGTCGCGAGCGCGGTGAGAATGGGCGCGAGGATCACCATCCCCTCGAGCGCATGGTCGAGCCCGTGCGCGGGCAGCGGCAGGTCGGGCGTGGTGCGTACCCGGCGCGCCGCCAGCGCCTGTGCCGTGGCGTATGCCACCATCGCCGCGCACAGCGCCGCCACGAGTGCGGCCAGCATCGGCGTCGAAGTCAGCTGCAGCAGGGCGCCCCGGACGGCGCTGTCGGCGCTGTTCATCAGGCGTTCAGGTCCGGGATCAACTGGCTCTCGAGACGCGCAATCTGATCCTTGAGCAGGAGCTTGCGCTTCTTCAGGCGTTTCAGCTGCAGCTGATCGACGTGCAGATCGAGGGACAGCCGGGAGATGACTTCATCGAGATCCCGGTGCTCGATGCGCAACTGACGCAGCTTCTCCACGTTGCGGAACAGCTCGCGATCGACGTTGTCTTCGATTTCCGCCATTTTGGGGCATGCCCCAGCGGGGCCTGTTGGCGGCGGCCGCCAGGTTACCGAAGCTTAGCCGAGCGGCGCTCCGAGTGCCACGCCCGTCCCCGGAGATTGCCGCAAAATCACACGTCCTGTCGCGTGGCGCGAGCCTTGCCACGAGCGTCAGGGGTGGACTCAACGGCGCCGTCCCCCGCGGTGCGCGTGCGTATCGGGGCGCGCTCCCCGACGCCCGCGACGGCCGCCGCCGCTGCCGTGGCGGCGGCCCCCGGGCGGGTGGGGGCGGTGGGCGTGGGGCGCGCTGACGACGCCGGTCGCGAGCAGCTCGGGTGAGATCGGGGCAAAGGGCACCTTGTGCCCGATATAACTCTCGATGTCGGGCAGCGATACCGCGAACTCCTCGCAGGCGAAGCTGATGGCGTCACCCTCGGCTCCGGCGCGCGCCGTGCGGCCGATGCGGTGCACGTAATCGGCGGCATCCTGCGGCAGATCGAAGTTGAATACATGGCTGACATCGGGGATGTGCAACCCTCTCGAGGCGACGTCGGTGGCAATGAGCACCGCCAGCTTGCCGTCGTGGAAGTCTCGCAGAAAGCGCAACCGCTTGTTCTGCGGCACATCCCCCGAGAGCGCCTGCGCCTGAAACCCATTGGCCTTGAGGATGCCCTCGAGCCGCTCGGCCATGCGCTTGGTATTGACGAACACCATCGTGCGCACCGCCTCGCTCTGGTGCAGCAGCCCGATGAGCAGCGGTACCTTCTCCTCCATCGCGGGGTAGTACATGAGCTGGCGCACACGATCGACCGTCATCTTGTCGGGCTCGATGCGCACCAGCTCCGGATTGTTCATGTGCTCGTAGGCCAGCTCCAGGACCCGGTGCGAGAGGGTGGCGGAGAACAGCATCGACTGGCGCCGTCCCGGCGGGGGCAGACGGCGCAGGATGTAGCGGATATCGGCGATGAAGCCGAGGTCGAACATGCGATCGGCCTCATCGAGCACCAGCACCTGCACCGACTTGAGGTCGAACACATGCTGCTTGAAGTAGTCGATGAGCCGCCCCGGCGTGCCGATGAGCACGTCGCAGCCGGCACTCAGCTGCTGGCGCTGCTTGTCGTAGTCGATGCCACCAAACACCACCATGTGCGTGAAGCCGGTGTGCGCGCCGAGGACCAGGGCATCGCGATGGATCTGCACCGCGAGCTCGCGCGTCGGCGCCACGACCAGCGCCCGGATGGAGGTCGGGGAGCGGTTGGCGGCTGCCGGCCGCGTGAGCAGTGCCTGGTAGAGCGCCACGAGGAAGGCGGCGGTCTTGCCGGTGCCGGTCTGCGCTTGCCCGGCGACGTCGCGCCCGGCGAGCGCGATCGGCAGAGTCTGCGCCTGGATGGGAGTGCAGGTTACAAAACCTGCCTGCTGTATACCCTGCATGACCTCAGGCTTAAGGCCGAGCGAGGCGAAGGTAACGGAATCGGAGCGTGAATCGGTCATCAGTTGGGCTGGATCGTTAGGGGCAAATTGCGCTGCCAGACTTGAAAAACGGCCCCGGAAGCGCTACAAAGTGGTGGTAAGACAGCGGGCCGGCAAGGTCCGCGCCTGCCGTACCTACCCTTAGTTCCTTTTGGACTCATACTCAATCACGAGTTATTAGTGTAACCGTTTACCGGGAGTGTCTGGCATCGCTTTTCGCGGCTTTCTGGCCGACCCCGCGGCGGATTTCACTGGCGTTTCCAAGGGATTTTTCACGCTCTGTATTTGACGGAGGTTGAACCGCGTGAGTAGCCCGCACATTGTGCACACGACGGACGCGACATTCGCACAGGACGTCCTCAAGTCCGAGAAGCCGGTCCTGCTGGATTTCTGGGCCGAATGGTGTGGCCCGTGCAAGATGATCGCTCCGATCCTCGATGAGATCGCCAGCGAATATCAGGATCGCATCAAGGTCGCCAAGATCAACATCGACGAGAACCCGCAGACCCCGCCCAAATTTGGCATTCGTGGCATCCCGACGCTGATTCTGTTCAAGAACGGCACCGTCGAGGCGCAGAAGGTCGGCGCGGTCTCCAAATCCCAACTTTCCGCATTTCTGGACAGCAACCTGTGAGAGGCTATCTCGGTAATCAGGGCCGCAACCGGCCCAACAAGGGTCCGCGCCACGGCAACCGTGACGGCAACCGCGGCAACGGTGGTGGCCGTCCCGATGAGATGATGCACGAGCCCGAGGTGTTCGACGCCGACGACTCCGAGATCATCAGTCCCGCCGAGCTGACGCAGTCGCGCAGCTCCATGAATCTCACGGAGCTGAAGTCGAAGCCCATCCACGAGCTGGTGAAGATGGCCGAGTCCATGGGGCTCGAGAACCTGGCCCGCTCGCGCAAGCAGGACATCATTTTCTCGATCCTCAAGGCGCACGCCAGGAACGGCGAGAACATCTACGGCGACGGCGTGCTCGAGATCCTGCAGGACGGTTTCGGCTTCCTCCGCTCGGCGGATGGCTCGTATCTCGCGGGTCCCGATGACATCTATGTGAGCCCGAGTCAGATCCGGCGCTTCAATCTGCGTACCGGCGACACGATCTCGGGGCTGATCCGGCCGCCGAAGGATGGCGAGCGCTATTTCGCGCTGCTCAAGGTGGGTGAGATCAACTTCGACTCGCCCGAGAGCTCGCGCAACAAGGTGCTGTTCGAGAACCTGACGCCTTTCCATCCGACCAAGCGCCTGAAACTCGAACGCGGCAACGGCTCGACCGAGGATCTCACCGCCCGCACCATCGACCTGGTGGCCCCCATCGGCAAGGGCCAGCGCGGCCTGATCGTCTCCCCGCCCAAGGCCGGCAAGACGATGCTGCTGCAGAACATCGCCACTTCCATCACCGCCAATCATCCCGAGGTCTATCTGATCGTGCTGCTCATCGACGAGCGGCCCGAGGAAGTCACCGAGATGCAGCGCACGGTGAAGGGCGAGGTGGTTTCCAGCACCTTCGATGAGCCGGCGGCGCGTCACGTGCAGGTCGCCGAAATGGTCATCGAGAAGGCCAAGCGCCTGGTCGAGCACAAGAAGGATGTAGTGATCCTGCTCGATTCGATCACCCGGCTCGCCCGCGCCTACAACACCGTGGTGCCATCCTCCGGCAAGGTGCTCACCGGCGGCGTCGACGCCAACGCACTGCAGCGCCCGAAGCGCTTCTTCGGCGCGGCGCGCAACATCGAGGAGGGCGGCAGTCTCACCATCCTCGCGACCGCGCTGATCGACACCGGCTCGAAGATGGACGATGTCATCTACGAGGAGTTCAAGGGCACGGGTAACAGCGAGATCCACCTCGACCGGCGCATCTCGGAGAAGCGCGTGTTCCCGGCGGTCAACATCAACCGTTCCGGCACCCGCAAGGAAGAGCTCATCACCGATCAGGGCGAGCTCGCCAAGATGTGGATCCTGCGCAAGCTCCTGCATCCGATGGATGAGCTTGCCGCGATCGAATTCCTGCTCGACAAGATGAAGGACACCAAGTCGAACGGTGAATTCTTCGAGGCGATGAAGCGCTGAAGCTCTCTCTGAAACCGGGTCGCCCTGCCTGCCGGCGCCGGGGTGGCAGCAGTGTCTGCTGCCCGCGACTGGCGGGTTGTCCCATGTGCGAAACGAGTCACGTCGGCGGCCGGCGACGCTGGCTGGGTGAGCCCGCGCCTCAGTAAGATCGCCCCACCCGCGCCCGTAGCGGGTGGGAGCTCAACTCGCATGCGCATCTTCCGGGCGGTCGCCGCGGTGTTACTGGGGGCACAGGCCATGCCGGCCCTGGCCGACCGCGACCCGTATTCGGGCGCACCGCTGCCGCCCGCGACGCACGAGCCTGCCAGCCCCATCACCGATCACTTCTACATCCGGGCAGCCTACTACGCGCCAAAGTACAAGGAGAGTTTTCGCGTCGATCCGACGAACGCCCCGCCGGGCGTCACCGGCACCCCGGTGAACGCCCAGAACGATCTGGGGCTACCACGCCGCGACAACCAGGGCGTGGTGGATTTCATGTTTCGCCTGCGCGATCGCAACAAGGTGCGGGTCAGCTACTACGAGACCAAGCAATCCGGCAGCCAGACTCTCGCCAGCGACATCGTCTTCGGCAACCAGACCTTTCCTGCCGGGGAGCTGGCGCAGACGACCTTCAGTCTGCAGCAGTTCGATATCACCTACACCTACTCGTTCATCCGCAACAGCCACTTCGAGGTCGGCACGGGGCTCGCAGCCTACTTCCTGCAGGTCGATCTGACCGGCCAGGTGCCGGCGAAGAGCCTGAGCCAGGAAGTGACCGCGGCGACCCCCTTTCCCGCCCTGCCTCTCGATCTCACCTGGTGCTTCTCCAGCCGTTGGGCGGCGACCGCGCAGGCGGCGTATCTCAAGGTCAACACCCACAATCTCGGCGGCTGGTACCTGGACACCCACGCTGACATCCAGTACCGCTGGGTCCCGAACTTCGTCGTCGGTGCCGGCTACGCCTCGATCCGCACGGACCTGACCCATCGCAACGGCAGCTTCCCGGGCGTCGTCGACGTGACCATCAGCGGCCCGCAGGTCTTCATGCGCTTCAGTTTCTAGTTCATTGGGCAAAAGTCGCCTGCGGCGCTTTTGCCGGACATCAGCTTCGTTACCGGCGGCAAAAGGCGTGACTTTTGCCGCCTGCGGCGTGCCGCCGGCGCCGCCGGCCAGTCAGGGCGCGGTCACGATGTAGGCGCGCGCGAACATCTCCGGCATGCGTGCTGCGCGCCCGGAGTCGAGGTTGATGCAGACGTAGTCGACGCGGGCGCGCGCGAGTGTCGCCCCATCCGGTACCCGACGGATCTGGAAGCGTCGCTCGGCGCGCAGCCGGCCGTCGGCAGCCACGATCCAGGTCGCGGCCTCGATGCGATCGCCGCGCACCGCCGCTCGCAGGTAGTCGATCTCGATGCGCTGCGCCGCCATGCCGCGACGCAGCGCCAGACACCGCTCGAGCGGCACTCCGAGCGCCGCAGAGTGCGACCACGCGGCACGGTCGAGCCAGGTGAGGTAGACGGCATTGTTGACGTGCTCGTAGGCATCGACGTCCGCGGGCTGCACCTGCAGCCCGATGACGTGCGCTGTGGGGAAATCCAGGGCGGCGGCGGATGCCCGCCTCGTCATGGCTGGGTCAGGCGCACGGCACGATGACCGATATCGCGTCGGTAGTGCACGCCCGGCCAGTGGACGCTGTCGGCGAGCGCATAGGCGGCGCGCCGTGCGGCGGTGATGCCGGGGCCGAGACCCACCGCACAGAGTACCCGGCCACCGTTGGTCAGCACCTTGCCCGATTCGAGCCGCGTGCCGGCATGAAAGATCTTTCCGGGCAGACGTGCGGCACGATCGAGTCCCTCGATGACATCACCGCGGCGAACGTTGTCAGGGTAGCCGTCTGCGGCCATGACGACCCCGAGCGCGGCACGTGGATCCCATTGCGCGTTCGCCGTGTCGAGCCGCCCGCCGAGCGCCGCTTCGCACAGCAGGGTGAGATCGGAGTGCAGGCGCATGAGCAACGGCTGTGCCTCAGGGTCGCCCAGGCGGCAGTTGTACTCGAGCACGTTCGGCGTGCCATCGGGCGCGATCATCAGCCCGGCATACAGAAAGCCGGTGTACGACATCCCCTCGAGCGCGAGTCCGCGAAGCGTGGGCTCGATGACCTCGCGCATGATGCGGGCATGCAGCGCCGGTGTCACGAGAGCGGCGGGAGAATAGGCGCCCATACCGCCGGTGTTGGGTCCCTGATCGCCGTCGTTGAGACGCTTGTGGTCCTGCGAGGTGGCGAGCGGGAGAGCGTGACGCCCGTCGGCGATGACGATGAAGCTCGTCTCTTCACCCTCGAGGAACTCCTCGATTACGACTTCCCGCCCGGCATCACCGAATTGGCCGGCAAACATGGCCTCGGCCGTCGCGATCGCCTCACTGCTCGAGGACGCAACGACGACCCCCTTGCCGGCGGCGAGTCCGCTCGCCTTCACCACGAGCGGTGTGCGCTGGCCGCGCAGCCAGGCCGGATCGAAGCTGTCGCGAGTGAAGGTGGCCGAACGCGCCGTTGGAATGCCATGTCGATGGAGGAACTCCTTGGCGAAGGCTTTCGAGCCCTCGAGCCTTGCGGCGGCGCGCCGCGGGCCGAAGCAGCTCAAGCCCGCCTCGGCGAAGGCATCGACGATGCCCGCGACCAGCGGCGCCTCGGGACCGACGATGGTGAGGTCCACGCGCTCGGCACGCGCGAGCTGCACGAGGGCAAGGATATCGTCCGCGGCGATGCCGACGTTGCGCACGCGCGGCTCGCTGGCGGTACCGGCATTGCCGGGCGCCACCAGCACCTCGGCCACGCGCGCGGCGGCGGCGCATTTCCAGGCGAGTGCGTGCTCGCGGCCGCCGCCGCCGACGATCAGAATCTTCATTTTGATGGGGACCCCGGCACTAGTGACGGAAGTGGCGCACGCCGGTAAAGACCATCGCCATGTCGTGCTCGTCGGCTGCGGCGATCACTTCGGCATCGCGCTTGCTGCCACCCGGCTGGATGACGGCGCGGATGCCAAAGTCCGCGGCAACATCCAGATTATCGCGAAAGGGCAGGAATGCATCGGACGCCATTACCGCGCCCTCGAGCGCAATGTTCTGATCGCTCGCCTTCATGGCGGCGAGACGTGTGGCATAGACGCGGCTCATCTGTCCGGCGCCCACGCCAACTGTCGCACCAGCGCGCGCGAATACGATCGCGTTCGATTTGACGAAGCGGCACACGCGCCACGCGAAGCGCAGGTCGGTGAGCTCAGCGGGCGTCGGCTGGCGTCGCGTCGGCACCGTGAGCGCTTCCTGCGGCGGATCGCCGCGATCGCGCGATTGCACGAGCAGCCCGCCGGTGACGCTGCGGAACTCCAGCTCGCCGCCGGCGGTGGCGCTGAGATCCCCGAGCACCAGCACGCGCACACTCGGCTTGCCGGCGAGGATGCGCGCGGCATTCTCGTGCAGCGCCGGCACCGCCAGCACCTCGATGAACTGACGCTCGGTGATGATGGCGGCGGTGGCTGCCTCGAGCTCGCGATTGAAGGCGATGATGCCGCCGAACGCCGAGGTCGGATCGGTACGGTAGGCGGCCTCGTAGGCGGCGAGGAGACTCGTGTCAACGGCGGCCCCGCAGGGGTTGGCATGCTTGACGATGACGCACGCCGGCGCCTCGAACTGGCGCACGCATTCGATGGCGGTGTCGGCGTCGGCGATGTTGTTGAACGAGAGATCCTTGCCCTGCAGCATGCGCGCACTGGCGACGCTCGCTCCGACGGCCGGCACTTCGCGATAGAACGCCGCGATCTGATGCGGGTTCTCGCCGTAACGCAGGTCCTGAATCTTATCGAAGATCAGCGGCAGGGTGCCGGGAAAGGGCTCAGTGGCGAGCGCGTGCCGTGCCGCCAGGTAGGCGGCCACCATGGCGTCGTAACGCGCAGTGTGCGCGAAGGCCTTGGCGGCGAAGCGCGCGCGCGTGTCGGCAGCGGTCGCGCCGGCGTACGAATCGAGCTCCTGCAACAGCCGCGGGTAGTCCTGGGGATCGACCACCACCAGCACCGACTCGTGGTTCTTGGCGGCGGCACGCAGCATCGCCGGGCCGCCGATGTCGATGTTCTCGATGGCTTCCGCGTAGCTGCAGCCGGGGCGGCTCACCGTTGCTGCAAAGGGGTAAAGATTCACGACCAGCAGGTCGATCGGCAGGATGGCGTGCTGCGCCATCACGGCGTCATCGATCCCGCGCCGACCCAGGAGTCCGCCATGGATCTTCGGGTGCAGCGTCTTGACGCGCCCATCCATGATCTCGGGGAAGCCGGTGTAACCTTCGACCTCTCGTACCGGCACGCCGTGCGCAGTGAGCAGCTTCGCGGTCCCGCCGGTCGAGAGAATCTCGATGCCGCGTGCGGTGAGCCCGCGTGCCAGCTCGATGAGCCCGGACTTGTCGGAAACAGAAAGCAATGCGCGGCGCACCGGCAGCGGCATGGAACTCATTCCTCGAAAAGCGCCCCGGCACCGTCCGCGTGCCGGCGAAAATGCTGCTTCAGGAGCCGCCGAGTCCGAACTGCTTCAACTTCTTGCGCAGCGTGCCGCGGTTGATGCCGAGGATACCGGCGGCGCGACTCTGGTTGCCTTCGGCGTAGTCGAGTACTACTCGAAACAGCGGCTCTTCGACCTCGCGCAGGACGAGATCGTAGAGATGGGCAGGGCGATGCCCGTTCAGGCTGGTGAAGTACTCGCTGAGAGCCCGCTCGGCGTGGTTGCGCAGCGGCAGCTCCCGGCCATTCACCCTGGCGACTATGCTCTCACGGGCCCGAGTCTTTTTTTTCGCAGTCATCTCTGTGACTCCCCCAAGAAAAATTCGGCATCAGACCCCTGACCGGGTCTGGCTCGCCCAATCTGCGAAATGCTTTACTGCGTGCGCAAACTGTGCCGCCGTGTCCGCAGCCCCCATCAGTTCCCGGCGCGCGTGTGCCGGACTCCCCAGTAATTGCTCGCAATACCAGCCGAGATGTTTGCGCGCTATCCGGACGCCACTCTCCTCGCCATAGAAAGAGTAGAGGGAGTCGAGATGCTCAAGAATGATATCACGCAGCTCGTCGCGCTGAAGTGCCGGCGTCTCAATTCCTTCGTGCAGCCGGGCGTTGACAGCGCGAAAGATCCATGGCGCTCCGTGGCTTGCGCGGCCGATCATTACTCCGTCGGCGCCGGTGAAATCAAGTACCTCGCGCGCTTTTTGCGGCGTGTCGATGTCGCCATTGGCGAACACCGGGATGCGAACGAGCGCTTTGATGTCGCGTATGGTGTCGTACTCCGCCGAGCCGTCGTAAAAATCCGCGCGCGTGCGGCCGTGAACGGCGAGCGCCGCAACGCCGCAGCCTTCGGCTATGCGCGCGATGTCGACGCCATTGCGGTGCTTCCGGTCCCAACCGGTGCGGATCTTGAGCGTCACCGGCACGTGCACCGCGCGCACCACAGCATCGAGAATGCGTGCCACGAGCGGTGCGTCGACGAGCAGCGCCGAACCGCACGCGCGGCCACAGACCTTCTTCGCCGGGCATCCCATGTTCAGATCAATGATGTCGGCACCGAGCGCCACGTTGGCGCGTGCGGCCTGCGCCAGCGCACTCGGGTCGGCACCGGTGAGCTGCACCACGCGTGGTACGGGCTCACCGTCGTGGTTCATGCGCTGTCGCGACTTGGGCGTATGCCACAGCCGCTGGTCGGCGCTGATCATCTCCGAGGCCACAAGTCCGGCGCCGAATCTGCGGCACAGGACGCGAAACGGCCGATCGGTCACGCCAGCCATCGGCGCAAGCACTGCGCGCGAGGGTAGCGTGTACGGCCCGATCCTCAAGTGTCGCTCTCCTTCAACGCGTCGCGAGATCGTTGGCACAGGTGATGCCGCCGCCGCTCGCGGGCAGGCAGGCATCGATCTCGAATCCCACGGCGTTGGCACCCGGGTCGACGAATCCCATCTCGGCATCGATGCGCTGACCGCCCGCGAGGTATGACGATTCGGGAATGCTGCGCGGCACATAGAAGCGCGGCGCGACGTCACGCGCGGCGATGTGATTGCCGAAACGATCCTGCAGCGTGACCCGCAGCAGTGGCAGCGGCTGGGGCTGGCGGCCGGCGTTCTTGATACTCGCGCGCAGCGTGATGAGGCCGCGCCCTGCCGGATCGGCCGAGGCGCCGAGCTGACGTACCTCGTAGGCGCGCAGGTCCCAGTGCGGCACGAGCTGCACACCGAGCGAGGTGTAGAACGCCGTCAGGGTTCGACCGAAACGAGGCGTCGCGGCAAGCTCGTCGCGGTAGTGGTTCACGATCTGCGCCGTGAGTATGAGCAACCCGAGTACGGCGCCGGCGGCCCAGACTTGCGACTGCTCGCGCGGCAGGCGGAACCGAGCCGTGGTGTCGGGTGGCGCCGTCGTTTCGTCGCTATCGAGATCGAGCGGCTCCGACACCGCCTCATCGGTTACTTCGAACACTCGCGCTTCGCGCGTCGACGGCTCTGGTGCACGCGCTGTTGCCGGCGGTGGTCGAGCGATCGCTTCCGCCGACGGGCGCATGTGTGGCGCCGCGTGACGCGCAGCGGGGCGCGGGGCTTCGGCGGGAGGTGTAACTCTGCGAGTGGCAGCACCTGCCGGCACCTTTTCCGACCCGGACGCGCCCTCACGAGCAACGCGTGTTGGCTGTTGCGCCGATGCGGGCGGCGGACGCGGCAGCGGAGCGCGGTGTTGGGGCGGAGGCGCGCGCGGCGGCTCAGCGACCGACGGCTCAGAGGGCATAGCCTGAGAGGGCGCAGCCTGTGAGGTTGCAGCCTGTGAGATTGCAGCCTGTGAGATTGCGGGCTGTGAGGTTACGGGCTGTGAGGGGGGACCTGCAGAGTCGGCACGCGCCGGCTCGCGCAGCATTTCGGCGAGGTAGGCGGCGTCGATCTCCACATCGAGCTGCGAGTCGCTGGGTGCGGGCGTGGCGGATTCCTCTCGAGTCGGCTCCCGGCTCGCGGCCCGCATGGCCTTGAACGATCCGGTCGCCGCGGTCCACTGCGGATTTGGCGGCGGCTGAACGAACACCGCGCCGACATCGGTCGTCTCGGGATCGAACTCCAGCGAGTCCTCGGAAAAAGGCTCTTCGGCCGTCGCCGGCAACTCCGGCGTCTCAGCTTCCGGCGGCCGAGACATCGCCTCTTCCAACGGGCTGAGGTCCGCCTTGTCCTCCTCAGCCGGGGTCTCGGACTCCGCTGCGGGAGCAGCCGCCGGCTCGCCAGCCGCGATCGCAGCCTGCCGTTCATCGCTGAGGCGTGCGAGCGCGTTGAACACACTCGAGCAGCGACCACAGCGGACGTAGCCCTGGGCAACGCGCAGATCCGCTGCGGTCACCAACAAAGTCAGGGCGCACTTTGGACAGACTGTGAACATTGCAGCCCGGGCGTGGTCGCCCGCCATCAGCGACGCCGGCCTGTGAGACAGGCCCAGCCATCGCGCTCGCCGAACTGGACAACATCAAAGCACGCGGCGTAAGCGGCTGTCACCTCCATCGCCTCGTGCGCCATGAGCCCCGCGAGCACCACCTGTCCGCCGGGGCGCAGCAGCGCAGCAAAGCGCGGCGCCAGGGCACAAAGTGGTGCGGCGAGGATATTCGCCAGCAGCACGTCCGTGCCACAAGGAAGCGCGTCGGCACTTGCATGCACCCGCAGTCGCGCCTGAACGTGGTTCGCACGCGCGTTGTCGGTTGTGGCGATGAGCGCCTGCGGGTCGATGTCGTATGCGTGCACCTCGGCTGCGCCGAGTCGGGCGGCAGCGATGGCGAGGACGCCCGAGCCGCAGCCGTAGTCGATGACGCGCTCGGCTGGCGCGGGTGATCCTGGCATATGCGCATCGAGCCAGGTGAGGCACAGCGCGGTGCTCGCGTGGGTGCCCGTGCCGAAAGCCAGCCCCGGATCGAGCGAGACGATGACGGCATCGGGCACGCTGACGCGCTCGTGATGCGGACAGACCCACAGACGGCGGCCGAAGCGCATGGCATGGAAGTCCTTGAGCCACTCGCGCTCCCAGGCGCGATCGGCCAGCGTCTGCGTCCCGATCTGCGACACATCGATCCCGAGCGCCGCCGCGAGTGCCGCAGTAACTGTTGCACGCAGGCTCGGCTCGTGTTCTGCTGCAGGCGGGAACAGGCACTTCACTCGCGTCGCCGCCCACAGCGGCATCTCGCCCGGTGCGGGCTCGAGCACTGGGGTCCCCGCGAAATCCGGCGTCTTGTCGAGCGGTTTCGAGCTCGCCGGAAGCGTTATGCCGGATTTCGTGGGGTGGCAGACTGGAGCATCATCACGTGCATCGACGAAGGTCACGGCAAAGGCGCCGCAGGCGCGGGCCACACTCTCGGCGGTGTCCGCGTCCAGCGCCCCGAGATCGAAGGACAGCTCGAGGAAGGCAGCCACCGACGACACCGGGAAACGCGAGCCTGTGCGCCTGGGGCGGCTCAACGCAGACCGAGCCGGCGCTCCAGGTAATGAATGTCGGTGCCGCCTTTCTGAAAGGCCGCGTGGTTGAAGATCTCCTGGTGCAGCGGCACGTTGGTCTTGATGCCTTCGATCACCATCTCCGCGAGCGCGTTCTTCATGCGCGCGATGGCCGTCTCGCGGGTGTCGCCGTGGGCGATGATCTTGCCGATGAGCGAGTCGTAGTAGGGCGGCACGTTGTAGCCGGAGTACACGTGGCTGTCGACGCGGATACCGGGGCCGCCCGGAGCGTGCCACAGCCGGATCGGTCCGGGGGAGGGCATGAAGGTCTTGGGATCCTCGGCGTTGATGCGGCACTCCATCGCGTGGCCGCGGATCTGCACATCGCTCTGCGTGTACGGTAGCCGCTCACCGCTCGCGATGAGCAGCTGCGCCTTCACCAGGTCGATCCCCGTGACGAGCTCCGTCACCGGATGCTCGACCTGGATACGGGTGTTCATCTCGATGAAGTAGAACTCTCCGTCCTGGTACAGGAATTCCATGGTGCCGGCACTGCGGTAGCCGACCGCGCGACACGCCTCGACGCAGCGCTCGCCCATCAGGCGCCGCTGGCGGATGGTGATGCCGGGCGCCGGGGCTTCCTCGATGACTTTCTGATGGCGCCGCTGCATCGAACAATCGCGCTCGCCGAGATGAATGATGTTGCCGTGTGCGTCCCCCAGCACCTGGAACTCGATGTGCCGCGGCCTCTCCAGGAACTTCTCCATGTACACCTGATCGTTGCCGAACGCGGCGCGCGCTTCTGCGCGGGTGATTCCAATCGCGTTGAGGAGCGAGGCCTCGGTGTGCACCGGGCGCATGCCGCGGCCGCCGCCGCCACCGGACGCCTTGATGATCACCGGGTAACCGACGTCGCGGGCGATGCGCAGGTTCTCGTCCGCATCATCGCCCAGTGGGCCATCCGAGCCCGGGACGCACGGTACGCCATGATCCTTCATCACGCGGATCGCGGACACCTTGTCGCCCATGGTGCGGATCGTTTCCGCCTTTGGGCCGACGTACACGAAGCCGCTGTTCTCTACACGCTCGGCAAAGTCGGCATTCTCGGAGAGGAACCCGTAGCCCGGATGGATGGCGACCGAGTCGGTGACCTCCGCGGCCGAGATGATCGCCGGCATGTTGAGGTAGCTCTGCGAGGAGGGCGGTGGCCCGATGCACACCGACTCGTCGGCCAGCAGCACGTGCTTGAGGCTGTAGTCGGCGGTCGAATGTACGGCCACCGTCTTGATGCCGAGCTCGCGACAGGCGCGCAGGATCCGCAGAGCGATCTCGCCGCGGTTGGCGATGACGATCTTCTCGATCATGCTGGGTTATTCGACGATGAAGAGCGGCTGGCCGAATTCCACTGGGTCGCCGTTGCGCGCCATGACGGAGGCGATGCGGCCCGCCCGGTCGGCTTCGATCTGGTTCATCATTTTCATGGCCTCAATGATGCACAGAACCTGGCCGACCGTGATTTCATCGCCAATCTCGACAAAGGGTTTCGCGCCCGGAGAGGGCGACGCGTAGAAGGTGCCCACCATCGGCGCGGTGATCACGTGCTCGCTCGGTTTGGGCGTCTGCGCGGGACTCTCGGCGGCCGCGACTTCGGCGACCGCCGGCACCGCGGCGGTCGCCGGCGCCGGCGCCAGGTGCACGACTTGAGGCAGTTGAGCGCTGACACCCGCCGGCATGCGGCTGATGCGCACGGCTTCCTCGCCCTCCTTGATTTCGATCTCCGCGATGCCGGATTCCTCCAGCAGCTCGATCAGCTTCTTGATTTTTCGAATGTCCATGCCGGGACTACCCCCCCAACAGAATCGAAGACCCCGACACCGTCTGCGGTGTCAGGGTGTACGGGCGAGCCGCAGCGCCGCGGCGCGCACTGCCGCTTCGTAGCCGAACGCGCCGAGGCCGCTGATCACACCGACCGCGATGTCCGAGAAGTACGACTGTCGCCGGAATGCCTCGCGGGCGTGCGGGTTCGACAGATGCACCTCGATGAACGGCAGGCCCGCAGCGAGAATCGCATCGCGCAGCGCAATGCTCGTGTGAGTGAAAGCCGCAGGGTTGACGATGAGAAAGGCCACACCCTCGCCACGAGCTTTGTGGATGCGCTCGATCAGCTCGTGCTCCGCATTGCTCTGGAAGCAGACCAGGTCGTGTCCACTCTCACGCGCCACGGTCGCTGCGCGTTTCTCGATCGTGTCCAGGGTGTCCGTCCCATACACGGCCGGCTCCCGATTCCCGAGCAGATTGAGGTTCGGGCCGTTCAATAACAGCACTCGGGCCATGACCCTGGGATTTCTTCTGTTGGACTGACGCTCAGCGACCGGCGGCGAATGTAACCTAATCCGCAGCCATTTGGGTACTTCTTGTGGTTATTTTCGAGAAACGTGCAGGATTTGGGCCAAACGGCCCTACTCGGTGGCGCGCGCCATCCGCAACCGCCTGACGCCCTCCGAAATCTGCTCCCGTGCGAGCGGAAGGCTGAGCTTACCGGCATCGATCTCGCGAACTCGGTCCAGGATGAGCTCCGCCTCGTCTTGGTGCAGCTCTCCGACCTTGAGGGTGACGACCCTTCCCTGCCCATCGGCGAACACGCTGAAAGGCAGAACCGTGTCCATGCCGAAGGCGTTCGCCGCGGCCAGACCGTCCTTGTCCCCCACCAGGACAGGATAATCGATTCCGTGGCCCTGGACGTACTTTTGCACGTCTTCAGGATAATCGACCGCAATGCCGACAATTTCCAGGCGATCTGCTGCATATTCGCGACGGAGAGCCGTGAGGAGCGGGATCTCTCGCCGGCAGGGCTCGCACCAGGTCGCCCAGAAATTGATAACGAGCGGCCGCCCCGTCCAGTCCGCGAGACGGTGAGGGGCACCATCGGTGCCCGGCAGACGGATCTCTGGCAACTCCACGGGCAGTTTATGTTGAGCCGTCGTCGGGCTCCGCGCCGGGATCTCGGTGTCTGAAGTTGCAGTGGCCGGCGGTGCGGGCATCGCGGCGGCCGTGTGGATAGAGGCTGCGCGTGGCACGAGGCGATAGGTGATGAACCCGACGGCAGCCGAGGCGAGGAGCACAGCCGTCAACACCAGCAGGCCGATCGACGCTTGCCGCAAACCTGCTGCCCGTTGGTCGGTCACGAAGCTGCGTGCAGTGCCGCGCGCGTGCGAACCGCGAAGGCGTCGGCCTTCATGTATCCGACGACTCGAAACGCGGGCCGCTCGCGTCCGTCAGTGCCGTAGAACGCGATGGTCGGCGGTCCGAAGATGCCGAAGCGCTGCAGCAGTGCCTGGTCGTCGGCGTCGTTTCGCGTGACGTCGGCCCGCAGCAACACGGTGTTGCTGAGCGCCGCCTGCACGGTGGCATCGGTGAAGGTGTATCGCTCCATCTCCTTGCAGGAGGTACACCAGTCGGCGGAGAAGTCCACGAGGACGCTGTGGCCCTGTGCCTGAGCCTGTGTGACCTCGCGGTCGAGGTCGGCGACAGAATGGATCGCGCGGAATTCGAGTCTCGCCACCGGTTTCGAGAAACCCGGTATCGGCGCGAGAGGATCGGTGCCGCCGAGGGCCGCGCCGGCTGCAAGCGTCACCCCATACAGTGCAGCGGCGATGCCGGCCGCGCGCAGGCCAATCGAGAGCGCCGAGCGCTCGCGGATCCCGGTCCACAGGAGCCAGGCGAGAATCAACGCCGGCAGCGACCACAATGCGAGCGCTATCCGATCGGGCAGGATGCGCGCCAGCATCCAGGCGGCGACCCCGAGCATCAGCACTCCGAACAGTCTCTTCACGAGATCCATCCACGGTCCCGGCTTCGGCAGGAGCTTGCCGGCGGAGGCACCGACGATGAGCAACGGCGTGCCCATGCCGATACCGGCCGCGAACAGCGCCGCCCCGCCACGACCGATCGCCCCGGTCTGACTGATGACGAGCAGCGCCCCGACCAGCACCGGCGCGACGCAGGTCGTCACGATCAATGCAGAGAGCGCCCCCATGAGCGCGACGCCGCCGAAGGTACCCGCCGACTGCCGATTGCTCAGCTCGGCGAGGCGCGACTGCACGGCTGCCGGCATCTGCACCGTAAAAGCCCCGAACATCGACAACCCGAGGACGATGAAGACGACCGCAAAGAGCGCGATGACCCACCACTGCTGGAACATCGCCTGTACTTCCTTGCCCGCCGCAGCGCTCGCAACACCCGCGATCGCATACGTGACCGCCATGCCGAGCACGTAGCTCACCGAGAGCGCGAACGACCTCGAGGCCGTGATCGGCTTGCCGCTGCCCACGATGATCCCGGAGAGGATCGGCACCATCGGCAGCACGCAGGGCGTGCACGACAGCACGAGACCTCCCAGGTAGAAGCAGGCGAGAGCGATCAGGAGATTGCCGCGCAGCGCATTACTGAACCATTCCTGGGAGAGAAATGCCGCCGAAGGGCCCGGCGCAGCGCTGGAGCCCGGGTTTCCGGCGGACCGCCCGCCCGGAGTGGCCGCACCCTGATCTGAACCCCCCGCACCTGCCGCGGCAACTCCCGAGAGCCGCACGAGAAGCGTCTTCGTCTGCGGCGGATAGCACAGGCCGGCATCCGCGCAGCCCTGATAGGTCACCTCGAGCGGCAGGTCGAGCTGCCCGGCCGACGCCCGAGCCACCGGGACCGTGGCGATGAGCTCGTGGTGATAGACCTCCTGCCTGCCGAAGTACTCGTCGTTCTTCACCTGTCCCGGAGGAAACTGTGGCGCACCGAGCTGCGCGCTCGTGCTCGTCGTTTTCACCTTGATTCGGGCGCGATACAGGTAATACCCGTCGGCGATCTCCCAGTTGAGGCGTACCCGGTCGGTGCCCTCGGCGACCGCATCGAAACGGAACGCCTGATCGGGCGGGAGGAAATCATCAGCGTTGCTTCGGGCCGCGCCGAGGACCGCATCGATCCCAGTCGCCCCGGCGGCAGGCTGCCCGGCCGTCGCCTGCGGGCCGTGGAGCAGCGCTGCGCCCAGCAGCAGCAGGGCGAGGGTCGGAATATGTCTGGTTGGGCGAGGGCTCATCGGTGGGTACTCCGGGTGCGCCCCTTATAGCGCAGCCGGACCATGTGGTTATAGCGCAGCCGGCGCATTAAGGGCAGGAACTACGATTGATCCGGTGGCTTGGGGTTCCACGAACCCGTTCCGGGCTAAAAAATGCCTTTCCCGGCTTGAAATCTCATTGCACCTCCCTATCATTAGCAGCCGCCAGAGGTGAGTGCTAACAGTTCACCCTGGATAGGTAATTAATCAAATTCATCAATGTGTTAAGGAGCGTTCGCCATGAAGATTCGTCCTCTTCATGACCGCGTCATCGTGAAGCGCCTCGAGGAGGAACGTACCTCCCCGGGTGGCATCGTCATTCCCGATACCGCGGCCGAGAAGCCGGTGCAGGGAAAGATCGTCGCGGTCGGCAAAGGAAAGATTCTCGAAGACGGTCAGGTTCGGCCTCTCGATGTGAAGGTCGGCGACAAGATCCTGTTCGGCAAGTACAGCGGGACAGAGGTCAAGGTCGACGGTGAAGAGCTCGTGGTCATGCGCGAAGAAGACGTCATGGCCGTGATTGAAGGCAAGTAAGCGAGGATCACGACAATGGCAGCGAAAG
>Ga0306920_100000168_pt1 | contig 78153 bp, 72 predicted proteins | sample flu12Cox44000170_FD_204666 | JGI IMG/M metagenome (GOLD analysis project Ga0306920, IMG submission 204666) | Lab enrichment of tropical soil microbial communities from Luquillo Experimental Forest, Puerto Rico - flux4day.12C.oxic.44.000.170 (v2)... | ecosystem: Environmental > Terrestrial >...
AGCACCGCAGCGCAGTCGCGCGAAGGCCGCAGGCCGCAGCCGACCGCGGACGCATGAGCGCAACAGGAACCCCCACCCGCCCCGCGACGCGAGGTCTCCGAGCGCCAGCCGCTCGCCACGCGCTTCGCCGCCAACGGCGAAGCGCTCAGCGCCGCAGGCATGCGAGGCCGGCGCCGCGCTTGAGAGCATCAACCCGACGTCCCCGGAGATCGGCGATGAACCCAAAAAAAGAGGCGGCTCAGGATGCCGCCTCTGCAAGATCAAGAGGTCCCTCTCGATCAACCTTTGGGGTCAGAACTTGTAGGTAGCGGACGCGTAGACGAAGCGGCCGTGCGGGTCGTAGTACGTCGGGTCGTAGCCCGTCTGGAAATAGATGCCGTTGGTCGTGACGCGCAGCGGCTGGCGGTTGAAGACGTTCTTCATCCCGAGCCGGAAGCTCAGGTCCTTCACGCCGTCGAACTCGCCTTGCAGGTCGTAGGTCGAGAAGGACGAGACGCGGCGACCGGTGTGGCAGATCAGCGGCGGCGCGTCGGGCGCCGTGTAGTCGGTCGGATCGCAGTCGACGCTCGCGGGCGGCGCGTCGCGGTAGCCCGACTGGTAGTTCTGCGTCAGCGCCAGGCCGTAGTCGCCGGATTTCCAGTTCACCGTCAGCGCGTGGCGCCAGCGGAAGATCAGGCCGCCGTTGGTCACCGCGTTGATGGCGGAGTCCGTCGGGTCGGTCGTGCGCCCGACGCTGTGCTGGATCGAGCCGTCGAGGGTGGTCAGGTCGTATTTCTGGATCCACGTGCCGACCAGTTCGGCGCCGAACTGCCCCGCCGCCGTGCGCAGGCCGTTCCACTTCACGTCGACGTCGACGCCCGCGGTGACCACGCCACCGCTGTTGACGTTGTTGGCGACGATGTTGGTGATGTTGCCGGAGCTGTCGCGCGTCACCAGCGGCACGTACACGGGGTTGCCGGCGGCGGCCAGGTTCACCACCGTCTGGGCGTCGAGGGAGATGATCGCGTGGTCGACCTTCACGTGGTAGTAGTCGATGCTGGCCGACAGGCCCTTGACCGGCTCCAGGATCGCGCCGAAGGAGAACTGCTTGGACTTCTCGGGCACCAGGTCGGGATTGCCGCCGACCTGCTCGTTGAACTGGCCCGGCACGCCCGTGACGGGATCCTTGAAGATGTTGGTCGTGGCGGGCGCGAGCGGGGTGTAGAGCTCCGGCAGCGAGGGCTCGCGGAAGCCCGTCCCGACGGCGCCCCGGAACGCGACCTGGTCGAGCGGCTGGAACTTCAGGCTGAGCTTCGGGTTGGTGGAGGAGGCGCTCGGGTAGTGGTCGTTGCGCACCGACAGGTCGGCCTCGAGCATCTTCAGGAACGGCGCGTCGAGTTCGCCGTAGATCGAATGCGAGTTGCGCGACGCGGAGAACGGCAGCACCGCCGCGCCGTAGCCGGCGACGTCGCCGCTCTGGTAGGCCGCGCTCGGCCGCAGGTCGATGGCTTCGCGGCGCAGCGACACGCCGACGGCCAGCGCCAGCGGGCCGCCCGGCAGCTTGGCCAGCTCGTGCTGCACCTTGAGGTCGATCGCGTCGGTCGTCAGCGACGACCGGATGATGTTGCCGTCGTAGTTCGTCGCCATGATCTTGGCGGCGAGGTCCGGCGACTGCTGCGCCGCGAACGGGTTGAAGGCGTCGTTGCCGCTGAGCAGCTCGACCAGCTGGGTCTGGTTCTGGTAGCCGCGCTGGGTCGATTCCGCCACCACGCTCTCGTTGCGGCTGTAGGAAGCGTCGTAGTCCCAGTCCTTGAACGAGCCGCTCAGCCCGGTCGCGAGGTGGTACAGCGTGGAATTGTCCGTATGGAGGCGGCCGCCGCCGTCCACCGCGCGGTAGCTGACCGTGACCGGGCAGGGGCCGCCGTTGCAGCCTGTCAGCACCTCGGGGTGGTTGGATGCCGCGATGTAGCTGGCCGGGTAGTACGGGCTCGACGGATTGATGACGATGACCGGGTCGACGCCGATCTTGTGGAACAGCGGATCGGTGGCGAGGAAGGACGCGCTGTACGGCGAGGACTGTTCGCTGACGGTGGTCTTCGCGTTCGACGCGAACGCCTCCGCGAACCACTCGGTGTCGTCGTTGATGCGGCCGCGCAGCGTGCCCGCGACGTTGACGCGCGTGACGTCCGGCGTCAGCGGCACCAGCGGCGACGGGTTGTAGCGGCAGGTGTTGAGGTTCACGTCGAACGACATGCCGTTCTGCGTGCAGTTGTTGGCCGTGCTGCCGGGGCTCGTCGGGCCCAGGATGTTGCCGATGCCGCTGCCGTCCGCGTAGATGGCCTTGCCCTGGTTGAGCGAGGTCAGGATGTTCGGATCGAAGGTGCGGATCGCGCCCGTGGCCGTCGCGCTGATGTCGAACAGGCCGTCGTCGCTCCACGCGCGGTTCGCGTACTTGCGCTGGTAGCCCTGGATGGAGGCGTCGTGCGCGACGTCGAGCGAGAACATCGCCGTGACGTGATCCGCGTCGATGTCGCCGAAGCCAGCGACCAGGCCGAACTTGCCGCTCTTGCCGCCGCCGGAGGTCGTCGGCTTGCCGTAGTAGGCGGTGGCCTCGACGCCGTGGAAGTCCTTGCGCAGGATGAAGTTGATGACGCCGGCGACGGCGTCGGAGCCGTACACGCCCGACGCGCCGTCCTTGAGCACCTCCACGCGCTCGATGGCGGACAGGGGGATCGAGTTGATGTCGACGGCCGTTCCGTCCGTCGCGTAGTTCGCGATGCGGCGGCCGTTGACGAGCACCAGGGTGCGCTGCGAGCCGAGGCCGCGCAGGCTGGCGGTGGCTTCGCCGTAGGTCGACTGGCCGGCGTTCTGCATCGACGTCATGCCGCCGGCGCTGGAGTTCGCGGAGATGTTCTGCAGCAGCTGCTCGGTGTTCGTCACGCCGAGCTTGGCGATCTGCTCGCGGGTGACCGTCTGCACCGGCAGGGAGGTCTCGGCGTCGACGCGCTTGATCGACGAACCCGTGATCTCCACGCGCTGCACCGCGCCCGTGTCCTGCGCCGGTGCCTGCGCCAGGGACGGGGCCATCGAAGCGAGCGCACCGAAGGCCGAGAGGATGCGGGCGCAGAGCGCGGTTCTCTGAAAGGCAGTTGTCGTCTTCATTGGATGAGGGTGTGTGAGTGGACGCAATCAGCGCAGCGGATCCAATCTATCGAGCGGGCTCGACCGCGAGAAGTCTCGGAGGAGAGGGGCGGCGAGTCTCTTTAGGCATCGGCGGACGTCCGCGCGGCCCGGATGCGGGGCAGGGTATCTCCCGGCTCATCCATTCCCGGGACCCTGGCGGAGGCCGGAGAGAATCGCTCCCCACTACAGGGAGTCACGATGAACAAGAACCGCATCCTCTGCGCCGCCGTCCTAGCCGGCGCCTCGCTTGCCGCCGCGGCGCAATCCGATGCCGCGCCCGATACCCGCTGGCACGCCGGCCTGCAGCTGGGCAGCGTCCACGACAACGGCAGGGGCGAGCCGAGCGCCCAGATCACGTTCGGCTACGACATCGATCGCACCTGGTCGGTCGAGGCTCTGCTGAACGCCAACATGCTGTTCGTGCGCGCCGGCACCGACCCGACGCAGCCCTACGAGTTCGACAGCGCCTGGGGCGCGCGCGTGCTGGCCACCGTGCCGGTGGGCGGCAGCTGGAGCCTGGTCGGCGGGCTCGGAGCGACGACGGTGCACGAGGAGCGCGGCCTCGCGCTCCATGGCTACAGCCGCGAGCGCGGCGGCCTCATGGTGAGCGGCGCGGCGATGTACCGCGTCAGCCGCCGCTGGTCGCTGGGCCTGGAGCTGTCGTCGTTCACGGCCGCGCACACCTTCAACGCCGGCGTGAAGGGCGAGATCCACTTCTGACCGGGCGTCGCGGGACGGCCGCGTGCGCCATCTGCGATATCGTTGCGTTCCCCGCGATCGCCCATCGCTGCAAGCAGGAGACGCCATGCCCGCACGCCGCTGCAATCCCGTGACCCGGAGCCTGCCGTGAGCGGCGAACTCGTCCTCGTCACCGGCGGCTCCGGCTTCATCGCCACGCACTGCATCGCGCAGCTGCTGGCCACGGGCCACCGCGTGCGCGCCACCGTGCGCTCGCTGGCGCGCGAGCCGGAGGTGCGTGCCACGCTGAAGTCCGCGGGCGCGGACGCCGGCGACCGCCTCGCCTTCTGCGCCGCCGACCTCACCGCCGACGCCGGCTGGGACGCGGCCGTCGCCGGCTGCGACTTCGTGCTGCACGTGGCCTCGCCGTTCCCGGTGAACGTGCCCAGGCACGAGGACGAGCTGATCGTCCCCGCGCGCGAGGGCGCGCTGCGCGTGCTGCGCGCGTCGCGCGCGGCGGGCGTCAGGCGCGTGGTGCTGACCTCGTCGTTCGCCGCCGTCGGCTACGGCCATCCGCAGATGGACCGGCCGTTCGACGAGAGCGACTGGACCAACCTCGACGGCGACGGCCTGAGCGCCTACGTGAAGTCCAAGACGCTGGCCGAGCGCGCCGCGTGGAGCTTCATGGGCCGCGAGGGCGGCGACATGGAGCTGGCGGTCGTGAACCCGGTCGGGGTCTTCGGCCCGGCGCTGGCGGCGGACTTCTCCACCTCCATCGAGATCATCCGGCGCATGCTCGACGGCGAACTGCCCGGCCTGCCGCGCATCACGTTCGGCGTGGTCGACGTGCGCGACGTCGCCGACCTGCACCTGAAGGCGATGACGCATCCCGAGGCCGCCGGCGAACGCTTCCTCGCGGTGGCCGGCGACTTCCTCTCGATGCGCGAGATCGCCCTCGTGCTCAGGCAACGCCTGGGCGATGCCGCGCGCCGCGTCCCGACGCGCGAGCTGCCCGACTGGCTGCTGCGCGCCGTGGCGCTGCTGGACAAGTCGGTCGCCCAGATCGTGCCCGAGCTGGGCAAGCGCAAGAACGCGACAAGCGCCAAGGCGCGCCGCGTGCTGGGGTGGACGCCGCGCCCGGCCGACGAGGCCATCGTCGCGACGGCCGAGAGCCTCGCGCGGCTGGGGCTGTTGAAGAAGTAGCGGCGTGCCGGCGTCAGGCGTGCGCCGCGCCGCGCGCCAGCATGCGCCGGCGCACCCCCATCGACGTCGCGAACACGGCCAGGCCGCCGAAGGCCAGCGCCACGCCCACCGGGCCGGTGGACGTCCAGCCCAGGCCGGCGGCGATCGCGATGCCGCCCAGCCAGGCGCCCAGCGCGTTGGCCAGGTTGAACGCCGAGTGGTTGAGCGCCGCGGCCAGCGTCTGCGCGTGGCCCGCGGTGTCCATCAGCCGGATCTGCAGCGCCGGGCCGAGCGCGACCACCGTGCCGAGCAGGAAGACGTTGATGCAGATGGCCACGGTGTGGGGCGCGGTGAACGGGATCGCGCCCAGCACCAGCGCGCTCCAGGCGAGCAGGCCGCCGATCGTGGGCATCAGCGCCTTGTCGGCCAGCCGCGCGCCCACGAGGTTGCCGGCGACCATGCCGGCGCCGAACAGCGCCAGCACCAGGGGGACGCCGTCCAGCGGCATGCCGGTGACCTCGGTCAGCAGCGGCTTGACGTAGCTGAACACCGCGAACATGCCGCCGAAGCCGATCGCCGCGATGCCCAGCGTCAGCCAGACCTGCGGCTGCGCCAACGCGCCCAGCTCGCGCAGCGGGCTGGCGCCGTGCGGGGCCGGATCGTCGGGCACGCCGCGGCGGATCAGCACGCAGGCGAGCGCGGCGATCGCGCCCACCAGCACGAACGCGGCGCGCCAGCCCAGGTGCTGGCCCAGCCACGCGGCCAGCGGCACGCCGGCCAGCGTGGCGCTGGTCAGGCCGGACATCACCAGCCCCACCGCGCTCGCGCGCCGGTTGGGCGGCGCCAGCGACGCGGCCATCAGCGCGGCGACGCCGAAATAGGTGCCGTGCGGCAGTCCGGCGAGCAGCCGCATCAGGTTCATCGACAGGTAGCCCGGCGCCAGCGCGCTGGCGAAGTTGCCGGCGGCGAACAGCGCCATCAGCGCGATCAGCAGCGCGCGCCGCGGCCAGTTGGCGGCCAGCACGGCGAGCACCGGCGCGCCGATCACGACGCCCAGCGCGTAGGCGGTGATGACGTGGCCGGCCTGCGGGATGGTGACGTCGAGGTCGCGCGCGACCTCCGGCAGCAGGCCCATGATCACGAATTCGCCGGTGCCGATCGCGAAGCTGCCCACGCCCAGCGCCCACACGGCCGGCCAGAAGTGGCGCTCGCGGTCGGCGGCGACGGCCGCCGCGGGCGCGGCGGGGTTGAAGGCGGGCGAGGCGGAGGTCATGGCGGCGGACGGCGCGGAAGCGGTTCCACCGATTGTGCTGCATTGCAGCAATCCATGCCGGCGGCGGGCTTGTCCGCGCCGCATGCGGTGGTTCAGCATGTGGACCGCCGTCGCGGCTTCCACGCGGCGACCTTGCCGTTCATCCGTCGCGTGCGATCGCGAACGTTCGGGGGCTACGGCGGTTGGCCGGCGGATCGCGGATCCTGCGGCGATGCGCGAGCGGCGCGCCCGCCATCGGCCGGGCCGATAGAAGGTCCGCCCGTCGGATCGGCGTGGCGGCCACAGGGAGGCTTGACCGTTCGTGTCGATCCGACGCCGCGTGAGACGCGGCCACGTGGGCGGGAATGGGCCGCGAAATCGCGCTGGGACGATTGTCGAAGGCGACCCCTTCCTGTCGCTGAAGCGAGCCATAACGGAGAATGGCGGCCATGACGCAAACCAACCCGTTCCGCAATCGTCCCGTCGCCGTCATCGGCGCCGGCGTGATGGGCATCGGCATCGTGCAGGTGGCGCTGCTCGCGGGCCATCCGGTGCACCTGTTCGACGTCCGCGAAGGCGCCGCCGCCGCGGCCGCCGAGCAGCTGGCCGCGACGCTGGCCAAGCTCGCCGACAAGGGCAAGCTGACGCCCGAGGACGTGGCCGCCGCGCGCGGCCGGCTGTCGGTCGCGTCCGCGCTGGGCGAGCTGCGCGACGCCGCGCTCGTGGTCGAGGCGATCGTCGAGAACCTGGCCGTCAAGCAGGCGCTGCTGCGCGACCTGGAGGCCATCGTCGGGCGCGACTGCGTGCTCGCGTCCAACACGTCGTCGCTGTCGATCACGGCGGTCGCGCGCGGGCTCGAGGCGCCGGGCCGCGTCGTGGGCATGCACTTCTTCAACCCGGTGCCGCTGATGCGGCTGGTGGAGGTCGTCTCCGGCCTGGCCACCGATCCCGCGGTGGCCGAAGCGATCGCCGTGCTGGCCGCGGACTGGGGCAAGACCGCGGTGCACACGAAGTCGACGCCCGGCTTCATCGTCAACCGCATCGCGCGGCCGTTCTACGCCGAGACGCTGGCGCTGCTGCAGGAGCAGGCCGCCACGCCGGCGGTGCTGGACGCCTGCGTGCGCGGCGCGGGCTTCCGCATGGGCCCGTGCGAGCTGATGGACCTCATCGGCCACGACACCAACTTCGCGGTCACGCAGTCGGTGTACGAGGCCAACTTCTTCGACAAGCGCTTCCAGCCCTCGCTGGTGCAGCGCGAGATGGTCGACGGCGGCCTGCTCGGGCGCAAGTCGGGCCGCGGCTTCTACCGCTATCCCGAAGGCGGCGCGAAGACGGACGATGGCGAGGCCGCGGCGGCGACGCCCGCGCTGCCGCTGGTGCTGCACGGCGGCGACGCGATCGCCGAGCTGCTCGCGGCGCGCCTCGCGGCCTCGGGCCTGGGCTTCACGCGCGAGTCCGCGCACGCAGGCGGCGAGACCAGCCTGCGCATCGGCGGCGGCCGGCTGATGCTCACCGACGGCCGCTGCGCCACGGAGCGCGCGCACGCGCTCGGCACGGCCGATGTCGCGCTGCTGGACTGGCCGGTGGGCCCGGCGGCCGCGGCGACGGCGACGCCCGTCGTGCCGCTCGCCTGGACCGTCGCGGCGCAGGCCACGCCGGAGTTCGCGGCCCAGGCCGCCGCGGTGCTGCGCGCGCTCGGCTGGCAGCCGCAGCGCCTGGCCGACGTCCCCGGCCTGGTGGTGGCGCGCACGATCGCGATGCTGGTCAACGAGGCCAGCGACGCGGTGGAGCAGGGCGTGTGCGACGCCGCCGGCGCCGACGCCGCGATGACGCTGGGCGTGAACTACCCGGCCGGCCCGTTCGCGTGGCTCGCGCAATGGGGCGCGCCCGCCACCGTGCGCCTGCTGGACGCGCTCGACGCGTTCCACCGCGGCGAGCGCTACCGCGTCAGCCCGCGCCTGCGCCGGGCGACCTGGGCGTCGTCGACGCCGCCGGGGTCGACGGCGTCGCCGGCATCCCCAGCGGCACGCTGACGTCGCAGCGCACGCCCTCGGGCGTGTTCTGCTGCCAGGCGATGGTGCCGCCCAGCATGCGCACGCGCTTGCGGATGCCGCCCAGGCCGAGGCCGGTCGACCAGTCCTTGGGCGTGCCGCCGACGCCGTTGTCGGTGACCGTCAGCGCGAGCAGGCCGTCGCGCAGCTCGCCGTGGATGCTCGCGTGCGTGGCCTTGGCGTGGGCGATGATGTTGCTCACCAGCTCGCGCAGGATGCGGGTCAGGCCGGACCACTGAACCACGTTGAGCTGGATCTCGGTGTCCTGTTCGAACGACCAGTCCAGCGTGCAGCCGGTGGGCGCGAGGCGCTGCGCGATGTCGGCCTTCCATTCGGCCGCCGAGTGCGACAGGAAGTGGCTGGTCGCCGCCAGGCCGCGCGTGAGCGTCTTCAGGTCCTGCAGCGTGTGGCGGACGTAGTCCTCCATCTCCGCGTTGGGCGCCTTGTACATCAGCGTCAGCAGGCGCGCGCCGATGTCGTCGTGCAGGTCCTGCGCGATGCGCCCGCGCTCCTCGCTGCGGCCCTGCTCGATCGCGCGGTCGTGGGCGACGGCGCGCCGCAGCTGCTCGACGATGCGGTCGGCCAGGCGCGCGTCCTCGGCCGTGAACAGGCGCTTGCCGCGCTCGGCGAAGCGCAGCACGATCAGGCGCGGCTCGGGCGCGTCGCCTTCGTCGAACTGCGAGCCGGGGTCGGGCTGCGGCTCGACGGCCAGCGGCACCAGCAGGCCGGCGCCGCCCTCGTACCAGCGCGTCGTGCGCGTGAAGCCGGGCTCGTGGCGCGCCACCAGCGGCTGGAACACGGCGTGGAACAGCTCCAGCTGCCAGTCGGCGGCGCGCGCGGGCTGCTCCTCCACCTTGCGCGCGATGCGCAGCAGGTGCTCGAACAGGCGCTCGGTGGTCACCGCGCGGGCGCCGATCATCTGGTCGACCAGCCACTGGCGCGAGGCCGCGTACACGCCCAGCGCCACGAACAGCGAGGTGGTGATCGACGCGAACTGGTTGAACGAGAACACCGCGACGAACAGCAGGTCCACCGACGTCGCCAGCGTGCTGACGCCCGCCAGCATCGCGAACTCGCGCATCATGTGCTGCGAGCGCGCGAGGAAGGGCGACATCAGCAGCAGCGACGCGAAGAACACCGTCCAGATCACCGGCACCGCGCTCACCAGCGACTGCACCTCGCCGGGCATGCGGTCGTTGAGCGCGACGACGATGGTGACCAGCGCGAGGCTGCCGGTGGTGACGATGCTCAGGCGCCGCATCACCGTGGCGTACGGATGCGGCGTGAGGCGGTACGACCAGCCCTGCAGCCCGACCACCAGCAGGCCGGTGCTCAGCGACAGCGCCTCGCACCACCACCAGGCCTGCGGCAGGTCGAACGCCAGCGCCGCCGTGCTGAAGACGATGGCCGCGAGCCACGCCAGCCCGGACAGCAGGCGCCGCGGCGGCAGCGGCGTCGGGTACAGCAGCGTCGCGTTCAGCAGGGCGGCGCAGGTGACGACGTCGAGCGCCATGCGCAGCGCCGCCTCGTGGCCGCCCAGCAGCGCGACGTTGCCCATGCCGGGCACCGCGTCGACCGCGGCCAGCAGCAGCTGCGCGGCCTGGCACTGCGCCATGATCGCGTAGAGGAGGGTCTGGATGTCCTGCCGCACCAGGACGACGACCGCGCCCACGAGCTCCAGCGCCAGCCCCAGGCCGCACAGCAGCCAGAACGTGATGCCCAGCGTGGCGTAGCCGCGCGGATGCGGCGTCACGTGCGCGTTCGTGTGGTCGGTGAACACGAGCAGCACGGGCGCGTCGGCCTCGAGCACGCGCGCCATCTCGCGCTGCTGGCCGGCCGCGGCCGCGCGCTCGTCGTCGTCGGCGATCCAGCGCGTGGAGTTCGCGACCCGGCGGCCGTCGACGGCCAGCGGCGCGATGCCCGGCGCGACGATGACCTCCAGCGAATGGCCCAGCGCGGGGCGCATCCACGCCAGGTCGGTGGCGATCAGCTGCAGGTGGCCGTTGGCGTCCAGGCGCCAGGTGGCGTCGAGGTTGGGCGTCTGCGCGATCGTGCGCGCGAGCAGCACCACGGCCAGCGAGGCCAGGAGCGCGAGCGGCAGCAGCAGCAGCCGGCGCCAGCCCATCGGGCGAACGCGGGCGCGGGTCATCAGGCGCGCTCCGGCCTGCGGCCCGCGGCGCGCGCCACGCTCAGACGAGCCCCTGCTTGCTCGCCAGCACCGCGGCCTCGGCGCGGCTGGACACGTTGAGCTTGCGGTAGATCGACTTGATGTGGTCGTTGACCGTGAACCACTTGATCGACATCAGGGCCGCGATCTCCTTGATCGTGAAGCCCTTGCTCAGGAAGGTGAGCACCTCCACCTCGCGCGGCGTCAGGGCCGGCAGGTCCAGCGGCGGCTCGATCTCCACTGGCGCCGGCGCGGCGAACGCGAGCGACGAGGTGAAGGTGCCGGCCGCCGCCGGCGCGCGCAGCGCCGCGCCGTTGCCCTCGTCGGTGATGCGGCGGTTCATGGCTGTACGGGCATGGGTACGGAAATGCCCCAGCAGCCGGCGCGCGATGGCCGGCGACAGCGGCGGCTCGCCGCGCACGATCTTCTGCAGCTCCTCGACCAGCAGCTCGAAGCGGTCTTCCTTGAGCAGGTAGCCGTCGGCGCCGCACTGCAGCGCCGGGAACAGGTGCTCGTCGTCCGAGTACAGCGTCGTGACGATCTTGGTGGCCGGGTACTGGCGCAGCTCCTCCAGCAGCTCCAGCCCCGAGCCGTCCGGCAGCTCGAGGTCGACCAGGATCAGCTTGAACGGATCGACGCCGTGGTATCCCTGGGCGCCGCCGGCGATGCGCACCGCGCGCCGGGCGCTCTCGAGATCGCCCGCCTCGACGATGGTGATGGTGTCGCTGAAGCTCTCGCGCACCACGCGTCCGAGGAATTCCCGCGCCGCGGGGTTGTCCTCGAGGATCAAGACCTTGACTGCCATGACGTTCCCCTTTCCTGCCTGCCTGTGCCGTCGCCTGACGGAATCGGTTTCCGTTCGATGGGCGCGATCCGGGAATGCTAGCGAGCGAAGATGTCCGTCGCATCCCCCGTTTCGGGGCAGCCAAATGGGGGGAACTGCCTATTGGCGCAGGCCGCGCGGGGTCTCGCTCAGGCCGTCGCCAGCAGGTCGTCCGGCACCAGCACCAGCTTGCCCAGGATCTGTCGGTTCTCGAGGCGATGGTACGCATCCGCGAGACGCGAGAGCGGCATCACCTCGTCGATGACGGGCTTGACCAGCCCGCGGGCGTATTGTGCCGCCAATACCCCCAGCATGTGCGCGTTGGCGGCCGGTTCGCGGCGCACGAACTCGCCCCAGAACACGCCCACGATGGACGCGCCCTTGAGCAGCGGCAGGTTCCAGGGCAGCGCCGGGATCGTGCCCTCGGCGAAGCCGATCACGAGGTAGCGCCCGCGCCACGCGATCGCGCGCAGCGCCGGCTCGGCGTGCGAGCCGCCGACGGGGTCGAACACGACGTCGACGCCCTGGCCCTGCGTCGCCGCCTTCAGCGCGTCGCGCAGCGGGGTCGTCGCGTAGTTGATCGCCAGGTCGGCGCCGATCGCGCGGCACAGCTCGCACTTGGCGTCGGTGGACGCGGCGGCGATCACCTTCGCGCCGGCCGCCTTGGCCACCTGGATCGCCGCGGTGCCGACGCCGCCGGCCGCGCCCAGCACCAGCACCGTCTCGCCGGCCTGCAGCGCGCCGCGGTCGACCAGCGCGTGGTGCGCGGTGCCGTAGGTGAACGCGAAGGCCGCGGCGTCGCGCAGCGGGAAGCCGGGCGGCAGCGGCATCACCTGCATCGCCTTGACGCAGGCGTGCGTCGCGAAGCCGCCATGCCCGCCGAGCGCGGCCACCGGCATGCCGGGGCGCAGGTGCCTGACCTCGCTGCCGACGGCTTCGACGACGCCCGCGAACTCCGCGCCGGGCGCGAACGGCAGCTCGGGACGCATCTGGTACTTGCCCTGCACGATCAGCAGGTCGGGGAAATTCAGCGACGCGGCGTGGATCGCGATCAGCACCTCGTCGGGCGCGGGTCGCGGGGTGGGGCGCTCGCGCCATTGCAGGGCCGCGGGGCCGTCCAGCGTTTCACACATCCAGGCTTGCATGGCAGCGCTTTCGAGTTCTGAAGGTCCGGCGATCATACGGAGGCCGCGCGGCGGCGGCAGTCTCCGGGGTGACGCTGTCGCGCTGCCTACAATGAGGCCATGCGCATCCTCATCGCCAACGACGACGGCTACCTGGCCCCGGGCCTCGTGGCCCTCGTCGAGGCCTGCCGCGGCCTGGGCGAGATCGACGTCGTCGCCCCCGAGCAGAACGCCAGCGGCATGTCCAACTCGCTGACGCTGAACCGGCCGCTGTCGGTGTTCACGGCGCGCGGCGGGCCGTCCGACGGCTTTCGCGTCGTCAACGGCACGCCGTCCGACTGCGTGCACGTGGCGCTCACCGGCCTGCTCGATCGCCGGCCCGACCTCGTGCTGTCGGGCATCAACAACGGCGAGAACATGGGCGACGACACGCTGTACTCGGGCACCGTCGCCGCGGCGATGGAGGGCTTCCTGTTCGGCGTGCCGGCGATCGCGTTCTCGCTCCAGCACAAGGGCTGGGCGAACCTCGACGCCGCCGCTCGCGCGGCGCGTCGCGTGGTGCAGGCCGCGGTCGCCGACCCGTCGTTCGGCCAGCCGGGCGCGGCGCCGTGGCTGCTGAACGTCAACTTCCCCAACCGGCCCGACGCCGACGCGCTGCCCTGGGCCACCACGCGCCTGGGCCGGCGCCACGCCAGCGAGCCGGTGGTCGCGCAGAAGAACCCGCGCGGCGACACGATCTACTGGATCGGCCCCGCGGGCGACGCGCGCGAGGCCGGCGCCGGCACCGATTTCCACGCCGTCGCCAACGACCGCGTGTCGATCACGCCGCTGCAGGTCGATCTGACCGACCACGCGAACCTCGCGGGCTGGTCGTCGCGGCTGGGACTGCAATGACAAGCGACGCGCCGCGCGCCAAGCGTTTTCCGGCCCAGTGGACGAACGGCGCGCGCGCCGCGACCCCCGGCGGCACCGCGCGCAACCCGCTGCGGCCGCAGGCGCTGCTGCACCAGGCCGCGCAGGACGCCGCTCGCCATGTCGTGCCCACCGGCCTGGGCCTGGACAACGGCCCGATGCGCGAGCGCATGGTCGCCCGCCTGCGCGCCGAGGGCATCCGCACGCAGGCGCTGCTGGACGCGTTCGCCGCCGTGCCGCGCCATCGCTTCGTCGACACCGCGCTCGCCATCCAGGCTTACGAGGACACCAGCCTGCCGATCGGCCTGGGCCAGACCATCTCCAAGCCGTCCGTCGTCGCGCGCCAGCTGCAGTGGCTGGCGGACGGCGCCAACGCGAGCCGCCTGGGCCACCTCGGCCGCACGCTGGAGATCGGCACCGGCTGCGGCTACCAGACGGCGCTGCTGGCGCGGCTGGCGCCGACGGTGATCTCCATCGAGCGCCTGCAGCCGCTGCACCAGGCCGCGCGGCGCCACCTCGACGCGCTGGGCGTGCCCGGCGTGCGGCTGGTGCATGGCGACGGCCGCGTCGGCCACGCGCCCAACGCGCCGTACGACAGCATCGTGGCGGCGGCGGGCGGCGAAGCCGTGCCGGAAGCCTGGCTCCAGCAGCTGGCCGTGGGCGGCAGGCTGGTGGCGCCGACCGCGATGCCCGGGCTCGCCCAGGGGCTCGCCGGGCAGGCGCTGGTCATCGTCGACCGCACGGTGGACGGATTCGTCCGGCAGATCGGCGAGACGGTCACGTTTGTGCCCTTAAAATCGGGGATTGGATGAAACAAAGCAGGGAAACTATGGCATCGCTCTGGGTACGACGAACGCTCGCGACGACGGCTTGCGTGGCGTCCGCCTGGGCCTTGATCGGGTGCGCGACCCCGAACCAGGCACCCGTGGAAGACCATTCGGTGAAGATCGCGCGCGCGCCCGCGCCCGCCGCCGAGACGGCCAAGCCCGCCGCGCCGGCCGCCGAGTCGCGTCCCGGCACCTACACCGTCCAGCCGGGCGACATGCTGACCAAGATCGGCATGGACACTGGCCAGAGCTGGCGTGACCTGGCGCGCTGGAACAACCTCTCAGACCCGAACCACCTCGAGGTCGGTCAGGTGCTGCGCGTCGTGCCGCCGGTGGGCGAAGCCGCGGCCGGATCGACCGTGACCACCACGACCACCACCACGACGGCCGCGGCCTCGGCGCCGGCCGCCACGTTCAAGCCGCTGCCGCCGATCCCGGCCAAGCCCGAGACCAAGGCGAGCGGCGCCGCCGCGTCCGCCGCCATCGCCTCCGGCAGCGCCGTGCCGCTGACCGGCGCCGCGACGCCGCAGACGGCCGCGCCGCACGAGAGCGACGACGACCTGACCTGGGCCTGGCCCGCGGCCGGCCCGGTGGTCGCGCCGTTCGACGATGCCAAGACCAAGGGCCTGGCCATCGGCGGCAAGCAGGGCGACCCGGTCTACGCCGCGGCCGACGGCCGTGTCGTCTACGCCGGCTCGGGCCTGCGCGGCTACGGCAACCTGGTGATCGTCAAGCACAACGCGAACTACCTGACCGCCTACGCCCACAACCAGACGCTGCTGGTCAAGGAAGACCAGATGGTCAAGCGCGGCCAGAAGATCGCCGAGATGGGCTCGACCGACGCCGATCGCGTGCAGCTGCACTTCGAGATCCGCAAGCAGGGCAAGCCGGTCGACCCGGCGCGGCTGCTGCCGCCGCGCTGATCGAACGACAGCCCGCCACCCCGAAAGACGCGCCCGAACCGGCGCGTTTTTTTTCGTCCGTGGCGGTCGCGATCATTGGCCGTCCAGCGTGAAGGATTCACTCAAGAAAGATGGCACGGGGCCGAAATCGGGCCATGGCGCCTGTCGGGAGACATCGATCTAGGTGAAAACCCTTGGGTGCCGACCAACTCTCATTTCCGATCCGCTGAAGGAGTTCCAAGCATGAACCGCATTGCACACCTGCCCACGGTCCGTGGCGCCCTGATCGGCTCGCTCTGCGCGCTCGCGAGTGCCGCCGCGCTGGCCGGCGACGGCAAGTGGGTGCAGGACGCCAAGAGCTGCGCCGCGCCCGAGTACCCGCGCGACGCGCTGGCCAAGGGCGAGCAGGGCACGACGGGCCTGCGCATCCTGGTCGGTGTCGACGGCAAGGCCATCGACAGCGAGATCGAGAGCTCCAGCCACTCCCGCAAGCTCGACACGGCCGCCCAGCGCGCGCTGATGGAGTGCTCGTTCAAGCCGCAGCCCGCCGACTCCAAGCCGCCCCAGCAGTGGATCAAGACCGAGTTCGTCTGGAAGATGAACTGATCGTCGGGAAGCCTGCAGCGCTCGTTGGGGAGCGCGGCAGGTCGGGACAGTCCAAGAATTCAACAGTCAACTTCGGACAAGAAAATGCTGACCAACCTGAAAATCGGTGCGCGGCTGGCCCTCGCCTTCGGCATCGTGCTGGCGTTGCTGGCGACCCTGGCGATCGTCGCCCTGGCGCGCACCAGCGCCATGCGCGACGACATGAACGCCGTGACCAGCGGCATCGGCGTGGAGTCCGCGCTGGCCGACCAGATGCGGCTGGCCGCCACGCAGCAGGCGGTGCGCGTGCGCAACATCCTGATGCTGGATGATCCGGACGACATGGCCGCCGAGAACAAGCTCCTGAAGACCGACATCCAGAGCTACGACGTCGCCAAGGCCAAGCTGGCGAAGATGATCGGCCAGGCGAACGACGTCCGCAAGAAGGGCATCCTGGGCCGCATCGACGCCACCGAGAAGGAGGCGCGCGACCTGTCCGACCAGGTGGTGCAGATGGCGCTCGAAAGCCACAAGTTCCCGGCCCGCGGCCTGCTGGGCGACAAGGCCAACCCGGCGCAGGCCAAGTGGATGGCCGCCGTCGACGAGATGGTCGCCCTCAACGAGAAGCTGAGCGCCGCAGCCGTGGCCAGCGCCGAGAGCGCCTACGCCAACACGCGCAACCTGGTGCTGGGCATCGCGATCGTCGCGCTGGTGTTCGCCGCGGTGGTCGGCCTGTCCGTGACGCGCTCGATCACCGGCCCGATCTCGCAGGCGGTGGAGGTCGCGCGCCGCGTCGCCAACCGCGACCTCAGCGTCCGCGTGGCGTCGCACTCGAACGACGAGACCGGCCAGCTGCTGAAGGCGCTGGCGGCGATGACCGAGAGCCTGGTCAGCGTCGTCTCCAGCGTGCGCAACGGCAGCGACAGCCTCGCCAGCGCGGCCACCCAGATCGCGTCGGGCAACGCCGACCTGTCCAGCCGCACCGAGCGCCAGGCCGCCAGCATCCAGCAGACGGCGTCGTCGATGGACGAGCTGTCGAGCACCGTCAAGATGAGCGCGAGCAATTCCACGCACGCCCGCCAGCTGTCGACCGAGGCCGCGGACAAGGCGCAGCAGGGCGGCGAGGCCGTGAGCAAGGTGGTGCGCACGATGGGCGACATCGCCACCTCGTCCAAGAAGATCGCCGACATCATCAGCGTGATCGACGGCATCGCGTTCCAGACCAACATCCTGGCGCTGAACGCCGCGGTGGAAGCCGCGCGCGCCGGCGAGCAGGGCCGCGGCTTCGCCGTGGTGGCCACCGAGGTGCGCACGCTGGCCCAGCGCAGCGCGACGGCGGCCAAGGAGATCAAGACGCTGATCGGCGAGTCGGTCGAGAAGGTCGACGAGGGCACGCACCTCGTGGACGTCGCCGCCGGCACCATCGAGCAGATCGTGCGATCGGTGCAGCACGTGGCGGGCATCGTCTCCGAGATCACCTCGGCGACCGTCGAGCAGAGCGCCGGCATCGACCTCGTCAACACCGCCGTCACCGAGATGGACCAGGCCACGCAGCAGAACGCCGCGCTGGTCGAGCAGGTGGCCGCGGCCGCGGACTCGATGAGCACGCAGGTGCAGCGCCTGGTCGCCGACGTCTCGGTGTTCCGCCTCTAAGCCTCGATTCGGGCATTCCATCGGCCCCGGCCGCCTCGCGCGGCCGGGGCCGATTCCATTGCGCCACCGATAATCGCGGGATGAGCAATGAACAACAGAGCGCCGGCGGCAAGTCCGGCCGGGGTCGCCATCGCCGCGATCGCAACGCCGGGCCGGCGCCGGGCGTGTCCGACAACGAATGGCTGAAGGTCACCGGCGTCGATCTCGACGCCCAGGGCATCGCGCACAACAGCGAAGGCGTGGTCGTGTTCATCGACGGCGCGCTGCCGGGCGAGGAGGCGCGGGTCAAGGTCGTCAAGCGCAAGAAGCAGTGGGAGAAGGCCGAGCTCGTCGCGCTGCGCAAGGAGAGCTCGCAGCGCGTCACGCCGCGCTGCCCGCACTTCGGCCTGCATGCCGGGGCGTGCGGCGGCTGCAAGATGCAGCACCTCGCGCCCGCGGCGCAGGTGGCGATGAAGCAGCGCGTGCTGGAGAACAACCTGTGGCACCTGGGCAAGGTCCGGCCCGAGCTGGTGCTGCGCCCGATCGAGGGCCCGGCCTGGGGCTACCGGCTGCGCGCGCGGCTGTCGGTGCGCTGGGTCGCCAAGAAGAACACGGTGCTGGTGGGGTTCCACGAACGCAAGTCGAGCTACGTGGCCGACATGCGAGAGTGCCACGTCATGCCCGGGCGCATCTCCGACATGCTGCTGCCGCTGCGCGCGCTGATCGAATCCATGCAGGCGCGCGAGCGGCTGCCGCAGATCGAGGTGGCCGTCGGCGACGAGGTCACCGCGCTGGTGCTGCGCCACCTCGAGCCGCTGAGCGCGCACGACGCCGGACTGCTGCGCGCGTTCGCGAAGGACCACGGCGTGCAGTGGTGGCTGCAGCCCAAGGGCCCCGACACCGTGCACCTGCTGGACGACGACGGCGGCCCCGAGCTGGCCTACACGCTGCCCGAGTTCGGCGTGCGCATGCCGTTCAAGCCGACCGACTTCACGCAGGTCAACCACCAGATCAACACGGTGCTGGTCGGCCGCGCGCTGCGCCTGCTCGACGTGCAGCCGCACGAGACGGTGATCGACTGGTTCTGCGGCCTGGGCAACTTCACGCTGCCGCTGGCCACGCGGGCGAAGTCGGTGCTGGGCATCGAGGGCAGCCAGGTGCTGGTCGACCGCGCGCTGGAGAACGCCAGGCACAACGGCGTCGCCGGGCACACGCGCTTCGACGCGCGCAACCTGTTCGAGATCACGGCCGACGACCTGGTCGCGCTCGGCACGGTCGACAAGTGGCTGGTCGACCCGCCGCGCGAGGGCGCGTTCGCGCTCGCGAAGGCGCTGGCCGAGCTGAAGGCGAATCCGCGCGCGGGCTGGACGGCGCCGCAGCGCATCGTCTACGTCAGCTGCAACCCGGCCACGCTGGCGCGCGACACGGGCCTGCTGGTGCACCTGGCCGGCTACCGCTGCGCCGCCGCGGGCGCGATCAACATGTTCCCGCACACGGCGCACGTCGAGAGCATGGCCGTGTTCGAATGGGATCCGGACTGGAAGCCGCGCGAGCAGCCGGTCGAGATCCGCGAGGACGTCGGCCAGCCGGTGGCCGAGGACGACGCCGGCGAGTGAGCCTTGCCCCGGCCATGAAAAACGGCGCCCGCGGGCGCCGTTTTCGTTGCGGAGGAGGGAGCCTCAGCGGCGGTCGCCCGTCAGCGAAGCCAGGATCATCAGCAGGTTCTGGAACAGGTTGTACAGGTCCAGGTAGATGCTGAGCGTGGCCATGATGTAGTTGGTCTCGCCGCCGTCGATGACGCGCTTGACGTCGACCAGGATGAACAGCGAGAACACGGCGGTCATCGCGGTCGAGATGGTCAGCATCAGCGCCGACGAGTGCGCGAAGAAGACGTTGACCAGGCTCGCGACGATGGCCACCAGCACGCCCACGAACAGGAAGCGCGACAGGCCCGACAGGTCGCGCTTGACGACCGTGGCCAGCGAGGCCATGCCGAAGAACACCGCGGCCGTGCCGCCGAAGGCGGTCATGATCAGGTCGGCGCCGTTGCTGTAGCCGCCCAGCACCATGCCCAGCAGGCGCGAGAGCATCACGCCCATGAAGAACGTGAAGCCCAGCAGCATGAACACGCCGACGGCCGAGTTGCGGAACTGCTGCACCGCGAACATCAGGCCGAACGCGCCGCCCAGAAACACGAGCGCGGACATGCCCGGCGACAGGTGCGCGAAGGCGCCGGTCTGCAGGCCGATCCAGGCGCCCAGCACGGTGGGCACCAGCGACAGCGCCAGCAGCCAGTAGGTGTTGCGCAGAACCCGGTGCGTGTCGACGCCGTAGGTGGCGCCGCCATTGAGCACGTCGAGACGTTGCACGTTGCGATCCATGAGAAAGCTCCAGTCTTGGGAAATTCCCACCTCGTTGGAGGCGGTCGAGTCATTCTAGTTCCGCCGACTCGGCGCGGGCGGACGGCCGGCAGTTGGAGACGGTGTCCCGAGATGACAAGGGGGTGACAAGCACGCCCGCGCAGGCTATAATTTACAGGTTTACCCGCAATCAGCCCAGACACCCTCGAGCGCCTGAACAGCGACGTTCTCCGGTCCCGTCTACCGCAGTTACGAATTCCCGCCGCCGTGCCCCGCCGAGCCTGCTCGACGGCCACGCGGCGGAAGTCTCGCAGAACTGGGCACGCACCCCTCCGGAGTTCCCTTTGCTGCCTGTCCTGCCCCCCGCAATCCTTGCACTCGCAGACGGCACGGTCTTCTCCGGCACCTCGATCGGCGCCGCCGGCCACACGGTCGGCGAAGTGGTGTTCAACACCGCGCTGACTGGCTACCAGGAAATCCTCACCGACCCGAGCTACTGCAGGCAGATCGTCACGCTGACGTATCCGCATGTGGGCAACTACGGCGTCAGCGGCGAGGACGTCGAGGCGTCGAAGGTCCATGCCGCCGGCCTGATCATCAAGGATCTGCCGCTGCGACACTCCAATTTCCGCGCCGCCGAGACGCTAGCCGCGTACCTCGTACGCGAAGGCACCGTCGCCATCGCCGGCATCGACACCCGCAAGCTGACGCGCCTGCTGCGCACGAACGGCGCGCAGAACGGCTGCATCGTCGCGTTCCCGGCCGGGCACGCGGTGACCGACGCCGACCGCGCCGACGCCGTCGCCAAAGCGCGCGCCGGCGAGAACATGGCCGGCCTGGACCTAGCCAAGGTCGTCAGCGCCAGCAAGCCGTACGAGTGGAAGCAGACCGAGTGGAAGCTCGTCGGCGGCTACGGCACGCAGGACGCGCCGAAGTTCCACGTCGTCGCGTACGACTTCGGCGTCAAGTTCAACATCCTGCGCATGCTGGCAGAGCGCGGTTGCCGCATCACGGTGGTGCCGGCGCAGACGCCCGCCGCCGACGTGCTGGCCCTGAATCCGGACGGCGTGTTCCTGTCCAACGGCCCCGGCGACCCGGAGCCCTGCGACTATGCGATCGCCGCCACGCGCACCATCGTCGAGTCCGGCATGCCCACCTTCGGCATCTGCCTGGGCCACCAGATCATGGCGCTGGCCGCCGGCGCGAAGACCTTCAAGATGAAGTTCGGCCACCACGGCGCGAACCATCCGGTCAAGGAGAGCGCCTCCGGCCGCGTCTCCATCACCAGCCAGAACCACGGCTTCGCCGTGGACCCCTCCACGCTGCCGGCCAACCTCGTGGCCACGCACGTCTCGCTGTTCGACGGCACGCTGCAGGGCCTGGCCCGCACCGACAAGCCCGCGTTCTGCTTCCAGGGCCACCCGGAAGCCTCGCCCGGCCCGCACGACATCGCCTACCTGTTCGACCGCTTCATCGACTCGATGACCGCGAACGCGAAGAAGAACTGATCCCATGCCAAAGCGCACCGACCTCAAGTCCGTCCTCATCATCGGGGCGGGCCCGATCATCATCGGCCAGGCCTGCGAGTTCGACTACTCCGGCGCCCAGGCCTGCAAGGCCCTGCGCGAGGAAGGCTACAAGGTCATCCTCGTCAACTCCAACCCCGCCACGATCATGACGGATCCGGCCACGGCCGACGTCACCTACATCGAGCCCATCACCTGGCAGGTGGTCGAGAAGATCATCGAGAAGGAACGCCCCGACGCGATCCTGCCGACGATGGGCGGCCAGACCGCGCTGAACTGCGCGCTCGACCTGCACAAGCACGGCGTGCTGGCCAGGTACGGCGTCGAGATGATCGGCGCCAACGAGCACGCGATCGAGAAGGCGGAAGACCGCCTGAAGTTCAAGGACGCGATGACCAAGATCGGTCTCGGCTCCGCGAAGTCCGGCATCGCGCACACGATGGAAGAGGCGTGGGCGGTGCAGAAGCAGATCGCGGCGCAGATCGGCACCAACGGCTTCCCGGTCGTGATCCGCCCGTCGTTCACGCTCGGCGGCTCCGGCGGCGGCATCGCCTACAACCCGGAGGAGTTCGAGGAGATCTGCAAGCGCGGCATCGACCTGTCTCCGACCAACGAGCTGCTGATCGAGGAGTCGCTCAAGGGCTGGAAGGAATACGAGATGGAAGTCGTCCGCGACCGCGCGGACAACTGCATCATCATCTGCTCGATCGAGAATCTCGACCCGATGGGCATCCACACCGGCGACTCGATCACGGTCGCGCCGGCGCAGACGCTCACCGACAAGGAATATCAGCTGATGCGCAACGCGTCGATCGCGATCCTGCGCGAGATCGGCGTGGACACCGGCGGCTCGAACGTGCAGTTCTCGATCAACCCGGTCGACGGCCGCATGGTGGTCATCGAGATGAACCCGCGCGTGTCGCGCTCGTCGGCGCTGGCGTCCAAGGCCACGGGCTTCCCGATCGCCAAGATCGCGGCCAAGCTGGCCATCGGCTACACGCTGGACGAACTGCGCAACGACATCACCGGCGGCGCCACGCCGGCGTCGTTCGAGCCCTCGATCGACTACGTCGTCACCAAGATCCCGCGCTTCGCGTTCGAGAAGTTCCCGGCCGCCGATTCGCACCTGACCACGCAGATGAAGTCGGTCGGCGAGGTGATGGCGATGGGCCGCACCTTCCAGGAAAGCTTCCAGAAGGCGCTGCGCGGCCTCGAGACCGGCATCGACGGCCTGACCGAGCGCACGCAGTGCCGCGAGAGCGACCGCGAGGAGATCCTCGAGCAGATCACCAACGCCGGCCCCGAGCGCATCCTGTTCGTGGGCGACGCCTTCCGCATCGGCATGTCGCTGGACGAAATCTTCGACGCGACCAAGATCGACCCCTGGTTCCTCGCGCAGATCGAGGACCTGGTCAAGATCGAGCAGACGCTGCGCGGCCGCACGATCGCGTCGCTGTCGGCGGCCGAGCTGCGCTTCGTCAAGCAGAAGGGTTTCTCGGACAAGCGCCTGGCCAGGCTGATGGGCGGCAGCCAGCACGACGTGCGCAAGGCGCGCCACGCGCTGGGCGTGCGCCCGGTCTACAAGCGCGTCGACACCTGCGCGGCCGAGTTCGCCACGCAGACCGCCTACATGTACTCGTCCTACGAGACGGCGGACGGCGAGTGCGAGGCCGCGCCCACCGCGAAGAAGAAGATCATGGTGCTGGGCGGCGGTCCGAACCGCATCGGCCAAGGCATCGAGTTCGACTACTGCTGCGTCCACGCGGCCCTCGCGATGCGCGAGGACGGCTACGAGACCATCATGGTCAACTGCAACCCGGAGACGGTCTCGACCGACTACGACACCTCCGACCGCCTGTACTTCGAGCCGGTGACGCTGGAGGACGTGCTGGAGATCGTCGCCATCGAGAAGCCCGTCGGCGTGATCGTGCAGTACGGCGGCCAGACGCCGCTGAAGCTCGCGCTCGACCTCGAAGCCAACGGCGTGCCCATCATCGGCACGACGCCGGACTCGATCGACATCGCCGAGGACCGCGAGCGCTTCCAGCAACTGCTGCACACGCTGGGCCTGAAGCAGCCGCCCAACCGCACGGCGCGCACCGAAGAGGCCGCGCTGCTGCTGGCGCAGGAGATCGGCTACCCGCTGGTCGTGCGCCCGAGCTACGTGCTGGGCGGCCGCGCGATGGAGATCGTGCACGGCGACAAGGATCTCGAGCGCTACATGCGCGAGGCCGTCAAGGTCAGCGAGAAGTCGCCGGTGCTGCTGGACCGCTTCCTCGACGACGCGATCGAGGTCGACGTCGACTGCATCAGCGACGGCGTCGAGGTCATGATCGGCGGCATCATGGAGCACATCGAGCAGGCCGGCGTGCACTCCGGCGACTCGGCGTGCTCGCTGCCGCCGTACTCGCTGTCGGCCGCGATGCAGGACGAGCTGCGCCGCCAGACCGCGCTGATGGCCCGGGCGCTCAAGGTCGTCGGCCTGATGAACGTGCAGTTCGCGATCCAGGGCGAGGGCGACGAGGCCGTCGTCTACGTGCTGGAAGTCAACCCGCGCGCCTCGCGCACGGTGCCGTTCGTCTCCAAGGCGACCGGCCAGGCACTGGCCAAGGTGGCCGCGCGCTGCATGGCCGGCGTCAAGCTGGCCGACCAGGTCGGGCTGCACGGCAAGCCGCCGGTCGAGGTGGTGCCGCCGTACTTCTCGGTCAAGGAAGCCGTCTTCCCGTTCAACAAGTTCCCGGGCGTCGATCCGGTGCTGGGTCCCGAGATGCGCTCCACCGGCGAGGTGATGGGCGTGGGCCGCACGTTCGCGGAAGCCATGCTCAAGAGCCAGCTGGGCGCGGGCTCGCGCCTGCCGACCAAGGGCAATGTCGTGCTGACGGTGAAGAACGCCGACAAGGCGCGCACGGTCAAGGTCGCCTCGGACCTCGTCAACCTCGGCTTCACGCTGTCGGCCACCAAGGGCACGGCGGCGGCGATCGCCGAGGCGGGCATTCCCGTCAAGCTCTGCAACAAGGTCAAGGACGGCCGTCCGCACATCGCCGACATGATCAAGGCCGGCGAGGTGCAGCTGGTGTTCACGACGGTGGACGAGACGCGCACGGCGATTGCCGATTCGCGCTACATCCGCACCGCCGCGATCGCCAACCGCGTGACCTACTACACCACGATGGCCGGCTGCGAGGCCGCCACCGAGGCGCTGAAGCACGAGGACGACATCACGGTGGTTTCCCTGCAGGAACTGCACGCGGAACTGCCCTGAAACTGGTCTAAACTTACCCACCATCCAGTTCCACTGGGGCCGCCGCCCGCCAGCGTCGCAAGCACGCTGCGGGGCGGCGGTTTGCTTTTCTCCCTCTGAGTATCCCGATATGGCCACGATTCCCCTGACCCGCCGCGGCGCTGAAAAACTGAAGGAAGAGCTGCACCGGCTGAAAACGGTCGAGCGCCACGCCGTCATCCAGGCCATCGCGGAAGCGCGCGCGCAGGGCGACCTGTCCGAGAACGCCGAGTACGAGGCCGCCAAGGACAAGCAGGGCTTCATCGAGGGTCGCATCCTGGAGATCGACGGCAAGCTCGCCGCGGCGCAGATCATCGATCCGGCCGAGGTCGACGCCGGCGGCCGCGTGGTGTTCGGCGCCACCGTCGTGCTGGAGGACGAGGACAGCGGCCAGGAGGTCACGTACCAGATCGTCGGCGAGGACGAGGCCGACCTGAAGTCCGGCATGATCTCGATCGGCTCGCCGATCGCCCGCGCGATGATCGGCAAGGAAGCCGGCGACACCGCGTCGGTGCAGGCGCCGGGCGGCGTCAAGAACTACGAGATCGTCCGGGTCAAGTACATCTGACGATGCACCCCACGGAGCGCCTGCGCCGCCTGCTGCCCGGACTGTGGTGCGGCGTGCTGCTGGCGATCGCGCTGATCGCCACGCCGGCGGCGTCGGGCGCGCTCGACAAGGCGGGCTTCGGCGCCGTGGCGCGCGCGATCTTCGCCCGCGAGGCGCCCGCGAGCCTGGTCTTCGGCGTGCTGATCCTGATGCTGGAGCGCCGCGCCGCGTTCGACCGCCACCTAGCGACGGGCGTGTCGCAGTTCTCGGCGGAGATGGTGCTCGCGATCGCCGCGCTTTTCTGCACGGTGGCCGGCTATTACGGCCTGCAGCCCATGATGGAGCAGGCGCGCGCGGGCGGCCCGTCGACGCTGACCTTCATGCAGTTGCACGCGATCAGCCTGGCGTTCTTCGGTGTCAAGGGCCTGCTGGCCCTGACGCTGGCCTGGCGCGCGACGCGTCCCGCGCCGCGCCAGCAGGACGTCAGACCTTCTTCTTGATGCTGGTCACGCGCTTCTTCGCGCGCTTGACCTGGCCGCCGGCGGTCACGCGCTGGTTGCCCATCACGGTGACCTTCTTGATCTGCGGACGATGATTGCCGCGCTTGGAGAACTTCAGGATCTTGACGACGCGCGGCGCGGCGCTGGCGTCGTCGGACGGCGCCGCCGCGGTCTCGGCCAGCGGTCGCCACAGCACCAGCAGCTTGCCGATGTGCTGGATCGGGGCGGCGTCGAGCTTGTCGGCCATCTCGATCAGCATCGCCTCGCGCGCGGCGCGGTCGTCGGAGAATACGCGCACCTTGATCAGGCCGTGCGACTTGATCGCGACTTCGGCCTCCTTGAGGACGGCGGGCGTCAGTCCGTCGGCACCGACCATGACCACGGGGTCGAGGTGGTGGGCGTCGCCGCGCTTTTCTTTGCGTTCGGCAGGGGTCAGTTGAATCATGGCCATGCCCGTATTATCCCTTTGTCATGAAAATCAACACGAAAAGCAAGAAGGTCAACAAGCAGTGGTTGCAGGATCACGCCAATGACACCTATGTGAAGCTCGCGCAGAAGGAGGGCTATCGCGCCCGCGCGGCCTACAAGCTGTCGGAGATCGACGAGCAGTTCAAGCTGATCCGCCCGGGCCAGCTGGTGGTCGACCTCGGTTCGACGCCCGGCGCCTGGAGCCAGTACATCCGCCGCAAGTTCGCCGGCGGCGGCGCGGCGGTGGGCGAGCTGAACGGCCGCATCGTGGCGCTCGACATCCTGGAGATGGAGCCTATCGAGGGCGTCACCTTCATCCACGGCGACTTCCGCGAGGATGCGGTGCTGGCGCGGCTGAACGAGGTGGTCGGCGGCGATCCGGTCGACGTGGTCGTCTCCGACATGGCGCCCAACCTGAGCGGCGTCGCCGTGACCGACACCGCCCGCATCGCCCACCTGGTGGAACTGGCGGTCGACTTCGCCGTGACGCACCTCAAGCCGGAAGGTGCCCTCGTCACCAAGGTCTTTCACGGCAGCGGCTACAGTGAGCTGGTGGAGCTGTTCCGCGCGAATTTCCGGGTGGTCAAGGCGGTCAAGCCCAAGGCCTCGCGCGACAAGTCGGCGGAAACTTTCCTGGTCGGGTTCGGTCTGAAGAACTCGCCGCGCTGACCGCGGGCTGGTCGTTTGCTCGGCAGGCGTGGCGCGCAGGGTGCATTCCGCACCCAAAACGTGCGATTGGCGTCCTTCCAGGCCTTGTCATTCGGGTTATCGGGGTATTGACTGGCCTAGAATCAACCCCATGTGCCGTGGAAAGTGGCATTTTTGTAAGAAGGAGCCGCGGTGAACAATCAATGGTTTTCGAAGATCGCTGTCTGGCTCGTGATCGCGCTCGTTCTGTTTACGGTCTTCAAATCGTTCAACACGGCGCAGACGCAGGGCGGCCGCGTCGCCTACTCCGATTTCCTCGAGGAAGTGCGCAACAAGCACATCCAGAGCGTGGAGATCACCGAGGGTAGCGGCGGCATCGACATCACCGCCCGCACGACCGACGGCAAGACCGAGCACACCACCGGCAGCCTGCTCGACCGCGGCCTGACCGGCGACCTGCTCGCCAACAACGTCAAGTTCGACATCAAGCCGCGCGAAGAGCAGGGCATGCTGACGACGCTGCTGCTGTCGTGGGCGCCGATGCTGCTGCTGATCGGCGTCTGGGTGTACTTCATGCGCCAGATGCAGGGCGGCGGCAAGGGCGGCGCCTTCAGCTTCGGCAAGAGCAAGGCCAAGATGCTCGACGAGGCCAACAATTCGATCACCTTCTCGGACGTCGCCGGCTGCGACGAGGCCAAGGAAGAGGTCAAGGAACTCGTCGACTTCCTGCGCGACCCGCAGAAGTTCCAGAAGCTGGGCGGCCGCATCCCGCGCGGTGTGCTGCTGGTCGGCCCCCCGGGCACCGGCAAGACGCTGCTGGCCAAGGCCATCGCGGGCGAGGCCAAGGTGCCGTTCTTCTCGATCTCGGGCTCCGACTTCGTCGAGATGTTCGTCGGCGTCGGCGCTGCCCGCGTGCGCGACATGTTCGAGCAGGCCAAGAAGAGCGCCCCCTGCATCATCTTCGTCGACGAGATCGACGCGGTCGGCCGCCATCGCGGCGCCGGCCTGGGCGGCGGCAACGACGAGCGCGAGCAGACGCTCAACCAGATGCTGGTCGAGATGGACGGCTTCGAGACGAACCTGGGCGTCATCGTGATGGCGGCCACCAACCGTCCCGACATCCTGGATCCGGCGCTGCTGCGCCCGGGTCGCTTCGACCGCCAGGTCTACGTCACGCTGCCCGACATCCGCGGTCGCGAGCAGATCCTGGGCGTGCACATGCGCAAGGTGCCCATCGGCGCCGACGTCAACGCCAACGTCATCGCGCGCGGCACGCCGGGCATGTCCGGCGCCGACCTGGCCAACCTGGTCAACGAGGCCGCGCTGATGGCGGCGCGCCGCAGCGGCCGCGTCGTCGAGATGATCGACTTCGAGAAGGCCAAGGACAAGATCTTCATGGGCGCCGAGCGCCGCAGCGCGGTGATCGACCCCGAGGACCTGAAGAACACGGCGTACCACGAGGCCGGCCACGCGTTCGTGATGCTCAAGCTGCCCAAGCACGACCCGGTGCACAAGGTCACGATCATCCCGCGCGGCCGCGCGCTGGGCGTGGCGTTCTACCTGCCCGAGAAGGACAACAACGCGCCGGACAAGGAATACATGCTCGCCAACATCGCTGCGCTGTACGCGGGGCGCATCGCGGAAGAGGTGTTCATGAACCAGCAGACGGTGGGCGCCTCGAGCGACTTCCAGCGCGCCACGCAGATCGCGCGCGACATGGTCATGAAGTACGGCATGTCCGAATCGCTGGGCCCGATGGTCTACGCGGAGAACGAGGGCGAGGTCTTCCTCGGTCGCTCGGTCACGCGCACCACCAACATCAGCGAGCAGACGATGCAGAAGGTCGACGCGGAGATCCGCAAGATCCTCGACACGCAGTACGCCCTGGCGCGCCACCTGATCGAGACGGAGCGCGACAAGGTCGAGGCCATCGCGCAGGCGCTGCTCGAGTGGGAGACGATCTACCGCGAGCAGATGGACGACATCATGGAAGGCCGTCCGCCGCGCCCGCCCAAGGACTGGACGCCGACGATGAACCGCTCCAACGGCGCGCCGCCGGTCAAGACGGACGGCGCACCGGCCGCGGCCTGAGCGTAGCCAGCCATCACAGCAACGGGGCCTCGCGCCCCGTTTTCGCATCCGCGCTCGCGTGATCCACTCCTTCCGATGATCTGGCAGACCCGCCGCTTCCGCCTCGCCCTGGCCCGGCCGCTGGTGATGGGCATCGTCAACGTCACGCCCGACTCGTTCTCGGACGGCGGCCGCTTCGCCCAGGCCGACGCGGCGCGCGCGCACTGCGACCTGCTGGTGGCGCAGGGCGCCGACATCCTCGACATCGGCGGCGAGTCCACCCGTCCCGGCGCGCGCCTGCCCGACACCGCCGAGCAGCTCGCGCGCGTGCGGCCCGTGCTCGAGCACGCCGTGACGCTGGGCGTGCCGGTGTCGGTCGACACGGCCGATCCGGTGGTGATGCGCGAGGCGCTGGCGATCGGGGTCGACATCCTCAACGACGTGCGCGCGCTGCAGGCGCCCGGCGCGCTGGCCGTGGCCGCGTCCGACCCGGCCGTGGGCGTCTGCCTGATGCACATGCAGGGCGAGCCCGGCACCATGCAGGCCGATCCGCACTACGAGGACGACGACGTCGTCGGTGCCGTCGCCGGCTTCCTGGCGGCGCGGCGCGATGCGGCGATCGCGGCCGGGATCGCCCGCGAGCGCATCGCGCTCGACCCCGGCATCGGCTTCGGCAAGACGCCGGCGCACAATATCGCGTTGGCCGTGCAGCAGCGGCGGCTGCTGGCGCTCGGTTGTCCGCTGCTGCTGGGCTGGTCGCGCAAGTCGACGCTGGGCGTGCTGACCGGCAAGCCGGTCGGCGAGCGCCTCGCGGCGAGCGTCGCGGCCGCGCTGGCCGCGGTGCAGCAGGGGGCGTCCGTCGTGCGCGTGCACGACGTCGCCGAGACCGTGGACGCGCTCAAGACCTGGCGCGCGCTGGCTTCGTGAACCTTCCAACAACAACGCGACGTTGCCCTTCGGCGTGATCCTTCGGGCGACCCGCGACCACCCACCCGAGAATTCCCGCATGAGCAGAACCTATTTCGGCACCGACGGCATCCGCGGCACCGTCGGCACCGCCCCCATCACCGCCGACTTCATGCTGCGCCTCGGCCACGCCGTGGGCCGCGTGCTGCGCGCGAAGTCGGCTAAGGCGACCGTGCTGATCGGCAAGGACACGCGCGTCTCCGGCTACATGATCGAGTCGGCGCTGGAGGCCGGCTTCGTCTCGGCGGGCGTCGACGTCCTGCTGACCGGCCCGCTGCCCACGCCCGGCGTCGCCTACCTCACGCGCGCGCTGCGCGCCGACCTCGGCGTCGTCATCAGCGCCTCGCACAATCCGTTCGCCGACAACGGCGTCAAGTTCTTCTCCGCTTCCGGCGAGAAGCTGCCGGATCAATGGGAAATGGACGTCGAAGCCGCGTTGGAGGAGCCGGCGCAGTGGGCCGATTCGGCCTCGCTGGGCAAGGCGCGCCGGCTGGACGACGCCGCCGGACGCTATCTCGAGTTCTGCAAGAGCACCTTCTCGCAGGACCTGTCGCTCAAGGGCCTCAAGATCGTCGTCGACGGCGCCCATGGCGCGGCCTACAGCGTCGCGCCCAGCGTGTTCCACGAGCTGGGTGCCGAGGTCGTCGCGATCGGCTGCGAGCCCAACGGCTTCAACATCAACGACAAGGTCGGGGCGACCGCGCCCCAGGCGCTGGTCGCCGCCGTGCTCAAGCATGGCGCGAACTATGGCGTCGCGCTCGACGGCGATGCCGACCGGCTGCAGATGGTCGACGCTAGCGGCCGCTGCTACGACGGCGACGAGCTGCTGTACGCGGTCGTGGCCGACCGCCTCGCCCGCGGGCTGCCGGTGCCGGGCGTCGTCGGCACGCTGATGACCAACATGGCGGTCGAGCAGGCGCTGCGGGATCGCGGCGTGCCGCTGATCCGCGCCAAGGTGGGCGACCGCTACATCCTGGAAGAACTGCTGGCCCGCGGCTGGCAGCTCGGCGGCGAGAACTCGGGCCACCTGCTGGTGCTCGACCGCCACACCACGGGCGACGGCATCGTCAGCGCGCTGCAGGTGCTGCAGGCCGTGAGCCGCACCGGGCGGTCGCTGCAGGCGCTGCTGGAGGGTGTCCAGCTGTTCCCGCAGGTCATGATCAACGTCCGCCTGGCGGTTCGTTCGGACTGGCAGCAGAACGCGACGCTGGTGGCGGAGAAGGCGGCCGTTGAGCGCGAGCTGGGGGGCGACGGGCGCGTCCTGATACGCGCCTCGGGCACCGAGCCGGTGCTGCGGGTGATGGTCGAAACGCGCGACAAGGCGATGGCGCGAGGCTTCGCGGAGCGTCTCGCGCAGGCCGCGCAGGCGGCATGACGATTGTGTGACGGCCGTCCCGGCGGCTGTCACAATCGCGCCGGAAGTACCGTCCGGCACATGCAAGCCACTGATTCGACAGGGCATTTTCCCTGCGGCAAGCCTATGCAGCCAACTGCCACGCTTGTGTCACAGTCCTGTCATGAGGGCCTTCTACATTGGCGCAGTCCCATTAAACTGCCCCTGAAAGGCCCGATCATGAAGTTTCAACCGATTCGCCTGGTGACCGTCGCCGCCGCGCTGAGCGTGGCCGGTTTCGCCGCGCAAGCCGATGAGATCACCGGCGCCGGTTCGTCGTTCGCCGCTCCGATCTATTCCAAGTGGGCCGAGGCGTACGCCAAGACCACCAGCAACAAGATGAACTACCAGTCGGTGGGCTCGGGCGCCGGCATCAAGCAGATCAAGGCCAAGACGGTCGACTTCGGCGCCTCCGACATGCCGCTGAAGGACGAGGAACTCAAGGAAGCCGGCCTGGTGCAATTCCCGACCTGCATGGGCGGCGTGGTGCCGGTCATCAACGTCGCCGGCGTCAAGCCGGGCCAGCTGAAGCTGACGGGCACCGTGCTCGCCGACATCTACGCCGGCAAGGTCACCAAGTGGAACGCCGCCGAGATCGCCGCGCTGAACCCGGGCGTGACGCTGCCGGACGCGCAGATCGCCACCGTGCACCGCGCCGACGGCTCGGGCACCAGCTTCATCTTCACGAACTACCTGTCCAAGGTCAACGCCGAGTGGAAGGCCAAGGTCGGTGAAGGCACCGCCGTGAACTGGCCGGGCTCCGGCGTCGGCGGCAAGGGCAACGAAGGCGTCGCGCAGTACGTGCAGCGCCTGCCGAACTCGATCGGCTACGTCGAGTACGCCTACGCCAAGCAGAACAAGATGGACTACGTCCTGATGAAGAACTCGGCCGGCAGCTTCGTCGCGCCGGACGACGCGACCTTCAAGGCCGCCGCCGCGGGCGCCGACTGGTCCAAGACCTACTACCAGGTCCTGACGGACGAGCCGGGCAAGGATTCGTGGCCCATCACCGGCGCCACCTTCGTGCTGCTGCAGAAGACCCAGGACAAGCCGGCCCAGGGCGCCGCGGTCATGAAGTTCTTCGACTGGGCCTTCGCCAACGGCGACAAGGCCGCGGCCGAGCTGGACTACGTCTCGCTGCCCGAGTCGCTGAAGGCCCAGATCCGCAAGACCTGGACCGAAGTGAAGGACGCGTCCGGCAAGACGGTCGCCTTCAAGTAATCGCTCGCCCAGGCGATCCCGCCGCCGCGCCGGTTCGCCGGCCGGCGGCATAGATCCATCCATCGGAGGCCGCTCGTGGCTGCCACATTGCCCGCCGAAACCACCCTGCGCAACGCGAAGGACAGCGCCCAGCCGGCCGGTCGCCCGCCCGAGCGGCGCCAGACCCTGCCCTGGGCGGACGCCGTGTTCGCCTTCCTCGCGCACGGCGCGGCGTGGCTGACGCTGGCGATGCTGGCCGGCATCATCGGCTCGCTGATCGTGGGCGCGATGCCCGCGCTGCGCGCCTACGGCCCGTCGTTCCTCTGGACCAGCGAGTGGGATCCCGTCCAGGACCACTACGGCGGCCTGGCGATGATCTACGGCACGCTGGCCACCTCGTTCATCGCGCTGGTGATCGCCGTGCCGGTGAGCTTCGGCATCGCGCTGTTCCTGACCGAGATGTCGCCCGCCTGGCTCAAGCGCCCGCTGGGCACCGCCATCGAGCTGCTGGCCGGCGTGCCCTCCATCGTCTACGGCATGTGGGGCCTGACCGTGTTCGGCCCGATCCTGGCGAACTGGGTGCAGCAGCCGCTGCAGCACGCCTTCGGCAACACGCCGCTGCTGGGCACGCTGTTCTCCGGCCCGCCGGTGGGCATCGGCATCCTCTGCGCCGGGATCATCCTGGCCATCATGATCATTCCCTTCATCGCCTCGGTGATGCGCGACGTCTTCGAGGTCACGCCGCCCATGCTGAAGGAATCGGCGTACGGCCTGGGCGCGACGACCTGGGAGGTCGTCTACAAGGTCGTGCTGCCGTTCACCAAGACCGGCGTCGTCGGCGGCATCATGCTGGGCCTGGGCCGCGCGCTCGGCGAGACGATGGCCGTCACCTTCGTCATCGGCAACCAGAGCCAGCTGAGCGAGCTCTCGCTGTTCTCGGCCGCCAACACCATCACCTCCGTCCTCGCCAACGAATTCGGCGAGGCCGACGGCATGCACCGGTCCGCGCTGCTGTACCTCGCGCTGGTGCTGTTCGTCATCACCTTCATCGTGCTCGCGTTCGCCAAGGTGCTGCTGATGCGCCTGCGCCGTGCCGAAGGAGCGAAGTCGTGACCGCCATCTCCGCCATGTCCGCATCCAAGCTGGCGATGCACCATCGCCGCAAGCGCGTCAACGTCATCGCGCTGTCGGCGGCGTTCGGCGCGATGGCCTTCGGCGTGTTCTGGCTGCTGTGGATCCTGTTCGAGACCGTCCACCTGGGCGGCGGCGGCGTCAACTTCGCGCTGTTCACCGAGTCGACGCCGGCGGCCATGTCCGACGGCGGCGGCCTGTGGAACGCCATCTACGGCTCGATCGTGATGGTGGTGGCGGCCACGCTGATCGGCACGCCGATCGGCATCTTCTCGGGCGTGTACCTCTCCGAGTACGGCCAGCGCAGCTGGCTGGCGTCGACGACGCGCTTCATCAACGACATCCTGCTGTCGGCGCCGTCCATCGTCATCGGCCTGTTCATCTACGAGCTGATCGTCGTGCCGACGCATGGCGCGTCCGGCTGGGCCGGCTCGGTGGCGCTGTCGCTGATCGTCATCCCGGTCGTCATCCGCACCACCGAGAACATGCTCAACCTCGTGCCGCACGCGTTGCGCGAGGCCGCGTACGCGCTCGGCACGCCCAAGTGGAAAGTGATCTCCTCGGTCACGCTGACGGCCGCGCGCTCGGGCGTCATCACCGGCATCCTGCTGGCCGTGGCGCGCATCGCGGGCGAGACGGCGCCGCTGCTGTACACCGCGGCGAGCAACCAGTTCTTCAACGCCAGCATGAACAAGGCGATGGCGAGCGTGCCCGTCACGATCAACAACTTCGCCATGCAGCCGTACCCGAACCTGCAGCGCATCGCCTGGGCCGGCGTGTTCCTGATCACGCTGGGCGTGCTGGGCCTGAACATCGCCGCGCGCGTGTTCTTCCGCAAAGAGAAGTAAGAAGCAACCGAAAGCCAATCATGGACGCCAAGGTCGAACTGCCGGTCACCGAGAAAGCCAAGCTTTCCATCCGCAACCTCAACTTCTATTACGGGGCCTTCCACGCGCTGAAGAACATCAACCTCGACATCCCCGAAGGCAAGGTCACCGCCTTCATCGGGCCGTCGGGCTGCGGCAAGTCCACGCTGCTGCGCACCTTCAACCGCATGTACGCGCTCTACCCGGAGCAGCGCGCGCAGGGCGAGATCATCCTGGACGGCGAGAACATCCTCGAATCGCGCCTGGACGTCAGCCTGATCCGCGCCAAGGTCGGCATGGTGTTCCAGAAGCCGACGCCGTTCCCGATGTCGATCTACGACAACATCGCCTTCGGCGTGCGCCTGTTCGAGACGCTGCCGCGCGTCGAGATGGACGAGCGCGTCGAGTGGGCGCTGAAGAAGGCCGCGCTGTGGAACGACGTCAAGGACAAGCTGAGCCAGAGCGGCTCGGCGCTGTCCGGCGGCCAGCAGCAGCGCCTGTGCATCGCGCGCGGCATCGCGATCAAGCCCGAGGTGCTGCTGCTCGACGAGCCGTGCTCCGCGCTGGATCCGATCTCCACCGGCAAGATCGAGGAGCTGATCCACGAGCTCAAATCGGACTACACCGTGGTGATCGTCACCCACAACATGCAGCAGGCTGCGCGCTGCTCCGACTACACGGCCTACATGTACCTGGGCGACCTGGTCGAGTTCGGCAAGACGACCGACCTGTTCATGAAGCCGAAGAAGAAGGACACCGAGGACTACATCACCGGCCGCTTCGGCTGAGAAACGCGTCGCCCCGACAACCACTCTTCAGCCAACCCGCTTACCGTACAGACCTCTCCAGGGACACGAGCATGACCGACAAGCATCTCTCCACGCAATTCGACGCCGAGCTCAGCGAGATCTCGAACCGCGTCCTCGAGATGGGCGGGCTCGTCGAGTCGCAGGTCGCGCAGGCGGTCTACGCGCTGACGAACTTCAGCGGCGAGACGGCCAGCCTGGTGCTCGAGCGCGAGATGCGCGTCAACCAGATGGAAGTCGAGATCGACCGCGACCTGTCGGCCATCATCGCGCGCCGCCAGCCCACCGCGCGCGACCTGCGCCTGCTGATCGCCATCTCCAAGACCATCGGCAACCTCGAGCGCATCGGCGACGAGGCCACGCGCATCGCGCGCACGGTGCAGCGCCTGATGAACTCGGGCGTGTCCAGCCGCCTGCGCCTGCCGGTGGCCGACATCGCCTACGGCGCCAACCTGGCGACCGCGCAGCTGCGCAAGGTGCTCGACGCCTTCGCGCGTCTGGACGTCAACCGCGCGCTGGAGGTGCTCAAGCAGGACGACGAGATCGACAAGGAGTTCGACGGCCTGATGCGCAAGCTCATCACCTACATGATGGAAGACCCGCGCACGATCTCGTCGTCGATCGACCTCGTGTTCGTGGCCAAGGCCATCGAGCGCGTCGGCGACCACGCGAAGAACCTGTCAGAGCAGATCATCTACATCGTCAAGGGCACCGACGTGCGGCACCACACCGTCTCCGCCGTCGAGGACGCCGTCCGCTAACCGCTCGTTCAACCCGACAAGGCAGCCCCACCCATGAGCCGTATCCTCGTCGTCGAAGACGAATCCGCGATCGCCGAGCTGGTCGCGATCAACCTGCGCCACGCCGGTTTCGAAGTGTCCATCGCCGAAACGGCCGACGCCGCCCAGGTCGAGGTCGACCGCGTGCTGCCGGAACTGGTCGTCCTCGACTGGATGCTGCCGGGGCAGACCGGCCTCGCGCTGGCCAAGCGCTGGCGCTCGGAGGCGCGCACGCGCGACCTGCCGATCATCATGCTGACCGCGCGCTCGGAGGAGGCCGACAAGCTGTCCGGCCTGGACGCCGGCGCCGACGACTACCTGACCAAGCCGTTCTCCACCAAGGAACTGCTGGCGCGCATCCGCGCCGTGCTGCGACGCAAGGCGCCCGAGGCGCTGGACTCGGCGGTCGAGGTGTCGGGGCTGCGCCTGGATCCGGCCACGCGGCGCGTGACGCGCGGCTCGCAGGAGGTCAAGATCGGCCCGACCGAGTTCCGCCTGCTGCACTTCTTCATGACGCACACCGAGCGCGTGCACAGCCGCACGCAGCTGCTGGACCGCGTCTGGGGCGACCACGTGTTCATCGAGGAGCGCACGGTCGACGTCCACGTCAAGCGCCTGCGCGAGGCGCTGGCGCCGGTGCAGTGCTCGTCGCTGATCGAGACCGTGCGCGGCGCCGGCTATCGCCTGACGCAGCAGGCCGCGGCCACCTCCGCTTCCGCTTGAGCGCGCAACCGCTTTCCTTGCCGAACCCGGGAGCGACATGAGCTGGCTGCTGAACCGCGCCATGCTGGTGGTCTTCATCGCGCTGGCGGGCGCCGCCGTCGGCGTGGTCGTCGGCGACCTGGTCGACGCGCGCCAGCTGGGCCCGGCCGTCGGCGCGGCGGTGGCCATCGCCGTCTGGGTGATGGTCGACGGCGTGCGCGCGCTGCACCTGATGAACTGGCTGCGCGGCGACCTCGAGCGCGAGGCGCCGCGCGACCGCGGCTTCTGGGGCGAGGCCTCGTACCGCATCGAGCGTGCGCTGCGCCAGCGCGACCGCGCGTTCGCGCTCGAGAAGGAGCGCTTCGAGCAGTTCATGTCCGCCATCGAGGCCTCGCCCAACGGCGTGCTGCTGCTCGACGCGGGCGACCAGATCCAGTGGCTCAACGCCGTGGCCGCGACGCACTTCGGGCTCGACCCGGTGCGCGACCGCCTGCAGCGCGTCACCAACCTGGTCCGCTCGCCGGCCTTCGTCGCCTACCTGCAGGCGGGCGTGTTCGACGACCCGCTGGTGTTCTCCACGCCGGGCAGCGACTCCACGCTGAGCGTCATCGTCAGCCGCTACGGCGACGGCATGCGCCTGGTGCTGACGCAGGACATCACCGAGCGCGAGCGCACCGAGGCGATGCGGCGCGACTTCGTCGCCAACGTGTCGCACGAGATCCGCACCCCGCTGACGGTGCTGGCGGGCTTCGTCGAGACGATCTCCTCGCTGCCGCTGACCGACGTCGAGCGCGAGCGCGTGCTCTCGCTGATGACGCAGCAGACCTCGCGCATGACCACGCTCGTGGAGGACCTGCTGACGCTGGCCAAGCTCGAGGGCAGCCCGCGCCCGACCTGCGAGCGCTGGACGCCGGTGGCGCGCCTGTTCGCGCAGGTCGAGAGCGAGGCGCGCGGCCTGTCCGCGGGCCGCCACGCGCTGCGCTTCGACGTCCAGGGCCAGGACGAGATCGCGGGCAACGAGAGCGAGTGGACCAGCGCCGTCGCCAACCTGGTGAGCAACGCGGTGCGCTACACGCCGTCCGGCGGCTCGATCACGGTCACCTGGGCGCATCGCCCGGACGGCAACGCCGAGATCGAGGTGCGCGATACGGGCCCGGGCATCGCGCGCGAGCACATCGGCCGGCTCACGGAGCGCTTTTACCGCGTCGACGGCAGCCGCTCGCGCGACACCGGCGGCACGGGGCTGGGCCTGTCCATCGTCAAGCACGTGGTGCAGCGCCATGGCGGCGAGCTCGACATCCAGAGCGAGGTGGGGCGCGGCTCCGTCTTCCGCATCGTCGTGCCCGCGGCGCGCGTGCGTCCGCTGGCGCCGGCGCAGCCGGTCGCCGAGGAGCCGTCGACCGTCCGCTGAAGGACGCGTCCGCGGACTCCCTAAGTGCAATCCCGTGGAGGTTTCCACGGCGCCCGCGAACGCCGGCCAGGGCCTAGACTCCGCGTCATGGCCATCGACATCCCCACCCTGCACACCGAGCGCCTCGACCTGCTGCCGCCCACGGCGGACTGCGCCGACCTGTACCGCACGTTCTACACGGACGCCGACGCGTCGTCGCTGTACGGCGGCCCGCTGTCGGTGGTGGGCTCGTGGACGCGGCTGGCGAGCGATCTCGGCTCCTGGCACCTGCAGGGCTTCGGCGTGTGGGTGCTGCGCGACCGCGAGCGCAACGAACTCGTGGGCGTCTGCGGCTTCTGGCAGGCGCCGGGCTGGCGGCGCGAACTCACCTGGTGGCTGCTGCCGCGCTACCGCAGCCGCGGCTTCGCGCAGGAGGCCTCCGAGGCGGTCGTCGAGCACGCGTACGCGGTGTTCGGCTGGCCCGTCGTCGAGACCTACATGGTCGACACCAACGACCAGGCGCACGCGCTCGTCAGGCGCCTGGGCGGCGAGCGCATCGAGCGCTTCATCGCGCCGGACGGCGCCGAGCGCGACCTGTTCCGCATCCCGCGGCCGGGCAAGCCGGCCTGAAGCGCGTCAGCGCGAGGCGGCGGACGCCGCGGAAGCGGGCACGGCGGCGGCAGGCGCCTCGGTTTCGCCCTTGAAGGCGCTGTCCAGCTGGCGCAGGTGCGATTCGAGGACGTGGACCACCAGCACGCGTTCGTTCAGCACGGCCACCGTCTCGCCCGGATCGGCCTTGTCGATATAGATGGTCCGGGTGATGTCCGACAGGTTGCGCAGCCCGCTGTCGCGCACCGTGTCCCACATCGCCTGCGAGAAGAAGCGCTGCGTCGCGTAGATCTCGCTGTAGCGCGTCAGCAGCGCGTGGTCGAGGTAGTTGACGGAATGGTCGGAGAGGGCTGCGTCCCACGCGGTGGTCTTGAGCGGCGCCAGCGCGTCGCGGAACAGGCGCTGGGCGTCGCGCAGCGTCGCCACGCGGCTCGCGTTCGTGCCCTGACCGTCGCCCGTCTCGGCGATCGTGCGCTCCAGCAGCGCGTCCCAGGCCTTGGCGTTCGCCTGCGTGATCGCGAGCGATTCCTCGACGGCCTTGCGGTTGCCGGCGATTTCCTGCTCGATCTCCTCCTGGGCGCGCGCGCCCTCGTGGCGATGCTCCAGGCGCAGCGCCACCTGCTCGAGCGCCAGCGCCGTCAGGATCGACAGCACGATCATCGCGTAGTGCGACAGGAACTCGCGCACCGAGCGCGGCAGCTTTTCGAGGGGTTCCACGTGCATGGGCGGCGATCCGGTGGGGGCAGGGCGGAGCCGCGATTCTGGCAGATGGGCGCGCCGGAGTTCGATGTCCGAATGCGGCGGGACGCGCGGGCCGGCGTGCCGGAGACTGCGTCGCATCGCCCACTCGCACAACGCATGCCATGTCCTCGTTCCGCCTGGTCGGCCTTGCCGCTGAGAACTTCGAACCCTTCTTCGCGATGAGCGATGCCGAGCTCGCCGCGCTGGGTGCGCGCCGCGTCGTCGCCGACGCGCCCGTCGGCTTCCCGTGCCGCGTGTCGCTGGCCGACGCCGAGGCCGGCGACGAATTGCTGCTGCTGCCGTTCGAGCACCTGAGCACCGGCTCGCCGTACCGCGCCAGCGGCCCGGTGTTCGTGCGCCGCGGCGCGCGCCGCGCCGTGCTGGCGCCGGGCGAGATCCCGCCGTACGTGACGCGGCGCTGGATGTCCGTGCGCGCCTACGACGCGGACGACATGATGGTCGCCGCCGAGGTCTGCGACGGCGCCGAGGTCCGCGCCGTCATCGAGCGCCTGATCGCCGACGAGGCCGTCGCGTTCATCCACCTGCACAACGCCAAGCGCGGCTGCTTCTCGTGCCGCGTGGAGCGCGTGGCCTGAGAACCCTCAGGGCTTGCGGTAGTCCGCCTCGACCCAGGCGGTCGCGGTCGCCAGCGTGAGCTTGAAGTCGGGCCGCACCTTCACCTGCGCGATGCGCTCGCCGAACTCGTCCTGCGCGGCCAGCAGCGCGTGCGGGTCGAATTCGTCGGGCACGATGTCCAGCGTCACCAGCACGCGGCCGGCGTCGGTGGCGACCTGGAACTGCTTGTGCATGGCCGCGTGCAGCGCCTGCTCGTGGCGGCGGATCACCTCGGAGGCCGTCTTGACCAGCGTGTTGAACGCGTTGACGTCCAGCGGCTTCGGGTTCTTCTTGTCGCGGCCCATCGTCCACGGGCCCACCAGCGCGGGCTCGCGCTCGCCGTCGCGCGTCATCGCCACGGCCCAGCCGTCGTCGTCCTCGTTCTTGACGACGCGGGCCGTCCAGCCGTTGTCCACCCACAGGCGCGCCTCGTGCACGCGCTCGGCCGCGTCGTCCGCGACGCCTTGCTCTTCGATGTTCGATGCCATGCGCGCATGATACGGGGCGCACTGGCTCACGGCGTGCGCCAGCCGGCGCGAAACACAGCACAATGGCGGCGCATTCGAACGACAGCGGAGGTGGCGTCATGGATCTGAGCGATTCGACCTGGTGGTGGCTCGTCGCCGGCGTGCTGGCGGCCGCCGAGCTGGGAACCGGCACCTTCTACCTGCTGATGCTGGCCGTCGGCTGCGCGGCCGGCGCGCTGGCCGCGCACGCGCAGCAAGGCGTGTTCGTGCAGGCCATCGTCGCCGCCGTCGTGGGCGGCGGCGCGGTGCTGGCCTGGCACAGCGTCCGCGCGCGCGCCCCGGCGCCCGTGCCGCCGCAGGCCAATCGCGACATCAACCTGGACATCGGCGAGCAGCTGCAGGTCGACGGCTGGAGCGCCGACGGCACCGCGCGCGTGCCGTACCGCGGCTCGGCCTGGAACGTGCGCTTCATCGGCGACGGCCCGGCCGCGCCCGGCCCGCACGTGATCGCCGAGGTGCGCCACAACGAACTCGCCGTGCGTCGCGCCTGACGCCGACCAACCGATTTCTTCAACAGGGACAGCCGCAATGGATTTCCAGATACTCGCGATCGTCGTGGTGATGGTCGTCGTCACCTTCGTCTACCGCGCCGTCAAGGTGGTGCCGCAGCAGAGCGCCTGGGTGGTCGAACGCCTGGGCAAGTTCCGCGCGGTGCTGCCGCCGGGGCCCAACATCCTGATCCCGTTCGTCGACAACGTCGCCTACAGGCACTCGCTCAAGGAGATCCCGCTGGACGTGCCCAGCCAGGTCTGCATCACGCGCGACAACACGCAGCTGCAGGTCGACGGCATCCTGTACTTCCAGGTCACCGACGCGATGCGCGCGAGCTACGGCTCCAGCAACTACGTGCTCGCGATCACGCAGCTGTGCCAGACCACGCTGCGCAGCGTCATCGGCAAGATGGAGCTGGACAAGACCTTCGAGGAGCGCGACCTGATCAACGGCATGGTCGTCAACGCGCTCGACGAGGCCGCGTCCAACTGGGGCGTGAAGGTGCTGCGCTACGAGATCAAGGACCTGACGCCACCGGCCGAGATCCTGCGCGCGATGCAGGCGCAGATCACCGCCGAGCGCGAGAAGCGCGCGCTGATCGCGGCGTCCGAGGGCCGGCGCCAGGAGCAGATCAACATCGCCATCGGCCAGCGCGAGGCCGCGATCGCGCGTTCCGAGGGCGACAAGCAGGCCGAGATCAACAAGGCGCAGGGCGAGGCCACCGCCATCGTGGCCGTCGCCGAGGCCACCGCGGACGCCCTGCGCAAGGTCGCCGCGGCGATCCAGTCGCCGGGCGGCGAGGAGGCCGTGCAGCTCAAGGTGGCCGAACGCGCCGTCGACGCCTACCAGTCGCTGGCCAAGGCCAACAACACGATGATCGTGCCGGGCAACATGACCGAGGTTTCGTCGCTGATCGCGAGTTCGATGGCGCTGATCCGGAGCAGCGCGGTCAAGCCCGGCGCGTGATCAGCCCTGCTGCGGGAACTTGGACATGTCGAAGAACAGCGGCTCCCAGACATGGCCGTCGAGGTCCTCGAAGGCGCGGCTGTACATGAAGGGCAGGTCCTGCGGCGGGTTGACGTCGACCTTGCCGCCGTGGGCGCCGGCGGCGGCCAGCATCGCGTCGACGGCTGCGCGGTCGTCGACGCTGATGGCCAGCGATACCTCGCTGGACCTGGGGTCGCAGATCGGCTTGTCGGTGAAGGTCGCCCACTTCGCGTGCGTCAGCAGCATCGTGTAGATGGTGTCGGACCAGACCATGCAGGCGGCGGTCTCGTCGCTGAACTGCGGGTTGTTGACCGCGCCGACGGCCGCGTAGAAGGCCTTGGCCTTGGCCAGGTCGCGGACGGGAAGGTTCACGAAGATCTGCTTGGGCATGAGTCGCTCCTGATGGGTTGATCCGAGGTTCGGCGCGCCGATCGAGGCGCGCATGTCCCCACGACGAATGGGGCAGGCGGCTTTCGACAAGTCTCGATGAATTCCACGCGGGCCGGCGGCGTGCGTGCCCGAACGGGGACAATGCCGCATGACAGCTCCCTCCCCGCCGACGCCCCGGGCGCAGCCCCGCAACCCGCTGCACGGCATGACGCTCGAGGCCATCCTCGAAGCCCTGGTGGCCGAGTACGGCTGGCCCGGCCTCGACGAGCGCGTCCCGCTGCGCTGCTTCGCGTTCGACCCGAGCATCAGGTCCAGCCTGAAGTTCCTGCGCCGCACGCCGTGGGCGCGCGAGAAGGTCGAGGGGCTCTACCTGTTCATGCTGCGCGAGCAGCGGCGCTCGCGCGCGTGAGCGCGGGCGCGCGTCACGCGCACGCGGGCGTGGCCGCGCGTCAGCGCGCGGACGCGACGCGCCCGAAGTCGGCCGGCCGCGGCGCCGGGGCGCTCGTCTTGCGGAACACCGCCGTCGACTCGTCGCGCTCGGACGGGCGGTGCAGGTGCGCCACCAGCGTCCAGCCGGGCGGGGCCTGGACGAGCGCGCGGCGGTTCTCGTCGACCAGCAGGTAGGGGCAGGCTGTGGTCTTGGCCACGTCGCCCTGGGCGTCGATGCGCCAGCTGGCGTAGTTCTCGAGCGCGGCGAGCGCCGAGCGCGGCAACTGCGCCGCGACGCACACGCCGCTGGGCACCTGCTGCGCGACCAGCGCGACCCAGGGGCGGTAGCTGCGCGCGTAGTCGATCGCCGGCAGGCCCAGCGTCAGCAGCAGCAGCCAGAACAGCGCCACGCCCGAGGCCGGCAGCACCAGCGACTTCCACAGCGCGTGCTGCACGCGCGCCGTGCGCCAGCGCACCAGCGCCAGCCAGGCGGCCATGCCGGCGACGGCCAGCGCCAGCAGCGGCGCGGAGAAGTGCGGCTCGAAGCCGGGCAGCAGGGCGGCGATGCGCTGCGCGGGCTTGGCGGGCGTGCCGGTCATCATGCCGACGTAGAACACCCACATGACGATGGCCAGTGCCGTGAAGAAGAACACGGAGAACCAGTCGATGGCCGAACCCGCCGAGCGCTTGAGCGTGGGCAGCGCGAACGCGGCCAGCACGGCGACGCCGGGCACGGCCAGCATCAGTGCGCGGTCGGAGCCGCCCATCGTCAGCGACGCCACCAGCGCGACCGCGACGCCCACGCTGGGCACCGCGATGTGGCGGTAGGTCAGGTGATGGCGCCAGCGCCACAGCGTCCACAGCGCGAGCAGCCAGCCCGGCCAGAGGAACCAGGCGCTCAACCGGATCAGCTCCCACGCGGAATTCCAGCGCAGGCCGGCGCGCCAGGCCCATGCGTGGCCGGCCGCGGCCACCAGCGCGCCGGCCAGCATGCCCAGGAGCAGCCACGGCCGCAGCCCGAGCGCGCCGGGATGGCGCGACCACTGGCACAGCACGAAGCCGCTCGCGCCGAGGGCCAGCGCGATGGTCGGCGCGCCGCTGGCGGCGATCGCCGTGAGCGCGACGACGGCCGACGCCGCCGCGAGGCGCGGCCGTGTCGGCGCCGCGGCGAGCACCCACATGAACAGCGCGACGCCGCTCAGCTGCACCAGCTCGGGCGTGGTCTCGTGGCCCAGCTGCAGCAGGCCCAGGCTGGCGATGGTGGCGAGCACGGCGCCGTCGGCCAGCGCCCGCGCGTAGTCGACCGGCGACGCCTCGCCGCCGAACGCGAAGGCCACCGGCTGCGCGGCCTCGGTGCGCGCGAGGTGCAGCGTGCTGTACCAGATCAGCGCCAGCGTCGCGGCCAGCAGCAGCGCGAACGGCACGCGCGCGGCGTTGGCGGGGTCGACGAAGGGCAGCGCCTTGATCGAGACCGCGCCGAGCCAGTAGGGCAGCAGGGCGCCGTCGCCCGGCAGCCCGGCCAGCGCCGGCGCCGTCCACGGGCTGCGGCCCTCGGCCAGCGAGGACATGTAGCCGAACGCGGTGATGTCGGCGTTCTTCCAGGGCTCGCGCCCGAACTGCCCGGGCAGCAGGTAGGCGGCGCACAGCAGCATCAGGGCCCAGCGCGGCAGTCGCTGGGCCGCGCGCTGGGTGACGAGGGCGGGAGTTGGCAGATTCACGGGGGAGAGATTGACGGCCCCACCCCCCGGAGGGGGCGCTCCGCGGCGGTCGCTGGCGCTCCCTGCCCCCGAGGGGCCGGCCGCGAGCGGCCCGGCGGAGCCGGTTCCGCCGCTCCCTTGAAACTTCTCACGACAGGAGTGAGCGGCAGCGCCGGAGCAGGTTGGCGGTTGAGGATACTAACAAAAAAGGCAGCCGAAGCTGCCTTTCCAGTGGGAAGCGGGCGATGCCTGCCTCGGTCCGCGTTGGATTACTTCTTGAGGCCGACGCGGGCGAACTTGTTGCGGAACTTCTCGACGCGGCCGCCCAGGTTGTCGACCGACTTCTGCGTGCCGGTGTAGAACGGGTGGCTCTCGCTGGTGGTTTCCAGCTTGAACAGCGGCAGTTCCTTGCCGTCTTCCATCTTGATGGTTTCCTTGCTGGCGGCGCACGAACGCGTCACGAACTTGAAACCGTTGGACAGGTCCACGAAGCAGACTTCGCGGTAGTTGGGGTGGATGCCTTCTTTCATGGTGTCCTCTATCTCGCTTTGCCGGCCGGACCGGAGTCGTCGGAAGCCACGTGGGCCCCATGCCCAGCACTTTCCGAAAGCGGAAAACCTTGGATTATAGGATGGATCGGCCGGATTTGTCCAATCCGCCAGGTAAAGCCGGTTCCAGACGGACGAAAGGCCCGCGCGGGCGAGCCTTTCGGTGGGCGGCGCCGCGGCGCCGCCGAAAGCCTGCAGACGTTCAGCCCCCCCGACGCATCATGTCGAAGAAGTCGAGGTTGGTCTTGCTGGCCTTCATCTTGTCGAGCATGAACTCCATCGCCTCGATCTCGTCCATCGGGTAGAGCAGCTTGCGCAGGATCCAGGTCTTCTGGAGGATCTCCGGCTTGAGCAGCATCTCCTCGCGGCGGGTGCCCGAGCGGTTGATCTGGATCGACGGGTAGACGCGCTTCTCGGCCATGCGGCGGTCCAGGTGGATCTCGCAGTTGCCGGTGCCCTTGAACTCCTCGTAGATGACTTCGTCCATCTTCGAGCCGGTGTCGATCAGCGCGGTGCCGATGATGGTGAGCGAGCCGCCTTCCTCGACGTTGCGCGCCGCGCCGAAGAAGCGCTTGGGGCGCTGCAGCGCGTTGGCGTCGACGCCGCCGGACAGCACCTTGCCGGACGAGGGCAGCACGTTGTTGTAGGCGCGGGCCAGGCGGGTGATCGAGTCCAGCAGGATCACCACGTCCTTCTTCATCTCGACCAGGCGCTTGGCGCGCTCGATCACCATCTCGGCGACCTGCACGTGGCGCGCGGCCGGCTCGTCGAAGGTGGAGCTGATGACCTCGCCGCGCACGGTGCGCTGCATCTCGGTCACTTCTTCCGGGCGCTCGTCGACGAGCAGCACGATCAGGTGGATCTCGGGATGATTGGCGACCAGCGCGTGCGCGATGCTCTTCATCATCTCGGTCTTGCCCGTCTTGGGCTGGGCGACGATCAGCGCCCGCTGGCCTTTGCCGATCGGCGCGATCAGGTCGATGATGCGGCTGGTGATGTTCTCCTCGCCGCGGATGTCGCGTTCGAGCTTGAAGCACTCCTTGGGGAAGAGCGGCGTCAGGTTCTCGAACATGATCTTGTGCTTGCTCTCCTCGGGCGTGACGCCGTTGACGCGGTCGACCTTGACCAGCGCGAAGTAGCGTTCACCGTCTTTGGGCACGCGCACCTCGCCCTCGATCATGTCGCCGGTGTGCAGGTTGAAGCGGCGGATCTGGCTGGGGCTGAGGTAGATGTCGTCGGTCGACGCCATGTAGCTCTCGTCGATGGCGCGCAGGAAGCCGAAGCCGTCCGGCAGCACTTCGAGCACGCCGTCGCCGAACACCTGTTCGCCGCCCTTGGCGCGCTTCTTCATGATCGCGAACATCAGCTCCTGCTTGCGCAGGCGGGCCACGTTGTCGATCTCGAGGGCTTCGCCCATCGTGATCAGCGCACCGATGTGCATGGCCTTCAGTTCGGAAAGATGCATTGTTTTTTCACCCTGGGGTGTGAGCCGCGGCGTGGAAAGATCGCCGGACGGCTGGCCCGGCCTGCTGCAAGTGCGCCTCGTGCTGGCCGATCCGGGCAACCAGTGCGCGCGGGGTATGCGTGCGCTGGCCGGGTCGAGGCCGTCGGGGCGACGTGAAACGGTTGGGGCTTGGGACGAATCGCCGAAACCGCGCGCCGGAACCCGCCGGACTGCGGCGGAACTCAGGGCGCGGGGGCGCTACCTTGACTCGGTGCGGGCGCCTTGGCTCGTCGGAGCGGGGCGCCGGTTCCTGCACCGGTCAGGGCCGATTATAGGGGGCGGCGGCGGACGCCCGTCAACTGCGCGTCGACGAACGCCCGGCGGGGGCCGCCATCAGGCCAGGTGGCCTTCGAGGAATGCCGTCAGCTGCGACTTGGACAGCGCGCCGACCTTGGTCGCCGCGAGCTGGCCGTCCTTGAACAGCATCAGGGTCGGGATGCCGCGGATGCCGAACTTGGCGGGCACGTCGCGGTTGTCGTCGACGTTCATCTTGGCGATCTGCAGGCGCGGGCCATAGTCCTTGGCGACTTCCTCGAGGATCGGGGCGATCGCCTTGCAGGGGCCGCACCACTCCGCCCAGTAGTCCACCAGCACCGGGGTGCCGGACTTGAGGACGTCGGCCTCGAAGGACGCGTCGGAGATGTGTTTGATTGCTTCGCTGCTCATGCGTTTTCCTTGGGGCACCGGCGGCGGGCGTTCATCGGGAAACGCGCGTTGCCCGTCGCTGGTGAAAAGATTCTGACACAACCGCCCGGCCCCGGCGGGGGTGGGGCCGGGTGGCCGCGCCCGGTTTCCCGCTCATGGTGGAGTTGGTGGCTGAAACCTGAAATGGAAGGCCCGTCGACAGGATTCTGAAAACTTTAGGGCTGCCCGACAGTGAATTACGCATCGTTTTCGCCCCTGTTTCGCCCGCCGGGCTCCTTCGGGCAGGGTTCCAATCGACCGATCCTTCCGTCATTGCGTTCATGGTCGACACCGTTCCTCCCACCGCCGCCCCCGCGGCCGCGCCCCAGCGCGCGGTGCGCCTGCTCGGCCGCTACCAGCTGCTGCGCCTGCTCGGCAAGAGCGCGCAGACGATGCTGTGGCTGGCCTCGGACACCCGCGGCGACGTCGAGGTCATGCTGGCGATGCCGCGCGCGCGCCCGGCCGACCCGGACGCCCTGGGCGCCTGGCTGGCCCGCGTCACCCGCACCGGCCGCCTGAAGCACCCGAAGCTGGCGCGCGTGCTGGACGTCGGCGAGCACGAGCGCTGGCCCTATGCCGTCTACGAGCGCGAGCAGTTCGTCACCTGGGGCGAGAAGCTGACGTCCAGGGGCCTGCCCGCGCCCGAGCTGACCCAGTGGAGCGTGCAGGTGCTGCAGGGCCTGGCGTTCGCGCACGAGGCCGGCTCGGCGCACCGCGACCTGCAGCCGTATTCGCTGCTGGTGGACGACGCCGGCAACGTCAAGCTGCTGGGCCTGGAGATCGTCGACGCGCACTCGTTCGCGACCTCCTTCATCGCAGTCTCGCACGACGCCGACGCCCAGCAGGCCGCGATGGACGAGCGCCGCATGCAGCGGCTGGCCGCCGAGATCGACGTGCTGTCCTTCGGCCTGGTGATGCACCAGGTGCTGGCCGGCGCCGCGCCGCTGGACGAGCCGGACATCGCCCGCGTCGTGGGCCGCCTGCCGCCGTTCGGCCACGAGATGGTGCGCCTGCCGTGGACGGTGCCGCACCCGATCCCCGAGCCGCTGCGCGCCATCGTCAACCGCGCCACCGACCGCCAGGAGCGCCAGCGCTATCGCAGCGCACGCACCTTCGAGCGCGCCCTGGAAGGCTGGCTGCAGGCCACCGCCGACCAGGACGCGGGCCCGATCACGCTGCTGCTCGGACGCATGCGCAGCGTCGGCCTGCTGCCGGCGATGCCCGGCGGCGCCGACCGCGCCGCGCGCCTGGCGCTGCTGGAGACGGGCCACACGCACGAGCTGTCCAGCGTCGTGCTGCAGGACTTCGCGCTGTCGTTCGAGCTGGTGCGCATGGTCAACTTCGCGCAGTCGCAGGCCGGCCACGGCGGCAGCGGCGCCGTGCTGGCGATCCACCGCGCGATCGCGATGGTGGGGCTGGACGGCGTGCGCCAGGCCGCGCTGTCGCTGCGCCCGTGGCCCGGGCCGCTCAGCGACGAGGCCGCCAACGCGCTGACGGCGCTGATCCTGCGCGTCAAGCGCGCGGGCAACATCGCCCGCGCGCTGCAGCCCGCCGGCTACGACCAGGAGGTGGTGTTCCTCATCACCGCGCTGCAGAACCTCGGCTGGCTCGTCGTGCAGTACCACTTCCCCGACGAGGCCGCGCAGATCCGCCGGCTGATGCAGCCGGTGGCGTCGCGCAAGGAAGGCGAACCCGACGAACCGGGCATGTCCGGCGAGGGCGCGTCCTTCGCGGTGCTGGGCGTCGACATCGACGCCCTGGGCGCCGCCGTGATGCACCACTGGGGCCTGGACGGCGGCGTGCAGCACATGGTGCGCCGCGCCCCGCCCACGGGCCCGATCCACACGCCGACGTCCGACGTCGACATGCTGCGCCTGGTGGCCAGCTGCGCCAACGACGTGCTCGACGCGGTGGCGCTGCCGGCGCGCCAGTCGGCCGCCGCCCTGCAGCGCGTGGCGCAGCGCTATGGCCGCGCGCTGAACGTCACGCTCAAGGACATCCAGGACGCGATCCAGCCCCAGGCCAGACAGCCGGATCGGACGGACGCGTGATGCCCCGGCAGCTTCCATCGTCCGAGCCCGGGCGCATGACGCGCGGAGGCGCACGATGAGCGCGCTGCCCGCCGTCGCGCGCGGCGCCGCGACGCGACGCGTCGGCCGCTTCGAGCTCCGGAGCGAGCTCGGCCGCGGCGCGCAGGCCACCGTGTGGCTGGCCTACGACCCGCGGCTGCAGCGCGAGGTCGCGGTCAAGGTCATCAATCCCGATGCCGACGCGGCGTCGGTGGCGCAATGGCTGGACGAGGCCCGCGCCGTCAGCCGGCTCGCCCATCCCAACGTCGTGCCGGTGTTCGAGGCCGACCAGGACGGCGCCGTGTCGTTCATGGTGTTCGAGTACGTCAAGGGCCCGACGCTGACCGAGCTGATGCGCCAGCGCGGCCGGCTGCCCGAGCGCGAGGCCGCCATGCTGGTGCGCGACGTGCTCGACGCGATCGCCGCCGCACACGCGCAGGGCATCGTGCACCGCGACCTCAAGCCGTCCAACATCCTGCTGGACGCGCAGGACCGCCCGCGCGTGATGGACTTCGGCATCGCCGCGCGCGTGGCCGACGCGCACGACGGCCGCATCGCCGGCACGCCGGGCTACATCTCGCCCGAGGCGATCGCCGGCGCCAAGCCGCATCCGCTGATGGACGTGTTCGCGGCCGGCATGATGCTGGGCCAGATGATCTGCGGCCGCCCGCTGCTGGCCGAGCGCGACCCGTTCCGCATGCTGGAGCGCACGCGCGGCGAGGACATCGTGTGGCCGCCGGAGATGGTCGACGCCGCCACCGGCAAGGATCCGACCGACGACGCGCTGCGCGCGCTGGTGCTGCGCGCGGTGTCGCGCGACCCGGCGCGCCGGCCCGAGTCGGCCGCGGCGTTCCGCAACGCGCTGCACGAATGGCTGGAACCGTCGCCGCTGGGCGCCGACGGCGGCGATCGCGCGACGCTCGAATTCCTGCTGCGCCGCATGCGCCACAAGAGCGACTTCCCCGCGCTGTCGGACGCGGTGGTGCGCATCCAGCGCGTGACGCAGTCCGAGAACGCGAGCATCGCCGGCGTCACCGACGAGATCGTGCGCGACGTGGCGCTCACCAACAAGCTGTTGCGCATGGTCAACACCGTGCACTTCCGCAACGCGGGCGCGGGCTCGATCGCGTCCGTACCCCGTGCCGTATCGCTGGTGGGCCTGGCGGGCATCCGCTCGATGGCGCTGTCGCTGGTGCTGCTGGAGCACATGCAGGACAAGGCGCACGTCGGCCGGCTCAAGGAGCTGTTCCTGCAGGCGATGATGACCGGCACCCTGTGCGACGAGCTCACGCCCGCCGCCAAGGCGCACGACGAGCCCTTCCTGGCCGGCATGCTGTCGCAGCTCGGGCGCATGCTCACCGAGTTCTACTTCCCCGAGGAGGCCGACCTGATCCGGCGCCGCGTCGAGCCGGCGTCGCGCCGCGGCGAGTGGTCGCAGGCGGTCGAGGACCGCGCCGTCGCCGAGGTGCTGGGGCTGTCGTACGAGCAGCTGGGCGTGGGCGTGACCAAGGTGTGGGGCCTGCCCGACTCGCTACGGCGCGCCGTCGCGCGGCCCGAGGGCGAGGCGCCGTCGCGCCCCGTCGATGCCGCGCCCGACCGCCTGCGCTGGTGCGTGCAGGCCTCGTCCGAGATCGCGCAGGCCCTGATGCAGGCGCCCGCCGGATCGGCGGCGAGCCGGATCTCCGCCATCGGCGAGCGCTACGCCCGGGCGCTGAACCTGCCCAAGGACCAGTTCGAAGGCGCGGTGCGCAGCGCGCAGTCGCACCTGCAGGCGATGTCCGCCGGGCTGGGCATCGCGCTCAAGCCCGACTCCCGGGCGCGCCGCCTGATGCCGCAGGATCTCGAGGTGCCCACGGGCAACGTCAATCCGGCGACGATCGTGACGGACGTCGGCCCCGCGAACGCGGCGGGCGGCGACGCCACGATGGTGCTGGCGCCCGGCGAGCGGCCGGCCGCCGCGCCGGCGGACGCGGATGCCGCCGCCGCCAGCGCATCGATGCGCATGCTGGCGCTGGAGAACGGCATCTCCAGCGTGACGAGCGCGCTCGCCGGCGACAGCTTCAAGCTCAACGAGGTGCTGCGCACCATCCTGCAGACGATGCATGGCGCGCTGGCCTTCCGCTGCGTCGTGTTCGGCCTGCGCGATCCGAAGACGGGCGTCATCACCGGCCGCTTCGGGCTGGGCGGCCCGGCGGCGGCGCTGTCGGCGCAGTTCCGGGTCGACGTCAACCCGAACGGGCCGGTCGACCTGCTGTCCGTGGCCTGCAAGAAGGCGGCCGACACGCTGATCTCCGACGCCTCGGCCGACAACGTGCGCAGCCGCCTGCCGACCTGGCTGCAGCGCGAGGCCGGCGCGCGCAGCTTCGTGCTGCTGCCGATGACGATGAAGGGCGCGCCCTTCGCGCTGATCTACGCCGACTGCGCCACGGCCGGCGGCATCGTGCTGGGCGAGCGCGAGCTGAGCCTGCTGCGCACGCTGCGCAACCAGGCGGTGATGGCGTTCAAGACGGCGGGCTAGCCGGATCCGCGGTCTTCGCCGGCGTGCACGGCAGCGCGTCCGCGTCCCTGGCCGCGCCGACCTGCCAGCGGATGTCGGCCAGGCGCGCGACGAACGGGCGGTCGGTGTCGAGCGCGAACGGCGTGTCGACGGCCGTGAACTCGACGCCCTGGTCGGCGAAGCAGCGCAGCGGGATCTTGAGCGTCGCCTTCGCATGCAGCGGAAGCGCCCTGATCGCGGCGGTTGCGTCGACCGCGCCGCCGCACCCGTGGCCGCAGGCTATGCGCACGTGCACCGCGCCCGCGGGCGCCTGGTCGACGACGACGTCGAACACCAGCGCGGCGTCGCCGCCCAGCCAGCCGCCGTAGTCGTGCGCCATCGACGAGTCGAGCGAGAACTGGCCGTGGCCCGCGAACGTGATGCGGCGCGCGTCCTGTTGCACGCTGACCTGCGCGGTCTCGGCCTTGACCAGCCCGTCGCTGGTCGAGACGACCGCGTTCGGGTCGTCGGCCAGCGGCACGCGCCAGTCCGCCGGCGAGCCGATGTGCAGCTTGTGCACCGGCCCCTCAGCGCGGTCGAAGAGGACGAGGTCGTCGGTCGCCTGCGCCGCGTCGGCGCCGCAGCGCTGCGGTTGCGGCGATTCGTCGAGCCGGCCGAGGTCGGCGTGCCGGCGGGCATACGTCAGGCCGTATCCGTACGCGAACAGCGGATCGTAGCCCGCGTCGCCCTTGTTGATCGTCGCCTGGCAGGCGGTGCGCGGCCACGAGTACGACAGCCGGCCGCGGAAGTTGTTGGTGCCGCCGTCGGCGCGGCGGAACAGCAGGTCGGTGACGCCCTTGCCCTCGGTGCCGGGCAGCCAGGCGGCGACGAAGGCGTCGCTGCGGTCGATCTCGCGGTTCACCCACAGCGGGCGGCCGCTGAACAGCACCGTGACGACGGGCACGCCGCGGCCGCCGACGCGCTCGAGCACGGCGAGATCCTCGGGGTGCCGGCGCGCGTGCTCGAGCGTGCTGGAGCGGCGGATGTCGCCCACGCCCTCGGCATAGGGCGATTCGCCGATCACCGCGATGACGGCGTCGAAGGCCTTGACGTCGACCCCCGCCGCGTCGGCGGAGTAGACGACGTTGCGGCGGCCGACGGCCTCGCGCACGCCCGCGAGCACCGTGTCGCCGGCCGGGTAGTCGGCGTTCGTGTTGCCCGTGCCCTGCCAGGTGACCGACCAGCCGCCGGCCTGGTCGGCGAGCGAGTCGGCGCTGCGGCCCACGACCAGGATGCGGCCGCGGCGCGGCAGCGGCAGGGCGCGACGGTCGTTCTTCAGCAGCACCAGCGACTCGCGCACGGCCCGGCGCGCGAGCGCGCGCGGCCGCGCGGCCGCCGCGTCACGTGCGCCCGCGCGCCGCGAAGGCGCGGTCGACACGCTCGCGCCGTCGACCACGCGGAACAGCCCGGCGCGCATCTTCACGCGCAGGATGCGGGTGACGGCGTCGTCGATGCGCGCCGGCGGGATCTCGCCCGCCTGCACCGAGGCGATCGTGTGCGCGATGAAGTCCTTCCAGGCGAAGGGCACCATCACCATGTCGATGCCCGCGTTGATCGCCGCGGGGCACGAGGCATTGCTGCACGCGCGCGTCGCGCCTGCCGCGTCGACATAGCTCACCTGGCCGATCGCGTCCCAGTCGCTGACGACGAAGCCGTCGAAGCCCCAGCGCGTCTTCAGCAGGTCGGTGAGCAGGAACCGGTTGCCGGTGTTCTTCGCGTCGACGAAGGCCAGCGCGCGGCCGGTGTCGTCGGTGCCGATGAACGTCCAGCTGTTGAAGGAGGCCATGACGGTCTGCACGCCGGCGCGGATCGCTGCGACGTAGCCCGCGCCGTGGATGCGCACGAGTTCGTCGTAGCTCGCCTTGGCCTCGCCCTGGTCGACGCCGCGCTCGGTGCCGCCGTCGCCCAGGAAGTGCTTGGCGGTGGCGACGATCGTCGGCCGCCCGGCGGGATCGAGGCGGCCCTGCAGCCCGGCGACGTAGCGGCCCGCATAGTCGGCGACGATGGCCGGATCCTCCGAGAAACCCTCGTAGGTGCGGCCCCAGCGGTCGTCGCGCGGCACGGCGATGGTGGGCGCGAAGGTCCAGTCGATGCCGGTCAAGCGCACCTGTCGCGCGACGGCCTCGCCGATGCGCTCGACCAGCGCCGGGTCGCGCGCGGCGCCGAGTCCGATGTCGTGCGGGAACAGCGTCATGCCGACGACGTTGTTGTGGCCGTGGACGGCGTCGGTGCCCCAGATGATCGGCACCTGGACGGCCATGTCGGTATGCGTCGACGCGTCCCACAACGCGTCGGCCAGCGCGCGCCAGTCGGCAAGCGAGGCGTGCTTGTCGTTGCCCGGCCAGGAGCCGCCGCCGTCGAGCACCGAGCCGACGTAGTAGCGGCGCACCTCGTCGGGCGTGATCGCGCGGATCTCGGCCTGCGTCATCTGCCCGACCTTCTGCGCCAGCGTCATGTGCGCGACGATGTCGCGGATCTGCGCCTCCTGGCGGGCGTCGGGCGCGAACGGGCGCGGCGCGGCCGCGGCGTCGGCGCCGCGGGCCGCGGGCACGAGCGCCAGCAGGCCGGCGAGCAGCGCCGCGGCCGATCGTGGCGCGCGCTGCGGGGTCGGGGCGGGCATGGAGTCTCCCTGTTGTCGTCGCTTCATGGAACCGATTCCAATGCGAGATGGCGACTATAGGGCCGGACGCGCGGCGGGTCACCGGGTCGACTACGCATGCCCCCGGCGCCCGCGAGGAGGGCGACCCGTGACGTTAAAGTGACGCCGATGAACGAACTCGCGACGAAATTCCTGGAGATCTACGCCGCCGGCGGCGAGCCCGAGGGCGGGTGGACCTACGGCAAGGCATTGCAGCAGGCCCAGCTCGACTTCACCCCCGACAGCCTGAAGCGGCTGGACGCGCTGCTGGCGCAGATCCGCGAACGCGCCAAGCCCACGCGCGCCGAGCTCGACACCGTGCGCGGCCGCAACTTCGAATCGCTGGTGGCCTTCTACGTGATCGAGTTCGCGCGCCGCGTCTCGCAGGCCCAGATCCAGTGGCTGGACCTGGAGTCGGCGCGGCGCGTGTTGCCGCCGGGCCTGGCGCTGGAGGACTCGCCGGCGACGCGCCTGGTCGCCGACGCGCCCGCCAACGCCGCGTTGTTCAAGCCGCTGCAGTGGCTGGAGGCCCGGCTGCTGGGCGACGGGGAAGCGGTCACGCCGGCCGACTATGTCGCCGGCGTGCTGGCCGAGCTCGGCCGCGACGGACCGCCCGTCTGGTGGACGACGATGTTCGCGGTCGGGCGGCTCGGCTCCTGGCACATGATGATGGCCGCCGATGGCCGCGGCGTCTGGCCCGCGCTGATCACCGCCAAGGCGCCGACGAACCTGCACCACCTGGAGCGGGTCGAGCTGGCGCAGGCCGTCGCGCACTGCCGCCACGTGCTCGAACTGAATCCGGACAAGGAGGCCTGGCAGGTGTTCAGCTATCCGGGCTACGCCGAGCACCGCGGCGAGCGGGTCGACGCGGTGATCGTCATGGGGGCGAGCTACGACGCGTCTCCGATCCGGCTGGCCGTCGCCTTTCCCTTCCGGCCGGCGCGCGAGGGGCGGCGCATGGCGATCCTGCAGCCGTCGCTGGTGGAGACCAACCTGCCGGTCGAGGTCGTCGGCAAGCTCGGCGGCGCGCTGGAGCGGGGTATCCGCAGTGTCGAATGGGCGGTGGCCGGCAACTGGAACGAGTGGTACGAGGTGTGAGCCGCGAGCGTCTCACGCGCGGGCTGCAGGCGACGGCCACCGCACCGGGCGGAGGCCCACGGGCGGCTCAGTCGCGCAGTTGCCCGACCATCGCCTTGCGCTGCGGCGTGTAGGCCCACCACGGCGCCGGCGGCGCGCCGTTCATGAAATCGACGACGGCCAGCAAGGTGTCGAGCACGCAGGGATCGTGCCGCTGGCCCGTGGCCGCGCACAGCGCGCGGTAGAGCTGCAGCCCGTCGCGGTCCTTCAGCGCCTGCGGCGCGTGGATGCCCAGCAGCCGCAGGTCGGCGGCCATGGCCGGGCCGACGTTGGGCAACTGCTCGAGGGTGAGGCACTCCTCGGCCGTCGCGGCCTTGGGCGCCTTCATGGCCGTCCGGCGTGGCGCGCGCGACGACGAGCCGGCTGGCATGCTCAGCTCATCATGTTGTTGCGCACCAGCCCGACGGCGATGCCTTCCAGCTCGAAATCGACGTCGCCGAACGGCACGATGATGGGCTGGAAGTCGGGGTTCTCGGGCAGCAGCTCGATGGTGGTGCGGGTGCGGCGGAAGCGCTTGACGGTGACCTCGTCGCCCAGGCGCGCGACCACGATCTGGCCGTTGCGTGCCTCACGGCTCTTCTGCACCGCCAGCAGGTCGCCGTCGATGATGCCGGCGTCGCGCATGCTCATGCCCTTGACCTTGAGCAGGTAGTCGGGGCGGCGCGGGAACATCGAGGCCTCGAGCAGGTAGGTCTGCTCGACATGCTCCTGCGCGAGGATGGGCGAGCCCGCCGCCACACGGCCCACCAGCGGCAGCGTCAGCTGCGACAGGCTGGGTAGCGGCAGCGAGAACTGCTTGCCGCGCGCCTCGTTGAGCGCGCGCAATGTGTCAGACTTCAGCCGGATGCCGCGCGAGGTGCCGCCGACCAGCTCGATGACCCCCTTGCGCGCCAGCGCCTGGAGGTGCTCCTCCGCCGCGTTGGCCGACTTGAAGCCGAGTTCGTTGGCGATCTCGGCCCGGGTGGGCGGCGCGCCGGTGCGTTCGATCGCGCTCTGCACGAGATCGAGGATCTGCTGCTGGCGGGCGGTGAGCTTCGGCGATTCGACTTCCATGGTGCATCCTGTCCGTCAGGAGACTCGCGTCCCGCGGCGGGCATCTGGTTGTTCATACAGGTCTGTATTTTTATCCAAGGTTGCCAAGAATGCAAAGCCCCAAGCCGCTCGTCGTGATTCTCGCCACGGGCGGGACGATCGCCGGCACCGCCGCCCTCGCCACCGACACCACCGGCTACCGCGCCGGCGCGCTGGGCGTGGAGGCGCTGATCGCGGGCGTGCCCGCGCTGGCCGACCATCGCCTCGAGTCCGAGGCGGTCGCCGCCATCGACAGCAAGGACATGGACGAGGCCACCTGGCAACGCCTGGCGCAGCGCGTCGCGCACCACCTGGCGCGGCCCGAGGTCGCCGGCATCGTCGTCACGCACGGCACCGACACGCTGGAGGAGACCGCGTACTTCCTGCAGCGCGTGCTGGCGCCGGCCAAGCCGGTGGTGCTGACGGCCGCGATGCGCCCGGCCAGCTCGCTGTCGGCCGACGGCCCGGCCAACCTGCTCGACGCGGTCGGCGTGGCCGAGGCGCCCGGCGTGCGCGGCGTCAGCGTGGTGTTCGCGGGCTCCGTATGGGCGCCGGTCGGCCTGCGCAAGGTGCACACGCTGCAGACCAGCGCGTTCACCGGCAGCGACTGCGGCCCGATCGCGCGCCTGGAGGGCGGCGTCATGCGCGTGTTCCGCGCCTGGCCCGAGGGCGAGGCGCTGGGGCTCGCGCGCATCGCCGCGGCGCCCGACACCTGGCCGCGCGTCGAGATCGTGCTGAACCACGCGGGCGCCGACGGCCGCCTCGTCGACGCCGCCGTCATCGCGGGCGCGGCGGGCATCGTCGTGGCGGGCACCGGCTACGGCACGCTGTCCGCCCGGCTGGCGGCGGCGCTCGCGCGGGCGCGCGGCGAGGGCGTGCGCGTGGTGCGCGCGAGCCGCTGCGTGTTCGGGCCGGTGCTGCCGCTGAACGCCGAGGACACCGCGGCCGCGGGCGAGCTCAGCGCCGTGCAGGCGCGGGTCGAGCTGCAGCTGGCGCTGCTGGCGGACCGTCGCTGAAGCGATTCACTGGTCGCCCGGCAACGGCCGCGCGTCGCGCGCGAGCGCGTGGCCGGCCGACACGGCCTGGGCGATCTGCTCGGCCGTCAGCGAGCGGCCCATGCGCTGCGTGACGCCGTCGGCGTTGCCGAGGATGGCGCTGGCCTGCCCGGCCCCGCGCTGGCGGCACTCCATGTACGCGACCCAGTAGGTCAGCGCGGCGGCGCGATCGGGCGCGACGCCCTGGCCGTTCTCGTAGGCGTTGACGCGGCTCTCCAGCGAGTCGGCGTCGCAGGTGCGCACGCCGGCGTCGAGCGCGGCGGCCACGCGCTGCTTCCACGACGCGTTCTCGGGCGCGTCGATGTCGGCGTCGCCCAGGCCCAGGCCGAGGCCGTCGGGGCCTTCGCGCAGCATCTCGGTGGCGGCGTGGTGGACGCCGGCGAGGGCGGCGCGTTCGAGCCAGCGCAGCCGGCTCTGGATCTGGTCGGAGGCGATGTCGCCGCAGGCCTGCTGCGGCGTCTGCAGCAGGCCGCGGTCGGCCGGCAGGATGTGGTGCGCCATCCAGCCCTCGTGGTCGCGCGCCCAGACGCAGGCGGTGACCAGCTGGTAGGCCGCGAAGGCGTCCACGGGGTCGGGCGAGCGGCCCAGGCGATCGACCTTGTGCGACAGCGATTCGTACGGGTCGGGCCTGCTGGCCGCGGACGCCGGCGCGGGCAGGACGGCCGGGGCGGCGGCGGGCGGCGGCGCGGCCGCGAACGCCTCGGCCGGCGGCGCGGGCGGCGCGGCGGCCGTGTTCGCCGCGGCCTGGGCCGTGCCGTGGTCCAGCCCGTAGACGAGCGCGCCGCCAACCAGGGCGGCGGAGACGGCGGTCGCGAGGATCATGCGGCGGTTGTGCACCGCCGCATGATAGAGGCGCGGATGCAGGCAGGCCCGCGCGCGGCGAGCCTGTTCGGTGACATTCTGCGCAGCCCGTCGCCGGGCCGGGGGTCGTCAGACCACCGTGAGCGAGACGTCGATGTTGCCGCGGGTGGCGTTCGAGTACGGGCACACCTGGTGCGCGGCCTTGACCAGCGACTCCGCAGCCGCCTTGTCCAGGCCCGGGATCGAGATGCGCATGTCGACCTTGATGCCGAAGCCGCCGGGGATCGGGCCGATGCCGACGTCGGACGTGATGGACACGTCGGCGGGCAGGGCGATCTTCGGGCCGCCGGTCATTCCGGAGGCCACGGCCTTCATCGCGCCGATGAAGCAGGCCGAGTAGCCGGCCGCGAACATCTGCTCGGGGTTGGTGCCGGGCGCGCCGTCGCCGCCGAGCTGCTTGGGCGTGGTCAGCGTGACGCTCAGCGCGCCGTCCGACGACTTCGCGGTGCCCGAGCGGCCGCCGGTGGCGGTGGCGGTGGCGGTGTAGAGGATCTTTTCGGGTGAGGCCATGGTGTGCTCCTTGGGGTGGGTTGGGCGCTGCGGTTGCGCGGAGGGGGAATTCAGTGCTCGGCGGGCCGGGACAGCGCGTCGCGCATGGCGGTGAGCTGCCGGGTCAGGTCCACGATCTCGGACAGCTCGCAGCCCGAGGCGCGGCCGATCTCGCGCGGGATGCGGCGCGCCTCGACCTTGAGCCGGCGGCCGGCGGCGCTCAGGCGAACGATGACGCGGCGCTCGTCTTCGGCGTCGCGCTCGCGGGCGATGCGGCCCTGCGCCTCCAGGCGCTTGAGCAGCGGCGTGAGCGTGCCCGAATCCAGCGCCAGCCGGTCGCCGAGCGCGCTGACCGACAGGCCGTCCTGCTCCCACAGCGCCAGCATCACCAGGTACTGCGGGTAGGTCAGGCCCAGCGGCGCGAGCAGCGGCTTGTAGACCTTGGTCATCGCCAGCGAGGCCGAGTACAGCGCGAAGCACAGCTGCCTGTCGAGCGCCAGCCAGGCGTCGGCCCGGGCATCGGCGGCAGCGGCGGAGGAGCGAGTGGCGCGAGGCATGTGATGGACTGTAGCGAGCAATTCAATTGCGCACAATCGAAATGGTTTTTCGCGATTGGCCGGCGCTGCCGCTCGAACGCCTCAGTCGAGATTCGAGGGAGCGACGGAGCCGGCTCTGCCGGGCCGTTCGCGGCCGGCCCCCTGGGGGCAGGGAGCGCCAGCGACCGTGGGGCTCATAGTTTTGGGATGCGGATGCGCGAGATCATGAGCGATCCGGAGAGCGCGAACATCAGCACCAGCGGGTGCAGGCGGAAGCCGCCCAGCTGCAGCACGCCGCCCCACAGGCCGGCGCCGATGCCGCCCTGCGCCGCGGCCACCGCCAGCACGACGACGAGCAGCAGCGAGGTCGGGATGGGCGTGCCCTCGAAGTACTTCACCTTGTCGCCGCCCTCGGACAGCTTGACCGCCGTGATGTTGTAGCGCGCCAGCCGCGAGACGCCGCAGACGACGAAGAACACCAGCACGACGCGGTCCCACAGGCCCTGCATGCCGCAGCCGTACGCGATCGCCGCGGGCGCGACGCCGAACGAGATGACGTCGGCCAGCGAGTCGAGCTCGCGGCCGAGCTCGGAGCTCTGCTGGCGCCAGCGCGCGACGCGGCCGTCGAGCACGTCGAAGACGAGCGCCGCCGGGATCAGCGCGCAGGCGAAGTAGATGTGGTCGACCTCGCCGGTCTGCAGGAAGGTCATCACCGAGAACAGCGCGCCGACGCCGCAGAACGCGTTGGCGAGCGTGAACCAGTCCGCGAGGTGGAACTCGCGGATCATCGAGAACGGCTTGGGCTTGTCGGTGTCCATGGCCCGCATCATCGCCCATGTCGCGGACCCCGCCGTTACAGGCGCGACATGCCGACCCGGTAAACTCCGCCGCTTTGCGCGTTCCGGCACCGTTGGCCGCCGACTCGACAGTGACTCCGTTTGCGTTCGAACTGAAGGACACCAGCCTGCCGCTGGTCACCGTGGTGCTGCACCAGGCCGACGTGGCCGTCCTCGCCGAGGAATTGCAGCGCAAGCTGGGCGACACGCCCAACTTCTTCGGCGACGACCCGGTCGTCGTCGACCTCGCGCCGCTGCGCGAGGCCGAGCAGCCGCTGGCGTTCGCCGACATCACGGCCGCGTTGCGCGCCCACCGCATGCGCCCCGTGATGGTGACGGGCGGTAACGCGCAGCAGATGGCCGACGCGCTGGAGGCGGGCCTGCCCGCCGCGCCGGAGCCCGCGCCGCCGCCCAAGCCGCGCACCATCGAGGTCGAGCGCGAGGTGATCCGCGAGGTCGTGCGTGAGGTGCCGGTGCAGGTGCCGACGCTGGTCGTCGACAAGCCGCTGCGCTCCGGCCAGCAGGCCTACGCGAAGGGCGGCGACCTCGTCGTGCACGCCGCCGTCAACGCCGGCGCCGAGGTGCTGGCCGACGGCCACGTGCACGTCTACGGCCCGCTGCGCGGCAAGGCCATCGCCGGCTCGCGCGGCAACACCGAGGCGCGCATCTTCACCACCTGCCTCGAACCCGAACTCATCGCCATCGCGGGCGTCTACCGCACCACGGAGACGCCGCTGCCCAAGGACGTCGCCGGCAAGCCCGCCCAGGTGCGGCTGGTCGACGGCGTCCTCGTGATGACCCCTCTCAAGCTCTAAGGACTGAACTCTCATGGCAAAAATCGTCGTCGTCACTTCCGGCAAGGGCGGAGTCGGCAAGACCACCACCAGCGCCAGCTTCTCGTCCGGCCTGGCGCTGCGCGGCCACAAGACGGCCGTCATCGACTTCGACGTCGGCCTGCGCAACCTCGACCTGATCATGGGCTGCGAGCGCCGCGTGGTCTACGACCTGATCAACGTGATCAACAACGAGGCCAACCTGCACCAGACGCTGATCAAGGACAAGCAGTGCGAGAACCTGTTCGTGCTGCCCGCCTCGCAGACGCGCGACAAGGAGGCGCTGACCAAGGACGGCGTCGAGCGCGTGCTCAAGGAGCTCGCCGAGATGGGCTTCGAGTACATCGTGTGCGACTCGCCGGCCGGCATCGAGACGGGCGCGCTCCTGGCCATGCACTTCGCCGACGAGGCGCTGGTCGTGACCAACCCCGAGGTCTCCTCGGTGCGCGACTCCGACCGCATCATCGGCATGCTGGGCAGCAAGACCAAGCGCGCGATCGAGGGCGCCGAGCCGATCAAGGAGCACCTGGTCATCACGCGCTACAACCCGGCGCGCGTCGAGGACGGCCAGATGCTGTCGGTGTCCGACATCCAGGAGATCCTGCGCATCCCGCTGATGGGCGTGATCCCCGAGTCCGAGAGCGTGCTGCAGGCCTCCAACCAGGGCACGCCGGCGATCCACCTGAAGGACTCGGACGTTTCCGAGGCCTACGTGGATCTCGTCGCGCGCTTCCTCGGCGAGGACAAGCCGATGCGCTTCGTCGACCACGTCAAGCCCGGCTTCTTCAAGCGAATCTTCGGAGGGAAGCAGTGATGTCCCTGTTCTCCTTCCTGCTCGGCGAAAAGAAGAAGACGGCCACCGTCGCCAAGGAACGCCTGCAGATCATCCTCGCGCACGAACGCGGCGGCCGCTCGAAGGCGGACTACCTGCCGGCGCTGCAGCGCGAGCTGATCTCGGTGATCTCCAAGTACGTCTCCATCGATCCCGCGGACATCAAGGTGCACCTGGAACGCCAGGACGACCTCGAGGTGCTCGAAGTCAAGATCGAGCTGCCCGACACCGGGCGCTGACCGCCCGATCTGCTAGTCTGCGGCGGCGCGGCCGCGATGCCAGCGGCCCGCGCATTGCCGGAGGGCGGCGCATGAGCGAACTCGAGATCAGGCCGGGACGGGCGAAGACCCCCGGCCCCGCTGCGGCCGCCGGCGCCGCGTCGACGGCGCCGGTCAAGGCCGTCGAGCCGCCGTGGAGCGGGCGGCAGGCGCGCGCCATGGACGGCGAGGCGATGCTGCGCCGCATGGCGGGCGCGTGCCTCGCGCAGATCGTCCCGAACGCGGCCGCGATCGCCGGCGGCAGCCGCGATCCCGAGCACGTGCACCAGCTGCGCATCGGCCTGCGCCGACTGCGTTCGGCCGCGCGCGGCATGGCGCCGTTCGCCGCCGCGATGCCGCACGGCTGGGAGCCCGCGCTGATGCCGGTGTTCGACGCGCTGGGCGCGGCGCGCGACCGGCACGTCCGCTCGACCACGCTCGCCCGCAAGCTGCGCGAGGCCGGTGCCGCGCTCGTCGACGACGCGCCCCCCTCCGAGGAGGACGCGCGCGCGCTCGCGCGGCGCGTGCGCGGCGCGGGCTTCCAGGGCGTCGTCGCGCGGCTGCGGTCGTTCGCCGATGCGCCCTCGCACGACGCGGCCGGCGGCGCGATCGAGCACCTGGTCGCCTGCATGCGCAAGCTCCACCGCCAGGTGACGCGGCACGCGCGCCATTTCGACGAGCTGCCCTTCGAGGCGCAGCATCACGCGCGCAAGCGCCTCAAGCGGCTGCGCTACCTCGCGGAGTTCGCAGCGCCCGCGTTCGCGCGCGACGACGTGCGCCGCTGGATGCGCCGCGCCGCGCCGGCGCAGGACGCGCTCGGCAGGCACATCGACCTCGTGCTCGCGGGCCGGCACTTCGCGGCGCTCGCAGCGTCCGACCCCGCCGCGTGGTTCGCGGTCGGCTGGCTGCGCGCGAAGTCGGAGTGCGCCGCGCGCGACGCCCGCGAGGCGCTGCTGCGCCTGCGCGACGCCGACGGGTTCTGGTGAAGCGCGCGCCCGGCGGCCGCGGCAAGGGCCGGCCCGCATAATCGGCCCTCAGACGGCCTGCCCATGTCCATTCCCCTGCCTCCAGCCGACCCGCCCCGCAGCCTGGATCCGCCGGCGCGCGGCACGGCCGCGGGCGGCGCGGACGGCCCGCTGGCGCGCTGGGTGTTCGGCGACGTCCCCGAGCGCCGCGGCCCGATCGCGCTGACGCTGCTGGCGGTGCTGGTCTACGCGCTGTTCGGGCTGGTCACCGCCTGGCAGGTGCACCTGGGCCTGATGACGCCGGGCGACTGGATGGAATGGACGTCGGTCAGCCTCAGCGGCATCCTCGGCTTCTTCGTGCTGATCCGCACCGGCCTGAGCCGGCACCTGGGCAGCGATCCGTCGCTGACGCTGGCGCAGACGGCGTTCGGCACGGCGTCCACCGTGTTCGGCTACGCCATCGATCCGCCGCTGCGCGGCGCGATCATCGCCATCATGATGCTCAACCTCGTGTGGGGCATGTTCGTGCTGAAGCAGCGGCAGGCCCAGGGCCTGTGCCTGTACGGGCTGGCGCTGCTCGGGACGACGATGGTGTGGAAGAGCGCGACGCAGCCGGCGCTGTTCCCGCCGCAGATCGAGCTGCTGCACTTCGCCTTCGCCGCCATCCTGCTGACGGCGACCTCGGTGCTGTCGATCCGCATGGGCGAGCTGCGCATGCGGCTGGCGGCGCGCAAGCTCGAGCTGCAGGATGCGGTGGCGACGATCCGCGCGCTGGCGCAGGTCGACGAGCTCACGCGGCTGAGCAACCGCCGCCACGTGTTCGAGCTGCTGAAGGCCGAGCAGGCGCGCTGCGTGCGTTCGGCGCAGCCGCTGAGCGTGGTGCTGATCGATCTCGACCACTTCAAGGCCGTCAACGATCGCCATGGGCATGCGGTCGGCGACGCAGTGCTGCGCGGGTTCGCCCAGGTGCTGCGCGAGGGCCTGCGCGAGACCGACGGCGCCGGCCGCTGGGGCGGCGAGGAGTTCCTGCTGGTGCTGCCGCACATGCCCGCGACCGCGGCGGCGGCGCTCGTCGACCGCGTGCGCGGCGTGGTCGCCGAGCGCCTGCTCGATCCGACCGTGCCGGCGCTGCGGGTGAGCTTCTCCGCGGGCATCTCGGAATGCGCGAGCGGCGAGGTGGCCCAGGACGCCATCGCGCGCGCCGACGACGCGCTCTACGAGGCCAAGAACGCGGGCCGCGGCCGCACGGTGGTGCACGGCCGCGGCGACGCGTGATTCACGCCGCGATCAGATCCGCGGCTCGCCGTCGCCGTTGACCAGGATGGTCGGGCCCGGCGCCTGCGTCGTCTGCACGTGGTGGTGCACGCCGTGGTACCAGTACGAGACGTCGTAGTGGTCGGGCGCCTGCGGCGGCACGCTGGTGCAGCGCGTGACGGCCTGCGGCTGCTCGGCGCCGCGCGCCAGTTGCGAGCCGATCACCGCGCCGGCGACGGCGCCGCCGACGGTGCTGGCGTCGCGGCTGCCGCGGTCGCCGATCTGGTGGCCCAGGATGCCGCCGATCAGGCCGCCGACCACCGCGCCGCCCGTGCGCGCGTTCGCGGGCGCGGCCGACTGCTCGACCCAGCACTGCTGCTGCGGCGCGGCGTAGACCACGCGCACCGCCTCGATGGGCACGGCCTCGACGTACTCCTGCGGGCGGCGGCGCCAGTCGTAGGCGGGCTGCGGCTGCGGCGCGTAGCGGTCGTCGCCGTACTGGTCCTCGTGGCGGACGCGGCGCACCGACGAGATCATGTCGTTCAGGCCCATCGCGCGCAGGTCGGGGTAGCGGCCGGGGCGCAGGATCATGCAGCGGCCGCCGAAACCGACGTCCTCGCAGACCTCCCAGCGGTGCTCGAACACGACCACCGACGAGGCGCGGTCGTTGAAGCCGTACTGCATGAAGTTGGCTATGGTGTCCGAGGTGCCCAGGCCGCGGCCGTGGAAGCCCGGGTGCTCGTAGAACACGATGTCGCCGGTGGCCGGGGGCGGCGGCGCGACCGGCGGCGGCGCGGTGCGCGCCGGGCGGGCCGACGACAGCATGTCGCCCAGGCCGACGGCGCCGAGGTCGGGGTAGCTGCCCGGCACGAGGATGGCGCAGCGGTTGCGGAAGCCGACGTCCTGGCAGACCTCCCACGGCTCGTCCTCCACGATCACCGAGGAGGCGCGGTCGTTGAAGTTGAAGTCGCGGAAGTCGGGCGCGGGCTGCACGAGCGTGACGCGCTTGCCGTGGAAGCCCTCGTGGCTGAACAGCGTGATGGCGGCGCAGGCCTGGCCGGCGGCGACGATGGCGGCCAGGGCCAGCGCGCGGGGGAGAATGTGTTTCATGGGACTTCCTCGTTGGATGCGTGGATTGTCGATGCGCCGCGGCGCTTCCTGACGATTCAACGCGCGAGCCGCCGTCGCGCATGACAAGTCTCCGGTAACTTGACGTTTCGGCAACAAAGCCGACCCTGACCCCGCCCCGCCTTCCCGTGCCTCACGCCGTCGCCGATCTCCGCGCCGAACGCCTCGCCCGCAGCGCCAAGCCCTTCCTGGCCCGCGGCGGTTCGACGCGCGCGCGCTGCGACGGCTGCCGGCTGCCCGTCACGCACTGCGCGTGCGCGGCGCGGCCGTCGGTCGCCACGCGCGCCGGCGCGTGCCTGCTGATGGCCGACATCGAGCCGCTGAAGCCGACCAACACCGGCTGGCTGGTGGCCGACGTCGTGCCCGACACCTTCGCGTTCGGCTGGTCGCGCACCGGGGTCGATCCGGGCCTGCTGGCGCTGCTGGCCGACCCTCGGTGGCAGCCGGTCGTCGTGTTCCCGGGCGAGTACGCCGAGCCGGCGCGCGTGGTGCACGACGTGCCGCGCGACGAGGCGCGGCGCCCGCTGTTCGTGCTGCTGGACGGCACCTGGAGCGAGGCGCGCAAGATGTTCCGCAAGAGCCCGTACCTCGACCGCTTCCCGGTGCTGAGCCTGCGGCCGGAGCAGGCGTCGAACTACGCGCTGCGGCGCTCGCGCCGCGACGACCATTTCTGCACCAGCGAGGTCGCGGCGCTGTGCCTGGATCTCGCGGGCGAGGCGCGTGCCGCGCACGCGCTGGAGGCCTGGCTGGACGTCTTCACGCACCACTACCTGCAGGCGCGCCACCAACTGCCCGCGGCCTGGGACGGCGCGGCGCACGCGCGGCTGCGGGCGCTGCTCGCGTCGGCGCCGGAGTGAACCGGCGCCGCGGCGGTCAGCGCGCCGTCGCCTGCCGCACCGCGTGCTCCCAGTCGTCCATCAGCGCGCCGGCCTGCTCGCGCGACATCGTCGGCAGGAACGTGCGCTCGACCTGCCACTGCGCCGCCAGCTCGTCCAGGTCGCCGTACAGGCCGCAGGACAGGCCCGCGAGATAGGCCGCGCCGAGGGCGGTGGTCTCGATGACCCGGGGACGCTTGACCGGGATGCCCAGCAGGTCGGCCTGGAACTGCATCAGCAGGTCGTTGACGCAGGCGCCGCCGTCCACCCGCAGCTCGGTCACGGGCGCGCCGCCGGCGGCCACGGCGTCGCGGCTCATGGCCTGCAGCAGCGCGGCGCTCTGGAAGGCGATGCTCTCCAGCGCGGCGCGCGCGATGTGCGCCACCGTGCTGCCGCGCGTCAGGCCGACGATCGCGCCGCGCGCGTCGGCGTCCCAGTAGGGCGCGCCCAGGCCGGTGAAGGCCGGCACGAACATGACGCCGCCCGAGCTGGGCACGCTCTCCGCCAGCTTCTGCACCGCGCCGCTGGCCTCGATCGCGTGCAGGCCGTCGCGCAGCCATTGCACGACGGCGCCGCCGATGAACACGCTGCCTTCGAGCGCGAACTCGGGCGTCGCGCCCAGCTGCGCGGCGCTCGTCGTGATCAGGCCGTTGGTCGAGTTCTGGAACGTGGCGCCGGTGTGCATCAGCATGAAGCAGCCCGTGCCGTAGGTGTTCTTCGCCAGGCCCGGGCGGAAGCAGGCCTGGCCGAACAGCGCGCTCTGCTGGTCGCCGGCGACGCCGCCGATCGGAATCGATCCGCCGAGCAGCTCGGGCAGCGTGTGGCCGTACACGTGGCTGGACGGATGCACCGCCGGCAGCAGCGCGCGCGGCACGTCGAGGATCTGCAGCAGCTCGTCGCTCCAGCCGTTCGTGTTGACGTCCAGCAGCAGCGTGCGCGAGGCGTTGCTGACGTCGGTCGCGTGCACCCGGCCGCCGGTCAGGTGCCACATCAGCCAGGTGTCGACCGTGCCGAACGCGAGCTCGCCGCGCGCGGCGGCGGCGCGCGCGCCGTCCACGTTGTCGAGGATCCACTTGAGCTTGGTGCCCGAGAAGTACGCGTCGATGATCAGCCCCGTCTTCGCGCGGAACACCGGCTCCAGGCCCTGTTCGCGCAGCGCCGCGCAGGTGGGCTCCGCGCGGCGGTCCTGCCACACGATCGCGTTGTAGACCGGCTCGCCCGTCGCGCGGTTCCACACCAGCGTGGTCTCGCGCTGGTTGGTGATGCCGATCGAGGCGATGTCGGCCGCGGTCAGGCCGGCCTTGGCCAGCGCCGCGCGCGCGGTCGCGAGCTGCGACGCGAGGATCTCCTTCGGGTCGTGCTCCACCCAGCCCGGGCGCGGATAGATCTGGCGGAACTCGGCCTGCGCCATCGCGACGATGCCGCCGCGGGCGTCGAACACGATCGAGCGCGAGCTGGAGGTGCCCTGGTCGAGCGCGAGCAGGTACTGGGGCCTTGTCGTCATGGTTGTTCGTCGTTGCAGTTGACCAGCGTCACGTTCGCCTGCGACAGCAACGTGGGGAAGGGCTCGGGCGGCTGGCCATCGGTGAACAGCATCTCGATCTGGGCCAAGCGCGCCATCTCCACCATCGCCGGCCGGTTGAACTTGCTGTGGTCGGCGGCGACCCAGACCTCGCGCGAGTGCTCGAGGATGGCGCGCGCCACCTTGACCTCGCGGTAGTCGAAATCGCGCAGCGAACCGTCGGCCTCGATGCCGGAGATGCCGATCAGGCCGATGTCGACCCGGAACTGGCCGATGAAGTCCACCGTCATCTCGCCGATGATGCCGCGGTCCATCGCGCGCACCGCGCCGCCGGCGACGATGACCTCGCAGTCGGCGTTGTCGGACAGGATCGCCGCCACGTTGAGGTTGTTCGTGATGACGCGCAGGCCCTTGTGGCGCAGCAGCGCGCGCGCGATCGCCTCGGTGGTGGTGCCGATGTTGATCAGCAGCGACGAGCCGTGCGGCACGCGCGCCGCCACCTCCTGCGCGATGCGCTGCTTGGCCTGCGCGTTGAGCTGCTGGCGCTTGCGGTACTCGATGTTCTCGGTGGTCGAGCCGGGCATGCGCACGCCGCCGTGGAAGCGGGTCAGCAGGCCGGCGTCGTTGAGCTGGCGGATGTCGCGCCGCACCGTCTGCAGCGTCACGCCGAAGCGCTCGGCGAGCGCCTCGACGGTGACGGTCTGCAGACGGCGGACCTCCTCGATCAGCTCGAGCTGGCGCGGTGATGGATTCATGGCGAGCGAATCTAAACGATCACATACGAATCGATTCGAGGGTTTTCCATCAGATAAAACGAAAACGAAACGAACAGAATCGCTGCCATTCGAACGATACCTGACGAATCGTTCAGTACCCGGAAAGAACCGTGCAAGCTCCGCCTTCCCCCGCCGGCCAGCGCTCCAGCGCGCTCCCGACCCAGTGCGACGTGCTGGTCGTCGGCGGCGGCATCAACGGCGCCGGCATCGCGCGCGACCTCGCGGGCCGCGGCCTGAAGGTGGTGCTGTGCGAGCAGGACGACCTGGCGCAGGCGACGTCCTCGTCCAGCACCAAGCTGATCCACGGCGGGCTGCGCTACCTCGAGTACAACGAGTTCTCGCTGGTGCGCAAGGCGCTGGCCGAGCGCGAGGTGCTGCTGCGCAGCGCGCCGCACATCATGTGGCCGCTGCGCTTCGTGATGCCGCACGACCCTGGCATGCGGCCCGTGTGGATGATCCGCATCGGCCTGTTCCTGTACGACCACCTCGCCCGGCGCGAGGTGCTGCCCGGCTCGCGCACCGTCGACCTGCGCCGCCACGCCGCCGGCGCGCCGCTGCAGCAGCGCTTCACCAAGGGCTTCGTCTACTCGGACGGCTGGGTGGACGACGCGCGCCTGGTGGTGCTCAACGCGATCGACGCGACCGAGCGCGGCGCCACGGTGCTCACGCGCTGGCGCTGCCGCGACGCCCAGCGCTCGGCCGACGGCTGGCAGGCGACGCTGGACGAGCGCGGCGGCGCGTTCCACACGCTGCACGCGCGAGCGCTGGTCAACGCCGCCGGGCCGTGGGCCGCGCAGTTCCTGTCCGAGCACGCGCACATGAGCCGGAACAAGTCGCTGCGGCTCGTCAAGGGCAGCCACATCGTCGTGCCCCGGCTGTTCGAGCACGACCACGCCTACATCTTCCAGAACCCCGACAAGCGCATCATCTTCGCGATCCCGTACGAGCGCGACTTCACGCTGATCGGCACCACCGACGTCGAGCACCACGGCGCGGTCGGCGGCGCGAAGATCGACGAGTCGGAGATCCGCTACCTGTGCGAGCAGGCCAGCCGCTACTTCGCGCGGCCGGTCGGGCCGTCGGATGTCGTGTGGACGTACTCGGGCGTGCGCCCGCTGCTGGACGACGAGTCGGGCGATCCGTCGGCCGTCACGCGCGACTACTCGCTCGATCTGGACACCGCCCAGGCCCCGCTGCTGACCGTGTGGGGCGGCAAGATCACCACCTTCCGCCGCCTGGCCGAGGACGCCGCCGACATGCTGATGGGGCCGCTGGGCACCGATCAGGCCAGCGGCGCCTGGACCCACGGCGCCTTCCTGCCCGGCGGCGACCTGGACAAGTGGATAGGCCCCGCGCGCCGCCCGGACACCGACTTCGAGCGCTTCGAGCAGACCGTGCGCCGGCGCTATCCGCAGTTCGACGCCGCCGTGCTGCACCGGCTCGCGCGAGCCTACGGCGCGCGCATCGACCGCGTGCTGTCGGGGCCGCCCGGCGTCGAGGTCGCGCCCGGCCTGTTCGAGTGCGAGCTGCGCTACCTGCACGACCACGAATGGGCCCGCAGCGCCGACGACGTCCTGTGGCGCCGCAGCAAGCTGGGCCTGCATTTCAGCGCCGAACAGCGCGCCGCCGTCGCCGCCTGGTGCGCCGCGCACTGGAGCGGCGCGGCCGTCACGTCGACCCCGGAGACCGCATGGAACTGATGCTGGAACGCATCGAACAACGAGCGGGGGCGCAGGCGCACCTGTACCCGCTCGACCTGAAGCTCGTGCCCAACGCGATCACCGTGCTGCTGGGCGCGACGCAGGCCGGCAAGACCACGCTGATGCGCGTGATGGCCGGCCTCGACAAGCCGCATGCCGGCCGCGTGCTGGTGGACGGCGCGGACGTCACCGGCAAGTCGGTGCGCGATCGCAACGTCGCGATGGTCTACCAGCAGTTCATCAACTACACGTCGATGACCGTGGCCGACAACATCGCGTCGCCGCTGCGGCTGCGCAAGGAGTCCGACATCGACGCGCGGGTGCTGGAGCTCGCGAGGAAGCTGCACATCGAGCCGTTCCTCCAGCGCATGCCGGGCGAGCTGTCGGGCGGCCAGCAGCAGCGCGTCGCGCTGGCGCGGGCGCTGGCCAAGGACGCGCCGCTGATGCTGTTCGACGAGCCGCTGGTCAACCTCGACTACAAGCTGCGCGAGGAGCTGCGCGACGAGCTGTCGGCGCTGTTCGCGGCCGGCCGCTCCACCGTCGTCTACGCCACCACCGAGCCCACCGAGGCGCTGCTGCTGGGCGGCTGGACCGCGGTGATGGACGCCGGCGAGCTGCTGCAGTACGGGCCGACCGCGGAGGTGTTCCACCGGCCGAAGTCGATCCGGGTGGCGCGCGCGTTCAGCGACCCGCCGATGAACCTGATCGCCGGCACGGCCTCGCCGCAGGGCGTCGCGCTGCCGGGCGGCGGCGTGCTCGCGTGCGCGCTGCCGGCCGGTGCATCGGGCACGCTCACCGTGGGCGTGCGCGCCGGCGCGCTGGGCGTGCGCGAGCGGCCGGGCGACCTCGCGCTGGCGGGCGTCGTCGAGCTGGCGGAGATCTCCGGCTCCGACACCTTCGTGCACGCGAAGACGGCGGTCGGCGAGCTGGTCGCGCAGCTGACCGGCGTGCACGTGTTCGAGCTCGGCTCGACGATCACGCTGTACCTGCATCCCGGCCAGGCCTACGTGTTCGGCCAGGACGGCAACCTGCTGGTCGCGCCGAAGGAGCAGCACTGATGTCGCGCATCGATCTCGACCTGGCGCACGCCTACAAGCCCGATCCGAGGGCGGACGAGGACTACGCGCTGCTGCCGCTGAAGATGACCTTCGAGGACGGCGGCGCCTACGCGCTGCTGGGTCCGTCGGGCTGCGGCAAGACGACGCTGCTCAACATCGTCTCGGGCCTCGTCAAGCCCTCGCAGGGCAGCGTGAAGTACGACGGCCGGGACGTCACCGCGCTGACGCCGCAGCAGCGCAACATCGCGCAGGTGTTCCAGTTCCCGGTCATCTACGACACGATGACGGTGGCCGAGAACCTCGCGTTCCCGCTGCGCAACCGCGGCGTGGCGCCCGCGAAGATCAGGGAGCGCGTGGGCCGCATCGCCGAGATGCTGGAGATGAGCCACCAGCTCGACTCGCGCGCCGCCGGCCTGGCCGCCGACGCCAAGCAGAAGATCTCGCTGGGCCGTGGCCTGGTGCGCGAGGACGTCAGCGCCGTGCTGTTCGACGAGCCGCTGACGGTGATCGACCCGCACCTGAAATGGCAGCTGCGGCGCAAGCTCAAGCAGATCCACCACGAGCTGAAGCTGACGCTGATCTACGTCACGCACGACCAGGTCGAGGCGCTGACCTTCGCCGACCAGGTGATCGTGATGACGCGCGGCCGCGCGGTGCAGGTGGGCAGCGCGTCCGACCTGTTCGAGCGCCCGCAGCACACCTTCGTCGGCCACTTCATCGGCTCGCCGGGCATGAACCTGCTGGCCGCGCGCTGGGGCGAGCGCGGGCTCGAGGTGGCGGGGCGCATCGTGGCCGGGCCCGCGGCGGCCGGCGCCGCGCGGTCGGCGACGCTGCTGGGCGTGCGCCCCGAGTACGTCACGCTCGCCACGCCCGAGGCGCCCGGCGCGGTGCCCGTCACCGTCGACCAGGCGCAGGACATCGGCACCTACTGGCTGCTGTCCGCGCGCGCGGCCGACGGCACGCGCATCCGGGCGCGCCTGCACCCGCGCCAGGCCATCCCGCAGGCGGGGGACGCGGCGTGGCTGCAGGTCAACGGCCCGCACACCTGTTTCTACGCGAACGACCTGCTGATCTCGCAGGCACAAGGAGTCCCGGCATGAAGCCCGTCAACCAGAAGGCCTGGCTGATGATCCTGCCCGTGGTGATCTGCGTGGCGTTCTCGGCCATCCTGCCGCTGATGACCGTGGTGAACTACTCGGTGCAGGACATCATCTCGCCCGATCGCCGCGTGTTCGTCGGCACCGACTGGTTCAAGCAGGTGATGCGCGACGACGACCTGCAGGGCGCGCTGCTGCGGCAGATCACGTTCTCGCTCGCGGTGCTGCTGTGCGAGATCCCGCTCGGGATAGCGCTCGCGCTGGCGATGCCGGCCAAGGGCTGGAAGTCGTCGGCGGTGCTGGTGCTGGTGGCGATCTCGCTGCTGATCCCCTGGAACGTGGTCGGCACGATCTGGCAGATCTTCGGCCGCGCCGACATCGGCCTGCTGGGCGCCGCGCTGAGCGGCCTGGGCTTGGACTACGACTACACCGGCAACCCGACGCACGCGTGGCTGACGGTGCTGGCGATGGACGTCTGGCACTGGACGCCGCTCGTCGCGCTGCTGTGCTACGCCGGCCTGCGCGCGATCCCCGACGCCTACTACCAGGCCGCGAGCATCGACGGCGCCAGCAAGTTCGCGGTGTTCCGCTACATCCAGCTGCCCAAGATGCGCGGCGTGCTGATGATCGCGGTGCTGCTGCGCTTCATGGACAGCTTCATGATCTACACGGAGCCCTTCGTGCTCACCGGCGGCGGCCCCGGCAACGCGACGACCTTCCTGTCGCAGTACCTGACGCAGAAGGCCGTCGGCCAGTTCGACCTCGGCCCGGCCGCCGCGTTCTCGCTGATCTACTTCCTCATCATCCTGCTGCTGTGCTTCATCCTCTACAACTGGATGCAGCGCGTGGGCACCGTCTCCGAAGGCGAGGAAAGCCATGGATGACCGCCGCTTCAAGAAGCGCACGCTGCTGCTAATCGCCTACCTCGTCTTCGCCGTGCTGCCCGTCTACTGGATGGTCAACATGTCCTTCAAGACGAACGAGGAGATCACCGCCGCGTTCAGCCTGTGGCCGCACCACTTCACGTGGGCGAACTACCGGACGATCTTCACCGACGAGTCCTGGTACTCGGGCTACGTCAACTCGCTGATCTACGTCGGCATGAACACGGCGATGTCGCTGCTGGTCGCGCTGCCGGCCGCGTACGCGTTCTCGCGCTACTCGTTCCTCGGCGACAAGCACGTGTTCTTCTGGCTGCTGACCAACCGCATGACGCCGCCGGCCGTGTTCCTGCTGCCGTTCTTCCAGCTCTACACGACGCTGGGCCTGATGGACACCCACATCGCCGTCGCGCTCGCGCACCTGCTGTTCAACGTGCCGCTCGCGGTGTGGATCCTGGAGGGCTTCATGAGCGGCATCCCGCGCGAGATCGACGAGACCGCCTACATCGACGGGTATTCGTTCCCGCGCTTCTTCCTGACCATCTTCGTGCCGCTGATCAAGGCGGGCATCGGCGTCGCGGCCTTCTTCTGCTTCATGTTCAGCTGGGTCGAGCTGCTGATGGCGCGCACGCTGACCAGCGTCAACGCCAAGCCCATCGTCGCGGTGATGACGCGCACGGTGTCCGCGGCCGGCATGGACTGGGGCACGCTCGCCGCCGCCGGCGTCCTGACCATCGTTCCCGGCGCGATCGTGATCTGGTTCGTGCGCAACTACATCGCGAAGGGGTTCGCGATGGGGAGAGTGTGATGTTCGACTGGATGGCCTGGACCCTGCCCGTCGCGGTGTTCTTCAGCTGCATCGTGCTGATGCTGATCGGGATGACGATCTGGGAGATCAGGTCCCCGACGACGCTGCGCCGCGGCTGGCTGCCGATCGCGACCACGCGCGGCGATCGCCTGTTCATCGGCCTGATGGCCGCCGCCTGGGTCAACCTCGGCTTCGTCGCGGTCAGCGAGAAGGCGATGACCTGGTTCAACCTGGAGCAGGAGCCCTCGATCTGGATCAGCGCGATCGCCTCGGCGCTGCTGCTGATCCTGATCATGCGCAAAGGCTGACCTGCACCGATTTCGAGTTTCAGAGGGCTGGCCAATCCTTCCCAGCCGGCACCGTGGGAGAAGACGGGAAGGCACACAGGAGACAAAGATGAAACAGCGCATGCATGCCGTGGCCTTCGCCGCCGCTGCCTTGATGCTCGGGCACGCCGCCTGGGCGGGCGAAGCCGAGGCCAAGAAGTGGATCGACAGCGAGTTCCAGCCGTCCACGCTGACCAAGGATCAGCAGATGGCCGAGATGAAGTGGTTCATCGACGCCGCGGCCAAGTTGAAGGCCAAGGGCGTGACGCAGATCTCGGTGGTGTCCGAGACGCTGACCGTGCACGAGTACGAGTCCAAGACGCTGGCCAAGGCGTTCGAGGAGATCACCGGCATCAAGGTCAAGCACGACATCATCCAGGAAGGCGACGTCGTCGAGAAGCTGCAGACCTCGATGCAGTCCGGCAAGTCGATCTACGACGGCTGGATCAACGACTCCGACCACATCGGCACGCACTACCGCTACGGCACCGCGCTGGCGCTCACCGACCAGATGAGCGGCGCGTGGAAGGAGTACACCAACCCGGGCCTGGACCTGAAGGACTTCATCGGCACCAGCTTCACGACGGCGCCGGACGGCAAGATGTACCAGTTGCCCGACCAGCAGTTCGCCAACCTGTACTGGTTCCGCGCCGACCTGTTCGCGCGCAAGGACCTGCAGGACAAGTTCAAGGCCAAGTACGGCTACGACCTGGGCGTGCCGCTGAACTGGAGCGCGTACGAGGACATCGCCGAGTTCTTCACCAACGACGTCAAGACCGTCGACGGCAAGCCCATCTACGGCCACATGGACTACGGCAAGAAGGATCCGTCGCTGGGCTGGCGCTTCACCGACGCGTGGTTGTCGATGGCGGGCGAGGCCGACGTCGGCATCCCCAACGGCCTGCCGGTGGACGAGTGGGGCATCCGCGTCGCGGCCGACAAGTGCACGCCGGTCGGCGCGTCGGTCGAGCGCGGCGGCGGCACCAACTCGCCGGCGGCCGTCTACGCGCTGACCAAGTACATCGACTGGATGAAGAAGTACGCGCCCAAGGAAGCCATGGGCATGACCTTCGGCGAGGCCGGCCCCGTGCCCGCGCAGGGCCAGATCGCGCAGCAGATCTTCTGGTACACGGCCTTCACCGCCGACATGACCAAGGCCGGCCTGCCGGTGGTCAACGCCGACGGCTCGCCGAAGTGGCGCATGGCCCCCGGCCCGAACGGCCCGTACTGGAAGCAGGGCATGCAGAACGGCTACCAGGACGTCGGCTCGTGGACCTTCCTGAAGTCGAACGACCCGAACCGCGCCGCGGCCGCCTGGCTGTACGCGCAGTTCGTGACGGCCAAGACGACGTCGCTGAAGAAGTCGATCACCGGCCTCACGTTCATCCGCGACTCGGACATCCACTCGGACTACTTCACCAAGAACGCGAACAAGTACGGCGGCCTGATCGAGTTCTACCGCAGCCCCGCGCGCGTGGCCTGGACGCCCACCGGCAACAACGTGCCCGACTACCCGAAGCTCGCGCAGCTGTGGTGGAAGAACGTCGCCGTTGCCGTCACCGGCGAGAAGACGCCGCAGCAGGCGATGGACAACCTGGCCAGCGAGATGGACGACGTGATGGCCCGCCTGCAGCGCGCCGGCATGGCGCACTGCGCGCCCAAGCTCAACCCGAAGAGCGCGCCGGGCAAGTGGCTGTCGACCAAGGAAGCGCCGTGGGCCAAGCTGGCCAACGAGAAGCCCAAGGGCGAGACCATCGCGTACGACACGCTGCTGAACGCGTGGAAGGCGGGCAAGGTCCGCTGAACCGGAGGTTGTCTCCGTGTCCGGCCGGCGGGCCGGACTCTCGAACGCCCCGGTCGTCGCGAGACGTCCGGGGCGTTATTCTTGCGCCAGGCTTCGCGCGGGATGCAAGACCTGACACCGCGAATTTCAAGACCTGACACCGTCGCCGTCCTCCCGATGAAGATCACTTTCCGCTGCGACCCCGCGCTGATCGACCTGCTGCCGCGCCCGGTGCCCGCGCGCGCGGCGCTGCCGGAATGGCTGCGGGCGATGGCGCCGCGCGTGCCGTCGGCGGTGCACGGGCGCGAGATCCGCACCGTCAAGCAGTGCCCGCCGTTCGTCGACGCGATGCGCCACGGCTTCCTGCTGGTGCTGCCGTGCGACGTGGCGGTGGCGCCCGGCATGCGCTTCAGCTGGGACTGGCCGCTGCCGGCATTGAGCGTCGAGGGCCATCCGCGCGCGCCGCTGAGCTTCCACGTGCCCGAGCAGATCGCCGGCTCGCCGCTGGCGCACGGCGCTCGCTCGGCGCTGAAGTTCAACAGCTTCTGGACGATAGCGCTCGAGCCCGGCTGGTCGCTGCTGGCGATGCATCCGGTCAATCGCGACGACCTGCCGTTCCGCACGATCACGGGCCTGGTCGACGCCGACCGCTTCAACGAGGTCGGCATCAACTTCCCCGCCGTGTGGCTGGACGAGCGCTTCGAGGGCGTGCTGCCCGCGGGCCTGCCCATCGCTCAGTGCTGCGCGGTTCCGCGCGCGGCGCCGGAACTCGCGTTCGAGGCGATGGCGCCGGAGCGCGTCGCGGGCTACGGCGACGTCGCCGCCCGCATCATGGCCGGGCCGGGCGTTTATCGCAAAGGGTATCGCGACAAGGACGGGCGCGGCTGAACGTCAGGCCGCCTGCGCGCGCAGTTCGGCGCGCAGGCCGTCGAGGTCCAGCCAGAGACGCCCCGTGCCCGGCGTGGCGAGCGCGTGGGCGATGCGCCCGAAGGCCTGCTCGCGCAGGCGGTACGCGCGGCCGTAGGCGCGCAGGGCGTCGTCGATGCGGCCGCCCTCCTGCAGCACGATGCCGTAGTTGACCAGCGCGTCGACGCGCTCCGGGCTGGCGGCCAGCACGCGCTCGAGGGCGGCGACGGCGCCGTCCAGATCGTGCAGGTCCTGGCGCGCCAGCGCCGCCTTGAACCAGGCCTCGGGCTGGTCGGGGGCGAGCGCCACGGCGCGCTCGTACGACCGCGACGCGGCGCGCGCGTCGTGCTGCGCCAGCGCGATGTCGCCCATCGCGAGCAGCGTGGGCACGTGGTCGGGCCGCAGCGCCAGGCTGCGCGCCGCGTGCTCGCGGGCGGAGGCGAGCCGGCCGTCCTGCAGGTCCAGCACGGCCAGCAGCTGGTGCACCGCGGGATGCGGCGCGAACGTGGCCAGCGCCTGCTCGCACACGATGCGCGCGCGCGCCGGCTGGTTCGCGTTGACCAGCCGGATGGCGAGGGCGATCAGGTCGGTGAGCGGCGGGGCTTGGGGCGGGGCCATGCGTGCATCCTAGTGTCGTGATCGGGAAGTTCGTTGAAGAACCCTCTCGAAAACGCCTGTGGCCGTCGTTGCCGTGCTCGCGAGGCATTGAGCCTCGCTCCGCGCGGCGCCTAGTCTGCGGCCGATTGCAAAAGAATTCGCCGGCGTTCGCTCT